>JADMIO011116486.1_pt1 | contig 25377 bp, 28 predicted proteins | sample 8958161 | NCBI WGS metagenome assembly JADMIO01 (sample SAMN16585339, study PRJNA669376) | soil metagenome | isolation source: Crop rotation soil | place: USA: Cullars Rotation, Alabama | collected 2011
GCCGCGACTTCAAGTCACGTGAATTCCAAGCTTCGGATCCCACTGTGCTGGAAAGAATTCCGCATCTGAGCAAGATTCCACCACAAAGGTCATGTCAGCATACCCCTTTCCGTTGATTTCAGCTGCCCTTCCCACATATTTTCCAGGCCCATCGGCCATGAGATGCAGCGAGGTCGTCATCCCGATCATCGAATAGATCTGGCCGCTGAGCTGCGGGATCCAAAAGGAGTTCATCGGAGATCCATCCGCGGATAGAGCAAAGGCAATCGGTGTCTTTTCTGGAAATTGGACGTAATTCACCGAGGCAATCCCTTGCTCCGGGTACAAAAATAGCCACTTCCAATCGAGCGCCACCACCTGAATCACAAGCGGCTTCACAGCACTTTCCAACGGCTTATACGGATCTAATCGATGCGTCGCTTTCCATGTGATCACCGCCATCACCCCAATGACCACAGACGGAATCAGCCATAACACCACCTCTTTAGGCGCCTTCCCCTCCGTGCGCCTAATGGGATTGTTTGCGCGATACTTCCACGCGACCACAAATAGCAAAATAAAAGTCGGAACGATGATGAGAAACATCAGAAAATACTGCGTAGCGATGAGATGCAGCTCGCTCTCTGCGATGACGCCTTTCGGGTGCATCAGCACAGCCTTTTCGCTTCGGAGCGCAAAAAAGACCCCCAGTGCCAACGCCAAGATCGCCAGCACCCCAATCCCCGCTTTCCAGCCATTCTTATAACGCATTGCATCCGCAAAATGTCTATTTCTCTTTCGTTTTAACCGATTAGACACTTATTTGCATTACTGAGTACAGCCGTAGCAAAATTAGAGCCTCTAAATTTCTGGAGATAGAAATTTTTTCTAAGAAACGTTATCCTGTTCGCTTGAGCGGAAACGACATGACCCATATTGGATTAGAACACAGTGACTACATCGTCTACGTTGATGAGAGCGGGGATCATAGTCTTACCTCGATTGACGAAGGCTATCCGGTATTTGTTCTTTCTTTCTGCGTATTCCAGAAAATCCATTACTCCTATGTGATAACTCCAGCTTTGCGAATACTTAAATTTACCACATTTGGGCACGACATGGTAATCTTGCACGAGCAGGATATTCGGAAGAAAACAGGGGCTTTTCATCAGATGAACAAAGAAAGGCGCGAGGTCTTTTTTGACGACCTCAATGCTTTGATTACTCAGGCAGATTTCACCCTCCTTGCTACAGTGATCGACAAGCATAAGCTAAAAAAAGAGCAAACTAAAGACACGCACGTCTATCACTTGGCGATGGAGCTAGGCCTAGAAAAACTACACCAATTCCTTCAGTCTCGAGATCAACACAACCGCCTAACTCATGTAATTTGCGAAGCTAGAGGACGTATCGAGGATCAAGCATTGGAGTTAGAATTCTCTCATGTTTGCTCTGGTCATAATTCTTTGAGGAAAACGCTCCCCTTCGAGCTGATTATTGCCGACAAGAAAACCAACTCTGAAGGATTACAATTTGCAGACTTAGCAGCAAGGCCAGTAGGTCTCTCCGTCGTTAGACCCAATCAATCTAACCGAGCCTTTCAAATTCTAGAGAGGAAGTTCCATAAGAACGGTGAAGGTGAAGTATCTGGATATGGTTTTCACCTATACCCTATAAAAAGCGAAAAGCCCCAAGGTAGTCCTTGAGGCCAAAGGCCGGCCAGGTAGTCCCAACCCATTTATGGCCTCATTGTAACGACATGCAAGTTTTTTATCACTATTTTTCAAAATTCATGGCATGATCTTTTTGAGTATTTCTAAAGATCTATTCAGATAATCAAAATGTGTACATATGGTGTCCATAGCTGTTATCATCTTGGGATCCGGTTTGAATAAAACCGGCAAAGAATGGCAAAACATTCTCGACAACCCTCAACTTTCCAACGACACTTTGACGTTTTGCTATCACATCATGGAACACTATGACTTCAACGCCACTTTCGAGGGAGGAGTTAAAAGGGCTGCGTGGCATCACATCCACCCCGAACTCGCAGAAGTGGAGGCAGAGGCATTAGGTTCTGAATTCCGTACAGATTTGATGGGATATCTTCAAGGAGCGTCCACAGCGGATACATTGACTATGTCCACTCTTCCACAACTTAAAAAGCGCGTTGAAAAGACGATTCAAGAATAATAGTAGTCGATCTCTTCGTTTTTGCTCGGGCCGATCACGCGCCAATTCAGGCGGATGTTTTGGCGATCGAAGCGGATATGGCCGAAGTAGGTATCTTCTCCGCATAGGTAGGCGTTGACGGATGAGAGAGCCTGTGGGCCTGAGATTGTCAAATGCAAAAGCAATACAGGATTGCTGTGGCCATGGCGTAAATGCTCTAGAGAAATTACGCCAGCACTGCGGTCTAATGTCCAGCGAATGACATTGCTAAAAGCCACGTCTTCTTGCCAAGTCCCCTTCTCTTCAAATAGGAGAATGTGCGATCCCTCTTTTTTGACAGTCACTTCTCCGCGCCCCTTTCGCTGCCATCCTTCTTTGGCCTTCGATTGGGCATGCACAATGAGCTGACTAGTTGTCAGAAGTTTTTCCCAAAATTCTAGAAGGATCTGGTGGTTGTTGGGCGGCGTAAGCGCTGTCGCTTCTTGGACAGTGTAGTAGTATTTCTTCTTATGGGAGGGAAGCAGCGTGTAGGCTTTTTTAAGGAGCTGTTCTAATTCGCCGAGGAGTGGATATCCGGGATCAAATTGGTACAAGCGCGTCTTTCCCTCGTAATAACTCGTGATGAGGCCTCCTTTTTCCAGGCGGACTAAGGCTTTTTGCAGCGGTGTTAGAGATCCTCCCAGCAAGCGTTGGAGCTGCGTTCCGTAGCATTTTCCGTTGACGAATAGAAAAATCAGAATTTTTTGCACATTTTTATTTCCACATAGGCCATCGAGCATAAAAATATTCACCTCGCATTGGAATTGTATCAACTACTTTTGAGGAATTAGAATACGCGAGCGCGGCCCATTTTGCAACTTCTTTTCACATTTTACAAACTACTTTCTAGTTTAATCAGTGGATTTTTCGTTTGAAAATGCGAAGAATCAGGCATAAAATGGCTGCATTACTGGAGAATTTTATGGAAAAACGCGATTGGACGATCGAAGAGCTGCAAGAACTGCACGCATCTCCCCTTTTAACGCTCGTCGCTCAGGCGCACCGCGTGCACCAGGAGTTCCATGAGATAGGTGAGATCCAAGTGTGCAGCTTGATATCGATTAAAACGGGAGGCTGCCCCGAAAATTGCAAGTACTGCGCCCAGTCTGCGAGATACAAAACTCCGATTGCTGCACAGCCCTTAATGCAACTCGAAGAAGTGCTAGAGCTGGCCAAGCAAGCAAAAGTTCGCGGTGCGACGCGCGTTTGTCTAGGCGCAGCCTTCAGAGAAGTGCGCGACAACAAGCAGTTCGAAGAAATTTTGGAAATAGTCTCAGCCGTTGCCGCACTAGGCGTCGAAGTATGCGTTACGTTAGGTATGCTAAAAGAGCACCAAGCCAAAAGGCTAAAAGCAGCAGGACTGTATGCGTACAATCACAACCTCGATTCCTCAGAAAGGTTTTATCCCTCCTTTGTCACCACACGCACCTATCAAGACAGATTACGCACTCTGGATGTAGTGGAAAAGACAGGTCTTAATGTCTGTTGCGGAGGGATCATTGGCATGGGTGAAGAGCCGCTGGATCGCTTGCAACTGATCTTAGAATTATCGAAGAGAAATCCCCATCCACAATCCGTGCCAATCAATCAATTGAGCCGCATACCAGGCACGCCTCTTGCTGACGGGCCTAAGCTTGCGTTTTGGGATGTGTTGCGGATGGTAGCGATTGCGCGGATTGCAATGCCGAGAGCGATGGTCCGATTGTCAGCTGGAAGAATTGAAATGTCATTCACCGAACAGGCCCTCTGTTTTTTCGCTGGCGCCAATTCCATTTTTGCAGGGGAAAAACTGTTGACAGTGGCTAATACGCCCATCGACAAGGATGCGGAAATGTTCGAACTCTTGGGTTTAAAATATGGGTAACAGTTCACATACCCACTCCTTCGTCGGGGTATGTGAAAAATGAAAAGTCAGATAGCGATTGCTTGAGGAACAGCCGCTTGATCAATCTCCAATAAACGAGGGGACCCTCTTATTGCATCTGCCAGGGCATCCCAAATATTCCACTCCTGTTTGCGCGCCGTCGAGATATAGCTGCGAATGCGACAAAACATCTCGCCTCCCCTGAACGCACGAAAACAGCCTCCTATTTTTTGCTTTAATTTTACCATGCGGATATCTCTTTCGCCTTGATTATTCGTAAAGGGAACTGAAAAATCATGGATAAATCGCAGCACGCAATCACGCTTCCCGTTCAGACGATCCAAGAGATTTTTCCCATCTCGTTGCTTTTGTTTCCCTCGTTTGCCGCTAGGCAAAGGAGGGAGAGATGCGTGATACGCAAAACCCTCCGTGAGGATCTGCTGATAATCTTGTTCTATTTGTAGCAAAATTTCAGGCGGTAGAACTCCTTGCTCGATGTGTTCTTCGACTTTTTTATTCGCCAGAATAAAAAGATCGTGCATCCGTTTGGCCCACGCTTCTTTTTCTTGCTCATGGACAAATATCAATTCACGCAGGTGGTGCGCATTGCATAATCCGTGCTTAACTTGGTTGTAGGCAAAATATGGGAACCAGTGATCGTGGATTGCTAACCCTTGATATTTTGGTAAAATATCGGCAGCGTCCATTGCTTCCTGACCACGTTTCGTATGCATTGTGTAAAAGGTCGCCATTTGCGATGAGGCTACATGAACCCAGTGCAATTTTTTCTCGCAGCGCATCCCGGTTTCGTCGAAATGTAAAACACGGGCAGCGAGTAAATATGTTTTTAGACCAGCTTCGAATGCTTCAAGATTAGCAAATAACCGTTCGTCTACATTTGCACAGGTCCCAGGGGAAAGAGCTACCCCGAAAATGTCCTTAAAAATTTCACATACTCGATCAACCGGTATAAAATGTTCGTGTGAAAAATAGGCGATCAGTGCTCGTATTCGATCCCCGTACTGAACGGGGCCTTTAATATTTTCTGGGAACGATGCTCTGATGATCTTGCCACAACAAGGGCATTTTTTCTCCTCAACACGATGTTCTGTGACATTGATCTTTGGCTGCGGAATATCGAAAACTTGGCGTTGTTCAGCGCAAGAGCCTTGCACATCACTTAAATTGGACCCGCATCCAGTACAACTCACAGGCGTGTGAGTAACAACAACATCGGGATTGTTGACTTGCGCTAAGCCTTTTCCAGCATGCCCCTGCTGTCCACCTGGTTTCTTGCCAGACCGTCCTCTCAAACTTTTTGGCTTTCGTTTTAGCCCGTCACTGCTTGGCGGCTTGCTGCTATTAGAGCTGTCTTTGGAAAGCTTCGCTTCCAATTCATGAACTCGAGTCTCCAAGTGCTGAATACGAGACTCAAGATACCGAATATAAACTCGAATCGGTTCGGGCAAAGTCTCGAATATTTCGCCAGAAAGGGCTGGGATAGAAACTATTGTGTTTGAATTCATGCCGAATAAGATACCAACACGAATGTATGAAGAAAATAAAAAATGTTACTGCGAATTATTTTTTTTCACATACCCCGACGAAGGAGTGGGTATGTGAACTGTTACAAATATGGAAATAGAACAGCGCTTAGCTAAAAGAAAGCAGCTTGGCAACTTGCGCACCCTGGCCCGTTCAACGGCGTCCATTGATTTTGCTTCAAACGACTATTTAGGTCTTGCGCGTAGCTTGCGAGGCGAAGAAATGCGTGGTTTCGGATCCACAGGATCGCGGTTGTTGACAGGCAATTCCCCTTATGCGGAAGAGTTGGAAGAGCGGATTGCCCATTTTCACGGCCAGGAAACAGGCACACTTTTTTCGTGCGGCTACATGGCTAACGTAGGACTTCTTTCCATCATCTCGGGTGTCATTCTATTCGACGAAAGAGTCCATGCCTCGACACGCGATGGCATCCGCTTGAGCCGCGCCAAGAGTTTTCCCTTTCGACACAATGACATGGAGCATCTCGATAAACGCCTGAGAACGTGTCCGCCTGCGATCGATCGCTTCATCGCTGTCGAATCGCTCTATTCGACGGATGGCTCTCTAGCTCCCCTGAAAGATCTATGCGCACTCTCTGAGCGGTATGGGGCCCATCTCATTGTGGACGAAGCGCATGCTGTGGGCGTCTTCGGTCCACAAGGACGCGGTCTGCTTGCAGAAAATGGGGTGAATGCATTTGCGCAAATCATCACCTTTGGAAAAGCGCTGGGCGCCCATGGGGCTATCATTTTAGGCTCATCGCTGTTAAAGCAGGCACTCATCAATTTCGCCACCTCATTCGTATACACAACAGCCCTTCCCCCGCATTGCCTTGCCGCAATCGACTACAGCTACGCCCGTTTCCCGCACATGGATAAAGAGCGCGCTCATTTGCACTCTCTATTTGGCAGCGGTTCCCAGATTCAAGCGGTGCGCATTCCGGGAAATAAGAGAGTCAAAGAGGTTTCTGCTGCATGCGCGCGCCGGGGATTTGATGTGCGCCCACTCCTGAGCCCCACAGTGCAGCGCGGAGAAGAGTGCTTGCGCATCTGCCTCCACGCCTTTAATAGCAGAAGCGAACTGCAAACTCTGATGGAGATAGTCCATGGATAAAATACTCGTGACAGGGATCGGCACCGATGTCGGCAAAACAGTTGTCAGCGCTATCTTGACGCTCCTCGTGGAAGGCGATTATTGGAAGCCGATCCAATCGGGCGAACCAGGCGATGCGAAAACGGTAGCCAAATGGCTCATCAATACGAAAGTACATCCGCCTGCATATTCTCTAAAAGCGCCTCTTTCTCCACACCATGCTGCACGCTTGGAAAATACTGTGATCCAGCCATTCCCCATTCCAGAGACGACGCGCCCACTTGTCATCGAAGGCGTAGGCGGGATTTTAGTGCCTTTAGCAACAGAGTGGCTCACAATGGATTTATTCAGCTCGTGGCCCTGCAAGTGGATCATCGTCTCGAAACACTACATCGGCAGCATCAACCACACGCTGCTCACAGTCGAAGCGTTAAAGCAGAGAAATGTCTCCATTTTAGGCATCATTTTTAATGGCGAGCCCAACGCAGATAGCGAATCAGCCATTTTAAAAATCTCCCAATTACCGATGCTGGGAAGACTGCTTCCCGAGCCTCATCTCAATATGCACGTTTTTCAAAGGTACGTAAAACTATGGCGACCGCAATTTGGCACCCATTTACGCAAATGCACACAGCTGCAACCGCAATCCCCATAGCGCGCGCTGAAGGACTCTATTTATACGCCGCAGATGGAACGCGTTACATGGACGCGATCTCCTCGTGGTGGGTCAATCTCCATGGACATGCGCATCCGCACATCGCATCTGCCATTTCTGCACAGGCGCAAGTACTCGATCAGATCGCTTTTGCCAATTTTACACACGCCCCAGCAATGGAATTGTCGTCGAGGCTGCTCGGAGTGCTCCCCAAAAACCTGTCGAAAATTTTCTACTCCGACAATGGATCGACTGCAGTGGAAATCGCGCTCAAAATAGCACTGCAATACTGGAGCAACCGCAAGATTCCGAGGACAAAAATCCTCTCCCTGAAAAATGGACATCATGGCGAGACATTTGGAGCGATGTCCGCCGCCGGAAAAACGGAGTTCAACCGCCCCTTTTGGAACCATTTGTTTCCAGTGGAATCGATCGATCCACCTTTAACAGATCTTTCGCTAGTGCAACTGCAAGCGGCTTTGGAGCGGGGCGATGTCGCGTGCTTTATCTTCGAGCCTCTAATTCAAGGAGCGGGCGGCATGGTCATGTACCCTCCTCAAAGATTGGACCGCCTGATCCAGCTCTGCAAGGAATATGAGGTGCTCACCATTGCCGATGAGGTGATGACAGGATTCGGTCGCACAGGCACTCTTTTTGCATGTGATCAACTGCAACACAAGCCCGATTTTCTCTGCCTTTCCAAAGGATTGACAGGAGGCTATTTATCTTTGGGTGCCACGCTCTGTACAGAAGATGTGTTTCAAGCTTTTTTAAGCGACAGCCTCGAACAGGCTTTTCTACACGGCCATTCCTATACGGCAAATCCCCTCGCCTGCGCTAGCGCCCTTGCGAGTTTGGATCTCCTGTTGGATCCCAGTTGCACAGCACAAAGAGAACTCATCGCAGAGTGCCATAGCGATTTCTGCAACGCCTATAGACACCACCCGCGCGTCAAACGCTTGACTAGTCTCGGGACCATCCTCGCTCTAGAATACCATGCACCCACATCTTCTTATTTTCACAGCCTACGGCCTGTGCTCAGCCGCTATTTCCTGAGCAACGGCATCTTCATTCGCCCACTTGGAAACGTGCTCTACATTTTGCCTCCTTACTGCATCAACCGCGAAGAACTGCGCACTATCTACGATCACATCGCACTTACTTTGGAAGGAGATTTTTTATGCTAAACACCATCGTAAGCTCGCCCGAACTACATGCCAAGTGGCTCAACACACTTTCCTTCCTAGAAAACTGCGGAGCTAGAAAAATTGCTGCCTGCGAGCATCCCACACTCGTCCGAGAAGAGATGCTCAAACACGCGGCTGAAGAATTCCGCCACGCGCACCACTTGAAGCGACAAATTGAGCGCGTGCCCTTCTCTCCTCTGCACACATACGCACTCGACAACATGCTCGGAAATATCGCCACCCTGCACTATCTCTCCGCCTTAGATCTGCAAGCGTCGCGCTTTCTAAAAGAACAGGGTCTTTCCAAACAGAGAATTAAAGAATACGCCTACATCCTCGTCACATACGCGATTGAGCTGCGCGCTGAAGAGCTCTATCCTCTCTACGATCAGGCCTTGCGCGCATGCGGATCGCGCGTCACAGTCAAATCCATTTTAATGGAGGAAAAGGAGCATTTAAGCGAAATGCGCGCAGAATTCGAAAAGCTCTCCTCTGGATGGAGTTATGCAGAAGTGGTCTGCTCCTATGAGGCCACTCTCTACAAAACGTGGATAAATACTATCCAAAATTCTATAGATCATTTTCGTGAACTCATGCGATAGCATGAGAGAACGAATCAGGAGAAAAGAAAGTGAAACTTAAAAACATGGCAACAGTTCAGATACCCCCCCTTTCTCTATGAAAAGGAGGTGAAATGATTCTGGTTTTTTCCAAGCTCTTTTTTTTGGTCTCCCTATGAGAGGCCAAAAAAAAGAGCGCCAAAGGAGCTTTCTCAAGCAAGATGGGCCCCTTTAAAGTTGCAAAGTCGAGATACTTCATGAATGAGCTGAGGCGTGCATGATTTTTGCTAAAGTTTTTATTGTGGGATTTCGTCTTTTAAAAAAGTTGTACATTGTAGAACGAGGCACATTCGCTTCTTTTAAAAATTGTGTTTTATTGACAGCGTATAGATAATTTTCGACAATTTCTAAAACACCTTCTGTATCATTTTCGATAAAGCATTGCATAATGGCAGCACCCATCTTATTGATATCCAGTAAATTTTTTACAGGATCATACTCTTTCAATCTCGCATCTTCTTTACTCAAAAGATTTTTTTTTTGTTGTTTTTTACTCATATTATTTCCTTTTTGGATTGATCTTCGTTTTCTCGAGAAAGAGTTTTTTCGCTTTGTTGATATCCTTTTCTTGTCCATTTTTATTCCCTCCTAATAAGAGTAGAATGTTTTTTTCTGGAATATATGCATAGTAGATGCGTCTACCATCATTGAACTTAAGTTCCCAAATTTTATCCTTTAACGCTCCTTTTTCTTCGCGCGATACAGATTTGTGGTTTCCAAAATAGCCATCTAAACGGATCTTTGCGAGTCTTCCATCAATTTGATATTGAGAACGAGGTGTTTCGTGTTGTATCCATTCTCGGAATTCTTCCGTCGTGATCAGTGTGAAGCATTCTATCATATTTTTTATTGTACCTTATAGGGTACATTTCTATCAAGGCATCTAAGGACCATGTGCAGGGCACATACAATTAGAACAAATATTTGAAAAACTTAGAAGTGGCCACAATAAACATGTCGGGTGACATGCGCTTCGCCATGTCCCCAGCGACCCCCTTGAGCCTCACCTCGCTTTGCCAAATCGCGTCCTCGTCGGGGGGCTGTACGGAGTACAGTTCCCCTACGCCCCACCTGCAGGCTTCTAGAAACTGCTTAGAGTTTTTTATCGAAAACGATGTGTAATAGCAGCTTCCAAAAGCCTGTCAGGTGCGGGCTCTCCTGCGGGTGCGATTTTGCTTTGGGATCTGAGGCCGCGGGCTGCTCGTGCGCTCGCCCTCCCGCCGGACTGCGTCTCGGGGCGGGTCCCTTTGCTTCGCGTCACTCGCAGGGCCATTTTTAGAATCTAAGACATGACTATTCAGTCATATCCTAACAGCAGAAAACTAGAACAAATTCTTAATGCTCCGCGTAGACAAGTGGCAAACAAAAATATTTCCCTGTGACCAATTAGTCGAGGATTTATTAACGGACGAAGACATGCTTGAGAGTTTGTGTCTTAGATTCTCAAATGGCCCTGCGAATGACGCGAAGCAAAGGGACCCGCCCCGAGACGCAGTCCGGCGGGAAGGCGAGCGCATGAGCAGCCCGCGGCCTCAGATCGCAAAGCAAAATCGCACCCGCAGGAGAGCCCGCACCTGACAGGTTTTTAGAAGCTGCAACTAGACATCATTTCAGCAAACAAGTCTAAAAGCAGCTTCTAGAAACCTGCAGGTGGGGCGCGGGGAACTGTACTTCGTACAGCCCCCCGACGAGGACGTGATTTGGCAAAGCGAGGTGAGGCTCAAGGGGGTCGCTGGGGACATGGCGAAGCGCATGTCACCCGACATGTTTATAGAAGGCGCTTCATAAGCTCCTACTTTCAAATATTTGTTCTAGTTTCCTGTGCCCTGGGACCATGTGAAAAAATCAATGAGAAAAATGGCGAGGAAAATGCCTTTCTGCTGCCAGAGAAAAGCGAAGATTTCTTTATTCATAAATGCATAGATTTGCTATACTGGCGCGTATAGCACAAATCCTGCTTTAAGGAGAAGATATGAATACAACACTGGCAAAATTTAGGACGCCGTATAATCGGAATCTGTTTTCTGTCACTCTCTCCCATTCTCATCATCACGAGCATTCTGCTCACTAATCTTTTTCTCTAGTTTTTTTATTTTTTTAGCGCTTTAACGGATATATTATGAACATTTCTCTATTTATTTCTTTGCTTTTTGGCATGCAATTGTTTTATTGGCTGGTGGCTAAGCACTCTTCCAAGCGCGTTAAAGGAAAGGAAGACTATTTTCTAGCGGGTAAATCTGTCAAATTTTTTCCACTCATGATGACGTTTCTCGCCACCCAAGTTGGGGGTGGCGGGATTCTGGGCGCTGCGGAAGAAGGATTCCGCTTTGGATGGCCCGTGCTTCTCTATCCTTTGGGCATGGCGTTAGGCCTGATTGCGCTCGGCTCTGGCATCGGGCGTAAACTCTCGGAATTCTCCGTCTCTACAGTAGCTCATATTTTTGAGATCGCTTACCGATCGATCGCCCTGAGAAAGATCGCTTCCCTATTGTCAATCCTCTCTTTGTTCATGATCTTGGTGGCGCAAATCATTGCTTCGAGCAAGTTTTTAGTCAGTCTCGGCTTTGACAACACGCTATTGTTCATCGCATTTTGGGCCATCGTCATCCTCTACACAGCCCAAGGTGGATTGAAAGCAGTGATTTCCACCGACATCGTGCAAGCGACTTTTTTCACGCTTGTCTTTCTCGGCTGTTTTGGGTTCATTTTCTTTTCGGGGCCTTCTCTGTCCCTAATCCCGAGTCTGCAACTCGAGCATATAGCGGCTGTCTCTTCAAAATTTACAGGCTGGCTTTTCATGCCGCTGCTCTTCATGCTCATCGAACAAGACATGGGACAGCGCTGTTTTGCGGGAGCTTCTGGAAAAGTGGTCTCACGAGCGGCATTTTGGGCAGGTGTCTTCACTATGATCATCTGCATCGTGCCCGTCACTTTGGGATCTCTAGCGCATGCAACGGGATTGCAAGTGCAGCCAGGTGGCAGCGTGCTCATGACGGCGGTATCGCAGATGACTAACCCCTGGATCAGCGCCATTGTCGGATGCGCTGTGCTTGCGGCTATCATCTCGACGGCGACCTCGCTCATCAACGCGATTAGTTCGAACCTCTTGAGCGATTTCAACCTCTCGTTTTTCAAGAGAATCGCACCGATGAAGCTGGTCAAAGGAGCGACGTGCTTCATCTCGATCTGCGCCATCTTTTTTGCATTCTATTTCAATAATATTGTGGATCTGTTGATTCAGAGCTATGAGCTCTCCGTCAGCTGTCTCTTCGTGCCAATCTTCATTGCCTTATTCCGAAAAGAGGGCAACGCGCTGTCTGCGTGGCTCTCTGTCGCCGCAGGCGCTCTCGGTTTTTGCCTCTTGCGCCTTTTCCCAATCGAGTTTCCACGGGAAATCGCGAGCATCGCGCTTTCACTAGCGGGATATGGTGCAGGAGAACTCGTCACGCGCTACCAGGTTATTCAATTTCGACGATAGGCTCTTAAGTTTTAGCAACGGGGGTGCTAAAGCGGATGGCCCAGATTCCTCCGGCACAGACAAGAGCGATTCCGATCCACGTCCACAAGCCAGGAATCTGGCCATACAGTGCCCAATCAATGAGTACGGCAAAAACGACAGCTGAATAGCAAAAGGGCCCAAGCTGCGATGCTTTTGCGTTATGGAAGGCGCGCATAAAGGCCCATTGGCCTAAAGTGAATAAAATGCCGACGAGCGCGATCTCCCCCCATTCTTTGAAATTGGGGGTTGTCCACTGATATAAGCTGAATGGCAAAGAAACGAGCACGCTGATCAGAAAATAATAGAACATAACAGTGTGATTGCGCTCAGTATAGGAGAGCAGGCGTAGTGAAACCATATTGACACTCTGCAACATCCCAGCGATCAGAGCAAAAATGGATCCCAGTTGGATCAGCTCCTTTCCAGGCTGTAAAATCAGGACAATTCCCACAAAACCTCCAATGAGACCAGGCCATAGAGAGTGGTTGATGGGAATTTTGCGCCAGAGCAACACGACAAAGGGCAGCCATAGAGGAGAGGCGTTTTGAAGCAACATCGTGTCAACAAGAGAGGTCCTCTGCACCGCGAAAAAGCTGAAGGCAATCGCCACTACACTCACCAAAGAGCGCAAGAGAATTAATCCAAAGCGCTCTGTATGCAGTAGTCCCCATCCGTGAACCCCCAGCCACGGAAGAACACTGATAAATCCGATGGCATTCTGAAATAAGAGCACGGTCGGAATAGAAATGCGGACGCTTGCGTAGCGCGTAGCGATAGTCATCAGCGTAAATAAGAGCCACGCGATGAGAATGTAAATGATGCCTTTTTTTAAATTGTGCCCGTGATGCATCTATGTGAAGTCTCTTTTATTCGGACTGTAGCTTCTCCCGAATTTCCTGCAAAGTTTTCTTTTCTTTGCGCTCTTGAATCGATAGATAGATAAATCCTGAGATGCCCAGGAAAAGAGCGATCGGGATTACGGAGACGCCGCATAAGATGGCTCGGTCGCTGTGAGGACCGCCCAAAGCATGCACTACCGTGCCGATGCTGGCGTGGAACGCATAGCCGAAAATCATAATGATCATGTTTGCCACCGCTGTCGTGAGTCCGGCGACTTCCTGGCGCGCATAGGTCGACGCTTTATAAATCGCTAAAATCTGATAGGAAGAGCAGATCCCGATGATCACAAATCCAGCGCTTAAAACAGGAGAAATGACCTTGCAGGACAACAAAAGAACAAAGACGCCACCCATTGCGAGCCCTGCTGTGATGATTGCCAAGAGATAATTGCCGATTTTTTCTGCGATAAAACTCAGCACCGGAGATCCAAAGCACATCCCGATAAAAATGAGGGAGAGCAGACTTGCGGCAAAGCCCGCATCATAGCCATAGGCCTCTTTTAAAAAAGCATTGCCCCACACATCTGCAAACCCCTCTAAAGGGCCGACCATTAAACCCGCGCAAATACAGGAACCGATGACTTTGCGATTTTTGAGCACCTCCTTCACATCAGAGAGAATCGAATTTTGGGCAGTGCTTTTGATATGGGGAATGATCCAATAAGTAATTGCCGCCAAAGCCAAACCAACCACAGCAAAAATTTGAACAACAGTTTCATATCCCAGCTTTTCCCGCATATAGCTAACGGGTCCTCCCCCATAGATGGCCCCGATCAATCCTATCGTGACAGAGAGACTGAGCATTCTGGGAAATAGCGATGCGCTGAATGCGAGGCGTACAATTTTAAACACGCCTAAAATTGCAGCCGAAGAACCCAAGCCAATCAAAAATCTTCCTAAAATGGGATACATCCAGTGATGAGAAAATAGCAGCGGCATCAGTCCGATGACAGTTAAGAGAATGCAGGCTGTCATTGCCTTTTTAGGACCAAAGCGGTCTAGAAAGATCCCTACAGGCAGATGCAAAAGCGAGTATCCGATGTAATACACGCCGGAAAATTGGCCGAACACTGCCGCATCGATATCAAAGCGCTGCATGATATCTGTCAGCATGATGTTCGGCATGACGCGCAATATGTATTGGTAAGCGTAAAAAACAGACGCAATGATCCAGATGCTCCATGTGACCATGCGCGAAAGAGAAGAAAATGAATGTGTCATAACGCCTTCCTAAATGGAGGAGGATTATAGCAAAAATTGAGAAAAAAACAAAATAAAACAACATTCTGGAGCGAGCGACCATTGCTGAAGCAAGGCGCGAGTGAAGACCGAAAAATTGCTGCCAAGTCGACACGGCCAAAAACTAAATTTTGAATCATTTTGTGTATATCATTGTTTCTTCAAAAATACCTGTTATGGCAGACTACCGCCATGCAATTATCTGATTATGTGACTCTTGTCGTCACCGTACCCGAGACGCATGGCGAAAAAATGCGAGAGGTGTTAGGGGACGCCGGGGCTGGAAAAATTGGGGACTACTCCCACTGCAGCTTCACGCTGAGGGGAACTGGGCGTTTTATGCCGAGCAAAGGAGCTAATCCTTATATAGGGCAGGAGGGCGTGTTGGAAGAGGTCGTCGAAGAGCGCATTGAAGCAGTCTGCCGTGTCTCCATTCTAGAGCATGTCTTAGAGGCGATAAAAAAAGCGCACCCTTATGAAGAGACTGTTATTGATATTTATCCCATTTATGAAATCGGGCGCAAGAGAGCATCCCATGAGTGAGACTTTTTTAAAGCGCCATCGCCATATGCACAAGCAGTGCGCTGCGAACGTCAACGCTTATCTCGTTTCGAGGGAGCAAAATCGCGCACTTCCTTCTCCACTCATCGATTATACACAAAATAATTCTGAATATGGTTGGCACCGCACCTAATGACGCACGAATTTAGTGGTTTAAGGTCCTCCTATTTCAACGAAGTGATGCTGGAGTTTCCCCGTGCTCGGGCAGAAGAGCTCTCGCTTGCCCTGCACCATTTACAACCCAAACCAGGTGAATCCATTTTGGAAATAGGAGCGGGTACCGGCTTTTTTTCCGAGGCAATTTCCCAGCGAATCTCTCCTTCCTTTCTCATCGCCTCCGACCCTTCACCAGAACAATTGCATGCCCTCGCAGAAAAAAATGTGGAAAATATCCAACTTGTGCCCAGCGCAGCCGATGCACTGCCGCTACAGCATTTTCTGCTCCCTCCTTGTAGCTTTGATGCGATTTGGTCTGGCGGCTCTTTCCACCATGTCCACAATAAAACTGCGGCATTTCAAAATTTTTACACTCTTTTAAAACCTGGAGGACGCGTCGTAATCGCGGATATCCTGGTCGGTTCCGATTTGGCAAGGCATTTTGATCTGGAAGTCGCTAAGTACTGCATTACAGGACATGAAGTCTCTTTTTTGAGCAAAGAATTTGCTCATTCTCTCTGTCATAATGCAGGGTTTCAAGAACCAGAATTCCATGATATCTGCATCACTTGGAATTTTGAGAACAAGATCGATATTGGAAAATTTCTTTACAAAATCCACGCCATGACTAAAAGTACTCCGGAAGCGTGTCTTTTTAATGCGGAACGCATACTGGGTGTTACCTACAAAAATGGCATGTATTGCCTAAATTGGCCCTTAACTGTATTCCTCGTCTATAAATAAAGTATGCATACTGGAAATAGCATTTGGATGGATGGACGCCTGTGCCCTGCAGGTTCCGTGAGCTGCTCGCTCTATGCGCATTCACTGCACTATGGATCTGGATGTTTCGAGGGCATGCGCTTTTATGAAACGGCATTAGGACCTGCTGTCTTCAGATTGAAAGAGCACATCGCGCGCTTTTTCCATTCTGCAAAAGCGATCCATCTTGCGATACCGGGATCGGAGGAAAGCTTATGCCAAGCAGTTTTGGACACCATTCGGCAGAATGGATTTTCGCAAGGATACATTCGCATAATCGGTTTTTTTGAAGATGGAGACATGGAATTGCATCCCACCTCTGCCGCAATGCATACCGCGATTTTCGCGTGGCCTTGGGAACCGCGGATGGGAAGAGATGCGATCTGCGTCAAAATCTCCTCCTATATGCGCACTCCATCTCAATCGACTATCATCACCGCCAAATTGTCTGGACACTATGCCAATTCTATCCTGGCAAGGCGTGAGGCGAAAGAACAAGGATACGATGAAGCGCTACTGCTCGACATGTACGGCAATATCGCCGAGGGCCCCGGCGCAAACTTTTTTGGAGTCATTGACGACGTGCTCATCACCCCGCCACCTTCTCAACTCTTTGCGGGGATCACGCGAGACAGCATTCTGCAAATCGCTCAAGACAGCGGCATCCCCTGTCAGATTGACAATATCCATCCCAGCCAACTATCATCGCTAGACGAAGCTTTTTTTACAGGCACAGCTATGGAAATTATCTCTATACAAAGTATCGATGCAGTGCTTATGAAAAACCGCAAAGGCCCCATCGCCATACAACTCCAAAAAAACTATTGCGAAATAGTGCAGGGAAGAAATCCCCAATATCAAGAGTGGCTTTCCTGGTGCGGTGCGTAAAATGAAACGGCTTTCTCTTTATTACCCCCACTCGCGTTTATTTCTCGCTATTATAGCAGCGCTGCCCTCCATTTTTGCCCTGTTATTCACTCCTGCTCTACCTTTATTAATTAGCCATTTTGATGTGGAGTTTCAACATTCTCAACTTCCCATGTCTTGCTTTTTGCTCGGCTATGCTTTGGGACAATTGCCCTATGGCCCCCTTTCAAACCGCTTTGGAAGACGCTGCGTTCTGCATTCGGGACTCCTCATCGCTATCTTGAGCTGCATCGGTTGTGTCTTAGCTGGGCACGCACATAATTTCTATCTATTTCTCGTAGCGCGGTTTTTCATGGCCGTCGGTTCTAGTGCAGGACTGCATACAGCATTTACAATTGTCGGAGATGTTTATGAGAGAAAGCGCGCGCTGAAGGTCTTTACTTTCATCATGCTTTTCTCAGCGGTTATTCCCGGAATATCGACGTGTATCGGCGGAGTTATTACAGAGCACTTAGGGTGGGAAAGCTGCTTTTATTTTTTAATCTTCTTTGGATTAGTGATTCTCAGTGTCTCCTGGTTTGTCATGCCAGAAACAGCTGTCCTCGAACCAGATGCGCTTACAATTTCCAAAATTTGTAAGACTTATGCTGAGGAGTGCTCCAATCGGCAACTAGTGCTCTCTGCTGTGATTACAGGTTGCGGGGCTGGGATCATCTATCTTTTTGCGTCTTCTGCTCCTTTCATCGGCATGAACTTAATAGGAATGGATCCCAACCAATATGGAATCTGGGCGATATTTCCCTCCGTTGGACTGGCTGTAGGCTCTTTCTTCACGGAGCGCATCTCCTTTCGCATCTCCGCAAAGCAGCTCTTATGGCTCGGAGTTAAAATCCTCTTTGCAGCTTCTCTCTTCTCTTTTGGAATATTCTACTTTGGCCACGTCAATCCCTGGTCTCTCTTCTTCCCCATGCTGTGCATGGACACGGGACTGGCTTTTGTCTTCTCTACAACAGCCACAATTGCTGTCATGAATGCGCGCAACAAAGCGATCGGCTCTTCCGTCATGCATTTCATTAATTTGGGCATCTGCGTGCTCTTCATTTATACGATCGGCCGCACTTCAATAGAAAATCCCGTCATGCTTCCCGTACTCTTTCTGCTGCTCGTAGTGATCATTAGCCTACTCATGCGCGCCCTCGTCAAATCCTACCCCACCGAAGAAACCATCGCTTAAAATTGCGCAGCGATTTTGTGGGCTTGCGCTTGGGCGCGGTGGATGGCGGCTTCCTTGGCGACATCGGAGGCTAGTGTGGGTTCGATGATGAGGGACGTGATGGCATCAAAGCCGATGAATTGTAAGATCGTTTCCATGTATTTTTTCTGTAGGTCGAGTTCTTGAGCGCCTGTTTCCGCGCCGTAGGCTCCCCCGCGTGAGTAGATCAAAAGCATCTTTTTATGCTTTATGAGTCCTTCGTATTGTCCATCTTCTACCTTGAAAGTGTAGCCGGGTTGCACGAGAACATCGATATAGTGTTTGAGTTTGTAGGGAATGCCGAAATTCCACATGGGCAGAGAGATCACATATTTATCGGCTGACTTAAATTCCTCGATTAGCAGTTCTACGGCTTTCCATGCGGCTGCTTGAGCTGGGGTGTGCGGCTGGCCGTGTATAATGGCATACTTGGCATCAATCACCTCTCCATCAAAGGGAGGAAGCGCCTTTTTCCACAAGTCAAGAACTGTGATTTCGTCGTGCGGATGGCTCTTGCGATATGTGTCCAAAAAGTCATGCGATACTTGTATGGAAGAGGAACGCTTTTTTCTGGGAGAAGTTTCTATATAAAGCAATCGGGACATACATACCTTTAATTATGCATTGTAATTTCACATTAAAACAAAAAAAGTATTTTTAAAATTAAAATGTTTAAAAAAATTATTTTATAATGTATATAAAAAAATTAATAGGAATACAAGGGAAATACTCCTTGTATTGAGACTTTTAACCAAGGATCATTCCATGAAATACATCGTTCTTTTAGGAAGAATATTATACACAGCGATTTTCATCGCAGCCTCATTGGGACATTTTTCCCAAGATACCGTCGCATTTGCTGCAGATGCCGGCATTCCAATGGCTCCCATTTTAGTTCCTCTTATGGGAATTGTCGGCTTTTTGGGCGGTTTGAGCGTCCTAATAGGTTTCAAAGCTAGATTCGGCGCTTGGCTCCTAGTGATTTTCTTAATTCCCAGCACTTTCTGGCTGCACCAATTTTGGAATGTCGCTGACGTTGTGGACGCCGGCATCCAAAAAGCGATGTTTCTAAAAAACCTCTCCATGCTCGGAGCTGCATTTCTCATCACTTACTTCGGCTCTGGTCCAATGAGCGTCGATAAGAGATAAAAACACTCTATGGGCAAGCATACCAATCATCCAAGAGAAGAACTCGATGGCTATGATGAATTGGAAGAGCTTGCCCTCGACTTTTTATGGAACTGGAACCACAACCACGTCGTTAAAAAGATCTGGCACACTCTAGATCCCCAGCTATGGGAACTTTTGAAAAACCCTTGGGTCATTCTTCAGACGATCTCTCAAAAAAAACTGGAGCACTTTCTCTCAAATCCCGATTTTCGAAAATTAGTAAATGATCTCATCGCTAGCAGTCACCGTGAGCAAAAAGCTCCCACATGGTTTGTGCAAAAGCACGCCGATTGCTCTTTGCAATGCGCCGCGTATTTCAGCATGGAATTCATGTTGGGAGAAGCGCTTCCCATCTATTCCGGAGGTTTGGGCAACGTCGCCGGTGATCAGCTCAAAGCAGCAAGCGACCTCGGGGTTCCTGTAGTAGGGGTTGGTCTATTATACCAACAAGGTTATTTCCGACAGATGATCGATAAGGACGGCAACCAACAAGCGCTGTATCCTTACAATGATCCCGGCCAACTGCCCATCCTCCCTTTGCGCAATGCGGATGGGGAATGGCTCCGCATTGAGGTGGTGCTGCCGGGATGGTCTGTATGGCTCCGCGCTTGGGTAGTGAAAGTCGGAAGAGTCAAACTCTATCTATTGGATAGCAATGACGCCGTCAATCTCCCCGTGCATCGAGGTATCACAAGTGAGTTATATGGGGGCAATTCCGAGCTTCGCCTCAAGCAAGAGCTCATTCTCGGCATTGGAGGTTGGAAACTCCTGGAAGCTTTGGGAATCCAGCCAGAGGTGTGCCACTTGAATGAAGGACATGCAGCCTTTGCCATTTTAGAGAGGGCTCGCTGCTTTATGGATGCAACAGGGCTCGCATTCGAGGCCGCACTAGCAGTGACGCGCGGCGGCAATCTCTTCACAACACACACTGCCGTCCCCGCGGGATTTGATCGGTTTTCTCCCCATCTCATCGAACAATATCTCGGCAAACACGCACAAGAAAAACTGGGCATTTCGCTGCATGAACTCCTCGCATTGGGACGCCAAGATCCACACAATCCCAATGAGCCCTTTAACATGGCTTACTTGGCGATCCGCGGAAGCTCTGCCATCAATGGAGTCAGTGAACTCCATGGCCGCGTGAGCCAGCACATCTTTGAATCGCTCTTTCCCAGATGGCCATCGAAAGAAATTCCCATCAGCCACGTTACCAATGGAGTCCATATGCCCAGCTGGAGCTCGGTAGCAACCGGCGAGCTCTGGGCGGAATTCTGCGGCAAAACGTGCTGGCTTGGGGAACCTGTCGAAAAAGATATCCGCCGCATCCCCAACGATCGCATCTGGCAGCTCCGAAATAGCGAGCGCAAATCCTTAATCGAATACGCCCGCGGGCGTTTATCGACCATGTGGGAAGCCAGAGGCTTTCCCCCCGAAGAAGTGCAGCGCGCAAAAGAGATATTCGACCCCAATATTTTAACCCTTGGCTTCGCAAGGCGCTTTGCTACTTATAAACGGCCCAACCTTCTTTTGCACAACAAAGAGCGCTTGCTCGGCATTTTAACCAATCCTCAAAGACCTGTGCAACTCGTCATCGCCGGCAAAGCGCACCCCGCAGATATTCCCGGTCAGAACATGATTCGCGAATGGATCAACCTCTTTCGCGACATGCGCGCTCGCACACACATCATTTTTCTCACGGATTATGACATGCTCGTCACCCAAAACCTCGTGCGCGGCGTGGATTTATGGGTCAATACACCGAGGCGCCCCTGGGAAGCGTGTGGAACAAGCGGCATGAAAGTATTGCCCAATGGAGGGCTCAATCTCTCAGAGCTCGACGGCTGGTGGATAGAAGCATTTAGCCCCGATGTCGGCTGGGCACTCGGAGATGGTCAAGAGCACGGCGATGACCCAAATTGGGATGCCGCAGAGGCAAATGCTCTGTACGAACTTCTAGAAAATGAAATCGTCCCCGCATTTTACACGCGCGATTCCGAGGGCATTCCCACCGCCTGGGTAGAGCGCGTGCGCGAGAGCATGGCACGCCTCACTCCCCGCTTTTCCGCAGATAGAGCCGTGCGCGAGTATACAGAAAAGCACTACATCCCCGCTGCGAAACGGTTCCTCGCACGCTCCAAAGATAAAGACTTTGGACAAAATAGGGTCGCATGGCAACAAGCTTTGAAAAAGCACTGGTCCGCAATCCGCTTCAGCGATGTCAAAGTCGATGGACAGCATTTTGAAGTGCAGATCTACCTCGATGATTTAGACCCTCATGCCATCCAAGTGGAATTGTTTGCCGAGAGTCCCGATCAAATCTTTAAGCAGGAGATGAAGCTGGTGCGCGCACTTCCAAATAACCCTCAGACCTACATCTTCACCGCCTCCGTCCCCAACTCCATTCCCTCAGACCAGTACACCGCTAGAGTGATTCCCCGCTTCGCCGATACGCAAGTTCCCCTCGAATCATCCTGGATCCTTTGGCAGAAGTGATCGCGTAACGCGCATTTCCTTTTCGAAAGCATCAGCCGCACTTTGAATAAGTGCCCGTGTAGCTATTGGAAACTCTTCGGCAATCTGGCAAATTATTTGATCCATTTTTGCCATATCTTGATGGGGTTGAAAGCTAGCTTTCATTTTGTTAAAAAAATCGGGATTTGTTTCGCCTATTTTTGGCGTTTGTTGTAGTATGAAGTGTGCGAAGCGATGTTGGTCAGAAAGAAAGGGACTTTTTGCAAACAATTCTTGCATTGTATGCTCAGTGATAGTCGGCATGCCTTTTAAACCTCTTATCAATTCTGAAAGTTGCTCTGCCCTCACTTCTTCCGGGTTGGTTAATGACCTTACTTGTGAATAAAAACTCTTTGAAATCGACTTGATTATTAAAAAACTTCCAGGCTTAGACTCTATAAAGCTAAAAATATGCGCAAGCATCGCTACAGGCATGATGGAGGCTTTATCAGCATCCCATTCCTCTATGATTCGACCTGTATCCAAGCACTCCGAGTAAGTGGATTGCATAATCTCGAGACATGCAACACGCGCCGACTCGAAAATACGCTTATCCGATTCATTCCACGTGCCTTTCTTTAAGAACTGTTTCCCGTAATATGGGTGATTTTGCTTAGATGTAGGATGTATTCTTTTTCCCAAAATGTGTAAAAAAATAAGCCTAATAGAGCCATTAAGAAAAATAGGAACCGTTGCGGGTCCACACATATTAGATTTAGATAAAAATAGTACTGCAGTGTCAATCCGTTTTTTATAGCGACATGGATCTTGTCGTATCTGCTTGAACAAAGATAAGGGATCAACAAGACACTTTTTTGCAGGAAGAGGTTTAAATGTAAATATTTGTGGTTGCACTTTTGTTGCCATGATTTGCTCCATAATTGAAGCAATGCATAGTAAAAAAAGTATACAATTTCATGCATTATTTAAATAATTTGTTAATTTATTTAAAATAATTAATTACATTTTCACATTGACATGTAGAAACGGGAATGTTTTTAGGCAAAAACAGAGACTGGATGTTTGGATTGAATACAGCGACAAAATCGGAGACATTGCTCAAAGAATGGATCATGATGGCGCATCTAGAGAGCAACAAGCAATCGACAAGCGCCGTCAAACCTCCAAAGTAACCCGGCTTGTCCTTTTGAAATTCATCGGGATGCTCCTTGTAATATTTTTGGTGTTCGTAAATTAAGTGGGGATCTTCTCTGTAAGAGGCTCTAAACGCATCGGTGGTACAGAGAACTGAGGAATTGAAATGCTTTGTAAACTGCGCAATCACATAGTCGCTGTCTGTCGCGATAAAGAGTTTGGGGTTTTGATCCGAATGCTCTTTTAATAATAAGCCTGCTTGCTCGATGTACTCCTCGAGCTTAAGTAATGATTGATAAGGGCTTTCAGATCCATGTGCAGTGGCAAAGCGCACATGAATCCCGATACAAAAATGGCCAGCTAGATGATCTTTATAAAATGCATCCACTTTCTGTAACACAGAAGGTTTAATGGTGATGTATTTTTTGAAGCGATCATGCATGAACTGCCTATACGGCAAATATTCTCTGTAGCGCTGCCATCTCTGAATGCAATAATTCTGATCGTGGTTCATTTCGGGGGGACGCTTCGCATGCCTGTTTTCAAACACGGCCTGAGAATCGATGGGCTCAAAATAGAGATCCCAACCATTGGATGAAGGATCGTCTTTATAGGGAAAAAGCTCCTGACTCCAATCGACGAGTAACCTCTTTGGCACTTTGTGATCGCAGCGATAGATGAGATGGAAGAGCACATTTTTTAACTCAGCGAAAAACCCGGCCCCCACCCAGGACTTAGCCACCACTTTGATCGGCATTTCCTGGCTGTTGCTTTCCTTCTCCATTGCAAAAGCAAACCCAGCCACACAAATTGAGATCAAGAAAAACACTCTCATATAAAAAATGATCGTCCTGCAAGCGATTTGCAGTCAATGAAAAATGTTTACAAGCGAACTACATAAGATCTATATCAACATCTATGGGGAAAAATGAAATTGCCAAAATTTTTGAGGAGATCGCCTATCTCTTGGAGCTAAAGGGAGAAAATCCCTTTAGAGCACGCGCATATCGCAATGCCGCTAGAGCACTGCTGCACATGGATGAAGATGTAATGCGCGTCATCAAAGAAGAAAGGCTGACGGAATTAGAAGGCGTCGGTGAGGATTTGGCAGAAAAAATCACCACTCTCGCGACAAACAATCGCCTCCCCTTCTATGAAAAGCTCAAGCACTCGATCCCATCGGGAATGCTCGCCATGTCGGATGTGCAGGGTCTCGGTCCCAAAAAAATCAAACAGATCTATGAAAAACTCAAGATCCGCACGCTTGAAGAGTTGAAAGAGGCTTGTGAAAAGGGAAAGCTCTCCAAAATGCAAGGTTTTGGAACCAAAACGGAACAAAATATTTTAGATGCCTTAGCGCACAAGGAGAAATACAGCCAGCGCTTTTTATGGTGGGATGCCATGCAGCTAGCAACTCCTCTTTTAGAGGAATTGAAAAAACTCAAAGGGGTCAAAAAAGTCGCCATCGCTGGCAGCTTGCGCAGAAAACTGGAGACGGTGGGTGATTTGGATTTTCTCGTCGCCGCAGCGCATCCAGCCCCCATCATGGACAAGTTCACTCAGGGACCTTCTATAGAGCGCATCCTGGCAAAAGGGCCGACAAAATCCAGCGTCCGACTTACAAGCGGCATCCAAGCAGATCTCCGGATCGTCCCAGAAGAGCAATTTGCGTTCGCGCTATGCTATTTCACCGGCTCAAAAGAGCACAATATCAAGCTGCGAGAGGCTGCCAGAAAAAAGGGGTGGACTTTAAGCGAATGGGGACTCATTTCGCAAAAAACTAAAAAGCCGATTCTACGAACTAACACAGAAAGTGCTATCTACAGAGCCCTGGGTTTTTCATTCATTCCTCCAGAATTGCGCGAAGATAAAGGCGAATTCAAAGGCAAATTGCCACAGCTTGTCGAAGAGAAAGATATCAGAGGCACCTTTCACAACCACACCACGGCATCCGATGGAAGAAGCACACTGAAGGAAATGGCACTAGCTGCTGATAAAATGGGCTGGGAGTACATCGGAATTGCCGATCACTCGCAATCGAGTGTTCAGGCGCGCGGCCTGTCGGAAGACGCATTGTACGCGCAGATCGAGCAGATTGCAAAAATGAACGCCTCCAAGAAATTCCGCGCGCACATCTTTGCGGGCACAGAGTGCGATGCTTTCCAGCACATTGGGATCCTAAGCTTAGAATTCCACGTGGACAAGTTGTCGCG
>JADMIO011456536.1_pt1 | contig 25376 bp, 22 predicted proteins | sample 8958161 | NCBI WGS metagenome assembly JADMIO01 (sample SAMN16585339, study PRJNA669376) | soil metagenome | isolation source: Crop rotation soil | place: USA: Cullars Rotation, Alabama | collected 2011
CCGCCGTGAGAACCTGGACGTTCCTGACAATCACGCGCGAAATGGTGTCGTTGTTTTCCTGGAGTGTCACGAGGACGTCCACCCGCGTGCCCGGCGTCACGAATCCGGCGACGCCGATGACCTCGTTGACCTTCACCGACATCGCACGCATGTCCTTGTTGATGGTCGACGGCAGGCCGCAACCCTCGTCACGCTTCGCCAGCTTGTTTTCCGTGATCGGCTCGTTTTCGACACCCGCGGTGATCAGGCTACGGCCCACCGCATCGTCGATCTTGACGAACGCCCCCGCCGGCCGATACTTCTCGGGCCAGCTGAGTAGCTTGACCTGGTCCTTGGTGAGACAGCCGCCCGTCTCGATCTGTTTGGCAGCGACGACGACCTCAATGGTCGGGTCGGTCTTGGGGGCGGGGATGGCCATAATCACGCCATAGGTGGCCACCGCCGCGACCACGATGGCGATTCCCACGACGATCATCAGACGGGTGTTGCGACTCATCAACACACCCCCGGGAGGGCGATCTCGGTTCGCATCACTGAAGTCCCTTTGAGCGTCACCTTGTCGAACGAGCCCCCAAACACTTTGGCGATCGGTGCAAGATACGCGAATGTGTGATCGAACGTGACCGTCACGGTTCTCACTGTGAAGGGATATCCGACGCTCGAAGGAACGCACGTCGGCGGCGCACTCACCGTCGGCGTGGCGGTGACACCATTGACCGTCAAGTAATTTGTCACGCGGTCCGTCACGTCGGCCTCTACATAGCCTGGTAATACCGCCATCCGCGCACCCTCACGGGCCGCGTTGGTCGCCAACAACGCTTCCCGAAATACGAGTCCGAAGTCGAAAATGCCCATGATCACGAGGAGCAGCAGCGGCAGTGTGAAAGCGAACTCGATGACGACGGACCCCGCCTCCTTCTCGCGAATGCGCGCCATCGACCCCTTCCGCATGTGTGCTTCTCCGGTCTCACGCGCGAGCACGCCATAGAGCCAGAACCGCCCCGATGCCAATCGGCACGGCGTACGCGAGCCGCGGCCCGCGCGATTCGCCGAGAGTCAGTCCGGAAACCGGCGACGCTCCCCCCGCGTGCCAGACAGTCGCCATGACAACCAGGTTCCGTACAGCCTCTGACAGATAGCCTCGCCACGCGCCGACGACGACCGCCAACGCGCCGCCCACGAGCGACGCCCAGATGGCCGCCCACAACACGCCCGCAGGCCCAAGCCAGGCACCGAACGCGGCGAGCAGCTTGACGTCGCCCGCGCCCATTCCACCCAGCGCGAACAGGGGGAAGAACAGGACGAGACCCGCCAGACAGCCGAGCACACTGTCGGAGAGTCCCCCGAGGCCTCCGACAACGACCGACACGACCACCCCCGCGGCGGCAGCGCCGAACGTGAGGACGTTGGGGACACGCGCGGTCCTTACGTCACACACCGCTGCAACGATCGCCAACCCGCCGATAGCCATCCACTCGATTGCCGGCGCCACGGCCTATTTGCACGCTGCGCAAGCAGGCATCAGCCAGAAATCCTGTTCTGCCGTATTCCAGCGGAGGTAGGCCTCTTTCAGTGCCGGCTGAATCGCGTTCAGCGCCGGCCAACTAATGAGCACCACCAGCACGGCCAGCAAGGCGTACTCAACCATCGCCTGCCCGCCGTCTTCCTGGCGTAAACGAACGAGTAACCCCTTCACCTTCGGCGCCCCGCGACAGTGGAGACCAAGCTCCCCGAGGTTACTTTTCGAGCTCGGCTTTGATGCCTGTGAACTTGGCGGCGATAGCTGTCCCCAAAGGTCCCAAAACCACGATCGCGGCCAGAGCAATCAATGCCGCAAGGAGGGCGTACTCAATCAGATCCTGCGCCTCTTCTTCCCGTACCAGCCGACCAAGTAACGTTTTCATCGTCTGCTCCTTCAAAAAGATCTGGTTGGACTCCACGTACCTAAACGACACTTGATTCGTCAACGAACACGCCATCGTCTTTCGCCTCGAGCATCGAATACACGACGCGACGCAGTGACGAGGGGCTTGGCCGGCGCGTCCGCAGGAACTCGACACCAAGGCGGTACCCGGCTCCGGAGCCTTCGAGGCGCTGGCACCTGGTGACCCGAACGTCTTCGGAATAGGTTCGGCCGGCGATCGCCAGTCGAAGCCTCCCGGCGGTGCCGGCCTCGATCGGATACCGGCTTTCGAGCAGGCACCCCGTGCGACTGATTTCCAAGGCACGCAGGGGGGCATCCATCAACAGCGTCCCAAGCAATGTCTCGGTCCTCTCCGGTGCCCGCTTGACCATTCGCAAGACATGTCTCCGTTTCTCGTCAGTCGAGGATGCCGAGGCGAAGACGGTAGCGCACGCTCCCGTCCGCAATGATTGCGGTGCTCTCGGCCACCTGCACCTGGACCGTCGAACGAGGGCCAGCCCCCACCAAATCCAGCCTCAGGTTCTGCCCCGAGCGGATTGGCCCGTCACTCAACACCGACACCTCCCGGTCGTCGCGCCGTTCGACGTCAACCTCCTGAAAGAACAGGAAGGACCCTTCGAAGGGTTTCGACAATCGGTAGCGCGGATCGCGCCGACGTCCGAGCAATTGCACGTTAACCCACGGATGAGATGCAACCGAGGTACCGCTGAGTTAGTCGAATCCCGCAGTGATTTGGCCCGAGAGTCACGTGGCGACGGGCGTCTATCTGACCAGGACCAGAAAATGCTTCTGGTCAGGGCCAGACTCCCTCACCCGGCTGTCCCTGGTCCATGTGGCGTGGGTGGTTCAATGACTAACGAATCACCTCGCTCCACGTCTCGCCGTGCGGCCCCGCCGGCGCTGAATTCGATGGCGGCAAGAGCGCCCCAGGCGAATGCGGTCCGCCACGGCTTCAGGTCCGGACAAATCTTCACGATGGTCCCGTCTCGCCGAACGAACACGACATCGATCGCGAACTGCATGAAAAACGTATGCACGGTTCCACAGGGCGCCAGAATCATCGCCGCATCCGGATCGAGACCTGTTCGACCGAGCAGCCCCTTCCGTCGGCGCCTGGAATCAAACGCCGGCTCGATCGCAGTGGCCAGGATCACCCCCGTGCGCTCGTTCCGGAGCACGTACGCGTTTTCGGGTGCGTCAAGCAGTGGCGCGAGAAAATTCACGGTCGCGACGCGCCTGCCGAGGGAGGCCACCATCAGCGAAAGCGCAGCACGCCGAGAATGCTCGATGAGTCGTCGGTCCAGAGCGGCGTCGACCCGGAGGTAACCGGCACCATCCACTTCGGATCCGAGACGAGCGGACCAAGATCTGCGGCGCTTCGGGCCATCAGTATCCAATCTGACGGCGTCTTACCATTCGATGATTCGAGCTCGCTGACACGTGCGTCTCGTCGTTCAATCACCTTAAGTCCGTGACGTCCTGCCAATCGCGCAAGTACCGGCGCAAGCGATAAGTGGCGATTCGATATGTGCAGTGCGAGTACTCCGCCCGGGGCGAGTCGAGACACGTACAGACCGAGAGCTTCACTCGTCAGGAGGTGAATCGGAATCGCGTCTGAACTGAACGCGTCGAGCACAATCAGCTCGTACTGGTTGTCCATTCTGGCAAGCGAAATACGTGCGTCCCCGAGGACGACCCGGCATTGTTCGCCGCAGTCACTGAGGTACGTGAAGTACTCCGTGCTCCTCGCGAGTCGCTCAACCGCCGGGTCCAATTCAAAAAAGGTCCAGCGCTGTCCGGGCGTCACGAAACTGGCCAGTGAGCCCGCACCGAGTCCCACAACGGCCACGTCGGTGGCGCGCGCCACGTTCGGGACCCGCGTTGCGGCTTCCGAAAACGGCCCTCCCGGGTAGTAATACGACACGGACTCGTGCCGGCGAGCCGGGTCGACCGGTTGCATCCCATGCAGCGTCGTACCGTTGTACAAAGCTCGATACCGGCCTGACTCATCGAAGGCCACACGGTACACACCGTAGAACGTCCGTTCGGTGTGAAGCGTTCGCCCGCGCCCCTCGCCAGCCCAGGCGCCAGCCAGCAGCAAGGCGCCCAGGCTCAATGCGAAACGGACCGGGTGGCGGCGCGACTGGCTGAATGAAACGAACGCCGGTAGCGCAAGCGCAGCGAACATCAGCCGCGGACCGCCAGAAAACGATGAAAGACCGATGATCAGACCGAACGTCAGAAGGCCGACCGCAATGGGAACGGCCGCATCCATCACACGCTGCCTTGCTTCGACCTTTGGAGCACCAGCACGAAGCAGGCACGCCAGCACCAGGACGACTGGATACTCGAGGACACTCGTGAAGAGCACCGGCGCAGCCAGCGTGTTGAACAGGCCCCCGAGCATGCCCCCCAGCGCAATCCAGAAATAGAACTCGGTCAAGAACGAAGGCGACGGTCGGTCGTTGGCAAGCTGGCCGTGGCACAGGAGGCTGGTGGCCGTAAACGCGACGAGATGAAAACCGACCAGCCAGAGGCCAACGGCCGCCGGGACAATCATCAGCATCAAGAGCGGAAGAATCAGCAGCGGCAACGCACGATCGGTCACGGCCGTGACTTGTCGGGATCGGGAACCAAATGCCAGTACAAACGTGAGCAGATACAACGACAGCGGAATCACCCACAAGAGTGGAACCGTTGCGACGTCGGTCGACAGATACGTGGTGACGGCGAGCATGAGGCTCGAGGGGACGAACGACAGCAAGACCCATCGCGCACGCCGCGCGAACGAGATCGGCGCTGTACGCGGGAGACTGTCGTCGCTGCCTGCGAGCGTGACCGGCGGCGGATTCAGGTCCGATGCGCCCCTGCGCCACATGGCGGCCGCGCAGGCCCACGCCGCCACGACGAAGATCGCGTAGCCCATCGCCCACACGCGGCTCTGGTCGGGCAGCCGCAGCGCCGGCTCCACGAGGGTGGGATACGAGAGCAGCCCCAGCAGGCTGCCCAAATTGCTGGCGGCATACAGGAAATACGGGTCGCGCGCAGCCGAATCATCAGTCGTGGAAAGCCAGTTCTGCAGCACCGCAGCGCTCGTAGACAGCACGAAGAAAGGCAATCCAACCCACCCGAGCAGCAGGATGATCAGCCAGCCGATTGGATTCCGGTCGGACGGCGGCGCGTCGCTGACGACCGTCGAGAATGGCAGCAGGACAAGTGGACACGCGATCAGCACCACGTAGAGCAGGGCGTGGCGCCTCGACCCGAGCCACGTCGTGGCGCCGTGTGCGTAGATGTACCCGGCAAGCAGGGTGATCTGGAAGAACACCATGCACGTATTCCAGACCATCGGAACGCCGCCGAGTGTCGGGAGCACCGTCTTCGCGACGATCAGTTCGACGGTGAACAGGAGAAACGCGCTGAGGAACAGCGTGGCCGAGAACAACAGCACGACGCCGGCCGAGCGCCTTTGATTCGGTCGCGTGCTGACGTGGGAACCTTCCGACGGCAGGACCATAGAGGAATCGGATCTACATTTCGGTCAAGGACAATAATCTCGGGTCAGGCCAGAGCGTCGAGGCGATCCGATTGGGCGAGGTCACGTCGCGAAGCTGATTCGCGGGTGACGCAAGTTCAAGCCGCCCCGTCTCGAAGCGCGCGCGCGACTCCGGCCGAACTCTTGGTGATGGGTGACGCCGCGATGGGCGGCGTGGCGGTGAGCTCGGCGCGAAGCGGTTTTCTCACGCGATACGGACGCGCGTTGACGCCGCAGTCGTGCGCGGCGATGAAGTTGAAAAACCGCTTGTAGTCACGGCCGTCCATCCCGAACAGAGCGACAAGCCCACGGTAACTTCCGCAGGTGGTCGTCAGCCCTCGACGAATGACTTCTCGCAGATCGTGGCGCGTGATGTCTCGATCCAGGAACATCTTGTGGATCTGGTCCCAAAACGAGAACTTGCCCTCCACGAGTCCGGAATAGAGATCGTCTGCCAGTTGGCGGCGTCTTTCACGTACGGGCAACGCGCGGTTGGCGGTCATCTGCAGCGCGGGAGGAAAGTGTTGTACGCCGATCACCTCGGTACCGGACATCCAAATGAGTTGCTCAACAACGTTCTGCAATTCGCGAACGTTCCCGGGCCACTGATACGATTCGAATGCCAGCCAGGCCTCGTCGCTGAAACGGATGTCGCGACCCGCCTGGGCCACGGTGTGTTCGACGAGCGGACGGATGTCCTCGCGGCGATGGCGGAGCGCCGGCACGTGTATATGTGCCACCTGGATGCGGTAGAGCAGATCTTCGCGAAACCTGCCGCTCGCGACGAGCTCGGACAGATTCCGATTCGTGGCGGCAATCACACGGGCGTTCAGGCGTGTGCGGGGGATGTCGGCGCCGACGGGTTGAATTTCACCGTTCTCCAGAAAACGTAGCAGCAGCGCCTGCATGCGCACGCTCATCTCGCCGACTTCGTCGAGAAAAATCGTCCCTTGATCGGCCAGTTCCAGCCTGCCGACCTTGTCTCGATAGGCACCGGTAAAGCTGCCCCGCACATGGCCGAACAGTTCGGATTCGAGCAGCGTATCGGTCAGTGCGGCGCAGTTGACGGCGACGAAGCGCTTGTGTGCCCGCAGCGAGTGCGCGTGGATATATCGTGCGACCAGGTCCTTGCCAACGCCGCTCTCCCCGCTGATGAGGACCTTCGCGTCGCCACCGGCAACACGTTTGGCAAGGACGAGTACGTCCTCCATGGCCGCACTGGCACGCACCAGGTGCGGCTCGCAGTTCGGGCCGGGTCTCGATGTCACACGTACGGGCATTGAGTCTTCGCGCACGGTGTCCCAGCGCGGACTCTAGCCAATCGGACCCCGTTTTTCAAGGCGCAATTGTGTGCTTCACGCACCAATCGCCAACGGATGGAACAAAGTCTGCCAAGGGGTAGGACAAAGCCTGAGACCCGATAGACAAAGGCTGCGGAGCGGCCGAAACGGCAGCGACTCGATGGCGATCAATTCGCGTAACCCCGCACCTGCGCTCGTGTCGCGTAGGACGAAGTCCTACATCCGGAGCGCGAGCTCTGAGTGACGTGCTTTAGCGCTGACTGGCTGGTCTGACGCGCCGGTAGTCAGACCAGTCTACGGTGTAATCGAGGTTCAGCCTTCTGAAAATCATCGCGCGCCCCTGTCCCTGGAAATGCAACGACACCGGCAGCCACAATCCCGGCTCGACTTCGCGACGCACGAGACTCACGTGCGTCCCTTTGTCGAGGCGCGCGATCAATCCAAAGCCGTAGGCAATGTCGTCGATCGCAGTAGCGTCGATGCGAATCACTTCGCGGTGCGCGTCGTCCACGCGCACCTCGCCCTTGAACGAACGCGCGAGGCGCCCCTCGCGCCGTTCGGGCCTCGCGTCCGGGCGGGGCGTGAACGCCAGCACCGCGATTGAGCGGTCGCCGTCACGCTCGTGGCGATCGTATCGGATATCCAGGACAGAAATGGCGTCGTCGAGCGCGGTGGGGCCTGCGCGCCGAGGAGCTCTGTTGCGCGGCTGTGACTGCTCCAGCTCGGCGTTGAGCACAGGCTTGCCGTCTCGTTCGAGCAAACGGCGCGTGGATCCCCCGTCCGGCAACGGCGTGACCTCGTAAGTGCGGGTGGGGCCCGTGCCGAGGCGTCCGAACGGATTCGTGCGGAGCTCGCTGCGGCGCTCCTTGTACGCGAAGAAGCGTTGCTCCCGTTGCGCACGCGCGAGATTGTCGCGCACCGCCGCAAACAACTCCTGATGGTCCGGAAGAGAGTGACTGTCCTGCGCGGTGAGCCCGCACGCGAACAGGAGACATCCGGCGAGGAGCCCGGGCACTACCCTAGTCATACACGTCGAAGCCGTTCGGCTGCCCTCTCGAGCGTCTCGTCGCGCTTGGCGAAGCAGAAACGGAGCACAGGACCTGGATCGGCATCCGCGAGAAAAGGCGTAATGGGGATCGCGGCGACGCCGTGCTCTCTGATCAACCGCAGCGCAAAGTCTGAATCACGCTCGTCGGTGATCGCCGAGTAGTCCACCATCTGGAAATACGTACCCTGGCAGCGCAGCGGACGGAAGCGCGATCCCTTGATCAATTCGAGGAAGCGATCACGCTTGGCCTGATAGAAGCCGGCGAGCTCGCGGCATTCGGGGTCTTTATTGACGAACTCGGCGTAGGCGCGCTGAATGGCGCCGTTGACGGCGTAGGTCACCCACTGGTGGACGCGCGCGATCTCGACGCTGAGTGCCTGCGGCGCGGCGCAGTAGCCGATCTTCCAGCCCGTCGTGTGATAGGTCTTGCCGAACGAGCTGATGACGACCGCGCGTTCGGCGATCTCCGGATACCTTGCCAGGCTCTCGTGCCGCGCCCCGTCGAACACGATGTGCTCGTAAACTTCGTCGGCGACGACGATGGCGTCGGTGTTTTGCAGGACGCGCGCGAGCTCACGCAGGTCGTCGCGATCGAACACCATGCCCGTGGGATTGTGCGGCGAGTTAACCATGATGACGCGCGTGCGCGGCGTGATCGCCTTGCGCACCTCGTCCCAGTCCACCCGGTAGTCGGACCCGCGAAGCGTCACGTAGGTCGGGATGCCGCCGCTCAACTGCACAGCCGGTGCGTACGAGTCGTACGCGGGCTGAAACAGCAGCACCTCGTCGCCGCGGTGCACGAAGGCAGTGAGCGTGGCGAAGAGCCCTTCGGTGGCTCCAGACGTGACCGTGATCTCGGTTGCCGGATCGTAACGCCGGCCGTAGAGCCGTTCGATCTTGTTGGACAACGCCTCACGCAGCGAGAACACGCCAGGCATCGGCGCGTACTGGTTGTACCCCTCGCGCATGTAACGGGCGACGGTCTCGACGAGTTCCGGCGCGCAGTCGAAGTCAGGAAACCCCTGCGACAGGTTGATGGCGCCGTGCTCCTCGGCCAGGCGCGACATCACCGAGAAGATGCTGACGCCGCTCGCCGGCAGCTTCGAATGAATGGCCTGCGTGTATGTCACCGCCTTAATAATATGCAAAGGCTATTCGAGCCACTGCCACGGCTTCAGCGAAATCAGGGGATATTTTCGCCGCAGCGCGATCACGCGATCGCTGTACCCCTCTTTGGGAATGTCGCGCCTCACCAGTCGATCGCGCAGCCGGCGCAGCTCGTGGCGGTACAGATCGCTGACAAACTCGTGCACGAGCTCGGGCGCCGTCGTCGGTTTGGGCTGCACGCCATGCGCCCAGAGCTGGTCGAGCACCTCACGCCGATAGCGGTAGGTCATCGTGCCGCGGCAATGCGCGCGAGCCCCGCCACGACGCGCGGCGTCCGGCCAACCTGCGAAGCCGCCCTCATGAACGCCGCCTCGGCATCATCGTACCGGTGCACCTGGAGCCAGAGCTCTCCGCTGACCTCGGCAACGGTCAGGACGGGCGCTGCACTGTCGCCAGCGGCTCTCAACAGCGTATCCATGGCTTCGGCGTGCGCGAGGTAGAGGCTCATCTCGTCACGCTCGCTTTGCGCGCCGGCAGCAGCGGCCTGCAGCATCAGGCGAGCGATCTCCGCAGGACCGGGGGCGCCTTGCGCAATGTGCGAAAGCATCTCGATGGCGGCGCGCACCGGGATAAGCGATGCCGGCGGCGCACCCTGACTGAACGCCGCGCGCGCATCGGCCAGTCCGCGCAGATAGAGCGCCCCGATTTCGCCGTCGCGGCATCCCTGTGCGGCAGCCTCCTGCAGCGCTTCGATCGCCGGCATCAAGTCAGGCTGCTGCGCACGCTCGGCAGCAACAGACAGGAGCTTCCGGGCATCCTGCGAGCATGGCGTCTGCGCGAGCGCCACGAGGAGGACGAGAGCGACCATTCCAAAAGTCTATCGCCGTGTCAGGCGGAAGTAACTCGCGAGAATGCGGCGCAGGCGTGGAGTCAGGCTTCGGCGCCGATAGGTATCTCCCGACTTTCTCAGCCCCTCTGCCACCGTCGGATACGGGAAGACCATCGCCGAGAAGTCGCCGACCGTGCCCCCGCGGCGCATCACGTCGGCGACGTGGCCAATCAACTCGCCCGCATGCGTGGCCACGAAAGTCGCACCCGTAATCCGGCCGCGATCGTGATGCATCCGCACGAATCCCTCGGTCTCGTCGTCGATGACCGCGCGATCGACCTCGGTGAGCGGGATCGTGATGGCCTCGTCTGACAAGACGCCGACGTGCGCCACCTCGGGAAAGGTATAGGTGACCCACGGAATCACGAGCGCGCTCGCGCGGCGGCGGCCAAAGAACAACGCATTCTGGATCACCACTCTGGCCATCGCGTCAGCCGCATGCGTGAACTTGAAGCGCGAGCAGACGTCGCCGGCGGCATAGACGCGCGGATTCGACGTTCGCAGGCGATCGTCCACATGAATCCCCTCCGGCCCTGTCTGTACGCCGGCCGCCTCGAGGTTGAGCCCTTCCACGTTAGGGCTGCGTCCAGTCGCGACCAGCACGGTGTCGGCGCTCGAGATGAGGTCGTCTATCGGAGGACGTAGAGGCGGACCTTCAGGTCCGCCTACGCCCGTCACAATCTTCACGCCATCGCTCGTCAGGCGCGCCGCAATCACGCGCGCCGCGTCCTCGTCTTCGCCCGCAAGGATCCGGGGCGCCGTGTCGACCAGCGTCACTTGTGACCCGAGCAGCGAAAACGCCTGCGCCATCTCGCATCCAATAGCGCCCGCACCGATCACGAGCAGCCGACGCGGCAACTCGGTCAACGAAAACAGCGTCTCGCTGGTGAGGTACGGCGTCGAGGCGAGAGCGGGAATGGATGGAATGGAGGGGCGACCGCCGCTCGCGACAACCGCCCGGCGGAAGCGCAACGTCGCGCCCGTTGGGCGGGTCCTTTCGGACCCGTCGTCCACCGTCACCGTGCGCGCACCAGAGAACGATGCCTGTCCAAGAAAGACGTGGACGCCGAGCGATGCGAGACGCGCGGCGGAATCGTTGTGCGCAAGGTCGGCCCGACGCGCGCGAACACGCGCCATGACGGCGCCGAAATCAATCGCCGTTGTCGTGCGGACGCCGACCGCCACGGCGGCTCGCGCTTCCGCGACGGCACGTGCGGATCGCAGCAGCGCCTTCGAGGGCACGCAGCCTGTGTTGAGACAGTCGCCGCCGAGAAGCCCGCGCTCGACGATCGCCACACGCGCGCCGAGTCCTGCGGCGCCCGCGGCGCAGACGAGTCCCGCCGTGCCGCCGCCGATTACGACGAGGTCGTAGATCGGCGCCGGGTCGGGATTGTTCCAGTTGTCGGGATGAACCTGGGCGAGAAGCCGCTGATTGTGCTCGTCGAGTGGCGCAATCAGCGGCCCTGCCATCTAGTACCGATAATGATTCGGCTTGTAGGGGCCGTCCACCGGCACGCCGATGTAGTCGGCCTGCTCTTTCGTGAGCTTCGTCAGCTTCACGCCGAGATGTTCGAGGTGCAGACGCGCCACCTCCTCGTCGAGCGTCTTCGGCAGCATCGTCACCGTCTTGCCGTATTTCTCGGCGTTGGCGTGCAGTTCGAGTTGCGCCAGCACCTGGTTGGTGAACGACGCCGACATCACGAAGCTCGGGTGGCCGGTCGCGCAGCCGAGATTCAGCAGACGCCCTTCGGCCAGGATCATCACGCTGTGACCATCCGGGAACTTCCACTCGTCGTACTGCGGCTTGATGTTGATGCGCTCGACGCCCTTCTTCTTCAGACCGGCCATGTCGATCTCGTTGTCGAAATGGCCGATGTTGCCGACGATGGCCTTGTCCTTCATCTTCGCCATGTGGTCGACGCTGATGATGTCGTAGTTGCCGGTCGCGGTGATGAAGATGTCCGCGCTGCCGACGACCTCGTCGAGCGTGGTCACCTCGAAGCCTTCCATCGCGGCCTGCAACGCGCAGATGGGGTCAATTTCGGTGACGATCACGCGGCAGCCCTGACCGCGCAGCGCCTGCGCACAGCCCTTGCCCACTTCGCCGAAGCCGAGCACCACGGCCACCTTGCCGCCGAGCATGACGTCGGTCGCGCGGGCGAGACCGTCAGGCAGCGAGTGGCGGCAACCGTAGATGTTGTCGAACTTGCTCTTGGTGACCGAGTCGTTGACGTTGATGCCGGGGAACAGCAGCGTCCCGGCTTCCATCATCTGGTAGAGGCGGTGCACACCGGTCGTCGTTTCCTCGCTGACGCCGCGGATGCCCTTCGCCACCGTGCTCCAGCGGCCCGGGTTCGCCTTCAGCTCTTTGGTGATGGTGGCGAGGATCACGCCCCACTCCTCAGGATCCTTCTCAGCGTTGTACGCCGGCACCTTGCCCGCCTGCTCGAACTCGGCCGCCTTGTGCACGAAGAGCGTCGCGTCGCCGCCGTCGTCTACGATGAGCGAGGGGCCCTGGCCATCAGGCCACACGAGCGCTTCAACCGTGCACCACCAGTACTCGTCGAGCGTCTCGCCCTTCCACGCAAACACGGGTGTGCCGCGCGGATTCTTCACGGTGCCGCCGGTGTCGTCGCGTCCGACGACGACGGCTGAGGCCGCGTGGTCCTGGGTCGAGAAGATGTTGCACGACACCCACCGCACATCGGCGCCAAGCTCGGTCAGCGTCTCGATGAGCACGGCCGTCTGGATCGTCATGTGGAGGCTGCCCATGATGCGCGCGCCGGCCAGCGGCTTCTTCGCGCCATAGCGCGCGCGCAGGGCCATCAACCCGGGCATCTCGTGCTCCGCGAGGCGGATTTCCTTGCGTCCCCACTCGGCGAGGTTCAGGTCGGCAACCTTGTACGGCGGCCGTCCGGCTTTCGCGGCGGCGTCAAATGCGTGCATCTTCTCGGTCAAAACGGTAGACATTCAGTACTCCTCTTAAAAACTGTCCGGTGCGTCCGGACACTTACGTGCGTTTGGCAACCGCGGCAAAGAGCGCGGGACCCTTCGAATCGGGATCAACTGGCAGCAACCTGACGCGCACTTCGTCGAATCCGGCTGCCGCGAGGTAACGAGCGATTTGTTTCTCCGAAAATCCGAGCCAGACGTGGCCCATCTGCTGCTGATACTCCACGCGGTCGTGAGGCTGCATGTCCACCAGCAGCAGGCGTCCGCCGGGACGAATCACGCGCGCCACTTCCCCGAGCGCGCGTGCCGGATCAGATGCATAGTGCAGCACGAGAAAGAGCATCGCCGCGTCGAGTTGCTCGGCGTCGAGCGGCAACGCTTCCATGTCACCGAGCCGCACGTCCACGTTCGGCAGATCGGCGAGACGCTTGCGTGCCGCATCGAGCATGTCGTTCGAACTGTCGACCGCGATGACGCGCTGGACGTGCGGGGCGATGGTCTCTGAGACCTGGCCTGTCCCGCAGCCGAGATCGCCGACGACCAGCGTTGGGTCTAGCAAACCAAGCAGCGCCCACAGATAAAACCTGTCGCCGAAGAGATCGCCGCGCAGGCAATCCCATCCGCCGGCCGCGGTCGCGAAAAACTCCTGCGACTTCGCGCGGCGGCGGGCAACGATGCCGCGAAGACGCTGCTCGTCGTGAGCAGCGGCGTGTGTGGACGAGACCTGCTCGCGAATCAGCGGCCAGAGACGGCTGGCGCCGGCGTCCAGTTCCTCAGGCATGCTGTAGAACCGGCTGGTGCCGTCGCGCCGGGACGCCACCCAGTCATCGTCTGCGAGCGTCTTGAGGTGACGGCTGACACTCGACTGCGGCATCTGCAGCACCGCGCACAGCTCCGTGACGGTGAGCTCCTGCTTTTCGAGCAGCAGCAGCATCCGGCAGCGAATCGGGTCGGACAGGGCCGACATGTGCTCGAGAATTTCAACCATCCGTATATCCGGATGTAATGCTACATGCTCTTTGCGAGCCCGTCAACAGGGGTCTGACCCCCTGCGGGCGATCAGAGGGGGTCAGACCCCTGTGCAAAAGTAGGTGGATGCCTATCTAGTTGGGAGAGAACCAGTAGCTCAGTTTCATGGCGAAGAAGTGGTCGCCGCGAGCGCGGAGGGAGCGGAACATATCTGATACAGAAGCTCTCGAGCGGAAGCGCTCGTCGGCCGCCTTGTCCTGCTGCCAGACCAGATAGAGGGTGCTGCCCGGACGCCATTCCCACCGCAGGACGAGATTGCTGCGGAACGAGCGGACGTTGAAGTCGAGGTCGTCGCCCAGGTTGAGCGCGGCGCGCTCGACTGGGACGAGCAACGCGCTTCGCGCCGCGAACAGTTCACCGAGGCGGTTGTAGCGCCCGCTGGCGGCGAACGGCTCGCCGTAGAAATCGAGATTCAGGTCGGGCTTGAACGTGTAGTTCAGCCGCAGTTGCGTGGAATAGGTGGAGCGATCGATCTGCCCGAAGATGTAGCGGTTGCCGAACGTCGCCGCGCGCCCGCCCGCAAGCGTCGCGACGTACTGCCGACTGTCAACCTCGCGCTCGTAGCGCGGCACCAGCGAGAGCTGCCACTGCGGACCGGGACGAACGGTGATGCCCGCCTCCGACGAGTAGATCAACCCGCCATCCTCGCCGCGGCCATACTCGATACCGACATTTCCTTGTGTCTGCGAGGCCTCACTGCTTTCGATCTCGAGCGACGTGCGCCACGACGGCAGACGCTCCATCGACGGACCGCCGCGCGTCAGCCGCATGTCCTGCCTGCGGAAGTCGTGAGTCGAGCCAAGCTCCGCCTGCCAGAAATTCGGCAGCGTCACGCTCGCATTCGTCGTCACGCGTGACGTCTGTCGATCCCCGCCGTAGTTCCACTCCTGCTGCTGACCGAGCGTGAACGAATATTCGCGGTACCACGGGCCAGGCGTCGTCTCCTGATACTCCAGCTCGCCGCTGAGCGTGATGCCGTCGCCGGCGGTGAGCCGTCCGATGTCGTTGGTCTCGAACTCGGGTGATTCGAACGCCGTCTCGACCTCGAACATCCAGTGACGCGCGTTCTGGCGCTCGAACGACACGCCGCCCTTGGCGCCCGACATGGACGTCCTGAGCGGATCGAAGGTCAGATAGTCGGCGTCGGGCCGCTGAAAGTACCGCGCGCTCGACCGCTGCAGGCGCTGAAGCACTGACGCCTCGCCATCAACGTGCGTCACGCCCAGGTATCCCTGCAGCTCATAGTCGCCAAAGCGCATCACGGAGTCGCTGCTGAGCGTCAGCGCGTTGCGCGTGAGCAGCGCCGCCAGCGGACTCGCCGCCGACAGATCGCGATGCACCGTCGTCGCCATCACGCCGACGGCCGATCCGGGCGGTCCAAATTCCTGTTCGACGCGCGCCACGCCGTACATCGTGCGCGGCGCCACCTGGGTGCGTCCGAACTGCAGATTGCTGAACACGTGCGCCGACTCTTCGTCGGTCACGGCGCCGAGCATGCCAATCGACGTCCCCGACGGAAGGCGACCCGTTAGCTTCGCCGCGCCAAGGATGGTCGTCGTCGACGGATACTCGACGAAGTCGCCGCTCGCGCGCCCGGCGGGCGGACCACCAATGCGCCGCGAGTAGAAATAGTTGTTCACGTTGCCGGTGAGCAGGTTGGCGCCCTCCACGAAGAACGGACGCCGCTCCTCGAAGAACGTTTCGAACGCCGATAGATTCACTTCGGCCGGGTCGGCCTCCACCTGTCCGAAATCAGGATTCACGGTGGCCTCGAGCGTCAGGTTCGATCCGAAACCCATCTTCACGTCCGCGCCAACACGGCCAGCGAGGTTCGCACCACCCGTGAACGGATCGCCTGGACGCCGATCGCCGACCAGCCGCGAGTTGCTCGCGACGTACGGCATCACTTCGAAGCGGCGGCTCGGACGAATGCCTTCAAGACCCGTGAGATTGCCAAACAGCGAGGCCCACCGCTCGTCGGTGCGCAGCACAGGCGACCAGAACACTTCCTCGTTGCGCGACGGAACCCAGCGGCGGACGTTGAGTCCCCAGGTCTGCGGCGAGCCGTCGTTGAAGCGCAACTGCGAAAACGGGATCCACAGCTCCGCGGTCCACCCCTGGCTGTCTACCGCCGTGCGCGCCTGCCAGACTGGATTGAACGTCTCGTCTTCGTTCCAGTCGTCATCGCTGGCGTGAAAGAAGTCGAGGCGCACGCCGGTGGCCGTGACGCCAAAGGTCGACGCCGTCCGGCGATCGAGATACGTATCGAGAGATACGTGCAGATGCTCGGCCTGGTCCCCTTCGTCGCGCCGGCCGAGCGGCGCCTGAATCGGCTCCGCTGAGTACATCCGCGCGCCGACGTAGAGGGCGCTGTCGTCGTAGGCAAACCGCACTTCCATGCGGTCGGTCGCGGCAGCACCCTCGACCGGTTCTTTCTGTACGAAATCGATGAGCGGTGAAACGCCGCTCCACACCGGCTCATCAAGACGGCCGTCGACACGGACGGATCCGGCGGCGACACGCATGGCTTGCGCCTCTTTGCGGAGGCGATCCTGGGCGAATGACGCCGAGGAGAAGGACAGGATCAGAAGGAGTGCGAACACCGCACCGGAGCGAAGCGATATGAGCGACATGAATGCCTCGATCTACGTCGAGGCGGCCATCGTCGTTTACGTGGCCGCAGAAGATCAGAAGGCGATCAGATGCGTGTACTCGAGCATGACCGCTCGAGATGGCCAGTGTGCGAAACGCCGCACGCGAACACGCTTATGCCGCGCCCAGCTCGCGCTCGAGGCGCGCGACCAGCATATCGAGCTCGGCGGAGACCGCGCGCACGGTGTCAGGCTGACTCAGATCCACCCCCGCCTGCTTCAGGAGCTGCATCGGATAGTCGCTGCCGCCGGCACGCAGCAGGGAGAGGTACCGGGATACGCCATCGCTCCGGCGTCCGGGCTCTTTCGATCGCAGGTCCTGCATGAGCCGCGCGGTTGACGCAAAGCAGGTCGCGTACTGATACACGTAGTACGGCGTGCTGAAGAAATGCGGAATGCGCGCCCAGGTAAGGCGCGACATCTCCTCCTCGTTCAACACATCGCCGTAGTAGTCGCGGAGCAGCGTCGCGTAGATCGTGTTCAGCGTCTCGGCGGTGATCGGCTGATCCTGTTCCACCAGCCGATGCGCCTGCAGCTCGAAATCGGCGAAGAGCACCTGGGTGTAGAACGTGCTCGCGATGCTGTCGATGGCGTGCTGCAGCAGCACGATCCGCTCCTCCCGCGTCTTCGCGCGCTCGAGCATCAGGTCGAGGAACAGCGCCTCGTTCAGCGTCGACGGCACCTCGGCCACGAAAATCGTGTAGCCGGCATAGACGAACGGCTGTGTCTGGTGCGCCAGCAGCGTGTGCATCGAGTGGCCCATCTCGTGCGCCAGCGTGAACACCGCGTCGAGCGTCTCGTTGTAGTTCAGCAGCATGTACGGATGCGAGCCGTAGACGGGGGCTGAATACGCGCCGCTGCGCTTGCCCGCGTTCTCGAACACGTCAATCCACCGGCTCTCGAACGCCCCCTTCACGTGCTGCTGATACTCGCGGCCGAGCGGCGCCACGGAATCGACAATCAGCTCACCGACTTCCTCGTAGGGATAACGGCTGTCGTGCTCGACCAGCGGCACGAAGATGTCGAAGAGCCTGTAGTCGTCCAGGCCGAGCACTTTGCGCCGCAGACGGTGATACCGGCGCAACGGCTCGACGCTCGCCTTCGTGGACGAGATCAGGTTCTCGACAACGGAGGTCGGGATGTTGTTGCCGTGCAGCGCGGCATCGAGCGTCGTCTTGTAGCCACGCGCCTGCGCGTGAAACCAGTCGCGCTGCAGCACGCCGTTGTACATCGACGCGTAAGTATTCTGATTCTCCGCGTACGCCGTGTGAAACGCGCGGTAGGCCGTCGCGCGATCCGCCTGGTTGCGGTTGGTTTCGAGCAGGGCGCGGTACTGGCCGTAGGTGAGCAGCACACTGCTGCCGTCGGTCAGCGTGATCGACGGATACTTCATGTCGGCCGTCGTGAGCGCCGAGTAGCTGTCGTTCGGCACACTGTTGAAGCGCCCGGCGAATGACATCAGCCGCTCGCCCTGTTCGTCGAGCACGTGTTCCTGCTCGTGAAACAGGCTTTCGATCGCAAAGCGGTAGACGCCGAGCTCGGCGTTGGCATCGAGCCAGCCACGGACGGTCTCAATCGGGATGGCCAGCAGCTCCGGGTTAAACCAGGAGCTCGCCTGCTGCTCCCGCGCGAACAGAATCTGCACCTGCTGGCGGCGCGCGTTGATGTCGTTGTTGCGCTGATCCTCGTCGTACTGCAGCGACGCGAAGTACCACACCTGGTAGCTGAGCGCCCCCATCCGGTCCATCGCCTGGAAGGCCGCCAGCAGCTGGTCCGCACCTTTTCTCAGCGTGCCCTGGAAGCTCTTGAATGCCTCGATGGCGCTCTCGAGCTGGCGATACTTGGCCGTCCAGTCATCCCAGTCGCGGCAGATGGCCGCGAGGTCCCATGTGTATTGAGCGGGGATCTGCTCCCGTGTAGGCAGCGTCCCCGACTGCGGGCGAAATGTGGTTGTGGTCATGATCGAAGCAGTTCACGCAGCGCTGGATACTCAGCCGCCAACGGCACGCTGTGGCGTGGCCGTTTCAACGCGTCGGCCAGGACCGGAGGAAGGACGACCGGTGCGCCGATCGCCGGCTCGACCACCTCGCGGAACTTGGCTGGGTGAGCCGTCGCAAGAAACACACCGATGGCGTGCTCATCCGCTGCGAGCGCGCCCTGGAGCCCCAGCCAAGCGATGGCGCCGTGCGGGTCGAGCAGATACCCCGTCTGCCGGTACACGTCGCGAATCTCGGCGAGCACGCGCTGGTCTTCGAACGCCACGCCGGACACGTCGTGCCGAAGACGCTCGATGTCGTGGCCGTACATCGCCTGCATGCGCTCGAAGTTGCTCGGCGCACCGACGTCCATCGCGTTGGCCACCGTACGAATAGACGGCCTCGGCTGATAACGGCCCGTGTGGAGATACTCAGGCACGACGTCGTTGACGTTGGTGGACGCAATGAAGCGCTGCACCGGCAAACCCATCCGCTTCGCATCAGCCCCGCCGTCAGGCTGCCGAAGTTGCCGCTGGGCACCGACACCACCGGGCGGCTGCGGCAACCGCGCCATCGTGAAGTAATAGAACACCTGCGGCAACAGCCGACCCAGGTTGATGGAGTTGGCCGGCGTCAACCAGACGTGCGTGCGCAGCTCATCGTCGGCGAACGCCTGCTTGACGAGGCTCTGGCAGTCGTCGAAGGTGCCGTGCACGGCGACGGCCGTGATGTTGTCGCCGAGCGACGCCATCTGCGCTTCCTGGACGTCGCTGACCTTGCCTTCGGGGTAGAGCACGACCACCCGCGTGTCAGGCACCCGATGAAACGCCTGCGCCACGGCGCTACCGGTGTCACCGGAGGTGGCCACCAGGATCGTCAGCGGCGTGCCGTCCGTGAAGTGGTGCAGCAGCCGGGCCTGCACTCGCGCGCCCACGTCCTTGAACGCCAGGGTCGGCCCGTGAAACAGCTCCAGCGCCCATACCCGGTCGGTGACCTGGACGAGCGGCACCGGAAAATCGAGCGCATCCGTGACGAGCGCCCGCAGGTCCGACGCCGACATCTCGTCGCGGAATATATGGGCGCCAACCAGCGAAGCGATCTCGACGATGTCGGTAGTGCCACGCAGCGTGTCGAGCACGCCAGGCGGCAGAGGATCGACGCGTTCCGGCATGTACAAACCGCCGTCGGGAGCGGTGCCGGCAAACAGCGCGTCGATGAACGACACAGGCGGCGAACTGCCGCGGGTGCTAATCCATTTCATTTCAATAAAGGCCCAATGCCCAACGGCAAATGCTCAATGACAAAACTGAGACGTGAGCTTTTTGGAGTTTGGGCCTTGGGCATTGAGCCTTGGGCATTGTTTAAGCGTTCATCGGCTCGGGCCGGATCGGGATCGGTTTGCCGCGATCGTTGACGGCGACGAGCACGACTTCCGCTTCGGTCACCTTCACCCGCTCGCCGTGGCCGGTGGCGCCCGGGCTGACCGGGGACGAGCCCCACCGCTCGGCCTCCACCAGCACGCGCACGGTGATCGAGGTGCGGCCCACGCGTACCGTCTCGGTGTAGAAGCTCACGATGTCGCCGAGGAACACCGGCTCGTAGAACTCCACCGCGTGCATCGCCTTCGTCACATAGCGGTGGGCCGCCATCTTGCGGGCTTCCACCGCCGACGCGAGGTCGATGTGCGAGAGGATCACGCCGCCGAAGATCGTCCCATAGGCGTTGGTGTCCTTCGGCAGCAGGATCACCTTGATGGCAGGCACGCGCTCGGACATGCAATCCGCCATTTTATCTCTGTCTCGCCGGGAAATCCGTTTATCATGTTCTGCAGCATGAGCACGATAACCAACGGTCGCACGCCGACAGCTGCTGCGGCTGCAGCCGCCAACACGTCGACGACGCGCGCCTGGAGCGTGCACGACTCCAGCGAGCTCTACGAGGTGTCGCGCTGGGGACATGGCTATTTCTCGGTCAGCGCCGCCGGTCACATGCAGGTGCACCCGACCAAGGAACCCGAGCGCGCGATCGACCTCAAGGAACTCGTCGATCGCCTGCAGCTCCGCGGTATCAGCCTGCCGGTGCTCGTGCGCTTCACCGACATCCTGAAGCACCGCCTGGGCGAGATCCACGCGGCGTTTCAGACCGCGATCGGCCAGCACCAGTACCAGGGCAGTTACAGTTGTGTCTATCCGATCAAGGTGAACCAGCAGCGGCAGGTCGTCGAGGAAGTGCTCAACTTCGGCCGGCCGTTCAAATTCGGGCTCGAGGCCGGCTCCAAGCCAGAGCTGCTCGCCGTGATGGCGCTCGCCGACAACGACACGCTGATCATCTGTAACGGATTCAAAGACGCCGAGTACATCGAAACGGCGATGCTGGCGCTCAAGATCGGCCGCAACATCATTCCTGTTGTCGAGAAATACACGGAATTGGCGCTGATTCTCGAGATCGCCGAGAAGATCGGCGTGCGTCCCAAGATCGGGATGCGCGTGAAGCTGGCCTCACGCGGCAGCGGCCGCTGGCAGTCGTCTGGCGGCTTCCGCTCGAAATTCGGCCTCACCATCACCGAGATCATGCGCGGCCTCGAGGAGCTGAAAGCGCGCGGCATGCAAGACTGCCTCAAGCTGATGCACTTTCACCTCGGCAGCCAGATCACCAACATCCGCATCGTGAAAGGCGCGCTCAACGAGGCGGCCCGCGTCTACGCGGAGCTGGCGAAGCTCGGGGCGGGGCTCGAGTATCTCGACGTCGGCGGCGGCCTGGGCGTCGACTATGACGGCTCGCAGACGAACTTCGAATCGAGCATGAACTACACGCTCGAGGAGTACGCCAACGACGTCGTCTACCACATCCAGACGGTCTGCGACGAAGCGGGCATCCCCCACCCGACGATCGTCTCCGAGAGCGGACGCGCCGTCGTCGCCTACCACAGCGTGCTGGTGTTCAACGTGCTGGGCGTGTCGGGGTTCGGTTCCGAAACCGTGCCGGTAACGGCCAGCCCCGAGTGGGAACAGCCGCTTGTCGACCTGGTCGAGACCCACAACAACGTCAACGCCCGAAATGCCCTCGAGGCCTTTCACGACGCGCAGCAGGCGCTCGACATGGCACTGAGCCTGTTCAACGGCGGCTATCTGCCGCTCGAGCAGCGGAGTGTCGCCGAGAACCTGTTCTGGGCCATCCTCACCAAGCTGCAGAAGCTCGTCCAGGCGATGAGCGAAGTGCCGGAGGATCTGCAGAATCTCGACGAGCAGTTGTCAGACACCTACTTCTGCAACTTCTCGCTGTTCCAGTCGATTCCCGACAGCTGGGCGATCAAGCAGCTCTTCCCGGTGATGCCGATTCACCGGCTGAACGAGAAGCCGGTCAACCACGCCGTGCTCGGCGACATCACCTGCGACTCCGACGGCAAGCTCGATCGCTTCGTCGATCGCCGCGACGTCAAGAAGACGCTGCCGCTCCACTCGGTCAACGCCGACTCGTACTACCTCGGCGTCTTCCTCGTCGGCGCGTATCAGGAAATTCTCGGCGACCTCCACAACCTATTCGGCGACACGCACGCCGTGCACGTGAGCCTCGATGGCAACGGCGAAGCCCGCCTCGACGAGCTCGTCAAGGGCGACACCGTCCGCGAAGTACTCGATTACGTGGAGTTCGACGCCGAGTCACTGCTTGGCAAGCTGCGCACCGACGTCGAAAGCGCCGTGCGTGAAGGCCGCGTGGACTACGAGGGCGCAGGCCGCCTCCTGCGCTTCTACGAAGACGGCCTGCACGGCTACACGTATCTCGAAGGCTGACGCCTAGCGTCGATCTGCGCCCAGGATGTGACCGCCCGCGGATCCTGCTCCGGGCATCGGACTCCCCATCCCACCGGCGCTGACAACCATAACCGTCGTCTCACGCCTCACTTCCGATCCGTCGCTTCGGCGAAGGATGGCGGTGACGACGTGCTGTCCGGGTGAGAGCCGCTTGAGCGCGAACTGATGCGTGGCGGCTGCCAGCGCGCCGTTGAGCGTGATGGCGTGCGAGCCGCCCGACAAATCCTCGCCAACCCACTCGAGCGTGAGCTCGCGGCTGCGCGGGTCGGGCTCGACGCGCATCTTCACCATCACGTCGCCACCGGTCGCGCCGATGAACGCAGGCGTCTTGAGGGTGAGCGGGTCAGGCTTGCCAGCCGCTTCCGCCGTCGTGCACAGCGCCACCAGGGTTGCCGCCGAAAGAACCAGGAATGAGAACCGATACCGTGTCATGACCGTCGAGGCCTCCTGGCCCCTGACACAGCAACCGCAGTACCACGGGCTGCGGCGGCCGCACGCAAAAACAGGCCTGATTTCGCGCGACCGCGCACACATCAACGACAATTACGTTGGATTCAAAAATTGAGGAAACAGAAACGCAGGGATGACTTCAGCGTGCGCAGAGGCGAAACCCTCGTCGCTCGCCTGATCGCGAGCGAACGGGGCCGACTCAGACTATTTTGTTGGGATCAGCGATCGACAAGCCTTTTTTGTCGTGGTTCTAACATCGCGTCTAGCACCTGCCGCGAGGGGGCGGACCGTTAGGTCCGCCCGAACCTCGAACCTCGAACCTCGAACCGAACTGAGAACACGAACCGAGAAGAGAGAACTGAGAAGCGTGAACGGCGGTTCTCGGTTCTCAGTTCCTCAGGACGCCCGTCGCCGTTGGTCGTAGAAGCGGCGGCACGCGCGCTGAAAACGCTCGTTGAGCGGACCGGCGATCTCGGCTGGTACCGGACCAAGTCGCGCCCACTGCGCCTGCACGTTGCGCACTTCCTGCTCGGCCGTGCGCCAGCGCGCCTCTTCTGTTTCCGCCGCCGTGCGCGCCCCGCCCATCGTGTTGGACGCGAGGCGTTCGCGCCACTGCTGCGCCAGCCGCTCGGCGGGCGACATGCTCGCCTGCGGACGGCTGTTCTCGGTCGACAGCAGTTCCTCGACCTTTTCGAGCAGCTTCTCCATGCGCCGGCGCGTCCCTTCGGGGTCGAGCTCCGTGCCGCCAAAGGCCGACGGCCACACACGCACGAGCTTCGCCAGCACGTTGTGATAGCGCGCGGTCAGATCCTGCTGCATGGGACGCGGCAGTTCGGGCGCCTGCTGCCACTTCGTGCGCGCCTGCTGCACGGCCGCGTGTAGTTGCTCAGGGGCCGGACCGGCGTCGACACCCTCGGCGGGCAGGAATGCTTCGAGCTCGGCGATGATCGCCTCCCGCGGCGCGGCCTTGGCCTGCAGCTCTTCCTGATCGCGATGCTTGTAGCGCTCGAAGAATCGATCGCAGGCGGCACGGAAGCGCTGCCAGATGGCGTCGGACTTCGACTTGCGCACGGGGCCGATCGTCTTCCACTCGGCCTGCAGGTGCTTCACCTGCCCGGCGGCCGCGTCCCACTCGGTGGAATCGGCCAGCGCTTCAGCCTGCGCGCAGAGCGCCTCTTTCCGGGAAAGGTTAACGGCCCACTCTTCTTTGCGACGCTTCAGGTCTTCCTGCCGGCGGGTGAAGAAGCGATCGCACGCGGCGCGGAACCGCTCCCACACAGACTTTTCGTGGCCGCGCGTGACCGGACCGATCGTCTTCCACTCGGCCTGCAGCGCCTGGATTTCGGTGGCGGTCTTCACCCAATCGGTGGAGTCGGCGAGCGCCTCGGCGCGCTCGCACAACACGATCTTGCGGGCGAGATTGCCGCCGCGCTCCTGGTTCTGCGCGGCAAAGTGAGCGGCCGTGCGCGTGAAGACCTCGTCCTGCGCGGTCTTGAAACGGCGCCACATCGCCTCGCCCTGCGCGCGAGGCGCCAGCGCGACGTTCTTCCACTGCCCCTGCAGCTCACGCATGCGGCGGCCGGCAGTCTCGAGGTTCTCCTCGCCCTTCAGCGCTTCCATCTCCTTGCAAAGACCTTCCTGCACCTGCAGGTTCGCCCAGCGCTGCCACTCGTCGGCGTCGCGCAGCTCCTGCACGCGCGGACCCAGCGTCGCGCGGGCGGCCTCGAGCCGCGCCTGCAGCTCCTGCCGATCCTTCTTCGACGGCACCGGCGCGCGCGCGTCGAGCGCGGCGCGAATGTCGCGCAGCGCGCGGTCACCCGCCTTGAGCGTGATCTGATCTGAGGCGGCCAGCACTTCGACCTGCCGGCACACCTGCTGGAGGCGCCGCAGGTTGTCCTGCTCCTGCCGGGTGCGCACTTCCTGCTGCTGGTGTTCCTTCTCTTCGAGCGTCGCGATCGCGCGCTCGAGCCGTTCGGCGGCGGCCGCATTGGCCGATGCGTGCTCGCGCAGTACGTCGGCGTCGCGGCGAAGTCCACGCCAGCGGGCGATCACTTCTTCGAGCGGCTGCTCCGATGCCGCCAACTGCTCGAGCTCGGTGGCGAGCGTCTCGAGCCGTGCCGAGGCGGCGTCGGCCAGGAGGCGCCGCCGCTCGCGATCCTCGAAGGCGCGGGAGGCGTCCTGGAAACGGCGGTTCAACGACGCCGCGTACTCCGACGGCATCGCAGGCAGATTGTCCCACTGCACTTTGAGCTCGGCGACGCGGTCCACGGCATCCCCTCCTGAGAGCTGCTCCAGCTGTTCGCATATCGCCACGCGGTCGGCCTGTTCCCTGGCAACCGCCTGCTGCCGTTCCTGTTCCGCGGCGCGCTCCTGCCGGCGCTCGGCAATCGCTTCGCGCACGGCATCGCTCGCCGATTCGAACTGCTGCACGAGCGAGGGCTCGACGTCGACGTCGGCCTGCAGCTCGGCCCACGCGAGCCGCGTCTCTGCCAGCGATGCCGTCGCCTCGTCGGGCTCCGTCATCGCCACGAGCGCTTCAGCCTTGTGCAGCAGCGTCAGGGCGCGCTGTCGATCGTCGGCGCTCATGCGGGCGGGCTCGTCGTGCACGGGTGCAACCGGCTCGTCGAGGAGACGAAGCCGCGCACGCCCACGCCGCGCCGCGACCTTGTTGCGCGCGCGCTGCGCGATGGCGGCGAGCGCCT
>JADMIO011449849.1_pt1 | contig 25374 bp, 24 predicted proteins | sample 8958161 | NCBI WGS metagenome assembly JADMIO01 (sample SAMN16585339, study PRJNA669376) | soil metagenome | isolation source: Crop rotation soil | place: USA: Cullars Rotation, Alabama | collected 2011
AGGTGAGCCAGTGTGATTACATTTGCGGCCTAACTGTGGCCAGTCCAGTTACGCTGGAGTCACTAGTATTTAGGTGACACTATAGAAGCGGCCGCGACAACTTGTCCACGTGGAATTCTAAGCTTAGGATCCCAATGTGCTGGAAAGAGACGCAGCTCATTTCTTAAAAATCGCAGCAAGTGAAGGAATCAACCCTGGAGTTGAAGTATTGACTGCCGCCCATGCACAACTCGTGGCAGATGAAGTATTCAAAGAAAATCCAAAAGCCAAACTGCTGCTCTGGATAGGCGCGCGGAACCAAAATCATCTCATTCAACGCGAAATTGCCGCTGTCGCAGCAAAAGACAAACGTATCACCTTAATGGCAAAAAATCAGCCATGGCACCACAAGGAACACTGGGAGGGAATCGTGGAACATGTCCTCTCAGCAAATATGCCCAGAGAGCGAGTATGGATCTGCCATCGCGGATTTGTTCCACACATTCCTTATACGCCAAACCCAAACGGATACAGAAACGTACCTGACCATGAGTTGGCAATGGCGATAAGACAAACCTACAACATGCCGATGATTTTCGACCCCTCACATACAGGCGGATCGGTCGAGAAAGTACATACTATAGCCAAAGAAGCCGCACAACACAACTACGACGGCTGGATCATTGAAGTCCATCCGAATAGAGAAAAGGCAAAGACAGATGCAAAACAACAACTGACCTGGGGTGAATTTGATAAGCTAATAGAAGAGCTATAATCTCCTGCCTTATGCAATCACATGAAACACACAACATTACATATTAATGATTCTGCACAATCAAGTGGATACGATATCCACATTGGCTCAAACATAGTAAAAGATATCGCCTCACTCTGCAATTTTTCAATTTACTCGGGTATTTTCTTTATTACCGATGAACAAACGCTGCATCTTTGCGAAGCTATATTGCCCCATATTTCGCAAAAGACAGCAACCATTACTGTTTCCTCAGGCGACAATAATAAAAACATTGAGACCGTGCAGGAAATATGGAAACAGCTGCTTGATGCGAAATGTGATCGAAAAGGTCTTATCGTAGACATCGGAGGAGGCGTTATCGGTGATATGGGTGGATTTGCAGCAAGCACCTACATGCGCGGTATTGACTTTGTGCAGGTACCGACGACTGTCTTAGCCCAAGTTGATGCGAGTGTTGGTGGTAAAGTAGGCATAAATTTCAATGGAATAAAAAACAGTATTGGTGCTTTCAAGCAGCCTGCTGCGGTAGTTATTGATATTGATACGTTAGAAACATTGCCGGACCGGCCGTTTATTGCCGGTTTTGGGGAGATTATTAAACACGGCTTGATTGCTGATGCGGAATATTTCAAACAGGTAACTGGGAAAAAACCGCGTGAATTTACAAAAGAAGAGCTGGTGGACATTATTGCGCGGTCAGTTGAGATCAAAAAGAATATTGTCGAGCATGATCTCAGTGAAAATGGGCAGCGCAAGTTAGTCAACTTCGGTCATACATACGGCCATGCGATTGAATCAATGTCCCAAACAACTGAACAACCACTCCTGCACGGAGAGGCAGTAAGTATCGGCATGGTCATGGCAGCGAAGCTTTCCCAAAAGATGGGCTTTCTTTCAGAATCAGATGTGCAAACAATAGCCGCATCACTACAACACGCAGGCTTACCCACAACATACGCTGCTGAAGACAAACAAATGTTACATAAAAAAATGCTGGCAGATAAAAAAAATGTCGGAGGCAAAATTAAATGGACTCTTTTAAAACGAATCGGTGAAGGAGTATATGACCAGGAAGTACCACAAAATATTATTGAGGAGGTATTGACAGCATGAAACAAGTACGCATTGAGCCATTGAAACGACCTTTGTCTGCAGCAGTAACGATACCTGGCTGCCTCAGTTATACAATTCGTGCGCTTAATTTGGCAGCGATGACACAAGGCAGTGTGAAAGTCGCGAATGCATTAAAAAGCGATGATACCTATGCCATGTTCAATGTGTTAAAGACGCTTGGAATAAAAGTAGAAGAGGGAGAAAACTATTTTACAGTCCATGGAACGATAGAAGACGTACAACCAAATGAATATACGCTTGACATTAATATTTCAGGAAGAACAGCACGTACCGTACTGGCGCTTCTCTGTATAGTTCCGGGCATTAAAACCTTGACCTGCAAAGAAGAATTCAAAAAACGGCCTGTAAAAGATCTTGTTGATGGCCTACGACAACTTGGTGCCGAAATAGAATATTTAGAGAAAGAAGGATCATTACCGGTAAAAATAACATCGAACAGACTCAACGCCGGCACGATTACGATGAATGGACATATCAGTAGTCAATACTTCTCAGCAGTCATGATGATTGCACCCAAGATTGGTAACGACGTCATCATCGAAGTCGACGGTGAGCAAGCTTCAAAACCATTCATTGATATCACTATTGATACGATGAAAGAATTCGGCGTTACAGTAGTCAATGAAAACTACCAACGTTATGTAGTAAAAGGCGGCCAGACCTATAAAAAGGAAGTCTATACTGTAGAGGCCGATGCAATCGCCGCAAGCTACTTCTGGGGCATTGCTGCAGCCACACAAAGCAGTATAAAAATACTCAATCTTTCACCTGATTCAGCACAAGGAGACGCAAAATTCGCGGATATTCTTGGCCAAATGGGTTGTTCTGTTGAGAAAAACTCCAATGAGCGCTGGATACAAATAACAGGAACTCCCGACCTGCACGGAATTTCAATCGACATGAATGCTAATCCGGATACTGTACAGACCCTTGCCGTTGTGGCAGCTTTTGCAAGCGGAAAAACGTATGTCACCGGTATTCATCATTTGAAAGTGAAAGAGACAGACAGAATCGAAGCACCGCGTAAGGAACTCGAGAAATTAGGTATTCAGGTTGAGACGACAGATGACTCAATGACGATTCATGGGGGGCACCCGCACGAAGCAACGATAGAAACGTATGGTGACCATCGTATGGCAATGGCATTTGCCATCGCAGGAACGAAAATCCCAGGAATAGCAATCACCAACCCATCCGTCGTTTCCAAATCATTTCCGACGTTTTGGAACGTCTTGGAAAGTATTGGCATACAAATAGCATATGAATGAGCAACAGACATATAATTCAATTTTTCTCTTTGGTCCGCGACTCGCAGGGAAGTCAACCTTGGGAAAGATTCTTGCAGAGAAATTAAACATTACATTGATCGATACGGACCATGTAATCTTCGAACGGGCTGGACAAACAGTGGATAAAATAACAAATAATGGTTCAAACTGGCAAACGTTCAGACAAATGGAACTCGATCTATTAGTGGAACTACTAGAAAAGGACCATATCATCGCCAGTTGTGCAGGAGGCATAGGCGTAAATAACATTGTAAAAACAGGCACGGAGAAAACGTTTGGAGAGGTTGAGGCTGAATTATTGAAAAATAAAAAAAATGCCTTAAAAGTTGTTCTGCTCCCCAATAGAGAAGCATTTAAGCAACGCGTGAAAGAAGATGAGACTGTTGCCTCAGCAACACACAGACCTGTATTAGACGAAAAGCGGGCAGCAGAATTACAAACCGAACTAAACAAACTGACTGATGAAAAGGAAAAAAGTGAATTTATAATTAATGAGAAAATTAAAAGCACGCTTGATTCGTACGACCAACGCGAGTCACTTTACAGGAACTTAGGGTCGTTGCTGATTGATACAGGTGAAAAAAACATCGACGAATCAGTAAACGAAATTATAAAAGCATTTAATTCACAATAATATGTCTCATATAACAGCCAAAACAAAAGTTTGCATGGTTATCGGTGACCCGATCGAGCATTCTCTTTCACCCGAGATGCATAATGCAGGGTATAAAAAACTTGGAATTGACGACCGGTTCGTATATGTCGCCTGTCAAGTCAAACCTGACAGTATCAAACAGTTTGTTGAGGGAGTCCGAGCAATGGGCATCCGTGGTGTAAGCTGCACTATACCGCACAAGCAATTAGTTATCCCATACTTGGACAAACTTGATGAGACTGCAGAGAAGATCGGTGCTGTTAATACTATTGTTAATGAACACGGCAAACTCATCGGCTATAATACTGATTGGCTTGGTGTGGTAACACCGTTGGAAAAGATAACCAAACTCAAAGGCAAGAAAGTGGCAGTACTCGGTGCAGGCGGTGCAGCACGAGCAGTTGTCTGCGGAATTTTGCAAAAAGGCGGAATGGTGACTATTTTTAACCGAACGTTTGAGACAGCGCAAAAATTAGCTCAAGAATTTGATTGTAATGCGCTACCAATGGAGCAGTTGGATGCAGTAAAAGATATGGATATTATTTTTAATGCTACATCTGTCGGACTACATCCGAATGAAAATGAAACACCATTGCCCAAAGAATGGATTACAAGCAACCATATCGTTTTTGACGCGGTGTATAATCCATTAGAGACACGATTACTTCGAGAAGCGAAAGAACAAAATGCAGCTACAGTCCCAGGCTACGAAATGTTACTCTATCAAGGGATAGCGCAGTTTAAGCTGTATACAGGACACGATGCGCCCGAAGAGATCATGAAACAGACATTACTAGAAAAGTTACAAAAATAATATGAAGATTAATTATTGCATACCAATTGTCAAACCAACGATGCAGGATGTGAGGAACATGATTGCGCAACACCAATCAAACTACCATTATATTGAGGTTTGGCTTGACCATATTGAAGATCTTGAAGAGCCATTTGTCATGGAATTAACAGAGAAATTCCAAGATAGACTCTTACTTCTGTTCAGAAGACAGAAACTTGAGGAGCCGATCATGAGCGAAGAAAGGCGAAGAAAATTATTGCTTTCTTTGAATGGGACGAAATCACTCATAGATTTTAACATTACAACGCAAATAAAAGATGTTGAGTTTATAAAAGAACAAAAGCTGCACATTCCCTTGTTGCTTTCGTACCACAATTATGAAAAAACTCCTGACCGCAAGTCATTGCAGGAGATAATCGATTTGATGGCACAGTACTCTCCTGAAATTTACAAATCAGCGACTTTTTGCCAAACAGACGAAGATGCGCTCATGCTCCTCGATGTTTTACTTCAGCTGAAAAAAGAACAGAAGAAATATATCATTCTTGGAATGGGCGATAAGGGGAAGATTACACGTATTTTTGGTACGCTCTGGGGAAATCAAATGATTTTTGCTCCGGCGACATCCGCTGAGCAATCAGACCCTGGACAGTTAACAAAACAACAATTGGAAAACATTTTTAAAACACTGTCATTGCGAGGAACAAAGTGACGAAGCAATCTCATGAGATTGCTTCGCTTTGCTCGCGATGACAATCAACTATGGCTGGAAGTACATTTGGACAATTATTTAGGGTGACAACATTTGGAGAATCGCACGGCGGATGCGTCGGTGCTGTGGTGGACGGCTGCCCTCCGGGCTTGGAGCTTACCAAAGAAGATATCCAAAAAGAATTAGACAGACGAAAACCAGGCCAAAGTGATATCGTTTCTCCACGTAAAGAACAGGATGAGATTCATATCATGTCAGGAACATTTGAAGGGAAAACAACTGGTACTCCGATCCTTCTTCTTGCATACAATAAAGATATGAAACCGGGCGACTACGGCAACTTGGCTAATCTTTTTCGACCAGGTCATGCAGACTATACATTTCATAAAAAATATGGAATCCGAGACCTGACCGGTAGCGGTAGAGCTTCTGCCAGGGAAACACTTGGGCGAGTCGCTGCTGGAGCAATAGCACAAAAGTATTTAAAAGAAAAACTAAATGTTGAATTTATTAGCTATGTCGAACAGGTAGGCAAAATAAAAGCTCAGGCAAATTACGATTCTGTTACACGTGCAGATATCGAAAAAAATATTGTCCGATGTCCGGACCAAAAAAAGGCACAAGAAATGATACAACTAATTCAGGAAGTACGGGATGACGGTGACTCGATAGGTGGTGTCGTGCGGGGAGTTATTAAAAACCCTCCTATTGGCCTGGGCGAGCCAGTATTTGATAAACTGCACGCAGAGTTAGCGAAAGCAATGGTGAGTATTAACGCAGTAAAAGGCTTTGACATTGGATCAGGCTTTGAAGGAGTCGGCATGCGGGGGAGCGAACACAACGACCAATTTTATAATAACAATGGGAAAGTTCGAACAAGAACGAATTATGCTGGAGGCACACTTGGCGGTATTTCACACGGAGAAACAATCTACTTTCGTGTAGCTTTTAAACCTGTGTCTACTATCGAGAAAGAACAAAAAACAGTTGATAAAGATAGTAAGGAAGTTACACTTGAAGCAAAAGGTAGGCATGACCCGTGTGTTTTGCCACGAGCAGTACCGATCGTAGACGCTATGGCAGCGCTGGTTATTATGGATCACTACCTGCGCAATAAAGCACAAAACATGTAATATGGCACAAGACGAATTAACTGAATATAGAAGACAAATCGACTCGATTGATGATAACATTCTCCACCTTCTGGCAGAAAGAATTGCAGTGGTCAAAAAAGTTGGAGAGTACAAACGCAAACACAACATTCCATTCCTCGTACCGGAACGGAAAAGGCAAATTATAGAGACAAAAAGCGAACAGGCAAAAAAGCTCGGCCTCTACCCGGAATTCGTCGGAAAAATATATGAATTAATCCATGACTTGGGACTAAAGACAGAAGAGGAACAACGATGAGACTTTCTAAAAGATTACAGCAATTTCCTGAATATATTTTTTCTGCTCTTGGCAAAAGAGCTACGGAAGTCGAGGCAAAGACAGGCAAAAAAGTACTCAATCTAAGCATCGGCTCACCTGACTTTCGGCCAAGTGAAATGTATATTAAGAAACTGCAGGAATTCGTAGCCGAACCGAAAGTACATATTTACCCGGGATACGGCGCAAACGCGGAGTTCTCTGAAGCCCTAATGTATCATTATCAAACGAGGTTTTCAGTTTCTCTGGATAAAGCAGAGCTTTTTCCGCTTCTGGGTGGAAAAGACGGAGTCAGCCACCTACCACTCGCGATTTTGGATGAAGGGGATGAAATACTCATCCCTGACCCCGGGTATCCGGGGTTCAGTGGCCCCACCCTTATGCTTGGAGCAATCCCTGTTTATTACGCGTTAACTGAAGCAAATGATTTCAAACCGGACCTTGAGGACCTTGAGAAGAAAATAACAGCCAAAACAAAAGCACTGTGGGTAAATTTCCCGTCCAACCCTACCGGACAAGTAGCGACACTTGAGGAATTACGACCACTCGTCGCATTGGCAAAAAAGCACGACATTATTCTTATTTACGACAATGCATACGCTGAGATTACATTTGACGGCTTCGTCGCACCAAGTATTTTACAAATTGAAGGTGCGAAAGATATAGCTGTAGAGCTTGGTTCTTTTTCGAAGAGTCACTCATTTGCCGGTCACCGCATGGGCTGGATTGTAGGGAATAGGGACGTCATCCAGGCGCTTGCAAAAGTAAAATCACAGCTTGACTCAGGCATGTTCACGTCGCTACAAAAGCTCGGGGCATATGCATTAAAAAATCCTGACAGTCGGTGGAAGAAAGCGATGCTTGAAAGTTATAAAAGCAGGCGTGATATTCTTTTGGAAAAATTGCAGACAGTAGGATTAACAGGACAAAAACCAAAAGGCAGCCTGTATTTGTGGCTTAAAATTCCGGAAGATGAAACTGACTCTGAAGTGTTCACCTTCAAACTTCTTGAGGAGAAACAAATTCTCGTTGCACCTGGTACAGCATTTGGCGAAACAGGCAAGCGCTATGTAAGGGTAAGTATCTCAGCCGATCTTGAAAATATAAACGAATATCTTTAAACGTTCGTCATCCTGAACTCGTTTCAGGATCTCTGCTGAGAATTTTCTAAACAAAGATGCTGAAATAAATTCAGCATGACAAACTACACTATGAAAAAAGTGACGATTATTGGTTTTGGGCGATTTGGAAAAACATTATATCGGCTTATCAAAGATGATTTTCAAGTTTCACTCTATAGCAGAAGTACTATCGATCCAACTAATCTTTCAAAACAAACTACTATCGCCAAAACCTTGAAAGAAGCATATCAAAGTGAAGTAATTTTCTTTGCAGTACCAATTTCTTCATTTGAGTCTGTTATTAAAGAACACACCAAATATTTTCGGCAGGAACATCTGCTAGTTGATGTCCTGTCGGTAAAGGTCTACCCGGCGACTGTTTTCCAAAAAAACGTTACATCTGGACCGCAAATATTGTTAACACATCCCATGTTCGGACCTGACAGCAGCAAAGACGGATTTGCAGGACTGCCACTCATACTAGATAAGTTTCAAACAAAACAGGAAACATACGACTACTGGAAGCAATACTTTCTATCGAAACAGCTGAAAGTTATTGAGATGTCTGCTGACGAACATGATCGACTCGCTGCACGCTCCCAAGGACTAACTCACTTCATCGGAAGACTTCTGGAGAAGGCTGAGTTCAAACCTACTCCGATTGACTCTTTAGGATCGAAAAAATTGCAGGAAGTGAAAGAACAAACTTGTAACGACACCTGGGAACTCTTCCGTGATTTACAGACATATAACCCTTACACCAAACAAATGAGGCTGGATCTCGGAAAGGCCTACGACACGCTGTATAACCAACTGCTTCCTGACCGAGTAAACCCCAACTACTATGTCTACGGCATCCAAGGCGGCATCGGCAGCTTTAATGAAGAAGCATTACTGCATTATATCGGCAAACAAGGAATTACTGACTATAAAACAGAATATCTTTTTACGACAGAAAAGGTTCTGAAAAACCTTCATGAGGGAAACACTGACTTTGGACTATTTGCCATTACAAACAACACCGGAGGATTGGTAGAAGAATCTATGCAGGCTCTAACGAAATATCCCTGCACAATAGTTGAGGACTTTGAAATACTCATCAGTCATTTTCTCATGAAGAGAAAAGATGCAAAAGCAAATGAAATAGATACTATCATGGCACATCCGCAAGTGTTAAAACAGTGCGAAAAAACCTTAGGGGAACAATATAAACATTTAACCCTGCAAAGCGGAACAGGAGACATGGTCGATACTGCAAAAGCAGCCGAGCAACTGTCACTGGGAAAGCTCCCAAAAAACGTTGCTATCCTTGGACCGAAAACTCTCGCTGTTCGATACAACTTCGACATCATTGCGGAAAATCTTCAGGATAAAAAGGATAATTTCACCAGGTTTTTATTGGTAAAACGATAAAATCACTGCTCAAACAATATATACCAAACCTAATAATTTTGATACAATGCACCTATGGAAAATAAGCTGATCAATATCAAAAATAATGCTATACCGATGATCCGCGATGCGGAAACGCCGCAAGAACTTGAAGAAGTCCGCGTGCAAGTACTCGGAAGAAATGGGCAGTTAACACTGGCAGCAAAGGAAATTAAGGATGTTCCCGCAGAAGACAGACCGAGAATGGGTAAAGTTATCAATGAAATTAAAACCATTGTTGAAGATGCCATTAACACCCAATTATCATCTATCACCAATCAGCAATCAAAACGAAAAGCTGCAATTGATGTTACTGAACCGGGAATCAAACCGTCTCTCGGCCACTTACACCTCATCACACAAGCTATTCATGAAATAACGACAATTTTTGAACAAATCGGATTCACACGTGTCCGCTATCCTGAAGTCGAATGGGATTGGTATGCATTTGAAGCGCTCAATTTTCCTGAGAACCATCCCGCCAGAGATGACTGGGAAACATTCTTCATGAAAGAAGAACCCGATAAAGAAAAAGGACCGATGCTCCTGACACCGCACACCTCATCTGGACAAGTTCGTGAGATGGAACGGCATGTCAAACAAGCAAAACAAACCAAACAGCCGATTGATATAAAAATGCTCAACATCGCCAAATGTTATCGCAGGCAATCAGATGTCTCGCATACACCGATGTTTCACCAATTCGAAGGTCTCGTCGTCGGAAAAGGCATTGCCATTACTCATTTAAAAGGTACCTTAGATTATTTTGTTAAATCATATTTTGGCGAAAAGAGAACCGCCAGAATTAGACCATATCACTTTCAATTCACTGAGCCTTCTTTCGAAGTTGATGTAACGTGTGGTGTCTGTCTTGGCAAAGGATGCAAACTCTGTAAGGCAGGCTGGCTCGAGATGGGTGGATCAGGCATGGTGCACCCGAATGTACTGAAGGCTGGAGGGATCGATCCGGAAGAATATACAGGCTTTGCATTCGGCTGGGGAGTAGAACGGGTATTGATGATGAAAGAGGGAATAACTATCGATGATCTCCGTTTGTTGTACTCAAACAAACTGGAGTTCCACGAGCAGTTTTAAATTATGAATATCAAAATTCTTGATAGTTGGCTGAGAGAACATCTCAAAACAAAAGCAACCCCGCAAAAAATTGCGGAGATCATGTCACTGACGTCAGTTGGCATTGAAAAAATTGAAAAGTATAACGATGACTGGGTTTATGATGTTGAGGTGACAACGAATCGTCCGGATCTCATGTCTGTGATAGGACTTGCTCGGGAAGCAGCTGTTACGCTACCACAACACGGTGTAAGTGCTACATTTGAAGAGAAAGAACCCTCATTGCCCAAAACGACAACAAAAAGCAAGTTCATCTCTTTTGAGAACGATCCAAAACTCGTTCGCAGACTGTGTGCTGTCGTCATGGACGTAACGCTTGCAGACTCTACGAATACTATAAAAGACAGAGTTGAATCATCCGGTATCCGATCTCTTAACAATGTCATTGATATCACTAACTACGTGATGAGGCTTACTGGTCATCCAACGCACGTTTTTGATTATGATCGCCTCACGGCAAAAACAAAAAACCTTATCATCAGAGAGTCGAAAAAGGGAGAAAAGATGACCACACTTGACGGTAAAACGTATACGCTGCCAGGCGGAGATATCATTGCCGACGACGGACATGGAGAGATCATCGATTTGCTTGGTATCATGGGAACAGCAAATAGTGTTGTTACCGACTCAACGAAACGAATCATGTTCTTTTTGGATAACTTAGAACCGCACCATATTCGAAAAACATCAATGGCTCTCGGTATCCGCACTGAAGCTGCCGTTTTAAATGAAAAAGATATCGATGCGTCACTGACTGCAAAAGCGTTTGCCTATGGCATTGCATTATTCGAGCAATTTGCCGCAGGTAAAATAGTCTCTGAGGTTATTGATATTCATTACGAATCACCAGTCACCAGAACAGTTCAACTGGAGTATTCGAAACTAAAAGAAGTTGTCGGCGTAGATATTGCAGCGGAAGCAGCAAAAATGATCTTAGAAAAACTTGGATTCGGAGTGACATTTAATGGGAAACGATTTAATGTTGAAGTTCCGTCAATACGAAAAGATATACAAATTCCTGAAGATCTGATTGAAGAGGTTGCCAGAATTTATGGATATCACAATATCCCGACAGCATTGGCACCGATTGGACCGAACCACATAGCACATTACGCCAATGAATTTTACTGGGAGAATAAAGTGAAACAGGCATTTAAATATTGGGGTTTTAACGAAATCTATACATACGCCTTGGTTTCTGAGAATTTATTTGAAGGCGAACTGTCTGAGGCAGTAACTCTCAGCAATCCATTGAACGAAGACATGCTTTATATGAGAAAAACGCTGGTGCCAAGCCTCCTGCAAGTCCTAGCTGAAAACAAAACTCGTGAGAATATACAAATATTTGAACTTGCGAACGTTTATTACAAACGAACGAAAAATTTGCCGGATGAACGTTTGATGCTTGCAGGCATTGTAAAAAAAACCAAGGTTTCTTTCTTTGAAGTCAAAGGGCTATTTGAGCAGCTTGCGTATGATCTTGGCATACAAGAGATACTATTCAAACCTGTTGAGGAGGGAAGTGCCGGAGCGGAGATGTATATCGGGAAAGATAAACTTGGTGATATTGAGATCCTTGATGAACAGACGATAGATTTCGAGGCCGATTTTGCTACTTTACTCAAGCATGCAACACTGCATAAAGTCTATATACCTCTGCCTAAATATCCGGCAATTATTGAAGATATGACATTTGTCATGCCGGCAAATGTGGCATTTGCTGATGTGATGCAAATGATTAAACAGCAAAGCAAGCTTATCAAAGACGCGGTGTTAATTGATAGTTACCAAGACAACAGGACGTTCAGAATTACGTATCAGCATCCTGAGAAGAATTTGACTGCAGACGATGTAGCACCCATCCGAGAAAAAATCGCAAAAACCCTCAGGGAAAAACTGCACGTTGGACAGAAATAACTGCTAAACATGGAAAGCACCGCTTTGGCGTTGTTCAGATTGGTGCTTCCACTTTTCTCTTATCACGCTCACAGTTGTGATAAAGAAAATGAACTCCTTTCTGCACCTCACGGTGCTGTTAGGTAAATGGAGACTTCAAGCTGATATAGGAACCGGTATCTGTGTCCTCGTTGAGACCGGCATCAAAGAACCAAAATACGGCTCTCCCTGCATCGTGAACCTCCATCCAACCTTCTTTCTTTGTTTTCCTGATACCGCAATCTGGTAGGAAGTTAACCTTATGGGCACCAGGCGTTGTTGCTATAATTCGTACCACACCAGAATCATGCAGTGCCTTTTGAGAATCAGGTCCATCTGCCGAATCTATATGTTTCGGCAATAGGCGTGGCTTCTTAGGCATGTTTCCTCCTATCGCGGTCGAATTCAGTTGAGAAATTTTAACAAATTTACTACAGAACAGCAATGAAGTTTCCTCTTTTATAAAGTCGGCAGTATCCCTGTCGGCGTAGGAGATGGTTGGGGTGTCTCTGTCGGTTCATCTTTTTTCTCCTCATCCTTTTTTTCTTCCTCTTTTTTCTCAGCTTGCTTCTCCCCGGTTATTTCAGATGGAGGATGATACTTTTCATCATCTTTATGATTCTGCTCAATCCAGGCATTAATGCCTTCCTGCCAGCGGTTCTTGCCGTCTTGTGAAACTGGATCGTCCTCTTTAAACCAATAGTAAACCTTTCCGTCTTTATCACGATACACCGGAGACTTCGTCGTCGGCTCAGTGCCTTTCACAAAATATTCTGTCCGAGTTGGCATTCCATATGCAGGCTGCCCGCCGGCCATTGCATCAATTTGCAACGCGGTCACATTTGACGGCACAGCAAACTGCTCGTCAGGTTTGTCTTTCAATACAAGCTGCATCAACCTGTGCCAGATAGGCGATGCACCGGTGACACCTGAGGCAATTTTGGGATTCATTTCTGAACTATCGTTATTTCCGACCCAGACACCGACGACGTATGACGGCGTGTAACCGACAGCCCAGTTATCTTTTTTCTTATCCGTTGTTCCGGTTTTGACCGAAACTGTTTTCCCCGGGACGACCAGGTACGAACCGGTACCAAACTCCTGTGCGCGGGCATTATTATCCAACAGCATATGCGAGATAATAAATGAAATTTCTTCAGACAGCACTTTTGGTCCTTGTCTATCTTTATGCTCGAACAACTTTTTGCCTTTGTTATCAGTCACTTTTGTAATTGAAACCAAGTCTTTCTTCACGCCTTTATTGGCGAAAACACCGTACGCTGTCACTTCATCAAGCAGTGTGGTCTCTCTGCCTCCCAAAACGAGAGACAAACCTACGTTTCGCATATTGTCTTCAGTCGGCTCCCAATTTTCTATTCCCATGTCATAGGCTTTCTGCATCGCGTCTTTAATACCGACCATTGCCAACATTTTTACTGCGGGAATGTTCAATGAATTACCGAGAGCAAACCGCATCTGCACCGGACCTTGGAACTTTCCACTATAGTTGCCTGGCGTATATGGATCCTCACTGTCACGCGCTTGGAAGGTCGTCTTTACATCCATGAACATCGTTCCGGCAGTGTATCCTTCCTCGAGTCCTTTGGCATAAATAACAGGCTTAAGCGACGACCCGGGCTGTCTACGACCGGTAGCAGCGTTAAAGTTAGGTTCAAAAATGCAGTTTTTGCCTGGTGTACACCCTTCAGGCAGCGGGTCACCGAAGTAATCTTTACTGCCGACCATAGCGAGAATTTCACCTGTTTTTGGATCAGTGACGACAGCAGCACCGTTTCCGGCGTTAAATCCTTTAAGTTTCTCAATTTCCTCTTTCACGATAGCCTGTGCCTCTTTTTGGACTTTGTAGTCAAGTGTCGTTGTAACTTGCAAACCACCTCGTTCGACCATCTGCTCGCCGAACTGACGGGCTAATAATTCTTTAACGTACAAAACAAAATGCGGAGCTTTGATTGTGGTTTCTTGCGGAGAGAACTTGAAGTTCTCAACTTTCTTAATCGCGTCATCTGCTTCCTTCTGTGTAATATATTCATTGTCAACCATTTGTTTCAAGACTGCTTTTGACCGATTCACATAATACTTATTACCGGTAAACGGAGAATAAATGCTCGGATTCTGTGGCAAACCTGCTAAGAATACTGACTCAGGCAAACTCAGCTCCTTGGCAGATTTTCCAAAGTACATCTGTGCTCCGGCCTCAATTCCGACTGATGTGCCGCCATAACCAATATTATTCAGATACATTTCCAAAATTTCATCCTTACTGAATCTGCTGTCAACTTGGATCGCCAATATAAGCTCTTTTATTTTACGAGGCAAACTCCGTTCATTCGATAAGAGAACGTTCTTAACCAACTGCTGAGTAATCGTAGACGCCCCAATTGCTCGCTGGCTAAGTAACATATTTTTGGCAATTCTCAGAGGACCCAGCGGATCAAAACCTTTATTTTTGTAGAAATTCTCATCTTCAATTGCTATCGTTGCTTCTTGCAGATGCTTCGCAATTTTATCAAGCTTCACATAGGTTCTATTTTGCTCAGCGTACACAGAATAAAGCAGTTCTCCATTCCTATCATAAATTCTCGTGGCATCAGAGTACTTAGATACTGCAATTTGTCCGGGCTTTGGGACTTGGAAACTATAATAAATAAACAGCGCAGGTATCAGCAAGACAAGCCCGATAAACCCGAAGAATGCGTACTTCGTAAGCTTACTGACAGTTAGAACGTTGATGAAACTATGAATTCTTAACTTTTTGAGGTTAAGAGAAGGGAGGTTCTTGCCTCGTCTTCTCCGGCTGGCTCTGTAATCCATAAACGGTACTCTCTAGTTTAGCAAAAATGAGGTCGCGAAGCAAAATCTGAGGCTAAGATATGCTATACTGCAAGGAATGATCAACCAAATTGCTGATGAGTTTAAAGGCGAGAACGAAAAAGACTTCAATGAATTCAAAGCAGAAAGCATTACATCTTACAACAGTCTACTCTTCGATGAGCAGTACACGATAGTAACTAGGCCCTCTGAATCTGTTAAACAGACTATTCAAGGACTTATTGGAAAACTAAAAGATCTTGAGCCAAAGCATTTTTATTATCCTTCGGAAAACCTCCATCTCACCATACTGGGAGGAATAACCACGCAGCTTGATTCGGATGTATTTGCCAACCTTGAACCGGTTTTTTCAAACTACAAACTGAATTTCCATCTTCAAGGAATACGACCCTCATCGCCAATTATTGCATACCCTGATGACTTTTCGATTCATACCCTACGGGATAAAATCCGCGAAACGCTTGGTACTGAGGGTGAAAACTACTCAGCGCTGAATTACTATTATGAACACATCGCCTGGGTAAATATCATGCGTTTCCACCAAACTCCCGGATCTGAATTTATCGCACTACTGCAAACCTTTCACAGTGAATATTTTGGCGATTTTCAAGCTGAAACAATAGAAGTTTACAAAACAAACAGCAGAGTGCTCGATCCGCACCATGCAACACTGATAAAAAAATTTCAAATTTAATAAAATATGCTATACTCATGAGGCTTATGGATAAAATTGAAGAACTACTAACACGGGGCGTTGACAAGATCTATCCGTCCAAACAGGAACTCGAAAAAGTACTTCGTTCCGGGAAAAAGTTAAAACTCTATCAAGGCTTTGACCCAACAGGAACCCAGTTGCACATCGGCCACATGGTAGGTTTTCGTAAACTCCGGCATTGGCAGGATCTTGGCCATCAAGTAATATTTCTTATTGGTGATGGAACCGGTCAAGCAGGTGATCCTTCGGGAAAACTAAAAGCTAGGGAAAAGTTTTTTACCACAGATGAGCTTCGTGCAAATGCAAAGGATTACGTCATGCAGGCTGCGAAAATCGTCCGTTTTGAAGGTGAAAATCCTATCAAAATCATGTACAACGGTGATTGGTTAAATAAACTGGGACTTGCGAATATGCTTGAGATCATCGGCCACCTTTCGTTACAACAGCTTCTCGAACGTGACTTGTTCCAAGAACGGATGAAGCAGGAGCAATCAGTCAACATGCGTGAATTTATATACCCTGTGCTGCAAGGATATGACTCAGTCGCTATGCAGGTCGATCTCGAGTTGGGCGGAAGTGACCAAACTTTTAATATGCTTGTCGGTAGACAATTGGTAAGAGATTACCTTGATAAAGAAAAATTTGTCATGACCACACCTCTTTTGTCAGATTCCCAAGGAAGAAAAATCGGTAAAACAGAGGGCAATGTAATTGGATTAACAGACACGCCTGAAGATCTCTTCGGAAAAATCATGACCTTGGCAGATGATGTCGTCGTGAAAGGCTTGGAGTACTTAACAGATACCGAAATGAGTGAAATTAAAAAAATTGAAGCTGCGCTGGAAAAAGGAGAAAATCCAATGAAGTACAAAAAACTTCTCGCTTTTGAGATCGTCAAACAGTTAAACACCAAAGAGGATGCTACCCGCGCTCAAGAACATTTTGAGAAAACTGTACAAAAAAAAGAGCTTCCGAGTGAAATTTCAGAAGTGAAAATCAGCGCGAACGAACCGTTATCCCTCGACGATTTGCTGTTCCAAACTGGACTCGCAGGTTCAAAGTCAGATGCAAAACGTGTCATTCAGCAAGGTGGGGTAGAGATAGACGGAAAAAAAGTTCTCGATGCGAACAGTAAAGTTCTATTAAAAGATGATATGATATTGAAAGTTGGAAAAAGAAAAATAATAAAATTAAAGATTAATTAAAACTCTCACTTCATGGAAAACTTACGAAAACACCAAAAATTATTTCGAATTATTATGATCGTCGCTGCATTAGCGCTGATAATCACCTCATTCCTTCCGTACCTGACAATGTTATAATTACAATCTCACAGTTGTTCTAAATAAGCTAGAATAGTTATTTTGTTGTAGAATACTAACCATGACACTACAAACGCCTCTCACAGATGCCGGCCGGATCTACAAAATGTACGCAAGCAGACTGGCCAAACTCAATATTTTTACACTGGAGGATCTTTTATATCACTTTCCATTTCGGTACGACGACTTTGCTCTCACTTCAAACATAGCTGAGGTACAACCGGGAGAGACAGTAACCATTCAAGGCCAGATTTTATCTATAGAAAATGTATACACAAGAACGAGGAAAAGAATTCAAAGAGCCACAGTCACCGACGACACCGGCTCAATTGAGATCGTTTGGTATAACCAACCGTATATTACAAAATACCTGCAGGTTAATGACACGGTAGCACTTTCCGGAAAAGTAGACATGTTCGGACGAAAACTCATGATGACCTCACCGCAGTACGAACTTATGAACAACGAAAATCAAACACTCCACACCGGCAGACTGGTTCCGATATATCCTGAGACAAAAGGAGTAACCTCTAAGTGGCTCAGAAGACAAACAGACAAACTACTACATGAATTTGGAACTGAAATCTATGAGTACATTCCTACAGATATTCTCACAAAATATAATTACCCATCTTTGCTTGAGTCGCTTAAACGTATACACTTTCCGGAAACGCTTGAAGAATCTGAAAAGGCACGGGAGCGGCTTGGTTTTGACGAACTTCTTCTCATACAGCTTAAAGCACAACAACGGAGAATAGAATGGGAAAAAGAACTTGTCGGCCAAAAGTTTGACATTGCTCGTTTCAAACAGGAACTTGATACATTTACTAACTCACTCCCTTTTACCTTGACCCAATCACAAACACACGCTGTGGACGAAATTCTGCAGGATGTTGGGAAAGATAAACCGATGAATAGGCTGCTGCAGGGAGATGTGGGAAGCGGAAAAACGATTGTCGGCGCATTCATTATGTATATAGCCCATCTCAACGGATTCCAATCCGTTCTTATGGCACCTACAGAAATACTCGCACAGCAGCACTTTGAAACGGTTAAACGGTTTCTCGAGCCGTTTGGATTAAAAACCGCCCTGGCGACGGGAAGTAGAAAAACGGTAAAAACTGTCAATATAAATCCCGACCAAGAAAATAATACCTTTGATATTCTCGTCGGGACTCACGCAGTACTCAACGAAAAAATTACCTTTTCAAATCTCGGCCTCGTCGTTATCGATGAACAGCAGCGCTTTGGCGTTGAACAGCGGAGTATTATCCGCGAGAAAGGGAATAATCCCCATTTTCTCACTATGACTGCAACACCGATTCCCAGAACAGTTGCGCTGACTATGTATGGCGACTTAGATATATCATACCTTTCTGATATGCCGAAAGGCCGGAAGATAATTAAAACCTGGCTTGTCCCTAAGGAAAAACGGGATGGAGCCTACGACTGGATCCGTAAACAGGTAAAGGAACTTGATTCGCAAATCTTTATCATTTGTCCGTTTATTGAAGAGTCAGAAAACATGACCACAGTAAAAGCCGCCACGGTAGAATTTGAGCGTTTAAGTAAAGAAGTTTTTCCGGATCTGAGATTGGGTATGCTGCATGGGAAAATGAAGGCCAAACAAAAAGACCAAATGCTTGAAGCCTTCCGGAATAAAGCATTTGATATCCTGGTCGCGACGCCTGTTGTTGAGGTCGGTATTGATATTCCGAATGCAACAGTTATCATGATTGAGGCTTCTGAACGCTTCGGCTTGGCACAGCTGCACCAATTGCGGGGAAGAGTAGGAAGGGGAGATAAGCAGTCATACTGTTTGCTTTTTACCGAATCCCAATCTCCAATGACATTTACCAGACTGAAGTCGCTGGAAAGTAAACACAGCGGCGCAGAGCTGGCAGAACTGGATCTCAAGTTGAGAGGTCCTGGTGATATCTTCGGAACAGCACAGTCAGGCCTTCCCAAACTCAAGATCGCGACATTTCATGATTTTGCACTCGTTCAGCGGACAAAACAAGAAGCAAAAGAGCTTTTTGACCGGCTTGACGACTACCCAAAACTTGCCGAAAAAGTGAGAGAGATCACAGTCGAGAAAGTTTCTCCGGACTAAACTACTGTCGTGCTATAATGACACTCATGCAGGAAGCATGTTCCATGTGTACTGGTGACGAGTACAAACATCTAGTGATTCAAACGCATAAATATTGGCGCGTTGAGCTGCGATGTGAACAGGTCTTTCTAGGCTCATGTTTTGTTATTCTCAATAGACATCTGGAAGATCTTACTGATATTACAAGGGGTGAACGAAAAGAACTGTTTGCTATTTTAAAACAAATGAGGAATGCAATAAAGAAAGCGTTCCGACCTGATAAATTTAACTATGCGTCACTCGGAAACGTTTCTTCACACCTGCATATGCAGATAATTCCTCGCTACGCAAACTCGGTATCTTTTTTCGATACGACTTTTGAAGATAAAGAATGGGGAAAGCATTTAATTCTGAGGGACAAGTCTGCAAAAGTTTCTGATGAAACTCTGGAAAAGATTGTACAAAAACTAAAAAAAACATATGCAACCAACATACTTCATTATTGATTTTGACAGCACCTTTGTTACCGTAGAGGCACTTGATGAGCTCGCCAAAATTGCGCTGAGGAAAAACCCGAAGAAGCAAGAAATAACAAAAAAAATTAGTGACATTACGGTTTTAGGGATGGAAGGAAAATTAAGTTTTCCTGAATCACTCGCTAAACGTCTGGCGCTTTTCAGCGCAGATAAAGCGCATATTGCACAGCTAATAAAATTGCTGAAAACACATATCACCCAATCAGTGCAAAATAATAAGCCGTTTTTCAAAAAAAACGCAAATGAAATCTATATCATTTCAGGCGGCTTCAAAGAATACATTGTACCGGTAGTCAAATCCTATGGCATTGGAGAAAATCACGTTCTTGCAAACACGTTCCTATTTGACAAAAATGACACCATCAGTGGTTTTGATAAAAAGAACCTGCTGGCCCAAGAATCCGGCAAAGTAAAACAGATCCGCAAACTCGATCTGCGCGGAACTGTCTATGTTATCGGTGACGGCTACACAGATTACCAAATTAAAGAAGGAGGCCATGCCGAGAAGTTTTTTGCCTTCTCAGAAAATGTGAAACGGCAGTCAGTGCTTGAGAAAGCTGATTATGTAACCGGTTCTTTTGACGAAATTCTCTTCCGCCTGAGCATGCCCCGTTCGCAATCATATCCCAAAAGTTTGATGAAGGTTCTTCTGCTTGAGAACGTCCATTCGCTTGCGAAGCAAATGTTTGAAGAAGAAGGCTATCAAGTGGAATCACTTCCTCAAGCGTTACCGACTGAAGAGCTGAAAAAGAAAATCTCAGATATTTCAATTCTCGGGATTCGATCGAAGACAGTAATTTCTGCTGATATTTTACAGGGAGCAAAAAAATTGTTGGCAATTGGCGTATTCGGGATAGGTGTAAATCAAGTTGATCTGTCAGCCTGTTCGAAAAAAGGCATTGCCGTGTTTAATGCACCGTACAGCAATACCAGAAGTGTGGTTGAGCTAACAATTGGGAATATCATAATGCTCTATCGAAAGGTTTTTGAAAAAAGTATGAATATGCATAAAGGTATATGGGATAAGTCTTCTGCAGGATGTCATGAAATCAGGGGGAAAAAACTTGGAATTATCGGCTATGGTAATATCGGTTCACAGTTGGCAGTACTGGCAGAAAACTTAGGCATGGAAGTTTACTTCTATGATATTACTGACAAATTGGCACTCGGAAATAATAAGCGCTGCAGAAGTCTGGAAGAGCTGTTAAAAATCGCTGATGTAGTAACTGTCCACGTCGATGGAAGGAAAGAGAATAAAAACCTTATTGACGATCATGAATTTTCTCTGATGAAAAACAATGTAATTTTTTTGAACATTGCCAGAGGATTTATCGTTAACAATGACGCCTTGGAAAAATATATAAAAAACGAAAAAATTGCGGGTGCAGCAATCGATGTCTTTCCGATAGAACCGAAGGGGAATAACGAACCATTTGTTTCTCAGTTACAAGGTCTCCCAAATGTCATCTTAACGCCGCATATAGGTGCCGGTACCGAGGAAGGGCAGAGGAATATTGCCGAGTTCGTCCCGGAGAAGATCACGACATTCGTCGATACCGGCAATACCACCCTGAGTGTTAACTTTCCCAATCTCGCGCTTCCGGAACAAAGGAATATCCACCGATTTATTCACATTCACTATAATAAACCGGGCATTCTCGCTAAGTTGAACACTATCTTTGCCAAAAATAAAATAAATATCGAAGGACAATATTTGAAAACAAATGAGGAGATAGGCTATGTTATTACAGATGTAAACAAAAATTATAAACAAACTGTTGTTGAAGAATTGAAAGCAATTCCTGAAACGATACGCATAAGAGTGCTGTATTAAATTACGAACAATTTCACTATGATTTATTTCACTCCCGGACCGAGCCAGCTCTATCCGACAGTAAAAAAACATGTCCAGACAGCTCTTAAGGATGATATTCCTTCATTGTCCCATCGAAGTGAAGCGTTCAGAGAAATCGTCAAGGATACCTATCAATCGCTTCGGAAACTATTAAAAATCCCTCCTTCCTACGAAATATTCTTTCTCTCTTCTGCTACTGAGGCAATGGAGCGCATTATTCAAAATTGCGCAGGCGATAAAACAGCACATTTTGTTAACGGCGCGTTCTCAAAGCGTTTTTTCCAAACAGCCAGGGACCTCAAGAAATCGCCCGAGCTTTTTGAGACAACAATAGGGACAGGATGGGACTTGCCAACAATTTCTATTCCAAAACACACTGAGCTTGTTTGTTTTACACATACTGAGACAAGTGGAGGTACAGCATTGCCACTAGGGGAAATCTACGAAATGATGCGAAAAACTCCTGACACGTTAGTCGCACTTGATGTAGTTTCTTCTATCCCGTATGTCATGATAGATTTCAAGCAGGTTGATCTGGTCTTTTTTTCCGTTCAAAAAGGATTTGGGCTGCCGGCAGGCCTTGGCGTGCTTATTGCCGGTCCCCAGGCCTTAGAGAAAGCAAAAAAACTGAAAAATGAAGGCTTCAATGTCGGCAGCTATCATCAGTTCGAGACAATGACCCAACAAGCAAAAAAATTCCAGACAATTGAAACCCCAAACGTACTGGGCATTTACCTGCTAAACGCCGTTTTACATGACATGCTTAACGCCAGCATACAAACTATCCGCAAACAAACAGAGCAAAAAGCAACATTATTATACAATTTTTTTGACGAACACCCTCAGATGCAGCCATTTGTCACTGATACCAAATACAGATCGCAAACCGTTATCGTTATTCAGACACCACAAGGATCAGCTTCAGTTGTAGCAAAACTCAAACAGGCTGGACTGGTGGTCGGATCAGGCTACGGAACGCTAAAGGAGCGACAAATCCGTATAGCCAACTTTCCGGCCCACTCCATATCTGATATGAAGCGTCTGGTGAGCCAGATCTCAAAGACATACCGCTAACACTTTTTTCTTTCTGCTTGCAACCAAGCCTCAAATACGATAAAATACGACTAACCATATGCCGCACGAACCGAAAAAACGACATTCAAGACAACGACAAGGAAAAAGACGGGCAAGTATTAGCCTTGCTGTTCCTCGTGTCACAACATGCTCAAACTGTAGCGCCAAGATACCGTTCCATACCATATGTCCCGAATGTGGATACTATAGAGGAATTCACGTAGTACAAAAAAGCCCGTTGGCAAAGACAGTATAAAAGGATTTAGAACTGGGATAGAGAGTTAAAAAGTGAAAGTGGCAGGTTGAGTGAAAAATTTAAAGTTGGAAAAGTTTAAATTTTGCACTTAATTTTGTCCCGATGACAATTTCCAGTCGGGATCCCGATCTTATCGGGACACTTTATTTTTCTAACTTCAAATTATATTCCTCTTCAAGATCATCTGTTTCTGTTAACGAATCTAACTTTTTAGGGTATACTAAAAACGTATGAAAACAGCAGACGATCCGCGTCATAAAAAAAGACAACATATAGTCCAAGAGTTATTCAAGGTTGAGTTTCATGCTCAGCAGGTGAACGACGATGCTCAAAAGATATTGGACAATCAACAAACGATTGACGAACGGATTCGAGAAGCAGCACCTGAATTTCCTTTAGATAAAATAAACAGGATTGATCTGGCCATTCTGCGCTTAGCAGTTTATGAGCTGCTCATAGAGAAAAAAGAACCGCCTAACGTCGTCATTGATGAGGCAATAGAGTTAGCAAAAGAGTTCTCAGGAGAAACAAGTCCGGCCTTCGTAAATGGAGCGCTGGGAAATATTATCAAACATGCAAAAGAAATTACCGACATTCAAGAATAAAGCGCTATATAGACAGGCCTTCATTCACCGCTCATATCTGAACGAAACAAAAGAGGTGCTTAACTCGAATGAAAGACTTGAGTTCTTAGGCGACAGTATCCTTTCATTTGTTATATCCGAACATTTATATCAGACTTATCCGCAATTCAATGAAGGTATTCTCACCAATGTCCGTTCTCTCGTCGTTAATACCAAAAGTCTGGCGGAGATAGCCAAAGAGTTTGAATTTGGTGAACACCTCATGTTATCTCGCGGAGAAGAGGAATCAAAAGGCAGACAAAATGATTCGCTCCTGGCAAACTCGGTAGAAGCCTTTCTCGGTGCGCTATACCTAGATCAAGGTATTGAAGCAATCAGAGCATTCATGTTGCCGATTTTCGTACCCAAAATAGAAACGATTGTTCAAAATAAGGCATTTAAAGACCCGAAAAGCATGCTACAGGAGTATGTTCAGGCTCAGAAACAAAATTCACCGCAATATAAAGTTCTGGTTGAAGAAGGCCCACCGCACGCTAAAGTATTTACTATAGGTGTTTATGTGCAAGAAACGCTGGTCGGACAAGGAACCGGGAAGTCAAAGCAGCAGGCAGAAGAACACGCAGCCCAAGAAGCATTGAGCCAGCTGTATAATAACACCGATTCAGATTCAGAGAAAAAAAGAGGGAAATAACCTCACGCTTGAGAAGCACACAGTAATTTGGTACAATATACGCTATGTCAGTTGTCATTCGATTAACCAGAGTAGGAAAAAGAGGCGAGAGAAAGTTTCGTGTCGTTGTAAAAGAAAAACGATCACGTCGTGATGGTGATTTTATTGAACTGCTAGGATCATACGAAAAAGACAAGACAGGCAATAAAAAACAAGTCAACACAGAACGATACAATTATTGGGTCTCACAGGGAGCTCAACCAAGCGAAACAGTCCGTGGCTTGATGAAAGCAAGCAAATAGAAGCCCACGAGCGTATTCGTGAATCGTTTGAAAAAAATCCTGGCTTTGCATGAAAGATACACTTACCTTCATCGTAAAATCAATTGTAGAAAATGATGACGCTGTCGAAGTAACAGAAGACGAACAAGACGGCATCATTCACTTCATCATCTCAGTCGATCCTTCAGATATCGGAAAAATCATCGGTAAAGAAGGAAAAATTATCCGCAGTATTCGGAACGTTATGAAAATAATGGCAATTAAGCAAAATAAACGAATTAACGTGTCAATAGCTGAACAAAAACCTCAAGAAACCGCATAAACAAGGTCATCCCGAACTTGTTTCGGGATCTCTGTCTACAATCGAATATAAAACAGAGATGCTGAAACAAATTCAGCATGACGACCTAATTATGAAAACATCTATTCTTACTCTCTTTCCTGATATGTTCCAAGGGCCGTTTGACCACTCAATTGTGAAGCGCGCAAAAGAAAAAGGCATCATCGATATCGAGTATGTCGATATTCGAGATTTCGGCATCGGCAAACATAAGCTTGTCGACGACACGCCATACGGTGGGGGAATAGGTATGGTCATGCGTGTTGACGTTATTCATGCTGCAATTGAAGCGACAAAGAAACAATTCGACAAGCAATGGAATAAGAAGGAAGCGGCAAAACGGTCTACCATCCTTATGAGCGCAAGCGGAAGACAATTCAACCAATCAACTGCAAAACGATTCTCTCAGCTTGACCATCTCATTCTCA
>JADMIO011227258.1_pt1 | contig 25372 bp, 5 predicted proteins | sample 8958161 | NCBI WGS metagenome assembly JADMIO01 (sample SAMN16585339, study PRJNA669376) | soil metagenome | isolation source: Crop rotation soil | place: USA: Cullars Rotation, Alabama | collected 2011
GCGACAACTTGTCCACGTGGAATTCTAAGCTTAGGATCCCAATGTGCTGGAAAGTTCGTCCTTGCAGACATCGCGGACACGGATGAACTTCAGCGCGTGTGGCATGAATGCGAGTCGATCTATGGGAAAGTAGATGGATTCATACATGCGCAGGAGCCGGCCGGAGAGGATGCGTTCAGGGCTATATGGGAGGTCTCCGCCGAAGAGTGCGCGTGGCACTTCAGGGCGAAGGCCCATTCTCTGTACGCGCTTGAGAGAGTGTTGAAGGGTAGGGAGATGGATTTTTGCGTTTTCCTTTCGTCGCTGGCCTCGGCGCTGGGCGGCGTAGGGTATGGGCCTTACGCGGCCTCAAATCTTTTCATGGACTCTTTCGTGAAGCGGAGCAACAGGGTTAACCGCTCGCCCTGGTTGAGTCTCGGCTGGGACCTATGGTTCAACGAGACAGGTACAGACCAGATCGCTGAAGCCAGGGGGGACCTCTCCGAACTGGCTATGTCTGCGCGCGAAGGCGAAGAGGCTTTCCGCTGCGCACTGGCCGCACGCGGAGCCAATCAGGTTCTGGTCTCTACGGCGAACCTCGCGGCGCGTATCTTGTCAATGCAACGGCGATTTCTGGATATTCGTGCGAGACACGCGGGACCATCTGCCGCCCGCGCGCTTCACCCCCGCCCGACACTGGCTAATCGCTACGTCGCCCCTGAGACGGATCTTGAGCGCCGTATAGCGGCGGTGTGGCAGCAGGTTCTAGGCTTCGAGCTTATCGGGGTCGAAGATAACTTCTTCGAATTGGGGGGCGACTCTTTAATCGCGATCCAGGTTGCCGCCCGCATCAAGCAGGAACTTCAATTCGACTTTCCTGTTGCGAAGCTCTACCAGGGAATGACCGTCAGGACGTTGGCGCAGGTTTTAAGCGAAAAGCAGGACGAAGAGCGGCTCGCAAGTCAACTTGCCGAGCGCAAGGGGGCTATGAGCCGCCGCGCGCAGTACATTCAGCGCAGAAGATCGCAATTGCGAGAAATGGAGGGCTGACCGTTGCAACTCATCGTGCAAAAGTATGGCGGATCGTCATTATCCGATACTCAGAAGATTCATCACGTCGCCCGGAAGGTGGTTGAAGCCAAAAGGCAAGGCAACAGCGTCGTTGTGGTAGTCTCGGCCATGGGAGATTCTACGGACAATCTTCTGAACCTCGCCCGCCAGATTGATTCCAGCCCCTCGCTCCGCGAGTTGGATATGCTGTTAGCGACAGGCGAAACCATATCAGCCGCCCTCGTTACCTTAGCGATCCAGAGTCTCGGCGAGCGGGCCGTCGCCTTGTCAGGTGCCCAGTGCGGGATCATCACCAATGACGTTCATTCGAATGCGCGAATCCTTGAGGTCCGCCCTCATCGCATCAAGCAGGAACTCGCCTGCGGAGCCATCGTAGTGGTGCCGGGATTCCAGGGCATGACGCAACAGCAGGAGACTACAACACTGGGGCGCGGGGGCTCAGATACTACGGCCGTTATGCTGGCTGCGGCGCTCAAGGCTGAATGCTGCTTGATCTTTACCGATGTCGAAGGAGTCTACAGCGCGGACCCGCGCAAGGTGCCGGAGGCCGTGAGGCTGAAAGAACTTGGGGCCAAAGAGATGCAGGAACTGGCCTGGCACGGGGCGCAAGTCTTAAAGGCGGAAGCTGTAGAGGTCGCCCGCACTAACGGAGTCCCTGTCGTTGTTCGCTCAACCTTCGAGGATGATCCCGGTACGCTCGTTTACCCTGAGCCTGACGGCGATATTTACCGGCCCGCGAATCCAGGCGCGGCTGGCGTTTCGGGCCGCAAAGACCTGATCCGCATCAGCCTAAACCATACGGCCCTGACCGAGCGGCAGAGGAAGGAACTGTTTGATGTCATCGCCAAGTACGACCTGATTTTTGGCGGGGCAGGCGGCGAGGGCGAGCCGAGCGATCTTTTCATCTCGAATCTCGAAATACTCGACCCGCCTGCTTTCGCCCAGGAGATGGAAGCCCGGTTTGACTCCGCCATAAGAGTGCTTAGCGACCTCGGAGCCGTATCAATCATCGGCTTCGGGCTGGGGTCGAGGGCCGCGCGGCTCCTGGACGCAATCGAAGCGCTTGAGAGTATACATGTGCCGCTGATCAAGACCTTCAGCGGAAGAGAGTCTTTTACCTTTGTCATCCCCTCCTCTCGTGTGGATGAGAGCGTCACGCGCATGCATAACGTCCTTGTGGACAGGCATCGCCCCGCGCTTAAACACATGGCGGCGCCGGGGGATTCAACAAACTCGTTATCACTGGCTGAAAGGACCAAAATACTATGAAAACATTCGATCTCCTGGAATCTGAGGTGCGCGTTTACTGCCGAGACTTCCCTGTGGTCTTCGAAAAAGCGGTCGGCTCTAAACTCTTCGATGAGCAGGGCAGGGAATACATAGATTTCTTCAGCGGAGCAGGCACGGTCAACTATGGTCACAATAACCCCCGGCTGAAGAAACGGATGATTGAGTATCTTGAAGCTGATCAGATCACGCATGGGCTCGACATGGCGACCACGGCGAAGCGAGAGTTCCTGGAGCGATTCAACTCTGTGATCCTCGCCGCGCGCGGCCTTAGCTACAAGGTTCAATTCTGCGGCCCGACCGGCGCTAATGCCGTCGAAGCCGCCCTCAAGCTGGCGCGGAAGGTCACGGGGCGCAAAACTGTGGTCTTCTTTATGAACGCTTATCACGGCCTGAGCCTCGGCTCTCTTTCCGTGACCGGCAACAGTTCAAAGCGCGCGGCGGCGGGCGTGCCCCTGCACTACACCATGCCTATGCCATTTGACGGTGACCTCGGCCCGGGCTTAGATACGCTGAGTTATTTTGAAGCCTTCCTTGAGAACACGGGCAGCGGCATGGAGATTCCGGCCGCCGTGATTGTCGAAACCATTCAAGCCGAGGGCGGAGTCAAGGTCGCCAGCTTCGAGTGGCTGCGGCGACTCGAAGAGATCACCGCGAGGTATGGCATCCTGCTCATCGTGGATGATATACAGGTCGGCTGCGGTCGCACAGGACCATTCTTCAGCTTCGAGCAGGTTGGTATACATCCGGACATGATCTGCCTGTCAAAGTCTATAAGCGGATACGGCCTCCCGATGGCGCTCCTGCTGATATCGCCTGAGCGAGACCTCTGGCATCCGGGTGATCATACGGGCACGTTCCGGGGCAACAACCTCGCCTTCGTTGCGGCAAGCGAGGCGCTCGCTTACTGGGAGGACAACGCGTTTAGCGAATCGGTGATTGAGAAAGCGGGCCTGGCTACAAGGCTGCTGAACGAGATCACCGCGCGCTTTCCCGAAGCGCATGCGTCGGTGCGCGGCAGGGGCCTGATACAGGGTCTTGTCGTCGGCGTGCCGGGCCTTGCGCAACTGGTCGGGAACATCGCGTTCGAGCAAGGACTCATAATAGAGACTTCCGGCGCTAAAAACGAAGTGTTGAAGATCCTACCGCCGCTGGTGATCAGCCGCGAAGAGCTTGAGGAAGGTATAGTGAGGATCGCCGAAAGCCTGGAAGTAGGCCTCACTCGGATTGACATGAAGAGCACCGCCGCCGGACTTGCCTGATCCGCATTTAATCAGGCCCCACAGGAATCATCATCATGAGCGAATCACGACCCCCACTTGAATTTAACGGTTCTGAGATTGCCATAGTCGGCCTGTCATGCCGCTTCCCCGGCTCCAGGACCCCTCAGCAGTTTTGGAAGAATCTGCGCGACGGCGTTGAGTCGCTCACCCGCCTGACTGCCGACGATCTGCGTCAGGCGGGGATGAGCCCTGATCTGCTCGACGACCCGAACTACGTGGCGAACTTGCCCGCCCTGGACGACATAGAATTCTTTGACGCAGGATTTTTCGGGTATACCCCTCTCGAAGCAAAGATAATGGACCCGCAGCAGCGGCTGTTCCTTGAATGCGCGTGGGAAGCCTTCGAGCAGGCCGGGCATATCCCGGAAACCTATCCCGGAAAGATAGGCGTCTTCGCCGGGGCCAAGACCAACACCTATCTTTTTAATATTGTCACCAATCGAGAAGTCTTCGAATCGCTCGACCATTTTCAGATCGCGCTCGGCAACGATTTGGGCTGTATTGCTACGCGAGTCGCCTACAAGTTCGACCTGCGCGGACCCAGCTATGCGATCCACACGGCATGCTCGACCTCCTTAATAGCGGTTCACCTCGCCTGTCAGAGCCTCCTGCTCGGCGAGTGCGATATGGCTCTGGCCGGGGGGGCGGCCATAAACGTTCCGCAGCGCAGAGGATATTTCTATCAGAAGGGGGGCATCCTTTCGCCCGACGGCCACTGCCGCACATTCGATGCGGATGCTCAAGGCAGCAACTTCGGCAATGGCGTCGGAGCAGTGCTGATCAAGCGCCTCGAAGATGCCTTATCTCATGGAGATCATATATACGCGATCATTCGCGGGTCAGCCTCCAACAACGACGGCGCTCGGAAGGCAAGCTATACGGCCCCCGGCGTGGATGGGCAAGCCAGCGTGCTTCTAGAGGCGATGGCCTGCGCAGGTGTCGAGCCTGACACCATCTCTTACATCGAAGCGCATGGGACTGCGACGGACCTCGGAGACGCTATCGAAATGCTCGCCTTGACTGAGGCGTTCCGTAACGGCGGCGCGGCTAAGGGCTCCTGCGCCATCGGCTCTGTCAAGACGAACCTGGGCCATCTAGAAACTGCGGCCGGCGTGGCGGGCCTGATAAAGACCGCTCTCGCGCTCGAACACAGCCAGATTCCCCCAAGTCTCCACTTCAAACAGCCGAACCCGAAGATCAATTTTGAAGACAGTCCGTTTTACGTAAACACCAGGCTCACAGACTGGAAGCGCGGTGATGCGCCTCGGCGCGCGGGCGTTAGTTCTTTCGGCCTCGGAAGCGCGAACGCGCATGTGATACTTGAAGAGCCGCCGCCTGTGCCCGCCTCCGGACCTTCAAGGCCATGGCAGCTCATGGTTTTATCTGCCAGGTCGGAGAGCGCCCTCGACGCGGCTACAGGCAATCTGTTAGAGCATCTGGAAGAGCAGCCCGTGCTTGACGCCCCGCACCTCGCTGACGTGGCTTACACACTCGCAGTGGGCCGCAAGAGCTTTGCCTCTCGCAGAGTAGTTGTGTGCCGCTCGGACGCGGACGCCGCCGCGTTACGCGAATCTTTCAACCCGTCGCGGGCCCTCACACAGTCGGAAGAACTGGCGAATCGCCGGATCGCATTTCTGTTCCCGGGCCTCGGCGACCACTACCCGGCTATGGGCGCGGGCCTTTATCGCACGGAGCCGACCTTCAAAGAATTCATAGACAAGGGCGCGGAGATTATTCGGCATCATCTCAAGTTCGATTTTCGAGATGCGTTGTACTCCTCCCAGCTAAGGGCGGCCTCGGACGCCAGCCCGGATGTCCGCAAGCTCGACTTCCGCAAGATGATCGGGCGCGATTCGCAAAAAGAGGATGAAAGCTTACGGCAACTCAATCAGACCTACTTCATCCAGCCGGTTACGTTTGCGGTCGAGTATGCTCTGGCCCGCCTCTGGATGGCCTGGGGAGTCACCCCTCGTGCGATGATAGGTTATAGCCTGGGCGAGTACGTCGCGGCATGCCTGGCCGGGGTGTTCTCCTTTGAAGATGCTCTGGCTTTGGTATCGGCAAGAGCGCGGCTGATTCAGGACTTACCGGAAGGGGCGATGCTCGCGGTCCCGCTGAGCGAGTCGGAAGTCATCGGTGTGATGAACGATCATGGCCTCTCACTGTCTGCCGTGAACGGGCCCGCGATGTGCGTTGTGTCCGGCCCATTGCCTGCCGTCGAGGCCGCTGAACGCGAACTCGCAGGGCGCGCGATCATAGCGCGCAGGCTACAAACATCGCATGCCTTCCATTCAAGCATGACTCAGGCGCTTGCCGAACCTCTGACCGAATTTGCAAAGACTATCCGTTTGCAGGCCCCGCAGATCCCATACATCTCTAATGTCACGGGCACGTGGATACGCGATGAGGAAGCGACCGACCCGGCTTACTGGGCAAAGCACATGAGCGGGACCGTTCGATTCAGCGAAGGTATTGAAGAGCTATTCCGAGAAAAAGACCGGCTATTTCTTGAAGTCGGGCCGGGACAGGGCCTCACATCTTTTGTCAAACAGCACCCTCAATGCGACGCCGAGACCGCCCGCTTTGCATTTGCGTCTCTGCCCGGAGCCTACGACCAGCGGCCTGAGCCCGCATTCCTTCTTGAGACGCTGGGCAAGCTATGGCTTGTCGGGCAGGCCATCAATTGGAAAGAATTCTACAACGGGCAGGCGCGGCATCGTGTGCCCTTGCCCACTTATCCGTTCGAGCGCCAACGCTACTGGTTCGACCCGCCCGCCGCGCAAGCCGCGCCACTTACTCAAAGAGTGACGCTGGATAAACAGGCCGACGTATCCGATTGGTTCTACGAGCCGACGTGGAAACCGTCGGGCGCTGCCGCGCAGAGGACGGAGTTGCCTCGCTCGCGCTGGCTCGTCTTCAGTGACGATTACGGTATCGGCCCGGCCGTGATCGAACGCCTTCAAGGCGAGGGGCTCGACGTCGTGGCGGTCAGGGCTGCGAACGCTTTCGCAAAACACGGCGAGCGCGAATTCAGTATCAATCCAAAGGCCCCTGAAGATTATACGAAGTTGCTATCGGAGGCCAACGCGGGCGAAAACAAGATCGCGACGATTCTGCACCTGTGGAGCGTTTCGTCGCGCGACCGAATCAACGACGCTGACAGTTTCGAACAGTGCCAGGACCTGGGCTTCTATAGCTTACTTTTCCTGGCGCAGGCGGCGGGCCGCCAGCTTTTCTCTCAAGCCCTACGTGTGGAGGTAGTGACCAATGGCGTGCTTCGGGTCACGGGCCGAGAGCCGCTGCACCCGGAGAAGGCTACGATACTGGGGCCTTTGAGAGTGATCCCGCAGGAATTTCCCAGGATTGGATGTCGCTGCATTGATATTTCGCTACCCGAATCAGAGCAGGGCCCTACGCAGGAGGGGGCCGGTTTCAGGAGCCTGATAGATCATCTCATTAATGAGTTCAAGACCGAACCGGACAATCTCCTTGTGGCTTACAGAGATGAAACGCGTTGGGTCGAAGACTTCTTGCGTATGCCGCCCGCAAGTAATGCCGAAGCGTCGAAGGGACTTCGTGAGAATGGAGTCTATTTGATTACGGGCGGCTTCGGCGGCCTCGGAAGGGTTCTGGCTGAGCACCTCGCGCGGACTGCGCGGGCGCGGCTGATCCTTGTGGGTAGAACGGGGCTCCCCGATAGGGATCAATGGGCCGCACTGTTAGAAAAAGAGCAGGGCGAAGACTCTACCCGTGAAAAGATTCGCTGGGTGCAGCGGCTCGAAGAATTGGGAGCGGAAGTCTTGACGATGGCCGCAGATGTTAGCAGCCAACCCCAGATGCAAACGGTGATCGAAGAAGCCAAAGCTCGCTTCGGGGTCATACATGGTGCCTTGCATCTAGCTGGCATCCCCGGCGGGGGAATCATCCAACTCAAGACGCGGGAGATGGCTCATCACATCATGGCCCCAAAGGTGGAGGGCGCTCTTGTCTTAGAGAGGCTGCTTAAGGGCGAAGAACTTGATTTTCTGGTCCTGTACTCGTCCATAGCTTCGATCCTGGGAGAATTCGGGCAGGCGGATTATTGCGCCGCAAATGCCTTCCTTGACGCGCTCGCGCAACGCAATGCCGCGAGCGGCACCCGCACGATAGTAATCAATTGGGATATATGGCAAGAGGCCGGCCTCGCCGTCTATACCGAAGTCCCGCCGCACCTGCGAGAGTGGCGCGATGAGATGCTTCGTAAGGGGATTCGTAACACGGAAGGTATAAAGGCGTTTGATCTCATACTGGCTAGCGGAAGGCCGCAGGTTATTGTTTCCGCGCAAGACCTGCCGGGCAGGATCGAGCTTGGAAAATCTTTCACCGGCAGGGCCTTTTTGGATGAACTCGAAAAGACGAACGCCTCGCAACAGCGACCGGCGCGGCGGGTGCTGGGCACCGACTTTTTATCCGCGAGCGGGAACCTTGAGCAGAAGGTCGCAGAGGTCTGGCAGCGGGTGCTTGGGGCTGAACAGATAGGAGTTAATGACAATTTCTTCGACCTCGGAGGGAACTCGCTTCTGGGGCTCCAACTGGTGTCGGAACTGAGCCGCGAGTTGGGCGTAGAGATTGCGCCCGTCACACTCTTCGAGTTCGCCACTATAAAGGCGCTTGCCAGCCACCTGGCTCCTAAAGATCAGGAAGAGGTCAAAGAGTCGGTCAATAAATTGACGGAACGGCGAAGGCTCGCGCGCGAAGGCGCGGGCTCCGCGCGAATCGCTATCATAGGTATGAGCGGTCGCTTCCCCGGCGCTCCTTCTGTCGAATCGCTATGGAAGAATCTTTGCGAGGGCGTAGAGTCGCTGACCTTCTTTAATGATGATGAATTGCTGGCGTCGGGAGTGTCCAGGAATTTACTGAGCAATCCGCGATACGTTAAGGCCGGGTCAATACTCGAAAATACAGACCGGTTCGATGCGGACCTGTTTGGATTCTCTCCGCGCGAGGCAGAGGTCATGGACCCTCAGCACAGGATATTCCTCGAATGCGCCTGGGAGGTGCTTGAGAGAGCCGGATACGATCCGTTCAGCTACGATGGGGCGATAGGCGTTTTCGGCGGCTCGAACCTCAGCACGTACCTGCTGATGCTGCATGCCGACGCCAAGGTGCGCGAATCGGTCAATATGCTTCAGGCCATTCTCGGCAATGACAAGGATTCTCTGACAACCACCATCTCATACAAGCTCAATCTTAGAGGGCCGAGCATAGCAGTCCAGACCTTCTGCTCGACTTCGCTGGTGGCTGTTCATATGGCGTGCCAGAGCTTGCGGAGCGGGGAGTGCGATATGGCGCTCGCGGGCGGAATACGGGTTGTCGTGCCGGATCGACAGGGTTATCTCTACGAGTCGGGCGGCCTGGCCCCTGTCGATGGGCACACGCGATCGTTCGACGCGAAAGCGACCGGAAGTATACTCGGCAACGGCGTCGGAATCGTTTGCCTGAAGCGGCTTGAGGACGCGCTGGCCGACGGCGATCAGATCAGCGCAGTGATAATAGGCTCGGCCATCAACAATGACGGGTCTATGAAAGCCGGGTACACAGCGCCAAGCGTCGCAGGCCAGTCAGAAGCAATAATTGCCGCCCTTAACGACGCCTGTGTGGAACCGGAAAGCCTCAGTTATATCGAAGCGCATGGCAGCGCGACAGAGTTGGGCGACCCGATTGAGGTCGCGGCGCTTACAAAGGCATTCAGAACGCGCACGGAGGCAAAGAACTTCTGCGCGTTAGGGTCTGTTAAATCCAACCTCGGCCATCTCGACCGCGCGGCGGGCGTCACGGCTCTGATAAAGACTGCGATGGCTTTAGAGAAGAGGCAGATTCCGCCTTCTATAAATTTCCAGGAGCCTAACTCGAAGATTGATTTTGCGAACAGTCCCTTTTATGTGAATACCGCGCTGAGCGAGTGGGTGTCTGATAGCAATCCGTTGAGGGCAGGCGTCAACTCGCTGGGGATGGGCGGCACTAACGCGCACGTCATTCTCGAAGAATCGCCGCCCGCTCAACCTACGACTCCCGGCCGACCCTGGCAACTGCTGGCCTTGTCGGCCAGGACGGAAAATGCGCTTGAGTCTGTAACGGAGCGTCTGGCTGATCACCTGATGCGGGCTGGCGAACTGGACCTCGCAGATGTCGCCTACACCTTGCAGGTCGGGCGACGGGCTCTGGACTTCAGAAGGATTCTGGTCTGTCGCGATCTTGAAGATGCCGTGAAAGCGCTTTCAGAGAAGGACCCGCGACGACTGCATACATCCTACCACGAAGAAGCAGAGCGCCCGCTTGTATTTATGTTCCCCGGCCTCGGCGGTCAGTACTTAAACATGGGGCGCGGGCTATATGATTCCGAGCCTGTTTTTAAAGAGGAAGTTGACCGTTGCTCGGAGATACTTGCCCGCTACATCGGGTTTGATTTGAGGAAAGAACTCTACCCCGGCGGGCCGGGGACTGAATCCAACGACTCGCCTGCGGGCCCCTCCATAGACCTGCGGGCGATGCTCAGGCGTGACCGCGCAAGCGCGGATGACAATAAGCTGGACCGCACGAGCGTCAGCCAGCCTTTGCTCTTTATGATTGAATACGCTCTGGCTCGGTTGTGGATGACGTGGGGCGTGCGTCCGCAGGCGCTCGTTGGCTACAGCCTCGGCGAATATGTCGCGGCCTGTCTGGCAGGGGTCTTCTCTCTTGAAGACGCGCTCAGGCTGGTTGCCGAGCGGGCGAAGTTGATTGAGTCGCTTCCTGAAGGGGCTCTGCTGGCGGTCGGCCTGTCAGAGGATGAGATTTCACCCCTGCTGGGCGACGACTTATCGCTTATGGCCGTCAACGGCCCCGCGCAGTGCGTGGCTTCCGGCCCGCCCGAAGCGATAGATGCCTTGCAAGGCAAACTTGAAACTATCGGGGCGGTGTATCGGCGGCTCCAGGCGTCGCATGCTTTTCACTCGAAGATGATGTCGCCGATCTTTGATTCGGTGGTCGATCTGGCGAGAAGTGTAGAGTTGAGAAGCCCTCAAATCCCTTACCTCTCGAACGTCACAGGAAAATGGGTCCGGCCTGAGGAGGCTACCGACCCCGCATACTGGGCCCGTCACATGTGTCTGCCGGTTCGCTTTTCTGAGGGCGTCGAGGAGTTACTAAAGGACCGTCGTAGAGTCTTCCTCGAAGCAGGCCCGCCCCTGCTTTCGAGCATACTTCAACAGCACCCTTCATCTCACGGGGAAGAACCGCCCGTTACTTTGAACCTTATGCGTCACTCCTATGAGACGCTTCCTGATCTGGCGTACGCGCTCCAAGCGCTCGGCAAACTATGGCTGCTCGGCGCGCAGCCAGACTGGAAGACATTGCATGCCGATGAGCGAAGGCGGCGAGTTTCGTTGCCGACCTACCCGTTTCAGCGCCATCGCTACTGGATAGACGCGCAGGCAGATCGGCAATACGTTGGCGGCAGCGCGGCGAATCCCGAATGGTTTTACGTCCCTTCCTGGAAGCGGACGCTTCCGGCCATGTCCGCGAACGGAGCGCCCACGGGCGGCGCGCAACGGTGGTGGATACTGATGGACGAAGGCGGTGTGGGAGAATCGCTGGCGGGCCGCCTTAATTCCGCAGGTAAGCGTATCACCCGGCTGCGCAGAGGCGAGGCTTTCAAAGAGATGGCGAAGAACGATTACACCGTGCGCCCGACATCGCCGGAAGACTTCCTCGCCTTGCTCGAAGCCGAAAGCGAGCCGCCGGACGCCCTGGTTTATCTCTGGGGTTTGCCGTCAGCCCAACAGAGAGCGGCGGAATGTGTTGCAGACCTGACGGACGCTGACGTGGCGGGCGGAGATAGCGTCCTTAGCCTGCTGGCTCTCAGGGAGGCGCTTCAATACTCGCTCGGCGAGCGTTCGCTTCGACTCTGGGTGATTACTGATAGGCTTCACGATATAACAGGCGAAGAGACGCTTCAGCCCCAGCAGGCTGATCTGCTCGGCATCTGCACGGCCATCGGGCGAGACCTGCCGTGCGCGAAGATAACAAACCTCGACGTAGCGCGGCGCGACGAAAGCGAGCAGGAAACGAGGAGGCTTGTTGATCATATACTGAATGACATGGTCCATGACACCCCTGAACGTGTGGTCGCCTATCGCGGCGGGCATCGCTGGGTTCCAACACTTGCGACAGCGAACGTCGAGCAAAGCAACGTCGAGCAAAGCGATGGAGACAGGCCCGCGCAGGATGGGCCGCGCAGTTGGTTAGTGATCAATGGCCTCACCTCCGTAGGGTTCGCATTCTGCGAGTATCTTTCCAAAAACGGCGGGCTTCAAATAACGTTCGTCGAACCTCCCGGCTTCCCCTCGCGCGAGATGTGGGACGAATGGCTGGCTAAAGATACAGGCGAGGGGCTTATCACCGCAAAGATCAGGCGCGTTCGGGCTATTGAGGCGCACGCAGAAGTCGCTGTGCTTTCCGCAGACCTTTCTGAAATCAACGAAGCGCGCTCTCTCATCGGCGGATTAAGCCATCGGTCGGAGCGCCCGCTCGGAGTCCTCTATGTCTTTGAGCCCGATTCCGTCCCGACCGTCGCCGAGGCGGTGTCGGGCGATTACAGACTGCTGAGGTCCAGGCGCAAGAGCCTTATCGTTCTCGACGAGGTTCTGCGTGAACAAGACCTTGCGTTCAGGTTGTTGGTATCGCGCATGCGAGCGGTCGGCCCGCGTTCGGCAGCCGATGACGGATTCACCCTATTCTTAGACAGCTTCGCTACCAACAGCGCGCGCAATGGTAATCCGCCCTGGACGAGCGTGACTTGGGGCGTTTCGCTTGAGACGGGCAATGGGCACGTATCCGAAGCCGTTCGCCGCTTGCTCCATATTAATAGAACGTCCCAGGTGATCGTGTCGCTCGACCCGCTGACCGAAGGGTGGAGCAAGATCGGCGCGCTGATGACAAGCTCTGCCGAGATGCCTGTCAGTGAGCCCATCGGGCATTACCCCCGGCCAAGCCTGCGCGTTGCCTACGTGCCACCTCAGACCGCAGCCGAACAGACTATCGCGCAAATCTGGAGAGACCTGCTCGGCGTTGATAAGATCGGCATTCATGACAACTTTCTGGAGCTGGGAGGAGACTCTTTGCTCGCCGTAAGACTCATCTCACGTATGCGCGATGCTTTTCAGCAGGAGCTCTCTATGAGCCTGATCTTTGAAGCCTCAAGCATTGCCGAGCTTGCCAAGGCGATTAAGCCGAAAGATCAGGATGAAGAGATGGACATAGAAGACCTTATGGAGATGGTTCAACAATTTTCTGAAGAGGACGCCGAACAGGAGCTTCTTAAGAGGCGACAATCATTGAACTGACAAATGAGCGCTCTTGCTTCGCCCAAACCATCCACAGATAAAAAAGAGAATGATGCCAGCGGACGCAGAGCCCGTCTGCGCAGAATTCTCAAGTTATCTCTGGCAATTATATTAATCCTGGCGCTGTTGTTGTTCGGAGGCGTAGTCTGGTTCGTTCGCAACTCGTGGCCTCAGGTCTCAGGCACGATCACCTTGTCGGCCTTGAGAGCGCCGGTCGAAGTGCTCCGCGATAAGTGGGGCATCCCTCACGTCTTCGCCCGGAATTCAGATGACCTCTTTTTTGCGCAAGGGTATGTCCATGCGCAGGACCGTATGTGGCAGTTAGAATTCACGCGGAGAGTCGGGAGGGGTCGGCTGAGCGAGATTCTCGGGAAAGACGCGCTCAGTGTGGACCGCTTCGCGCGAGTCCTGGGATTTCGGCGAGCGGCAGAGCGGGATTGGCAAGCGATGGGCGAGCAGGACCGCGCTGTGATGGAGGATTACGCGGAGGGTGTGAATGCCTTCATCGAAGGCAACCGCCACAGCCTCTCGATTGAATTCACAATTTTCGGCGTTAAGCCGGAGCCGTGGACCCCTGTTGATTCGCTGGTCATCGCAAAGCTGATGTCCTGGGTCCTGTCGGAGAATGCCTCTATAGAGATGAGTCGGGCTAGAATACTGGCGTCCTCAGGCGAGGCCGTAGCGCGCGAGCTTTTGACGCCCTACAGGGAAGGCGCTTCCGTCATGCTGCCGCCCGAGGCGGAGGGTTACAGAAAGCTCAACCCGGCCATTGTCCGGGCTTTAAGGACCGTCTCCGGGACGGTCGGGAAGGTGGGGGCGAGTAATAGCTGGGTGATAGAGGGCCAGCGCACGGCCAGCCGCTCGCCTATGGTCGCAAACGACACTCATCTCGACCTGTTTATGCCTTCCGCCTGGTATGCCAACGGCGTCCACGGCGGAGGCTTCGACCTGGTGGGTTACTCCCTGGCCGGAACACCCGGCGTCAGCATCGGGCACAACCGCCGCATAGCCTGGGGGATTACCGATCTGGTGGCCGACGTGCAGGACCTGTATCTTGAAGAGGTTGACAGTCAAACCGACCCGCAACGCTACAAATTCCGCGACCAATGGCTGCCTCTCAAGATGGATAGCGAAGAGATTCAGGTCAAAGGCTCAGACCCTGTAACGATCAACGTAGCGGCGACAAATCACGGCCCGCTGGTGAATAATTTCTTAAGTCATTTCAAAGATTCGCGGCCTATGTCGTTGGCCTGGGCTAACGCAGACAGCCCCGGCCTGATTCGCTCGCTCATTCTGCTCAACCGGGCCGACAGTTGGGATGAGTTTCGCGCGGCCCTTAGCGGGTGGGATGGCCCGAACCTCAGCTTTGTCTACGCGGATGTTGATGGAAACATCGGCTATCAGGCAGCCGGGAGCATACCCATCCGGGCGCCTCGCGGGCAGGGAATCATCCCGGAAATCGGCTGGACCGGGGAGTACGAATGGCAAGGGCGTATCCCCTTCGATGGTCTTCCCCGATCCTTTAATCCGCCGAACGGTTTCATAGTGACGGCCAATCAGAAGCTCATCGACGAGAAGTACCCTTACAGGCTCGGTTATGAATGGGCCGACCCCTTCCGCGCTATTCGGATAAATCAGCTACTATCGAATAACGAGAAGGTCACAACGGAGGATTCGCAGCAGATACAGGGAGACACGTACCACCTGCTGGCTGAAAATCTCAGGCAATACCTTAAAGTCGTCGTACCCGCCAACGATTTAGAGAGGGCCGCCCTTACTGAGGTTCAATCCTGGAACCTGCGCTGCGACCCGGGCGAGGTCGGCGCGGCCATCTATCAGGTCTGGTACCGCTTCCTGTTGGAAGACACTGCGGGCGATGAACTGGGCCAGGAGCTTACTGACGAATACATGGAGTACTACTGGGTGCATGGCCCCGCCTTGTTGAGCCTGATGAAAGATGGCACGAGTCGCATATTCGACGACGTGAAAACAGAGCAGGTCGAGACGCGAGACGACATCGTTCGGCGCGCTTTTACGGACGCGGTCAACTGGCTGAGCCAGCGTTATAGCCCCGACCCGTCTAACTGGAAGTGGGAGCGGCTGCACACGCTGAGCTTCCGACACAGGCCCTTCGGGCGCGCGGACGTCCCCATCCTATCGAAGCTATTTAACTACGGGCCGATTGTCGCGCCCGGCGGGGACAGATTCACAGTCAACTGCACCTGGTTCACCTGGGACGACCCGGAAGCCCCTTTCGCGGCTGACGCGGGGAGCGCGCAGCGTATAGTAATGGATTTGAGTGACTGGGACCGCGCTATGGCAGTAAACAGCACGGGCCAGAGCGAGCAACTATTTCACCCTCACCGTGAAGACCTGATCCCATTGTGGCAGAACCTGAAGTATCACCCGCTGCTATTCAATCGAGAGGCGATTGAAGCTTCTACCGAAAACAGATTGAAGCTGGTCCCAGTCGCGGACCACAAAGAATAATCATCATCGGGCGCTCAACTAAGAGCGGCTGCGCAAGGATAGGACATGGCTGACCTTGAAAAGTTCGCGGAGAGTCTATCTCCGAAGAAGCGCGAACTGCTGGAACTGTTAATCGAGCAGAGAAGACAGAAATCTGCGCCTTCCCCCGAAAAGCTTGCTGCCGTAGCGATCCCGCGCCGACGGCAATTCAGCCCGGCCCCTGTTTCCTTCGCGCAGCAGAGGCTATGGTTCATTGACCAGTTAGACCCGGGGACGCCCGCATTCAACATACCGGCCGCCATCCGGCTCAGAGGCCCGCTTGACGTTAAAGTGCTTGAGCTTTGCTTCGGCGAGATCGTGAAGCGTCACGAGACGCTGCGGACCAGCTTCGGCTCTGAAGACGGAACCCCTGTGCAACTCATAGCCCGACACGCTGAGTTCCGCATCCCCGTAGTCGATCTCCGGGGGCTACCCGCCGACCAGAGTATGCGGGCTACGCAAAGGCTAATAACACGCGACTGTCAACGATCATTCGATCTCAAGCAGTGCCCGCTTATGCGGGCCACGCTGGTCTGCCTTGATGACGACGATCAGGTCCTCATCCTCATGATGCACCACATCATCGGCGACGTATGGTCCGTGCGTATAGTCATGCGGGAACTGTCCACGGTCTATAAAGCGTTCGCTTCTGCCTCTCTGCCGTCGCTTCAAGAGTTGCCGATTCAGTATGCCGATTATGCCATCTGGCAGAGGGAATGGCTTCAGGGGGAGGTCCTTAGCTCTCAACTCGCTTACTGGACGGATAAGCTGTCAGATATGCCCGAAGAGCTGAACCTGCCGACAGACAGGCCGCGGCCCGCGGTGCAAAGCGTCTGGGGGGCCAAGCACTTCTTAAAGATTTCGCGCGACGTGGCGGATTCTCTTCGCGCAATCAGCTTACAGGAAAGGGCTTCGCTCTTTATGACACTGCTGGCCGCGTGGAAAGCGCTCCTGCATCGCTACACGGGCCAAAACGATATAGTAGTCGGGGCACCCGTCGCCAACCGCAACAGGTCTGAGTTTGAAGGACTGATCGGCTTCTTCGTCAACTCTCTGATTTTAGAAACTGACCTGTCGGGCGATCCGACTTTCCGTGAACTGCTCAGGCGCACGCGAGTGACAACGCTCGGCGCGTTCAGCAATCAGGACTTCCCGTTCGAACGCCTGGTCGAGGCCCTTCAGCCTACGCGCAATATGAGCCGCAACCCGCTGTTTCAGACCGACTTCATTCTTCAAAACTCACCGCGCTCTTCCTATGAAGTGACCGGCCTGAGCTTTGAAGCGCTCCCGGTCGAAAACGGCACCGCGCAACTTGATATGACTCTCGACTTGTGGGAAGAGCCCAACGGCATAGGCGGCTGGCTTGAGTACGATATAGACCTTTTCGATGCCACTACGGCGGCCAGAGTAGTGTCGCATTTCGTTAATATCGTGGAAGGCGTAATAGCTGATCCTGATCGAAAGCTTTCCGAGTACTCTCTGATGTCGGAAGCCGAAAAGCATGAGGTGCTCGTCAAGTGGAACGACACGGAAAGACCTTATGATATAGAGTCTCCGTTTTCGTTGCTCTTCGAAGCGCAGGTCGAGCGCACCCCGGATGCTATAGCGGCCGCCTTCGGCCAGGAGCAGAACAGCTATTCGGAGTTGAACCGCCGGGCCAACTTCCTCGCGCGGATACTGGTCGAGCATGGGGTCGGGCCGGATGTCATCGTGGGGCTCCTCGACCGCAGAGGCTTGCGCCTCATGACGGCAATCATCGCCGTCCTGAAAGCGTCCGGCGCGTACCTGCCCCTGGACCCTGCGCATCCCGCGCAACGCTACCGCAAGATCATAGAGCAGAGCGGCACGCCGCTGATCCTGACGGCGCGCGAGTTCCTGCCCGCGATTGAATCCGCCTTGAGCCACCTTGAGGATGGGAAACGACCCTGTGTGCTCGTCTTTGAGGAACTGCCTGAACCCGAAGACGATGTCGCGAACCTCCCGCTTCTAAGCCATCCGGACAACCTGGCCTATGTCATCTACACATCGGGCTCGACGGGCACTCCGAAGGGCGTCGCAATCGCGCAGCGCGGGATGGTTAATCACCTCTGGGCAAATATTGAAGCCCTGGCAATGACGCCGGACGATATTCTCGCCCAGACCGCTTCGCAATGCTTCGATATTTCGGTCTGGCAGTTTCTCGCGCCGCTGCTGATCGGGGCGCGGGTGAAGATATTTTCAGACGATGTCACGCAAGACCCGCCCAGGCTGCTGGCAGATGTGGAGCGAAGGGACGTCACCATATTTGAGACGGTGCCCTCGCTGTTGCAGGCTGCGCTTTCCGACATCGGCGCACGAGACAAAGCGCGACCGGCATTGAGGGCGTTGAGGTGGTTAATGCCGACCGGGGAGGAAGTCTCTGCCGCCCTGTGCAGAAGGTGGCTGAATGATTTCCCTCACGTCCCGCTCATCAACGCATACGGCCCATCGGAATGTTCCGACGATGTAACTTTCCATACGATATATGAGCCTCCCGGCGAACAACTCCATAGGGTGCCTATCGGCTGGCCCGTGGGAAATATTCAGGTCTGCATAGTTGACTCTAACCTTAACCCCGTGCCGGTAGGAGTGTATGGGGAATTATGCGTTCGCGGAGTGGGAGTAGGTCGCGGCTACCTGCGGGAGCCCGACAGGTCCGCGCTGGCCTTCGTCCCTGATCCCTTCAGCGCGACTCCCGGGGCGCGAATGTATCGCAGCGGAGACCTGGCGCGCTACCGCCCCGCCGGCTACATAGAGTTCCTGGGCCGCGCCGATCACCAGGTGAAGGTTAGAGGATTTCGTATAGAGCTAGGAGAAATAGAATCCGCCTTGAATCAACACCCGGACATACGCGAGGCGGTGGTGATTGTAAGGGAAGACATACCGGGTGATGCCCGGCTGGTGGCCTATCTGGTTTTTAACAGTGGTTGCGCGCAGAGCGGCGGCGATTTGCGCCAGTTCCTCAAATCGCACCTGCCCGACTACATGGTGCCTTCAGCCTTCGTCTCGATGGAGGCGCTGACTTTGACCCGCAACGGAAAGGTAGACCGAAAGGCCCTGCCCGCCCCTGAGGGCGCGTCAACCGCCGCCGCCTTAATCTCGCCGCGCAACCCGACTGAAGAGGTGCTTTGCGCAATCTGGTGCGAGATTTTGGGTATCGAGCAGATAGGTGTCGAAGATAACCTCTTTGAAAGGGGCGCTCATTCGTTGCTCGTCACACAGGTCCTCTCGCGCGTGAGAAAGACCTTCAAGGTCGAGCCTCCGCTCAGGCTCTTCTTTGAGTCTCCCACAGTCGCGGGGATGGCGCGCGCGATTGACCGTCTCATGAGCGAGGCGGAAGGCTTGACCGCGCCGCCCATCACTCGCATACAGCGCGGGGATCATCTTCCGCTCTCCTTCACGCAAGAGCGAATGTGGTTTTTAGACCAGCTTGAGCCGGGGCTCACTGCCTACAACGTGCCGGGTGCCGTCTACATGGATGGCCGCCTGAACCCGATCGCTCTTGAGGAGAGTTTAGGTGAGATAGTGCGGCGGCATGAGATATTTCGCACCACTTACAGTTCCTCCGACGGGCGACCTTTGCAGGTCATTCACGACGCCGGGCCGTTCGAGATACCGCTTGTTGATCTGAGCGCGCTGCCGCAGCACGAACGCGAAGATATGGCGCTGCGCCTGGCTAAAGAGAATGCCGGGCGGCCCTTCGACCTTTCCTATCAATCTGTGCTCCGGTGCTTCCTCGCCCGGATGGAGGCCGGGAGGCACATGATGGCGATGACAACCCATCACATTGCCTACGATATGTGGGCCCGCGAGATATTCATTTACGAACTGAGCACGCTCTATCAGGTCTTCGTAAAAGGGGAGCCCTCGCCGCTGCCTGAGCCTGAAATACAGTGGGTCGATTATGCCTCCTGGCAGAGAGAGTGGCTTCAAGGCGAGGTCCTCGAAAAACAGCTTGATTACTGGCGTCAGAAACTCGCCCTTTCTCCGCCTTACCTCGACCTGCCGGTTGATCTCCCCCGCCCTTCTGTGCAGTCTTATCGCGGGGCGCGGCAATATTTGCAGCTGCCTACGGACATATCGCGCAGCGTAGCAACGCTGAGCAAGAAGATGGGAGTTACTCCCTTCATCGTCGTGCTGGCCGCCTTCAAGACGCTGCTATACAAGTATACGGGACAGGATCAGATCGTAGTCGGTTCGCCCATCGCCAACCGCAACAGGCTCGAAGTGGAGAAGCTGATGGGGTTCGTGGCTAACACGCTGGTCCTGTACACGGACCTTTCAGGCGATCCCACTTTCCGTGAGCTTCTCGAACGTGTAAGGGAGACTACGCTGGGCGCTCATGCTCATCAGGATATACCGTTCGAGTACCTGGTGCAGGCGTTGCAACCTCAGCGCGACATGAGCCGCTCCCCCCTGTTCCAGGTGATGTTCAACTACATGCTGAGTTATTCATCACCGAAGGTTGACCTGCCGGAGCTGACGCTACGGCTCGAAAGACTCCACAGCGGCGCGGCGCAGTTTGAGATCAATGTGGACGTGTGGGAGACGGACGGCGGCCTTAACGGTGTGGTCGAGTACTGCACGGACCTGTTCCACCACTCGACCATCGCGCGCTTCATCGGGCAATTCGGCACTCTGCTGGCAGAAGTGACGATGACGCCTGATAAGCGATTGTCGGATTATGAAGTGCTATCGCAGGCGGAGCGGCGGCAACTGCTCGTAGAGTGGAATGACACTTTCAGACCTTACGACCTTCAAACATCATATTGCGAACTGTTCCGGGCGCAGGCCGGGCGGACGCCGGACGCGATAGCGGCGGCCTGCGGAGACGAACAGGTAAGCTATAGTGAGTTGAACAGGCATGCGGGATTCCTCGCCCGCCTGCTCTCTAACATAGGAGTAGGGCCGGACGCGGTGGTCGCCCTTCTGGGCCGAAGAAGCATACGCTTACTGACCGCTATCCTCGGAATCCTTAAGGCGGGCGGAGCGTATCTGCCCCTCGATCCCGCGTACCCTGCGCGGCGATACAAGGCCATTCTAGGGCAAAGCTCGACCCGCCTGGTTCTGGCCGAACGGGAGTTCTTGCCTGCTCTTCAAGACGCTCTAGCCGAGATGGAGGCGGAGACTGCGCCCGCTATCATCGTGTTGGAGGACGTGGGCGAGCCGCCTCAAGATTCGGGAGACTTCGCAGCCGTTAGCATGGGCGATAACCTCGCCTATGTCATCTACACCTCCGGCTCGACCGGTGCTCCGAAGGGAGTGATGATTCACCAGCGCGGCATGCTCAACCACCTGTGGGCTAACATTGAAGCCTTACAGATGACCCGCAGAGATGTTCTGGGGCAGACCGCCTCCCAGTGTTTCGACATCTCCGTGTGGCAGTTTTTAGCCCCCCTGATACTGGGCGGGCGGGTGGAGATATTTCCTGACGAGGTGACGAAGGACCCGGCGCGGCTGCTGAGAGAGGTGGACCGCCGCGCAGTCACCATATTTGAAAGCGTGCCTTCGCTGTTACAGGTGGCTCTTTCGGAAGTGATTAAACACGATGGGGGTCGGCCTCGTCTAAGGGCTTTGAGGTGGGTGTTGCCGACCGGCGAAGAGGTCAAAGCGGCATTTTGCGCCGAATGGTTCGAGAATTACCCGACGATACCATTGATGAATGCCTACGGTCCGTCAGAGTGCTCGGACGATGTCACACTGGAGGCGATATACGGAAATCCCTGCGCGGAGACCAGGCGCGTTCCGATAGGGAGGCCGGTCGGCAACGTGAAGATATGCGTGCTGGATAAGGACTTTCATCCGACGCCTATCGGCGTGGCTGGCGAACTGTGCATTCGCGGGATAGCTGTAGGGCGCGGCTATCTGAGCATGCCTGAGAGGACGGCCATGACGTTTGTGCCGGACCCTTTGAGCGCAGTATCGGGCCGACGCATGTACCGCAGCGGTGACAGGGCTCGTTACCTGCCCGATGGGCGAATCGAGTTCCTGGGGCGGATGGACCATCAAGTAAAAGTGAGGGGATTCCGCATAGAGCTTGGGGAGATAGAGGCCGTGCTCAGACAGCACCCCGAAGTTGTGGAGGCAGCGGTGACAGTTCGAGAAGACGCGGCAAGGGATCCAAAATTAGTCGGGTATGTTGTCTGCAAAAACGGAGATGCTTCGGGCGGCGGGGAACTGAAGAACTACCTGAAACAGCACTTGCCCGATTACATGGTGCCGTCAATATACGTTGCGCTGGATGCGATGCCGCTTAATAGGAACGGCAAAATCAATCGTGATTTATTGCCCGCGCCGGGCGAGCACAACCGCGCGGGCGAAGCAACCGCCTACGTCGAACCGGAGACGGAGCTTGAGCAGGAGATTGCGCAGGTCTGGAGGGAGTTGCTGGGCGTGGAGAGAGTGGGGCTCTACGACGACTTTTTCGACCTCGGCGGGCACTCCTTGTTAGTCGCGCAGTTCCTTTCGCGGCTGCGAGACCGGCTGCAAGTTGAAGTGCCGCTCAAGACCTTCTTCGAGTCCTCGACTGTTGCCGCCACCGCGACTACGGTTCTGGCAATTCGATGGGCCGCGCAGTCATTGGAGTCACGCCGCAGCGAAACGCCCGGCGAAGTGGAGGAAGCGATGATGGAAGAGGGGGTGTTATGAGCGCAGCAGAGATAGTTGCGGACCTTAGCCGACTTGGCGTGAAGTTGTGGGTTGAAAGCGATCAACTGCGATTCAAGGCCCCGCAAGGAGTGCTCACCCCTGAGCTTAAGAATAAGCTGATCGAGCAAAAGAGTGACCTCCTAGCGTTCCTGCGCCAGGTTCAATCTGCGGCCCAATCCTCAGGGGTGCCGCCAATACTTCCCGCGTCTCGCCAGACAGATTTACCGCTCTCGTACGCGCAGGAGAGGCTCTGGTTTGTAGACCAATGGGAGCCGGGCAGCGCCGCTTACAACATATACGACGCAATTTTGATAAAGGGGAGCGTCGAACTGACCGCATTGCAAGAGAGCCTTAACGAGATTGTCAGGCGACATGAAGTGTTAAGGACAACCTTTTGGATGCGCGACGGGCAACCTTATCAAAGAATCGCCGCCGACCTCTCCCTGGAGATACCCGTTATAAATCTTAAGCCCTACTCCGGCTCAGACCGTGATGTTGAGCTACAGCGTTTGATAAAGGCCGAGACATCGCGCCCATTTGATCTGAGCACCGGCCCTCTGATACGCGTAGCGCTACTTCGCATGGGAGAAGATCAGCATGTTCTGCTCTTCAATTTGCACCACATAGTATCGGATGGCTGGACTACGGGGCTGTTGATCAAGGAGATGGTCACTCTTTACGGCGCGTTCGTCAGCGGGCGGCCCTCCCCGCTGCCCGACCTCAGAATCCAGTACGGAGATTTTGCCGCGTGGCAGCGAGAATGGTTGAAGGGCGAACGGCTGGATAATGAGAGGGCCTTCTGGAAACAGCAACTCAAAGGAGCACCCGCGAGCCTTGACCTTCCCACAGACCGGCCCCGACCGCCTGTGAGAAGATCCTGCGGGGCAACGCAGGAGATCGTACTCCGGCCCGCTCTATCGGCCGCCATCAGGAAGCTTGCACAGCAAGAACGGGTGACGCTTTACGTGGTGCTGCTTTCGGCCTGGACAGTCCTGCTCGGCAAACACGCGAACCAGCATGAAATGGTGATAGGCTCGCCGCACGCTAACCGCGGCAGGACGGAGTTGGAAGACCTGATAGGCTTCTTTGTCAATACACTTGTTTTACGTGCCGACCTTTCAGGCGATCCGACCTTCCTCGAATTGCTCGCGAGGCTGCGCGAGGTGACCATCTCAGCGCAAGCGCATCAAGACTTGCCGTTCGAGAAGCTCGTGGAAGAATTGAATCTGGAGCGCGACCTGAGCCGCACGCCGGTCTTTCAAGCGGCGTTCGTCTTTCAAAATGCCCCCTCGGCAGAGATGGCCGTACCGGGCGTGACTATCCGGCGCATCAAGCTGCCGACGGAAACATCGAAGTTCGATCTCACCCTGACCATCACGGAATCGGAGCCCTCGTTTGAAGGGGAGATCGAGTACAGCACGGACCTGTTCGATTCTGCCTCTATCACGCGAATGGCGGGCCGCTTTCAGGTGTTGCTGGAAGCAGTCCTGGCGCATCCCGATCAGCGGCTTTCACAATTCTCGATCTTGACCGAAGACGAACGCCGCCAACTGCTTGCCGGGCAGAGCGATGCGCGGGCAGATTTTAGGACAGCGCTTTCTCTTCATGAGGCGTTCGAGAAGCAAGTCGAGCGCGCCCCTCAAGCGCTGGCAGTGACATTTGAAGATGAGCAGTTGAGCTACGCTGAGTTGAATACAAGAGCGAACAAGTTGGCGAACCATTTGAGGAGGCAGGGCGTAGGGCCTGAGTCGCTCGTTGCCACCTGCCTTGAGCGCGGCCTTGATATGGTCGTAGCCATACTGGGCATACTCAAGGCCGGAGGCGCTTATGTGCCGATTGATCCCACTTACCCGGAAGACCGCCTCGCGTTCATGTTTGAGGACACGCAGGCGAGGGTATTGCTGACTCAGGAGCGGCTTTCCCAATCACTGCCCGCTAACTTGGCGAAGGTGATTTGCCTGGACCGCGACTGGGTGGCAATAGCGGAAGAGGCTGATCAGACCCCGGTCGGCGGAGCGCATGCGGACAATCTCGCCTATGTCATCTACACGTCGGGTTCGACGGGTAAACCGAAAGGCGTCCTGGTAACGCATTCAAACGTGACCCGATTATTTAAGGCAACCGAATCGTGGTTCCACTTTGATGACAATGACGTGTGGACATTATTCCACTCCTACGCGTTCGACTTCTCCGTGTGGGAGCTATGGGGGCCGCTGCTGCACGGCGGCCAGCTTGTCGTCATACCTTACATGGTAAGCCGCTCGCCGGAAGCGTTTTATGAGTTGTTGCATAGGAAGCAGGTCACTGTACTCAATCAAACGCCTTCAGCATTCCGCCAATTAATGCGCGCCGAAGAGATGGCGGGCGATGAAAAGCCGCTGAATTTAAGGCTTGTGATTTTTGGCGGCGAGGCCCTTGAGTTTCAAAGCCTCAAACCCTGGTTCGACCGGCACGGCGATGCCAATCCGCAGTTGATAAATATGTATGGCATCACGGAGACGACCGTGCATGTCACATACCGATCAGTGGCCGTCGAAGACCTCGCCAACGGCAGCGTGATAGGCAGGCCCATACCTGACCTTCAGACCTATGTGCTGGACGAAAGGCTGGAGTTGATGCCCATCGGAGTACCGGGGGAAATCTATGTCGGAGGAATGGGGCTCGCGCGAGGGTATCTCAACAGACCGGAACTGAGCGCGGAGCGATTCATCCCCAACCCTTTTAGCGGCAAGCCGGGAGACCGCTTATACAAGACAGGCGACCTGGCGCGAGTCCTTGCCCATGGCGACCTGGAGTACCTGGGAAGGATAGACCATCAGGTTAAGATTCGAGGTTTCAGAATAGAACTCGGAGAGATAGAAGCGGTGCTGGCCCGACATGCCAGCGTTCGCCAGGCGACAGTTATCCTGCGAGAAGATGAGCCGGGCGACAAGCGATTAGTCGGATATGTCGTTGCGCAGGAAGAGGGCGGAGCAAACGACCAGGAGTTAAGACAGTATTTGAAGCGGAAGCTGCCCGAATATATGGTCCCATCGTTCTTCGTAACGCTGAAAGAGCTTCCTTTGACTGCGACCGGCAAGCTTGATAGAAGAGCGTTGCCCCGGCCCGATAGAGTCCGCGCGGGAGACGGCACGGCCCCGCGCACGCTAGTCGAAGATTTATTGGTCGGCATCTGGACAGACGTTCTAAAACTTGGGCATGTCGGTATCCATGACT
>JADMIO010928636.1_pt1 | contig 25358 bp, 24 predicted proteins | sample 8958161 | NCBI WGS metagenome assembly JADMIO01 (sample SAMN16585339, study PRJNA669376) | soil metagenome | isolation source: Crop rotation soil | place: USA: Cullars Rotation, Alabama | collected 2011
CCGCCGTCATCGTCGAGCCGATGTTGCAGGGCGCCGGCGGCATGATCATGTGGCCGACGCAGTTCCTCCTCGGCGTCCGCGCGATCTGCAAGCGGTTCGGCGTGCTGATGATCGCCGACGAAGTGCTCACCGGCTTCGGCCGCACGGGAACGATGTTCGCGTGCGAGCACGCCGATGTCACGCCCGACATCATCTGCCTGTCGAAGGCGTTGACCGCCGGCTACCTGCCGCTCGGCGCGACGTGCACGACCGAGGCGATCTACGACGCGTTCCTCAGCGACGACCGCAGCCGCACGTTCTTCCACGGCCACTCGTTCACCGCGAACCCGCTCGCGTGCGCCGTGGCGCTGGCGAGCCTCGATCTGTTCGCGGAGCAGGACGTGCTGGCACGCGTCGGCCGGCTCGAGACGCAGCTCGAAGCGGGGCTCGCGCCGCTTAAGGCGTCGCCCGTGGTCGGCGACGTGCGCGTCATCGGCGGCGTCGCGGCGATCGAGCTCGTGGCGGACAAGGCCACAAAGCGTGCAGATGGCTATCTCGACGGCATCGGCCCGCGGCTCGCCGCAGCCTTCCTGGACCGCGGCCTTCTGCTGCGGCCGCTCGGTAACATCCTCTATTTCATGCCGCCGTACGTGATCACCGACGCGGAAGCGGACTGGGCAATGGGCCAAATCGCCGATGTCATCGGCCAGCTCGCGAGCGTATAATCCCCGCGCTCTATAACAAATCCGAACCCCAAGCAGAAACTCAGTCTCAGTTCTCGTCAAGCCTGGCCACTCGTCATCGAACGCCCACTGGAGGTGGTTCATGCGGATCGGCGTCGTTGCTCTGAGAACTCTCGCGGTCGCGTTCTTCCTCTTCCTCGTACTCCCGTCCATGGCCTCCGCGCAGAGCGCCATCGCGGGCGTCGCCAAGGACGACACGGGTGCGGTGCTCCCGGGCGTCACGGTTGAAGCGTCGAGCCCCGTGCTCATCGAGAAGTCACGCACGGTCGTGACCGACGCGAGCGGCAACTACAAGATCGTCGACCTGCGTCCGGGCGTCTACAGCGTGGTGTTCACGCTGCAGGGGTTCAACACGTTCCGGCGTGAAGGGATCACGCTCACCGCCAACGCGACCGCGACGGTCAACGGCGAGATGAAGGTCGGCGCGGTGTCGGAGAGCATCACCGTCACCGGTGAAGCACCGCTCGTCGACGTGCAGAACTCCGGCCGTTCCCAGGTCGTCGACCGCGAGATGCTCGACACGATCCCGAACGGCGGCCAGACGTGGCAGGTCGGCTTCACGCTGCCGGGCGTCGTGCAGGTCGGGCGCTCCGACGTCGGCGGCGCCGGCGGCATCCAGCAGACGCGCATGTCGGCGCACGGCTCCACCATCAGCGACACGACGACGACGCTCGACGGCATGGAGACCAACAGCATGCACGGCTTCGCGCAGTCGTCGCAGTACTGGAACGACGCCGCGATCCAGGACATGGCGTTCCAGACGAGCAACCTCGGCGCCGAGAGCCAGACCGGCGGCATCATGCTGAACCTGATCCCGCAGCAGGGCAGCAACCAGTTCAAGGGCGACATCGACATCAAGTCGATCCCGAACAACAGCTTCCAGGGCAACAACATGACCGACGCGCTGCGCAGGCAGGGCGTCAGCACGCCGAACAAGGTGCTCCGCCTGCAGGACTACAGCTTCTCGATCGGCGGACCGGTGAGCCGCGACAAGCTCTGGTTCTTCAGCTCGGTCCGCTACCAGCAGGGGAACACGCAGGCGCAGGACGTCACGTATCCGGAAGACAACCTGGCGAAGACGTTCTCAGGCCGCATCACGTGGCAGCCCACGGCCCGGAACAAAGTGACGGGCTATTACGAAGAGACGAAGAAGACCAAGGGACACGAGACGTCCGGCCCGTTCATCGCGCCTGAAGCGGCCGACATGCGTGGCGGCAAGCATCACTACCATGTCGCGCAGGCGAAGTGGACGGCGACGCTCAGCCCGAAGCTGATGCTCGAAAACGGCTGGTCGGTGAGCGACATCACGTGGAACGTCGACTATCGCCCCGGCGTCGAGCAGCAGCGCGGCACGCCGGCGTGGTTCGCGACGGCGCAGCATATGGACCGCAGCACCGGCGCGCAGTGGATCGCCGGCGCGCCGCCGACCCTCACGCTCGGCCGTCGGCACGTCGTGCAGTCGTCTGCGACGTATGTCAGCGGATCGCACTCGCTGAAGACGGGCGTGCAGTGGGACTTCGGCCAGCGCAAGAACGAACGCTTCGCGAACGCCGACCTCACGCAGCGGTACCTGAACGGCGTGCCCGACTCGGTCCTGATCTACAACACGCCGAACACGTCGACGAACCCGCTGAAGGCGGATCTCGGCATCTACGTCCAGGACAGCTGGACGATCAAGCACATGACCGTCAGCCCCGGCCTGCGCTACGACTACTTCAATTCCACAAGTCCGGCACAGTCGTCGCCCGCGGGCCGCTTCGTGCCGGCGCGCCAGTTCGCCGCCGTGCCAATCCCGACGTTCAGCGATTTCTCGCCGCGCCTCGGCGTCGCGTACGACCTGTTCGGCAACGGCAAGACGGCGCTGCACGGCGGCATCAACAAGTACGTGATCCGGCTGGCGCCCGACATCGCGATCCGCTACAACCCGAACGCGAACGACAGCGATACCCGGACGTGGACGGATCTGAACAAGGACGACATCGCGCAGGAAAACGAGATGGGTCCATCGCAGAACCTGCGGTTCGGCGTCGCGTCGACGACGCGCCCCGATTCGAACCTGCGGCGTCCGTACAACGTCGAGACGAACATCGGCATCGACCACCAGCTCACGGCCACGATCTCCGGTGGGGTCAGCTACTACCACCGTTCGTACCCGACGGGGCTGTTCGATCGCTCGCAGCCGTTCCTGCCCGACAACGTGCTGGTCTCGCCGGCTGACTACACCGCCGTATCGATCAAGAACCCGCTCGACGGTTCACCGCTGACTCTTTACAATCTCCTCCCGGCGAAGCTCGGATTGGTCGACACCGTCGATCGCAATCCGAAGGGGTACACGCAGTGGTACAACGGGTTCGAGTTCACGGGCCAGATGCGGCTGCCCGGCAACGGCAAGCTGTTCGGCGGCGTGACGACGGATCGCACCGTGCTGAAGAACTGCAGCATCGACGATCCGAACCTGAACACCTACTGCGACCAGACGGCGCTCCACATCCCGTTCCGCACCATGTACAAGATGTCCGGCTTCTATCCGATCCCGTTCCACGGGATCGAGTTGAGCGGCAACCTCATGAGCTTTCCGGGCGGGCAGCTGAACGTGGACTACATCGTGAACCGCGCGCTGCTCACGTCGCTCACCGGCGGCACGGCGCTCCTCACGCAGGCATCGGTGACGCTGCCGCTCATCCCGCCGGGCACGAAGTTCTACAAGCAGCAGAACGAAGTCGATCTCGCGATCGGCAAGTCGTTCAAGCGCAGCAACGGGCAGTCGCTGCGCGTGCGGCTCGACATGTTCAACGCGCTCAATACGACGTGGGTGGAGACGCAGAACACGACGTACGGTCCGCTGCTGGATCGTCCGACGAGCATCATGCAGGCGCGCCTGTTCCGATTGACGGCGCAGTTCCATTTCTGATGTTGGCCTTTACACGGAGGGTTTTGTATGCGGGTAATCGCGGCGGCGACCCTGGCGGCGCTCGGCCTCATGGCGACGTCCGCCGAGGCGCAGTTCATGCCGATTCCGAAGACGTTCCAGGCCAGCCTCGAGGCGGCGAAGAAGCGGGAGAACATCAAGAACCCGCCCCTGACCGCCGCGACGCCCGCGAAGGAGACGATTTACCGGATCGGCGACGCCCTCGGGATGCTGCGCGACATCGAGGAGCGTGACTCGATCCTGACGCTCGATTTCCGCGCGACCGGATCGATGCAGGTCGACGGACAGACGTGCATGCTGGCGAATTACCGCGGCCAGCTTCGCTACGACGTGCCCGGCATGCGCGCCGACTTCGCGTGCGCGCAGGCGGACGGCAAGCCGGGAGCGCGCCACGTGGAAGTCGTCGCCGGCGCGATGGCATGGAATGAAACCACCCCGGGTGGGGACGCCACACCGGCGCCGAACGCGCTCACCGATCGCCTCGTGGTGTTCTGGTCGCTGCCGCAGTCGGTCTACAAGGCCGCGATGCTCGCGGGACCGAACGCGAAAACGTCGCTCGAGAACGGCGTGCTCTACCTGACGTACCCGCTGCCGCCGCCGCTGAACGGCACCGCGCGCGTCGCGCTCAATACGGCCGATGCGGTGCAGCTCACGATGGACAACGGCGAGAAGTACCAACTGAGCTACTGGATCACCGGCGTCGAAACGCGCATCGGCAGCACGGTCACGCAGGTCACGTACTCCGACTACGCGGAGCTGAACGAGCCCGACTATCGCAGCGAGGTGATGTTCCCGCGCCACATCACCGTGAAGCGCGGAACGGCGACGCTGCTCGACATCGCGCCGCAGCGGACCAACACCTACAACCCGTACGTCGTGATGCCGGTGCCGGCGAACGTCAAGGCGGCCTTCCCGAATGCGCCGACGGTGCCGGCGGCCATTCCGACCGGCGGCGGCCAGCGAGGCGGCGGCGCCGGACCGGCCGGCGCGGGACGTGGTGGTGCGGCGGCCGCGCCTCCCGTCACGCCGAAGACGGCTGACGGACATCCGGATCTGACCGGCCGCTGGGGCGGCGGCGCCGGCGGCGGCATCGGCACGACCGGCGTGCAGGGGCTCGACAAGGACGGCAATCGCGTCACGTTCGCGAGCCTCGAGGAGGCGAAGGCGAAGGGCGCGACGAAGATCTTCGCGCGCAACTACACCGCGCGGCATGCGAACCCGACCTACTCCGAGCGCGACCAGGGGATGACGGATCGGTTCCGCGACAACTTGAACCCGCCGATGTACAAGCCGCAATACTGGGACAAGGTGCAGTTCAACGACATGCACGGCAACTATCTCGACACGGCGTTCCTCTGCGCGCCGGTCGGACTGCCGCGCATCGGCGCGCCGATCCGCATCATCCAGACGCCGACCGAAGTGATCCTGTTCTACAACAACCGCAACACGTGGCGCGTGGTGCCGATCGACGGCCGCCCGCACGGCAAGGAAGACGATCGCGACCAGACCTACATGGGCGACTCGGTCGGCCACTGGGAAGGCGACACGCTGGTGGTGGAAGCCGTCGGTTTCAACGAGGACACGTGGCTCGCGAACGTCGCGACGGCGCCCGGCTGGTTCCACTCGAGCGACATGCGCGTCGTCGAGACCTTCCAGCGCGTGGGGAACACGCTGAATTACGGATACACCGTGTATGATCCGACAGTCCTCACGGAACCGTGGAAGGTCGGGCCGCGCGCGATTCAGCTCAATACGTCCAACGGTCCGTATCAAGAGGATCCGCCGTGCATCATGAATACCCGGCCGATGGTCAGCCGGGAGCGAGGTTGAACATGCGCAAGTTATTCGCGACCTTGTTTGCGGCGGGCATGATCGCCGCCGCCGTCCCGGCGCTCGCGCACCACGCGAGCCAGGCGGAGTTCGACAAGAACTCGCCGAAGATGATCAGCGGCGTGCTGACGCGCGTCCAGTGGACCAACCCGCACGTGCGCTGGTACCTGGACGTCAAGAACGAGAAGACCGGCGAGGTCGAGACCTGGATGATCCAGGGATCCGGTCCCGGCGCGTACAAGGCGAATGGCGTGTCCGCAACCGGCGTCTTCCCGATTGGGAAGACGTATGGAGTCTTGATCGCGCCGTCTCGCGACGGGTCGAACGGCGGCTACGTGATGACGTGGTATCTGCCGGACGGCACGAAGATGGACTTCTGGCTCGATTACGGTGATGGCAGCAGTGAAAAAACTCAGTAGGTTCAGCAGATTCAGCAGGTTCAGCGGGTTCAGCAGGTTCAGTGGGTACATTGGGACGGCGGTGCTCGTCTTCACGGCGAGCATCGCGGTGTCCGCACGACAGGCAGCCGCGCCGGCGCCGCAGGCCGGCACCAGCGCCGCGCCGGTGATGTCCGACCAGTTCTACAAGGACATCCGGGTCCTCAAGGGCATTCCGATCGACGAGTTCATCGACACCATGGGCATGTTCGCTGGCGCCACGGCGAAGGACTGCACCGGTTGCCACTCGCCCCAGATCCTCGACGGCCAGGAAGCCGGGTTCGCGATCGAGACGCCGATGATCGACAAAGCGCGCTTCATGGTCGCGATGGTGAACAACATCAACCGCATGTATTTCGGCAACCAGAAGCGCGTGAGCTGCGCGACGTGCCACACCAACACGTCGGTGCCGCAGAATGTGCCGAACCTGGCCGTGCAGTACGGCGATCCGTTCGAGAACCCGAACTCGATGGAGTTCACGATCGCCAAGGGGAGCGACGCGAGCCAGATCGACGGCGTGTTCACGAAGTGGATCGCCGCGCTCGGCGGCGCGCAGCGGCTGGCCGCGGTGACGGGTTATACGGCGACCGGCACGTATTCAGGGTGGGATACGGCTCTTTCGGCGGTTCCTGTCGAGATCTTCGCGAAGGCGCCGGGCCAGTACACGACCGTGGCGCATCGCACGGAAGGCGACAGCATCTGGGCGTTCGACGGCACGAACGGCTGGGAAGTGAGCATCAACGCGGCGCTGCCTGTACCGATTCCGCTGACGAAGGGGAATCTGTTCGGCGCGCGCCTCGAGGCGATCGTCGCGCTTGCGCCGACGCAGCTGCGCCAGACATTCACGAAGTGGGAGATCTCGAAGAACTTTATCGACGACAAGCCGGTGACGATTCTCCGCGGCACCAACAACGGCCAGCTGCCGGTGAACTTCTACTTCGACAACAACGGCCTGCTCATTCGCCTGGAGCGCTGGAACGACACGCTCGTCGGCCCCGTCGCGACGCAGTACGACTACTCGGACTTCCGGGACGTCGGCGGCGTGAAGCGGCCGTTCAAGTGGATCAAGACCTCCACGCGCAACCAGGTGACGATGGAGATCAAGTCGATGCAGGCGAACGTCGCGATCGACGCGGCGAAATTTGGGAGACCGACGACTACACGTCTGATCAAGTGATTGCTGTCACGGGCCACAGAGACACAGAGACGCAGAGAATGAGAAGTACAAAAAATATCTCTGTGTCTCTGAGTCTCTGTGGTCTGTGTCTATGTGTGGCCTTCGCTGCTGCACAGACACGCCCGCCGGCCAAGCCCCTGCCCAAGGGTTCATTCGCGCAGAACGTCGACTACGTCGGCTTCACGGATCTCAACGGCCACCTCCCGTTCAAGATCGACATCCAGCAGGTGAACGGCCGCTGGTACCTGTACGCCGGCTCGCAGAACGATCGCGGGTGGAGCGTCATCGACGTCACCGATCCCGCGACACCAAAAGTTCTCAACTGGATACCCGGCCCCGCGAACACGCGCAGCGGCGAGCTCGACATCGCCGACGGCAAGCTGATTACCGCGTTCGAGCGATCGCAGATGGGTGGCGACACGGATCCGAACGCGTCGTGGGACGACGGGTTCGTAGTCTGGAGCCTGGCGGATCCGGTGCACCCGAAGCGGCTGGGGCAGTGGAAGACGGGTGGGCTCGGTACCCATCGCAACGGCTACTACGGCGGCCGCTACGTCCACACGGCGGCTGCCGTCCGCGGCTACTTCGGCCAGATCTACGTCATCGTCGACATCTCCGACCCGGCGCATCCCGTTGAAGTGTCACGGTGGGCGCTGCCGGAGCTGAAGCTGAAGGATCCGAACGCACAGAACACGGCGTACCCGCACGGCCATGGTCTGCACGGGCCGCCGTACGTCGCCGGCAACACGGCGTACCTGCCGTTCGGGACGAAGTTCGTGATGCTCGACATCAGCGATGTGAAGCATCCGAAGGAGATCAGCGAGCTGACGTTTGATCCGCCGTTCCGGGGGTTGTTCGCCGTGCACACGGCGATGCCGTTCGTGAGCAGGAAGATCGTCGAGACGAACTCAGAGGCGAACTGCGAGGACGGCCCGAGCCAGGCGTCGCTCATCGACGTCGCCGATCCGAAGAATCCGAAGGTCGTCTCGTACTTCCCGCCGCCGGTGCCGCCGCCGGGCGCGCCGTACAAGAACTTCTGCGAGAAGAGCAACGGCTTCGGCGCGCACAACATCAACATGCTGTTCCACAACCCGTTCGTGGATCACAGCGACACCATCATCTACATGACGTGGGTGAACGCGGGGCTGCACGTCTACGACATCGCCGATGCGCGCCAGCCGAAGGAGATCGGCTACTTCATTCCGCCGGATCCGCCGCGCGGGAAGGACGCGCCGGCGCCGCCCGCGAAGTGGGTGACTGATTCGGCCGACGTGCTCGTCGACACGCGCGGGTACATCTATCTGTCCGATCGGCATGCCGGCATCTACATATTGAAGTACACGGGCCCGAAGCCAGGTCCGGCGATCCCGCTGCATCCCAATCGCGCGACCAACTGAGCCCGCCACAACGTCGATGGTCGATCGATTGAGCTGGCAGTGGATCGCGCTCATGTGCGCGATCCCGCTGCCCGTCGGGATTGCGATCGCGTGGGTCGGCTGGCGCAAGCGCCAGATGATCCTCGGCAACCTCGCCGGTGCGGCGGTGATATTCGGCGGGGCGCTTCTGTGCATCTTCCGGGAATATGCGGTCCTCGATCGCCTCACGCAGCAATGCCTGGACGAGGGCACCACGTGCTGGCCGCAGCCGAGCGCATTCGTCCGGTACGCGATTTACGCGGGCATCGGGCTGGCCGAGGTGATGACGATATTTCTCTTCAGCATCCGCGTGGAGAGGCGGATGCGCGAGCGCGGCTACGCGCCCGAATGGCGGCGCTAGGCTGCTGAGCCGCTTTTCGCGGCGATTGCGCATTACCTGCAGGAGGTCATGCCATGCGCCGTTTCAGTTCCCGGATTGCAATTCTGCTCGTCGCGGCCGTTCTTGCGGAGGGTTCGCCTGCGTTTGCGCAGGGAAGCCAGCCGCAGCGGCCGATTCATGATTCGCTCGCGGCAATCGCGTCGCGCCCGTTGCCGGACCGCGTGCGAACCTTCGGCCTCGCGCAGAACGCAGCGTCCGTTAGACACAGACACTCGGCGACGTTTCCAGTAAAGCTGGGCGCGGGGATCGGCTGCGCGGCGGGGGCATTGCTTCTGCTCAGCGCCATCGAGCCGGGAACCGCCGGTCCTGCGCGCCAGGTCGCCGGCGCGGGCGTGGCGTGCGCCGAGTTCGGGCTGATGGGCGCAGGCATCGGTTACATCATTGCGGTTCTCAAGTAACCGCCGGCCAGCGGGCGGTGAGCCGGTTTGCGCGGCGATTGCGCATTACCGGTCAGGAGGTAATGCCATGCGCCATACCGGCTCTCGCATCGCAGTTCTGCTCATCCTGACCCTGCTCGCCCAGAGTGCACCGTCGTTTGCCCAGGCGCGGCCCCAGGGGCCGCGCGCCGCCGCGTTCTTTCACCACGGGTCAGCACACTCGTCCGCGCCGGCGGCGTCGCAGAGCGTGGACGTCATGACGCCTGCGCAGTTCGTCGACCCGCCGGCATTCACGCGTCACCCGATACTCGTCGCCGCAGGCACCTACGGCATCATCGTCGGCACGTTGTACGTGATCGCGAAGCTGTTCGTACCATTCACCTGATCGACGGTGAACATGCGCCCGTCATCTGCGCGGCGTACGAATTTGCTGTGACGACGTCCCGAGGCGGATCCGCCTCGCACGAACGCAGCGCTCGGCGGAATCCGCCCTACGTACGCGAGCTGAGGTCGAGCGTCATGAAGACGCTGTTGGGATCCGGCTTGTAGTCGCCGAAAGGGCCGCACTCGACGAAGCCCTCGCGTCGGTACAGGGCGCGTGCGGCGATGAAGTATGGCCACGAGCCGGTCTCGAGGCTGACGCGCGTCATGCCGGCGCTGCGCGCGGCGTCGACGATGTGGCGCACGATCGCGGCGCCGACGCCTTTGCGCCGGCTTGCTTCAGCCGTGTGCATCGACTTGATTTCGCCGTGCGTCGGCGACAGCCGCTTGAGCGCGCCGATGCCGAGCAGCGTCTCGCCGTCCCAGGCCGAGTAGAACGAGATGTCGGGCGTCCGCAGCGAGTCGAGATCGAGCGCGTGCGCGCTGCACCGGCCGGTCTCCGACCGCGCAATCCTGACGTGATACTCGAGGAGCGCCTGAACCCTGGGATCGTCGAGGCCGCCGGCGGTGATGATCATGGTCGTCATCATTTCTGCGCGGCCTTGATTCGCTCGACGTCCTTCTCGTTATCGCAGATGTTCTCGATGAACTCCGTGTCGGGGAGGAGCTTGAACCATACCGGCTTGGTCGTCCACGTCTTCGTGAAGGTCATCGGATCATCGATGGTGACCTGCAGCTGCAGTGACCCGAAGTTGGGACGCCGGAATCGTTCCGTCACGTGAAGGGCCTCCGTCGTCAGCACCGGGACGGCCAGTCCCAGCATGGCGCGGTCGTTCAGCCCTTTCGTCTCGATCACCAACTCGTCCCGCTCCCATCTGCCAATCGAATAACCCATCCACGCCGGCTCCATCTCGTCGGGGAACCTTCTGCCATCCGTGAACACCTGCTGAAAGCGCAGAAACTCCTCGAAGAGGACGAGTGTGAGACCGGGAGAATGCACGATCTTGAACGGCGATGGGACCAGCAGGCCGTCAAGCACGCTGTGCGGCAGGCAGTACGCGGACGGTTGGATGAATCCACTCTTGCGGCGTTGGTCGGCTGCGGACGCCGCCGCGGGGAGCAGCGGGAGGGGCGATCCGTCTGCGGGGACGAGCCTGATGGGCGCGTCTTCACCGACCGTTTGTCCTATACCCGAACTTGTCGGGTCAGTGTGAACGGGATCCTCGTACCAGATGCCCGAGAAGTCGATCTTGCCATCGCGCAGGCGCGGTGCCGCGGCATTCAGATTCGGTTTGCCATCTGCCGTGCGCGGAGTGTTCGGCAGCTTGATCGTGACCCATTGCGCCTGCGAGAGGGCCGTCGCACAGAACAGCGCCGCTCCGACGAGAAGGATCTGTCGCAACATAATCCTCGACCCTGCGGGATTACTCCGCCTCGGCGCCTTCGGGCCTCGTGACCATATGACCGCAGCCGCACCTGTTGGCCCAGTACTCCCACGCGCGCCAGGTCGCCGTCGAATAGGGACCGTAGGTCTTGTCGTTGCGGCTGTTGATTTCTCCCGGTGACAGCGACGTGATCTCGCCGCCGAGCACAAGCGCGGTCGTGAGGACGCGGGCGTTTCGCGGCAGATACACCGATAGGCGTACCACCTCGATCAGCGATCGCGCGGCGGCGACAAAACCGTGACCGCGCATCAGCGCAACGTTATGGTTGCCGAGCGTTGCCGCCAGGTCGCGTCCCTGGGCCATGTTCGTCACCAGGAGACTGGTATCACCGAAGCGGTCGGCGATGTCCCACACCGGGACGACGGGACCGATGAAGCTGCCGGAATGGATGACGGGACGCAGCGGCGTTCCCGTGGCGATCCCGTAGGGCAGCACGGCCTCGGCATGTGCGTGTACGACGGCGCGCACATCCGGCCGCGCTTCGTAGACCGCGGCGTGGATGAAGCGTTCGAGGTACAGTGGCCGTGTTTCCGCGCTGACCGCGTTGCCCTCGAGATCATGCTCGACGATGTCTTCCTGCGTGACGAGCGAGGGCGCGAGGGAGTGCGACATGTAGAAGTGGCTCGGGTTGACCGGGTTCCGCATGCTGACATGCCCGTATCCGTCGACCACGTCTTCGAAGGCCAGGATGCGGTTGGCAATGACGAGGTCAGTTCGAAGGCGATTGAAATCACGCATAATCGCGAGAGGTCCCCGATCCGTTGGAGGTTCTACAGTGCCGCAGCGGCGGCACATATGTACACCAACTGGCGGGAGGAGGAAAGCATTCTGAAAACGCAGCGTGTCTCCAGTGGCGTCGATCTCGCGTACTACGACAGCGGGGACGGCGTGCCCCTCGTCTTCCTGCATAGTTTCGGTCACAACAAGGCGATGTGGTTTCCGCAGCTCACGTACTTCACGGAGCGTGGGTACCGCGTGGTGGCGCCGGACATGCCGGGTCACGGCGATTCCACGTTTCACGCCGGGCACCACACCGTCGATCGCATCGCGCAGTCCTACATCGAGCTGCTGGATGCACTGGGCCTGCAACGCGTGGTGCTCATCGGAATTTCGATGGGAGGCTACATCGCGCTTCGCATGTGGGCCCGCAAATCGCAACTGATCGCCGCCCTCGTTCTCAGCAACACCAAGGCCGAGAGCGACTCTGAAGAGATCGTTGCGCGCCGGCGCGCGCAAATCGGCAACATCAGGGATCGCGGTCTCTCGGAGTTCATTCAGGCCGGGGCGCCACGGCGGCTCTCGCCGCACACGATCGAGCAGCGACCATGGGTGCTCGACAGCATCCGGATGATGAACTTCACGGTGAGCGCCGAGGCGAACATCGCCACGCTCGAGGCGATGGCGGTGAAGGCCGACGACACCGCCACGCTCGCCACCATCACCGTGCCCGTGCTCATCACGTCCGGAAGCGATGACACGTTCATCCCCAAAGCGGCCGCCGGCGCGCTCAAGGACGGCATCCGCCGCTCAGAGCTGCACGTGATTCCCGGCACGGGCCACGTCAGCAGCCTCGAGAATCCCACGCTGTATAACCGTCTGCTCGATGATTTCCTGACGACACACCAGGACGGCATCCGTTGAAGCTACTGACCTTTTCTCCAGACGCGCACAGTGCGTCCCGCCTCGGCGCCTCTCTCGGCGATGAGCGGGTTCTTGACCTCTCGACGGCCTACGTTCACGCCTTCCACGGACGCCCGCCCGACTGGTTTCAGTCGGTGGGTCATCTGCTGACGGGCGGTGATCCGGCGCTCGCGCTCGCACGGGATGTCATCGGCGCGGTCGCCGGCGATCCTGACGGCGCGCTCGTCCACGACGCCCGTCGGATTGTGTTCGGTCTGCCGACGGGAATCTGTCCAAAAGTGCTGTGCGTGACGATGAACTACGCGTCGCACGCGCAGGCGAGTGGCCTGACGAAGCCCTCCGAGGAACCGTACTTCTTCATCAAGCTGCCGCACCTGCTCACCCCCCATCGCCAGCCGATCCTGTGCTCCAGGACTTCGCAGAAATGCGACAGCGAAATCGAGCTCGCCGTGATCATCGGCAAGCGGGGCAAGTACATTGCGCCGGAAGACGCGATGAATTATGTTGCCGGGTACACGGTGGCGAACGATTTCAGCTTCCGTGATCGCCGGACCTTGAAGGCGGATCCGAACTCCGCGCGCCTGAACTGGCTGACGCTGAAAAACCTGGACACCGCCGCGCCGATCGGTCCGTGGCTGGCGACGCCGGATGAAATCGTCGACCCGTACGACCTGGAGATCACGCTGACGCTCGACAACGATCGGCAGGAGCGCCAGGCAGGCCGCACGTCAGGCATGATGCATACGATTCAACAGCTGATTCACGCGGCGTCCGATGGCCTGACGCTCGAGCCCGGCGACGTGATCCTGACGGGAACGCCGCACGAAGTCGCCTTCGGTCATCAACGGTTCCTCGACGAGGGTGATATCGTCAGGGCCGAGATCGATCGCATCGGAGCGCTCGTGAATCCCGTCGTACGTGAGGGCTAGCGAAAGGGGACTGCCATGCTGACGGAAACCGTCGACCGCCGGGACGCATTCATCGAGGATCTGCTGTCCCACAACTTCACCACCTTTTTCGCCGCGACGCATCCGAAGTATTCCCGCAACAAGGCGTTTCGCTTCAGCGCGACTCCGATCAGCGCGGCGGTTCCGTACTCGTGGAAATACGAAGACGCGCGCAGGCGGCTGTTTGCGCTCAGCGACCTCCTCACCGTCGACGAAGCCGAGCGGCGCAACATCAATTTCGTGAATCCGGCGCTCAAGGAGTTCATGCCGGCCGCATCGCTCACGACGCTGAGAGGCGGCATCCAGCTGCTGCTCGCGGGTGAGAAAGCCTATACGCATCGTCACTCGGCGAATGCGTTCCGTCTGATTCTCGAGGCCCCGGACACCGGCGCGTTCACGGTCGTGGAAGGGACCAATATCCCGATGCGGCGTGGTGACCTCGTGCTCACGCCGAACTGGACCTGGCACGACCACCACAACGAATCCGACTCGCACGCCATCTGGTACGACGGCCTCGACGTGCTGATGGCGTACTTCGTCGGCGGCGTCTTTTCACAGGAGTTCAAGGACCTCGGCGGCGACGCATACCAGGCGGTGACCCGGAGCGTCGAGCCGATGGTGCACGCGCACGGCCAGGGGTTGCTCCATCAGCAGCAGCTTCCCGATCACCTGCCACCGTCGAACAATCCGCTCTGGTACTACCCGTACAGCACGTCACGGGCGGCACTGCAGAATCTGCTCAACGCGCGAGCGGCAAACGAACGTGACGGCGTGCTCCTCGAGTACATCAACCCGGTGACAGGCGGACCGACATTTCCATCGATGAGCACGGCTCTCCGCATGGTGCCTGGTAAGTCGCGGCTCGAAGCCCGGCATCGTACGGAGAACGTCATCTTCATCACGATGGAGGGGTCGGTCACCTTCGAGCTGCCGAACAACCAGACGTTCCAGACGAAGCCGTGTGATGTGACCGCGATTCCGTCCTGGGTGCCGTACACCATCAGCAATGCGGAAAAGGAGCCAGCCGTGTTGTTCTCCCATTCCGACCGGCCACTGTTCGAGAAACTCGGCTTCTACCGCGAAGCGGACGTGTGACCGTGGCGAAGTATCTGATCGAAGTGCGGTACCAGGCAGACGGCGTGAAGGGCCTGCTGAAGGATGGCGGCACGAAGCGCCGGCAGGTGGCCGAGCAGGCGCTCAAGAGCGTCGGCGCCACGGTGGAGGCATTCTATTTCGCGATGGGCGACGTCGACGCGTACGTCCTCTGCGACGCGCCTGATCATGCCACGGTGACCGCAGCGTCGATGACCATCAACGCCAGCGGCGTGGCACGGCTGACGACGATCGTCCTGCTCACGGCGGAGGAGATGGATCGCGCGGCGAAGACGACGGTGAGCTACCGCGCTCCCGGCAGCTAGGCTATATTCCCTAGGCGTACGGTTAACCCGGAGGAGAGTTTCCATGAGATCCAACCTTTCCGGAGTTGTCACTGCTGCGGTCTTTGCCGTGCTCGTTGCAGCCGCTCCCGCGTTTGCGCACCACGGATTCGCTGTGGAGTTCGACGCAGCGAAGTGCATGGATCTGAAAGGCACCCTCTCGGGGCTTCTCTGGGAGAACCCGCACGCGTACCTTCAAATGAATGTGAAGGACGCCGGTGGCGAGACTCACACGTGGAGCCTCGAGATGATCACTCCCAACGCGCTGAAAAGGAACGGCACGACGAGGGAAGACTTCAATACGAATATGGGTAAGCCCATCTCGGTGAGAGCCTGTCCCACCAAGGAGGGTGGTACACCGTACAAAGGCACGGCGGAATTCCTCCAGCTGCCGGACGGTCTGATACGGATCACCGGGCAACTGGTGGAAAAAGTCACCGCCGAGCAGTTTCATTTCTGACCAGCGCGGCGATCGCCGGGAGGAATCGAAGATGAGAGAAATGAAACGACGCTTCTGCGGTGTTCTCGCGAGTGCTGGTGTCGTGCTGGCAGCGCTGTACATAGGAGCCACACCCGGTCTCGCGCAGCGCCAGGGTGGAGGCGGCCAGGTCACGGGTGGCGGCAGCTACAGGCCCGCTCCGGGGAAAACCCCGGTGCCGATCGCCGGGGGCTTTCTGGACGTCCATCCATTGCCGCCGGGCGGCCCCGCGCCGCGCCTGGCGGACGGGCATGTGGACTTGACGGGACGGTGGTATCCCAACGCTGCCGGACGAATGCTGCAGTTCGCCTACCCGATCGACCCCGCTGCGTTGAGGCAATTCGATCCGGCGGCCACGCCGGAGGAGCTGCCTGTCTTCAAGCCTGGAATGGAAGCCAAGTACAGGAGGCCGGTGCCCTACGGAGAATGCGATCAGGCCGGCACGCCGAGCACGACGTTGGAGCAGCTCTCTCAGCACGCGCCGATGGAGTTGATTGCAAGCCCCGCACGGTTGGTGCTGCTGTACGAATACCCGCTGGACGTACGCATGGTCTACATGAACAAGCGTGCGCATCCCAAGGATCCGGATCCCACGTTCAATGGCGACACGACTGCTCACTGGGAAGGAGACACGCTCGTCCTCGACGTGATCGCGATCGATGAGCGAATGAGGAACTTCGGGCTGGAGGGAAACGGCGGATGGTTTCACAGCGACCAGCAGCACGTGACCGAGCGGATCACCCGCACCTCGAAGAACTACCTCACCTACCAGGTCACGATTGAAGACCCCGTCGTGCTGGCGAAGCCCTGGAAGTCGGCGCCTCGTGTCTGGACGCTCGCGCAAGGTGCAAACGAGGAGTGGGGAGAAGTCTTCTGCACGCTGAACGAAGAGCCGGCGGAGTGGAAGAAACAACAGGACGCAGCCGCGTCGAAGGGCAAGTGAGCATGTCCTGGAAGGCGCTGCTCGTCGTGTTCGTCACGCTCGCGTCCGGCGCGAGCCTGATGGCGCAGGGCAAACAAGGCGAACCGTTCCTCGGGATCTGGGAAATCAATCTGGCGAAGACGGTCAACTATCCGCAGCAAAGCCAGATGATCATCAACGTGCCCGCGCCCGATGGTGGTTTCGTCAGCACTCGCGCCTCGATCGGCAAAGACAACAAGTCTTCGAGCACCGAGATCCATCCGGTCGCGTTCGATGGAAAGCCTCACGCGACCACTGGAGGCGATGCGCGGGAGATTACGTACAAACTGATCGATCCGTACACGATCGAAAGAACGCAGAATCGAAACGGACGCATTACGGTCGATACCGAGCAGGTGTCCAAGGACGGCAGGACGCTGACCGTCACGCAGCCTGGCGGCATCACGCGGATCTACGACAAGAAATTCAACGTCAAGGAAGCAGGGCGATGAACACGATGCGCACGTGCCTTTTGGTCTCGACCGTCGCCGCGTTGGTCGCGGCGCTGGGTTCCGCTGATACCCTGGCTCAGAGGAGGTCTGCGCAAGAGACCAACACTGCGCAACAGACCTGGCCTGACGCTGTTGCGCCTCGTCCGGTGAGCGAGAAAGACAAGAAGCCGGCGCCCGCGCGCAGCCTTGTCGGGACGTGGGGGGACCTGGCAGGAAGCCGCCAGGCCAACCAGGCGGGCGGGGTGCAGCTCAAGCCGAACAACGGCAGACCGGAGAATCAGCTGCCGTACACGCCCTATGGCCAGGAACTGTACAAATCCCACAAGCCTCTCGAGGGCGCCAATGCCGTGCCGCCGGCTGAAAACAATGACCCCAGAGTTCGCTGCGAGCCCCTGGGATTCCCGCGCCACAATCATTACGATCTCGGTGTCCAGATTCTTCAGGACGACACCAAGATCGCTATCCTCTATCAGTACGACAACCGGTGGCGCATCATCTGGACCGATGGACGGCCGCTTCCCAAACCGGTCGACGGAGGCGTGGAAGTCGACGGCGGCAAGTTCCGTGAAGCGCGCTGGATGGGCTATTCGGTCGGCAGGTGGATCGACGATCACACGCTCGAAGTCCAGACGGTCGGGACGATGCCGGACGATCGGGTATGGCTCGACAACACCGGCCGGCCGGTCAGCGACCAGGCGCACATCACGGAGACGATCCGTCGCCTGGACTACAACACGCTGGAGTGGTCGGAAACGCTCGACGATCCAAAGGTGTACACACGACCGTGGCAGACGATGAAGCTGACGCTCGGTCTGCAGGATCCGCGTACCGATGTCATGACGCGGTACTGTTCACCGAAAGAAATCGACGACTACAATAAGCTTTATGGCAACGGCGTGAGCGCCCGGTAATACTGGAGTCCGAGAAGGAGAGCCGCACTAATGAGAAACAAGCTGGTCGTCACGTTGGGTGTCGCCGTCAGTCTTCTGACGACGGTTCCACTCTTCGCGCATCACACCGCCACGACGGTCTACTCCGACAAGACCGTGACGCTGAAAGGGACCGTCAAGTTGTGGCGCTGGTCCAATCCCCACTGCGTGCTCCAGCTCGACGTGAAGGGAGACGACGGCCAGACGGTGCAATGGCTCGCCGAAGCGCAGGCGCCGAACACGATTGCCGCCGAAGGTTATCGTCCAAAATCCTTCGTGCCCGGAGACGAAGTGACCGTCACGGTCAGGGCGGCTGCGAATGGGCAGCCATACGGTCTCCTCACCGAGGCCATCCTCGCTGATGGGACCAAGCTAGGCAGTCCGGCTGGCGGTGGAGCACGCGGCCGCGGCGCAGCCGCGTATTAGGGCGCATCCGCAGCAGCATCGATCGCTCGATCCGATGATCCGGTTGGTCGTCGTCGAGCACGACCGCGGCGATCTTCTGCGCCGCTGATGACGCGGCGCCCGGCGAAGCGCGTGTGGCGCGACTTGCGTGGCGCGCGGCGGGCGCACGCGGCGTCAACGACATCAGGCTGGAACCGGCGCCGCCGTACTCGATCGGCATCCATCGTCTCTCGGATCTCCCCGCGGCCGCGGAGGTGACATACGCCGTCGCGGTTGCCGACGACGAGGCCGCGCTCCCGGCGGCGGACGCCATCCTGGCCGCTGCGCCTCCTCGCGCGTTCCGGCTCCTGCCGACCGGCCGGCCCTTGCGCATCGCGCTCGTCAGCTGCAACGGCGCGTACGAAATCAAAGACCCCGCGCAACGCTACGTGCTGTGGCCCCGTCTGCGGGCCGAGATCGCCTCGGGCGGCGTCGACCTGATCATTCACGCCGGCGATCAGGTCTACTCCGATCCAATGCTCGAGCGGTCCCTTCCGAAGCTCGATGACGAAGGCGGCGCGCCGCCCGAGCTCTTCGAGCCGCTGCTCCGCGAGTTCCGCCAGATCTACGTCGACTCGTGGAGCGTTCCCGAGGTCGCAGACGTGCTCGCCAGCGTCCCCTCGATCATGATGTGGGACGATCACGAAATCTGCGACGGATGGGGGTCGAACGACCGCGACGATCTCCCGTCACGTCGCGTCATCTTTCGCGCGGCCCGGCAAGCCTTCATCGAGTTTCAGACAAGCCATAACCCCGCGGGAATCGATTCCGGGTCGTTCGCCTGCGCCTGCTCGCTGGGCGACGTCGCGGTTCTGCTGCTGGATGGACGGTCGCACCGGCTGTACGCCGACGGCCGCATATGCGGATCGGCGCAACTCGACGCCGCCCGGCGCTGGCTCGCCGCGCAGCCCGACACGCTGCAACAGCTGTACGTCGTCCTCGGTGTTCCGCCGCTCCATGTGCACTCCAAAATCTCGACGCTGCTGACGCATCAGCGATGGCTTCCGGTCCACAAGGATTTCGCGGCCGATCTCCGCGACGGATGGCTCGCGCCGCGCAACGCGCGCGAATGCGCCGCGCTGATGGAGATCGTCTTCGAGTTCGTGCACTCACACGCGCAGACGCAGGTCACGGTTCTGGCCGGCGACGTGCACGTTGCGACCGTCGGACGCCTCGAGCGATGCGATGCCGCCGGCAATCCCGACATCCAGTCGGCCGTGTGGCAGGTCACATCGTCGGGGATTGGCAGCCCGCCGCCGACAGGAATTCTGGCGTGGGTGCTGGCGAGGACCACGCGTTCGCCGGCTTCGCTCGGCGCCGGCGTATCCGGGCGCCTCCTTCCCGTGATGGAAGATGGGAAGGACGCCCTCTTTCGTCGAAACTTCGCGGTGCTCGCGCCGGAGGAGGTTTCGTTCTTCGCCGAGGGCCTGGATCGGCCGCTGACGATTGCGCTGCCTCGCCGGAGTTGATTAGCGAGCCAGCGCGGGTTCCGCTTCGGCGAGGACGTTCCCGGCCGCCAACGTGTCGATCGCGCGGTCGTCGTAGCCGAGATTCTTCAGCACGGCGCGATTGTGCTCGCCGAAGCGCGGCGGCGGAGACTGCATCTCGCCCGGCGTGTCCGACATCTTCACCGGGATGCCGACGTAGCGCAGCGGCCCGTACTCGGGATGCGTGAGCTCCTGCACCATCTCGCGCGCGTGGACGTGCGGATCCTCGAGCACTTCGGCGACGGTGTTGATCGGCCCGACCGGCAGCTCGTACTTCGCGAGGAGCTCGAACGCCTCGGCCCGCGTGATCTTCTTCATCTCGGCGCCTAAGATTTCGCGCAGCTCCGTGTAGTTCGTCAGCCGTCCCGCCATCGTGTTGAACCGCGGATCGAACGCGAGGTCGGGGAAACCGAGCGCGCGGCAGAAGTTCTGCCATTGCTTCTCGTTCGCCGCGCCGACGTTGACGAAGCCGTCCTTCGTCTCGAACGTCTCGTACGGAACGATCGACGGATGACGCGTGCCGAGCCGCTTCGGCGACTTGCCCGTTGCGAAGTAGCTCTCGGCCTGATACGTCAGCACCGAGATGAGGCTGTCGAGCAGCGCGATGTCGATCCGCTGTCCCTTCCCCGAGCGGTGCCGCGCCAGCAGCGCGAGCAGGATCCCCTGATACGTGTAGAGCCCGGCAACGATGTCCGCGATCGAGGCGCCGACCTTCACCGGCTGCCGATCCGGCTCGCCGGTCAAATCGACGACGCCCGATTCGCCCTGCGCGACGACGTCGTAGCCCGGACGATCCTTGTACGGCCCAGTCTGCCCATAGCCGGAAATCGAGGCGTAGATGATCCGCGGGTTCCGCTTCGACACCGCGTCGTAGCCGAAGCCAAGCTTCTCGAGCACGCCCGGGCGGAAGTTCTCGACGAGCACGTCGGCGCGTTCGACGAGCTTCCACAGCACCTCGACGCCCTCGGGCGACTTCAGGTTCAGGCCGATGCTCTTCTTGTTGCGGTTGATCGACAGGAAGTACGTGCTGATGCCGTTGACGAACGGCGGGCCCCAGAGGCGTGTGTCGTCGCCGCGCGGCGGCGGCTCGACTTTCACCACGGTCGCGCCCATGTCGCCGAGCATCATCGTGCAGAAGGGACCCGACAGGATGCGCGACAGATCGAGTACGAAGACGTTGTCTAGAGGTTGCACCTCATGATTCTACTCACGCGGCTTGTTCCGCCTTGGGAGTTGGGAGTTGGGAGTTGGGAGTTGACACCGCACAACGCTCCAAGTGGTGCGCGGTCTGTTTGATCTCCCAGATCACCGCCATCGAATAGACGATCGAGTTGATGCCCAGGTGCGGCTCGCGCCGGTAGCACCAGGCCGCGATGTTGTACGCCGCCATCGTTGCCGCAAGCACGCCGCCGAGCGCGTGAAAGGCGCCCTTTAGTGGCTCACATTCACCGCTCCTGCATAACCTCTCGACCATGGCCCCCTCCCGCGTAAAGGTCGCGCTGAGGGCCGCTGCAATTGAAATGCCTAGGCTGGGTTAACCAACCTAGGCCTTTTTTATGGCTAGATTTCCGCCGGTCGTGCCGACTGTTCCTTACGAGCACGGGGCATGCGGCGCAAAAAGGCCACCCAGTCGATCTCGCGGAGGTCATCGAAATAGGAATAGACGACCGGCGTGATGAGCAGCGTGAGGAGCAGGCAGAGCACCTGGCCGCCCAGAATCGTGACCGCCATCGACGCGCGCGATCCGGCGCCGGCACCGCGGCCGAACGCAATCGGCAGCATGCCCGCGATGATCGAGAGCGTCGTCATCAGGATCGGCCGGAGCCGCACGTGGTTCGCGGCGACGATCGCCTCGCGCCGCTTGAGTCCCTGCGCGCGCAGCGTGTTGGTGTAGTCCACCTGCAGGATCGAGTTCTTCTTGACGATGCCGAAGAGCATCAGCATGCCGATGGCGCTGTAGACGTTCAGCGTCATGTGGAAGAGCAGCAGCGCCAGCAGGCCGGCCGGCAGGCTGAGCGGCAGCGACGACATGATCGACAGCGGGTAGATGAAGCTGTTGAACTGCGACGCCAGCACCATGTAGATGAAGGTGACGGCAAGAATGATCGCGATCACGAAGTCGTTCGATGCTTCATTCAGCGTGCGGGCGTTGCCGCCGAACACCACCTGGTAGCCCGGCTTCAGGTGCATCTCCTCGACCTTCTGGCGGGTTGCGTCGAGCACGGTGCCGAGCACCGCGCCGTCGAGGCTGGCGTTCACCGTGATCTGGCGCTGGCGGTTGTAGCGGTCGATCGAGGCGGGCGCCGAGCCCATGCTCAGCTGCGCGACGTCGCTCACGCGCAGCGCCTTGCCCGTCGTCGACGGGACGAGCAGGTTGCCCATCTGATCGGGCGTCCTGAACGGCTCGTCCAGGCGCAGCATCACGTCGTACTGATCGTCGCCGTCCTTGAACGTGGAGATCTGTTCACCGCCGACCAGTGTGCGCAGGTTCGTGGCGAGCGAGTCGATGGGCACCCCCAAATCCGCGGAGCGCGCGCGGTCGACGTTCACGCGCAGTTCCGGCTTCGTGAAGTCGAAGTTCGAGTCGACGTCGGCGACGCCCGGGATCTCCTTCACCTTCTCCATCAGCTGCGCCGTGTACGCCTGGAGCTGATCGAGGTCGGGCCCCTGGATGAGCGCCTGCAGCCGGTTGCCGCCGTAGCCGCCGCTCGACGCGCCGGAGAGATCGGTGCCGCCGCTGATGCGCGTGCGCGCCGCCTTGTACTTCGAGAGCGATGCGCGCGCCATGCGCATGATGTCGTTCTGGGAGCGCTTGCGATCCTCGAGCGGCTTGAGGCCGACGTAGAAGTTGGCGTTGCCCGTATTGACCTGCGTGAAGATCAGCCCGACGTCAGGCAGCTTCCGGAGGTCGTCCTCCATCGGCTTCATGTATTCCTCGGTCCGCTGATAACTCGTTCCCGAGGGCAGCTTCACGTTGACGCTGAACTCGCTCTGGTCGTCGTCGGGCACGAGCTCCTTGCCGATGTACGGATAGAGGAGCACGACCGATGCCGCCACGCCGGCGGCAATGCCCGCCATCGCGAGCCGGTGATCCAGCGCCCACTGGAGGATCACGCCGTAGCGCGTGTCGATCCACGCGTAGAAGCCCTGCGACTTGGATGCCGAGTGCCCCCCGCCGTGGCCCGCTGAATCCGCTTTCTTCAGCCACATCGAGCAGAGCGTCGGCGTGAGCGTGAACGACACGAGCATCGAGATGAGGATCGCAGCGGCCGACGTGACGCCGAAGCTGAAGAAGTAGCGCCCCACCTGGCCGCTCATGAACGCGACGGGCAGGAAGATCACGCACAGCGACAGCGTCGTCGCCATTACGGCGAGGCCGATTTCCTCGGTCGCCTTGATCGCCGCCTCGTGCGGCGTGACGTCCTTCTCCTCCACGTAGCGGAAGATGTTCTCCAGCACGACGATCGCGTCGTCGATGACGATGCCCGTGGCGAGAGACAGGGCGAGCATCGTCATGTTGTTCATCGTGAAGCCGAAGCCCTTCATCACGGCGAACGTGCCGACGATCGACGTCGGGATCGCGAGCGCGGCGATGAAGGTGACCTTCGGGTTCCGCATGAACAGGAACACGACGAGGCTGGCGAGCAGCGAGCCGAGAATCAGGTGCAGCTTGATTTCCTCGACCGAGCTGCGGATGAAGCGCGACTGATCGCGGATCGGCTGGATGCGGATATCGGCCGGCAGCGTCCGTTGAATCTGCTGGACGCGCGCGAGCACGCGATCGACGACGTCGACCGTGTTGGTGCCCGACTGTTTCTGGATGAGCAGCGAGACGGCCGGCACGCCGTCGAGACGGCCCGCGCTGCGAACTTCCTGGACGCCGTCGACGACGCGGCCGACGTCGCCGAACGTGACGACGGAGCCGTTCTTGTACGCGAGGACGATCTTGTTGAAGTCACTGACGTTCGTCATGCGGCCCATGGTCCGCACGTCGACTTCGGCGGGGCCGGCGATGAAGCTGCCGCCAGGCACCTCGACATCCTGCTTCTGAACGGCGCTGCGAACCTGATCGATCGTCAATCCGTACGCGTTCATCTTGTCCGGGTTCACGAACAGTTCGATTTCCCGGTGACGGTCGCCGATGAAGCTGATCGCGCCGACGTCCTCGACCGTTTCCAGCGGCTGTTCGATCTGCTTCTCGACGATCGTCGTCAGCTCTTTCGGGGTGTGCTGGCCCGAGACGACGAGCGTGAGGATCGGCGCGGAGTCCGGATCCGCCTTCGTTACGACCGGTGGAAGCGCGTCTTTCGGGAAGTTGCGGACGGCGGCGGCGACCTTGTCGCGGACGTCCTGCGTGGCCGCCTCGATGTCGCGCTCGAGGACGAACGTGATCGTCACGTTCGCGCGGCCCGGATCCGAGCTGGCGCGCAGCTCGTCGATGCCGTTGATGGTGTTGACCGCTTCCTCGAGCGGCTTGGTCAGCGTCGTCTCGATTTCCTCGGCGCTCGCGCCGGGGAGCTGCACCGTCACGTTGACCGTGGGGATGTCGGTCTTCGGCATCAGGTCGAGGCCGAGCTGACGGTACGAGAACCACCCGACGACGATGATCGCCGCCGAGATCATGATGGCGAAAACGGGGCGCTGAACGCTGACGCGCGAAATGATCATTGATGCCTCCGCGTCGTCACCGGCACGCCTGCCGAAAGCTCGTTGAGGTTCGACGCTGCCAGCATTTCATTCCCCTTGAGACCATCGGTGATTTCAAGCAGGTTCCCCTGGTGCACGCCGATCGCGACGTTCACCGGCTTGATCTTGCCGTTCTCGACGACGAACACCGTCGAGACGCCCGCGAGCGTCGAGACCGCGTCTTCGGGGGCGGCGATGACGTTCGTATCCGTGTGCGTCAGGATGCTGCCCTTCGCGAAGAAGCCCGGCTTCAGGCGGTGGTCGTTGTTGGGAAGCTCCGCTTCGACCGCGAAGGTGCGCGTCGCCTGGTCCACGGCGGGGCTCACCGAGACGATGCGCCCGTGGAACATTTCGTTCGGGTACGACGCGACGTTGAATTCCACCGGCATCCCCGGCTTGATGACGCCCGCGAATTTCTCCTGCACCGCGGTGCTCACCTTGAGCGGATTCATCACGACGAGCGTGATCGCCGGCGTGTCTTCCTTGATGAACTCGCCCGGCTGCACGAGACGCTCGGAGACGGCGCCGGCGACGGGTGCGCGGATGATCGCGTCCTCGACTTTCTTCTTCGCCAGCTCGTAGGCCGCGCGGCGATCCTGCAGGCTCGCCTTGAGGCTGCGCACCGATTCGACCGCGGTTTCGTACTGCGCCTCAGCGACCTTCAGCTTCGTGCGCGTCGTTTCGAGGTCGGCGCTCGCGAGGAGGCCGCGCGCGGAGAGCTGCTCGGCGCGCGTGTTCTGCGTCTTCGCATCCTGCAGGTTGGCCTCGGCGGTGCGAATCGCGG
>JADMIO011126977.1_pt1 | contig 25357 bp, 16 predicted proteins | sample 8958161 | NCBI WGS metagenome assembly JADMIO01 (sample SAMN16585339, study PRJNA669376) | soil metagenome | isolation source: Crop rotation soil | place: USA: Cullars Rotation, Alabama | collected 2011
CCGTTCGCGAACGCAAAGCCGATCACCGCCGACACCAAGCGCCCGATTCCTACTTACTTCTGGTCGCGTGACGGCAAGTACATCCTCTTCGTGCAGGATAAAGCCGGCGATGAGAATTACAACGTCTATGCCGTCAATCCGGCCGATGCACCGGCTGCGGGACAAGACGTCCCAACCGCTCGAAATCTCACCGACGTAAAGGGCGTGCGCGCGATGATCTATTCGGTACCGCGTACCGAGCCCGATGCCATCTACGTCGGGATAAACGATCGCGACGCAGCCTGGCATGATCTGTACAAAGTCAAAATCTCTACCGGCGAGCGCACGCTGATCCGCAAGAACACCGAACGCATCACCGCCTACTACTTCGATCTCAAGGACCAACTGCGACTCGCTACCAGCTCAGCAGAAAACGGTGACACGGAAGTGCTGCGCGTTGACGCAGACAAGTTCAAGAAGGTTTACAGTTGCACGGTGTTTGAGACCTGTGGACCAATTCGCTATCACAAAGACGGTGAACGAGTCTATTTTCAGACAAACAAGGGCGGCGACATCGATCTGATCCGTCTCGAACTATTCAATCCCACGACTGGCAAAGAAGAGTTGGTTGAATCGGATCCGTTGAAGCACGTCGACTTCGGCAATGCGACCTTCTCGGAAGTTTCCGACGAGCTGATTTCCACTTCCTACGATGACGAGCGCGAACGAATTTACTGGAAAGACAAAGCTTTCGAAGCTGACTACAAGAACTTACAGAAACAACTTCCCGGCAAGGAAATCGGCCTCGGGTCTTCAACCAACGATGAAAAGCTGTGGATCATCGCCGCAAACGCCGATACCGATCCCGGCTCGACTTATTTATTTGACCGCACCACGAAGAAGCTCACGCTTCAATATCAGGTACGCGAGAAGTTGAATCGATCGTACCTCGCGCCGATGAAGCCGGTGAAATATCCGTCGTCTGACGGCTTGGAAGTCCCGGCATACCTAACGTTGCCCAAAGGCGTCGAAGCGAAGAACCTGCCCGCGGTGATCGTTCCACATGGTGGCCCATGGTATCGCGACAGTTGGGGCTACAACGCATTTGCACAGTTTCTCGCCAACCGCGGCTACGCCGTCCTGCAACCGAACTTCCGTGGTTCGACCGGTTACGGCAAAAAGTTTATTGACGCCGGAAACAAGCAGTGGGGCGATAAGATGCAGGACGACGTGACCTGGGGTGCGAAGTATCTCATCGCACAAGGCATCGCCGATCCGAAGCGCGTCGGAATCATGGGTGGGTCGTACGGCGGCTACGCGACGCTCGCGGGAGTCGCGTTCACACCTGACGTTTACGCGGCTGGCGTTTCGATTGTTGGACCATCAAACCTGATTACGCTGCTCGAATCGATTCCGCCGTACTGGGAACAGATTCGCAAACTTTTTTACGAACGCATGGGCGATCCGAACACGCCAGAAGGAAAGGCACAGTTGCTGCGACAATCGCCGTTAACTGCGGCGGCAAAGATAAAGACTCCGCTGCTCGTGATTCAGGGTGCTAACGATCCGCGCGTCAATAAACGCGAATCAGACCAGATCGTGATCGCGTTACGAGATCGCGGGTTCCCAATTGAGTACATGGTGGCGCCGGATGAAGGACACGGCTTTCAACGTCCGGTGAACAACATGGCGATGTTTGCGAGCGCCGAGAAGTTTCTCGCGAAATATCTCGGCGGGCGTTATCAGGAGTCAATGACTCCGGAAGTGTCGCAGCGTCTCAACGAAATAAACGTCGACGTCAAGACGGTAACGATGCCGAAGATGATGACGGCCAGTGCTGAGCTTCCGAAACCCGCGGTAGATCTGCGACCTGGTACTTTTAACTACAAGGCGACAATCGCTCTCCAGGGACAGGAAATTCCGCTCAGCCTGAAGACGGACGTCAAAGAGGAAAACGGTGCATGGACCGTCAATGAAACTGCGCAAACTCCGCAAGGTGAGATCGTAGACGTCAGCACCATTGAGAAAGGAAGTCTGCTGCTGAAGCGTCGCTGGATCAAACAAGGTGCGATGACGATCGAGATGGACGTGGCGCCGAACCAGTTGACCGGAAAGACGACGATGAACGGGCAAGTCACGCCGCTGGCGGTGGATCCGGGTGGCGCGTTGTTCGCAGACGGCGCGGGCACGTTTGAAGTGATTGCTTCGCTGCCGCTGGTGGAGGGCTATAGCCTGAGTTTTCGAAATTTTGATATTCAGAAACAGAAGCCTCAGATCAAACAGTTGAAGGTGCTCGGAACGGAAAGCGTCACAGTTCCGGCGGGTAAATTTGATGCCTACAAGGTGGAGATACTCGCCACCGACAACGATGCAGACAAGCAGACTGTTTGGATCGACAAGGGGAGCAGGAAGGTTTTGAAGATCTCCGCGGTGATTCCGAGTCTGAACGGTGCAATCCTGACTTCGGAATTGACGAACTGAGTTCGACAAGTCTTATTATTAGCCGCGGATTTACGCAAATGAACGCAGATCAGCGTTTATTCGCGTCAATCCGCGGCATAATATTCGAATGAAAATCATTTCAGTCAATGTTGGTCTGCCTCGGTTAGTGCTGCGGAATGACGAACCAGTGTCGACCGGCATCTTCAAAGAACCGGTTGATGGGCGCGTAAGAGTGAGGACGTTGAATCTCGATGGCGACCGTCAGTCGGATCTGTCCGTTCATGGGGGACCAGAAAAGGCGGTCTATCTTTACCCGTCAGAGCACTACGAGTTCTGGAAGCATGAGCTGCCGGATATGACGTTGCCGTGGGGAATGTTTGGCGAGAACTTAACGACCACCGGCCTGTTTGAAACCGAAGTTCACGTTGGCGATCGGTTCCGCGCCGGCACGGCTGAATTAAAGGTCACGCAACCACGAATGCCTTGTTACAAACTCGGGATTCGATTCGGTCGAGCGGACATCATCAAGAGATTTCTCGCCAGTGAACGCACCGGTTTCTATTTTTCAGTTCTTAAAGAAGGTGAAGTCGGCGCCGGTGATGATATTGAACTGCTCGAAAGAAATGCTTCGGGTGTAACGATCGTCGATGTCACGCGGCTCTACGGCACAGAGAAAGAAAACGCGGAGCTAATGCGACGTGCGATCGCTACCGAAGCATTGCCTGTCAGTTGGCGAGACTATTTTCTAAAACGGATTGGACACATCGATGGATGAAACGAAGATGATCTGCCCGGTCTGTGGCGCTGAGATGAATCATCACGCCACGAAGATCGATTACAGCGTTGACGACGGCGTGTTACAGGAAGTTCACACCTGCCCGCACTGCGGCGACGTCGAATTACGACAGGCTGAATAAGTTACATTCCGCCCTGATGCTCAACGTATTCATAGCTTGGACCAACTGTTTGCCCGGTGCCATCGTCCGTGTCTGTCTCCATGAGTGAGACTGCGGATGTGCGCAGGTCATACATGACGCCAATCGCCGTATTAAGTAGCGCAGGTGCGCCATTGAATGTGTTGTGCAGGGCGTTGAGCAAGGCGCTGTAGTTGTACGCGAAGGCTTCGATGCGTGTGCGCGCCTGCGTTCCCGGAGCGAAGTCGGCGATCTTGCAATTCGGCCGCAGCGGCCACACTCCTGACGGATCGAACAATACCGGCGCCCCACCGTAAGCGAAGCCGTCGGGCGTACGAATGATCCGTCGGCCTGCAGCGATCTCGCCGAACCTGTAGAAGTGCGCCGGCTGGCCAGGACTGGAAAAAGGACTTTCCGAAGTGCCTTCTCCTTCGAGCTTGATCAGATCAATGGCCTTACACGCCGTGTAAGGATCAGTTATCACAAACAGCTTATCGCCGAACCACTCAGGTGCGATCACCTGCGGTGGCGCGGAAGGCTTAACAAAAATCGAAGGCCCCAACTCCTGAATCTGATCCTTGATCGCGTCGTAGAACTGTCCGATCGTCGCGAACTCCTCAGCGCCCAGTGCTTCGACAGTCTTCACCGGGATCGGATGTTCAGGCTCTTCAATCGCCATGAACGTATTCTTGACCAGATTGATCGAAAACGCCTCGATGCCGACTACGAGATCGCCAATGTTCATCGGCAGTGGTCCAGGATACTTCGGCACAAACTCCGGGCCGTTTATTGACGGACAGCCACCGATCGCGATCAGGATGTTTGCAGCAATCGCCATGTGCAGCATTTCCTGAATCACGATCTCCTGAATCTGTCGCCCGATCTGGACGTTCGTCCCGGCGCGTAGAGAGAACATCGCCGTCAGATATGGCGGAATAGTGCTGTGCTCCAGCTCGACCGCCTTTTGCAGATAAACGCCGAGCTCATCTGCGTTGGCGGCTGAACGGATACCACTGATGATTCCAGGTTGAAGTTTGATCATCACTCGCCTCCCGATTCGCGTTCGAACTTCGCGCGTTGCCGCTCTTTGTATTGACGGATGACGAGCGTCTTGCCCGCACCTTGCAGTGGTTCCGCTTCAACCTCTTCAGACTCCTCGGCAGGCGTGACCGGCGCCGTAAGCAAGACCGGCTGGATCGGAGGAGAACCCAGCAGCGGATTGCCATCAGGCCCTGGAGAACTCAACCACTTCAATATCGTGTCGCGGTCGCCCGCGCCAAGATCGCGAGTCACAGGCATGTGGTTTGGATCGCGCAGCGGCAGTGAGAATGCGAGCTGAAGGATTCCGATCCGGTGGATGACTGACTCGTACTTCGTGAGGTCAACGACGTACTGGCTCATGATCGGATACAAGTTGCCGTACTGTGTAAGCAGCGGTTGAATGTCCTGATACCAAGTCGGTTTGTCCGGCACGACTTTCTTATCAAAGACGAGCACGCTGACGTAATTCATTATGTTACTGATGTATCCGGCGGGCTGCTCCGCGAGTTGATAACCGATGCCGTAGAGTTGGCCGGCAATATAACCGCGCGGATTTCCTGGTCCATCGACGCTGGCAGTCAGGTCGAGAGTCGCATGACCATTCGCATCGGTGGTAATGCTCGTTAGGTAGTCGAGCGCATCAGCCGGGGTGCCGATGTCGGGGATCGCAGCGGCGGGACGAGGTGGTGGGCTGATGGTCTTGCCACCGCCTGAACCACCCATGAATCCTTCTGTCGGACTCAAATCGATCACACTCGAGGCCAGCGGTTTGCCGAAACTAGTTGCGTAAAAATCAACCTGCTCAGTCTCGCCCGGGTTCAGACGATACACAAACGAATCAGCACGCACGTACACGCCATTGATCGACTCCTGCATCAGCACGTTGTAAGTGGACGGCGGCGGCGAACCTGGAGTCGGTGTCACGAGGACTAGTGGGTTGCCGGCGAGAAGCTGTTGCGCCTCGGTGTTCGCAGTCAAATCGAAAGTTTGCACACCTGCTGTTTGCGTATACCACGTTTCACTCAGATAAGGGACCTCACCGATCAAAACCACACCGCTGTTGTCAACAGTTGTAATGTGCTCCTGCGGGTTCGTATTGAGCACACCCAATTGCACGGGACCGAGATCTGTCGGCGCACCGCTCGAATCGACGATCGGGAATGTGTTTCCGAAATCGGCAGTCAGCGAATTACCGTCCCCGGACAGTTTGGCTTGTAGGCTGTTCACGTTGGTGTCAGGTACGGGCCAGTTCGGGGCGAACGTAATCATCTGGCGGCCAAGCACGAATTGCTTCGGCTCGCCACTAAGATAAGGCCCGATCGTGCCGACGAGATGGCCCATCGTGTAGCGCGGTTGCGACGGATCGCGGCCGAAGCCATACACGTTGAAGTTAATGGACAACATTTCGTCCTGCGTGGTCGACTTTAGTATGTTGAGGAGCGTCGAGTCGATATGCTCGGACCACACGACGTTGTCCAGCACCGATTGATAGTAGGCACAAAGTTGCTGATCCGTTTTCGGACCGTGCTGCTGGCGCTTCCACAAATTGGTGAACGGAGCCGGATAAAAATTCCCTTCAAACAACGCCTCGGCGTCCGGCCCCGCGACCCGCACCTGCATGCCGAATATCATCGAGACCATCTGCTGTTGCGGATCGAGATCGACGAGTTTTCCTGGTGCACGGTCGACAGCGTTTTGCAGCGTTAAGCCGATGACGGGATCATCCTGCGAGGTCGAGAGCGCGCGCCCGTCCAGAAAGCCGCCGGTAACGGAACAATCGAGTATGCGAAATACCGCAGTTCCTCTCGGGTTCCAGCTATTGTTGCTGTCCAGTTGCTGATACTCCGGCACGAACGAAGCATTCTGAAAAAATCGAACGTCGTTGTTGATCGTCGAAACGTCAGCCTGAAACCAGCCGCGAAAATGAATGCGCGGCGAATCGAGATAACTCATGGCGTCGTACTCCTTATTTCGTGGAACTGTGAGTCGCGTATTAACGAAGGTTGAGCAAGCGGAACATACTCTTGCGCCTCGAAGGTGTCAATGGCCTTGCCTCAAAAACAAGAATCGCACTTGGATCGGGTCAGTACAGGGAGCGGTAGCGACCTGGTCAGTGATCAGCTTTGACCAGGTCGCTACCGCTCCCTGTACTGACCCGATCCAAGTTGCTATTTCCACTTTTGAGGCAAAGCCGTTAACACTCCTCAGCGGCGAGATGCCGTAACTCCAGGCCAATCGTCCGTTCGAAAAGGCGAGGCTGGCAGATCGACGCGATTGTAAAGATTCGTGATCGGGTTATCAGCCCAGGCATAACGAACTGCAACCGGCTTAGAAACCTTAGGACTTGAAACAATCACCGTCTCGCCTTCGATGCGCGCATCGGCCCACACGAAATGCCGATCCTCACCGGCGATCGCAAAACCCTTCACTGAGCCACCATCGATAGTTTTCAAACCCGCGCCATACTTGAAGTGAATTCGCACCTTATCGCCTTCGACTGTGTACCGATCAAATAGCGGTCCTGAGGGAATGATCTTTCGCCCGTAAGTCTCGGCCAGCGCCCACTGTGCGAGACGGCGTCCGACGGGAAGCTTGTTGTGCGGATGAAGCTCGAGCTCATCACCGACGTCGATCGTGATTGCCATTCCAGTCTGCGGTTCACGCAGCGTCATCAACTGAGCTTCGCGCAACTCAGCCCAGTCACTTTCGTCCGGCTCTGCCTTGCGCGCTCGCCAGTTGGGAAGCTGCACGAAGTAAAACGGAAACACGTTTCCCCACGCGCGGCGCCAATCGCGAATCATGGTCGGAAAAAGCGTGCGGTATTGATAGGCACGTCCGGCGTTGCTCTCGCCCTGATACCAGATGACACCGCGAATCGCGAACGGAACGAGCGGCGCAAGCATCGCGTTATAAAGCACACTCGGATTGTTTTGATTACCTGCTCCGACCGCTTCCGGACGCGTGCCCCAGTCAGGGTGCTTCGGTTCGAGCGCCAGCTCCACCTTGTAATCCCAAACTCCTTTTAACGACATCGCCTCGGAGCCTGCTGGTCCAATCGACATCGCGCCGCCTCGACTAAAACCACCTTCGCCCGCACTGTCGAAAATACGCACCGCGATCACGTTTCTTCCGGTGTGAACCAGTGAACCAGGCACCACGTATTTCCGTGGCACCGAGTAGCTGTTCGGCGTCTCTCTTCCGATCGAACCGACCTTCGTGCCGTTGAAATAGGTGACGTCGTAATCGTCAATTGGCGGCAGATTGAGCACGAGTTCCTTACCGGCCCATGACTCGGGCAAGTCCAACACTTTGCGAAACCAGATCGCACCGTCGATGAGCAGTCCGGCCGTCTCGATCTGTTGCGGCAGTTCCATCCTGGACCAGTCTGCGGCAGCGAAAGTCGGATCCGCGTAGCCGAGGGCTTCGCCTTTGTTTCCAGCATCGATATAGAGGTTCTTCTCTTCCCACGCGGCGAGCGCGCGCGCGTAGGCTTCTTTTGTTTGAGACGAAGCGTTCATGCTGCTTTCGTAGCGGTCGAGAATCGGTTTTAGTTCCGGTGACGAGAGCAGTGCTTCGTGACTGGTCCAGGCTTCGGCGGGAGTGCCGCCCCATGAGCTGTGAATCAAACCGACTGGTACTTTCAATTGCTGGTACAGTTCACGTCCAAAGAAATATCCGACGGCTGAAAAGTGTGCGGCTTCCTCAGGCGTGGTGACGACCCAGTGTCCTTCTACATCTGCGAGCGGTGACGGCGCAGTGTGATGCATCACTGTGAACAGTCTGATTTCCGGATACTTTGCTTGCGCGACTGTTTCAGCGCCATCAACTGTGTTGATAAGGGGCCACTCCATGTTTGATTGACCAGAGCACAACCAGATCTCGCCGACGAGAACGTTCTTCACGATCAGTAGGTTGTCGCCTTTGACGGTGAGATCGAAAGGACCGCTGGCTTTGAAAGGACCGAGCCAGGTCTCCCAATGTCCCTGTTTGTCGGCGACAGTGCTGGACGATTTCTGTTGTAGCGTAACGCTTACGCGCTCTCCGGGATTGGCATTTCCCCAGATGCGAACTTTCGTCTGCTGCTGTAGCACCATGTTGTCGCTGATGATCGCAGGCAGTCGCACCTCCGCTCGCGCGGCGATACTCACGCTGAAAAGGATTAGCAGCAGCAGAAAATTGTTTGTGCTTTTTGTCCTTCTTTGTGGCAAGAGAGCTTCTTTATCCGAGGCGGTAATCAAAAACAAAACGGCCGACTTGAATCGTTCCACGCCCGCCTGTAGCCGGCTGAATTAGCAGAGCCCGAACCATCGAGCTCTTGCGGTTTCGAACTGCTTCAACCTCACCGACCGTGTCGCCACTCGAGGCGCGGTAAAACGTTACCGTGATGCTGTCGGGCGTCTTGCGCTGATAACCAAAAACATACTCGCCAGGCTGCAGCGAGAAGTCGCCCACCTGAACCGGCACTTGAGCGATGAAAAAATGAGAATACTTCCCTTCCGCAGAGTACCCGGCCGTAATCATCACCACACCCGCGATAAACTTGCCGCGCCCATCCGTCACGCCAGACGCGGTGCGAAACTCAGTTTCAATGTTCTCTTTGATTACCGGCGCGCGAGCCGGAATTATTTTCCGCAACTCCCCTTCAGACGCAAGCCGCCAGCCCGCCGCCGCCGCATTGCTGAAGAAGAATGTAGCGATCAGTAACACCGCGAATAAACCCAGAGCTAGATCTGCGTTCATCCGCATAAATCTGCGGCTAATTTTTGACTGTTCCTGCAAAGCGCCTCCACGCCAAGTCGGTGCCGGGAATGTTAAAGTATCGCCCGGGAAAATGCATCGTTTAAATTACCTTCGAGTTGCCGCGGCGCTTGTGCTCCTCGCCGGCACTCGTACCTTTGCATTAGACCCGAACCGAACTCTCAACCAGTTTGGCCACCAGGTCTGGCTGACTGAAAACGGCTTACCACAGAACACCGTCCAGGCAATCGTCCAGACGAATGACGGCTATCTCTGGGTCGGAACGCAGGACGGCCTGGCACGTTTTGACGGACTGAACTTCACCGTCTTCGATAAAGAAAACACACCCGCATTCAAAAGTAACGACATTCGCTTTTTGCACGAAGACCGGCAAGACCGGTTATGGATCAGCACGTCTTACGGATTAATCTGCCGGCACAACGGACAATTCACGGCGTTTACAGTCAGCGAGGGGCTTCCTGACAACAGCGTTGGCCCCGTTGTTGAAGACACGAACGGTAACATCTGGATCGGAACCGCCGGTGGTCTAAGTCGTTTTGACAATGGAAAATTCAAAATCTTCACCGTCGAGCAGGGACTCGCCCGGAACGTAATTCAGACGTTGTACGCCCGCGCGAACGGTTCCGTTTTGGTCGGCACATCTGCCGGATTGCAGTTTCTTAAGGACGATCACTTTACGCCACCGAACATGCCCACCGGTATGCTCCCCGGTAATCTCACGTCAATCGCGGAGACAAGCAATGGCTATCTGTGGCTCGGCACTCTCGACGGGCTCTTTAAGGTTGATAACGAAGGACGGCAGTTGACCGTGCCACTATCCAACAGCCGCGTCAGCGCTTTGCACATCGATCGCGGGGGCGCACTGTGGATTGCAACTGCCGGTGGTCTGGCACGTTTGCGAAATGAACAAGTCGAAACTTTTACTGCGAGCGACGGTCTGTCGAGCAACCTCGTGCTTTCAGTGTTTGAAGATCGTGAAGGCAGCATTTGGATCGGCACCGAAGCTGGCGGCCTGAATTTGTTAAAGAGCAAAAAATTCACGACCTACACCACGAAAGATGGACTGCCGAATGATCTCGTCAAAGCCATTTACCAGGATGCGCAGGGCGGGATCTGGATCGGTTCCAACGGCGGCGGCTTGACACTGTTCAAGAATGGAAAGTTCTCGACCTGGACCACGCGCGATGGCCTCTCGAGTGACGTGGTCCTGTCACTTGCCGGCGACAAGGAAGGCACACTCTGGATCGGCACCCCCGACGGACTCAATCGTTTCAAAGACGGAAAATTTCAAACCTTTACTTTCGCGGAAGGACTCTCAAACGATCTGGTCCGCTCCGTCTTAGTCGATCGCAACGGTGTGCTTTGGGTGGGAACGCGCGATGGTCTGAACAGCTTTCGCGATAACGAATTCACCACCTATACAACGCACGAGGGACTCGCGAACAACTTCATCGGCGCGATTTATGAAGACTCGAAAGGCAATCTCTGGGTCGGAACGCTCGGCGGCTTGAGTAAAATCAAGGATGGAAAGTTTCAGACCTTCACCACTAAAGACGGCCTCTCCAGTAACACCGTCATCTCGCTCTACGAAGACGCAGCCGGTGATCTTTGGATCGGTACCAATGGCGGCGGCCTTGATCGTCTGCGCGGCGACAAGTTCGTTTCGTTCACGAATCGCAATGCTCTTGCGGCCGACGTCATCTATCGCATTCTCGAAGATGAGCAACAGAACCTTTGGTGCAGCTCCAACAAGGGAATCTTTCGTGTCAGTAAACGCGAACTCGAGAGTGTGGCCAACGGCGTCACGAGCAATCTCAATCCGGTTTACTATGGCCCGGCCGATGGCATGTTAACGAAAGAGTGCAGCGGTGGTGGACATCCGGCAGGATGGAAGACGAGCGACGGCCGCATGTGGTTTGCAACTATTAAAGGACTCGCCGTCATCGATCCGGAACACATTCCGCTCAATACGTCTCCGCCGCCGATCGCCGTCGAACAACTCTTCGTCGACAATAAACCGGTTCCGTTGACGCAAAAGTTGACACTGCCACCCGGTCTCGCACGGTTGGATTTCTATTACACGGCACTGAGTTTTATTGCCCCTGAAAACGTGCGGTTTAAATATAAACTCGAAGGATTTGATAAAAATTGGATCGATGGCGGCGCGCTGCGGGTTGCGTCGTACACAAACCTGCGACCCGGGAATTACAAATTTCGCGTGATAGCAGCCAACAATGACGGCGTTTGGAACGAAAGCGGCGCCGCGGTGGATCTTTATTTACAGCCGCGGTTTTATCAAACTTACTGGTTTTATCTGATCTGTGTTCTGCTGCTGGCAGTGACAGCGTGGCAACTTTATCGTCTGCGCGTTCGACGCATGGCGCTCCAATTTCGCGCCGTTAATGACGAACGTAACCGCATCGCGCGTGAGATTCACGACAACCTGGCGCAGGATATTCTCGGCATCTCAGTGCAACTCGAACTCGTTGCGCGACTGATGCCGGCCGCCGCCGAAACAGCAAAAGCGCATCTGGACCGCGCGCGCATGCTCGTGCGCAACAGCATGACGGAAGCGCGGCGTTATGTTTGGGACCTGCGCTCGCAGGAATTGCAAAAGAAAGATTTGCCGACCGCCCTTCGCGATACGGCGAAGCGTCTGACCGCCGAGAGTAATATCGAGACGGTCGTTGAAGTAGCCGGACCGTTGCGGCCATTACCAGCGCCGGTAGAAACTAATCTGTTGCGCATCGGGCAGGAAGCCATCAACAATGCAGTGAAGCATGCTCGGGCAAATCGAATTGAGGTTGCGCTAAACTTCGACACGCGCAGCGTGCGACTCGGTGTGCGGGACGACGGACGCGGTTTTGATCCGAGTCAGCAGATCGCCGATGGTCATTTTGGTTTGCTGGGAATGCGCGAGCGTGCCGAACAAATCGGCGGCGTGATGTCAGTACACAGTGCAATCGAAGGTGGCACGCAGGTCGCCGTAGACGTGCCGTTAAGTGAGTGAGGGATTCAAACGCATGATTCGCATAATGGTGATCGACGATCAGGCCGTAGTGAGACAGGGCTTTGTTTCTCTTATCAACACGGTCGCCGACATGGAAGTGATCGCGCAGGGCGTGAACGGGCAGCAGGCCGTCGAGCTGTATCGTGAGCACCAGCCGGACATCACTTTGATGGACCTGCGTATGCCCGTGCTGAGCGGTGTCGATGCGATTGCTCAGATCCGGCGTGAGTTTCCGAACGCACGAATCATTGTGCTTACGACCTACGATGGTGACGAAGACATTTACCGTGCTCTCCAAGCCGGAGCTCAAGGCTACTTGCTGAAAGACATGTTTTTCGAAGAACTGGAAGACGCCATCAGAAAGGTCCATGCGGGCGCACGCCGCCTGCCGCCGGTCGTGGCCGAACGGTTAGCCGAACGGATGGGCGCCTCGGAGCTGACGCTGCGGGAGCTCGAGGTCCTTCAGGAGATTGTGAATGGCAAGAGTAATAAAGAGATCGCGAGTTCGTTGCGGATCAGCGAAGCCACGGTGAAGAGTCACATCAACAACATCCTCGGCAAGCTTGGCGTAACCGATCGCACCCAGGCCGCCACCCGCGCCCTCCAGCGCGGCATCGTCCATCTTTAGCCACAAAAGGCACAAAAGCACAAAACAGATCTGGATCTGTTTTGTGCTTTTGTGCCTTTTGTGGCTAAAGATCAATCAAAAGTTGGAGATCGTGGCTCAACCTAAAGGTCATGACAGCTCTTCGCAATCCTGTTACTTTCTGCTTCGTCAGACCAATTCTCCGGTTCCGAGTTCATAATCAAGGCTTCTTACCTACCTAACTTGTTGCAGAACCCAAAGGGGTCTTGATTCAAGTTATAGAACTCGGAACCGGTCCTCCTCCATCTATCCCGCAAATTACCTCGAAATGGAATTTGGTTTTTAACCATTACTACTGGGTGACCGTTAACCCACTCCAATATGGCTGAAACTAAACCCAAACTCGTCGGAACTGTGATTTGGGTTGCCTTAGCAGCCTTCTTATTTGCTGCCATCGGGCTTCCCGTCGGCATGGTCTACCTCGCCAGCACGAATCTCGCAGCTAAAGATAAGGTTGAGCTGGGCCAACTCATCGTTTCGTTTTTTGGGTTGGTTGGAGCTGCCGCCGCATTCAGTCTCGCGGTTATTCAATACCGGCGCGCTGAAAAGTGGAAGAGAATTGAGTTTATTGCAAAAGAGATTAATGACTTTGAAGCAGATCCCGTAATTCGAAACGCGTTGACGATGATTGACTGGGGAACCCGCCGAATTAATCTTTCCAACGCGCCAACTCCGAAACCGGAAGATTTCGTTAGGATTACCCGCGAGATTCAGTGGAAAGCGCTCTTACCTCACACGTTGAAACAGGACCATGAGGAGTATCGGACATTTAAGTCGTCAGACGATGGCCCACCAAGTCTGGAGTACGGTAGAAAGACCTTCACCGTTCAAGAAGCTCAGATTCGGGACACCTACGACGCCTTATTGACTCGCCTGGATCGGTTTGCGAGCTTCATACAAGCAGGCTTGATATCGTCCGATGAATTGAAGGCTTTTATTATTTACTGGGTATGTGCCATCGCGGAAAACAAACATAAAGACGATCTGGCATGGAGACTCGCATTATTCGCCTACATCAACTTCTATGAGTACACAGGCGTCAAATATCTCTTTGAATGTTACGACAAAGACATTAGCGCGACCGGCCCGATCGCCAACAAACTAAGAGACTCTCTCGAAGGCGAAGAAAACAAAACTCTGGCCGCAAGGCTCGCTGAAGCTACGGCTTAACAGTCACCATCACGACGCTGTGGCTCGGGACTTCGGCGGAGAATTTTTCGGACATATTGCCGAGGTCTTTGGCGGCCCAGAGGTCGCGCACCTTTGCGGCCACGTGCGGTGGATAACCGATATCGGTCCAGGAGACTGAGATGTCTGCCGGCTTTGGGCCACGATTCAACAGCACCACAGCTCGTCCGCCGTCGGCCAACTGTTTGGACCATACTTCCTGATCGCCATTCCGCTTCACCCGTCGTCCCTGCATGCCGAGCGGATCTTGATCGACCGCGATCACTTCGCGGTTCGTCAGAATCTCCGATATCTCACGCGACATGCTGCGCAGGTCGTTCCCCGCCATGAGCGGCGCCGCGAGAAGGCACCACAAACTGAAATGCGCGCGATACTCCGTGGTCGTCATGCCACCGTTGCCGACTTCGAGCATGTCAGGATCGTTCCAGCGGCCCGGCCCGGCATACGATTCAAGTCCATCCTGAAGATCGAGAATGTGGACCACGCCCATGCCGCCCCAATCGCGTTTGCAGTCCCAACAATCTTGTATGTCGCCTGTCGTGCGCCAGAGATTGCCGACATTCCCGGCCCACAACCACGGCTTCGCCGTGCCCCATTCACAGATACTAAAAACAATCGGGCGCCCTGCTTTGAGCAACGCATCACGCATGATCGAATAGGACGCGGGGGCATTCTGAGTTCCGGTCGAGCACCAGTCGTACTTCAGATAATCAACGCCCCACGCAGCATACTGGCGCGCGTCCTGAAATTCGTAACCACGACTGCCGGGACGCTTCTGGCACGTGAGCGTTCCGGCGTCGGAATACAGCCCAAACTTCAAGCCTTTCGAATGAACGTAATCGGCGAGCGCTTTCATTCCGGAAGGAAATCTCTGCGGATCCGGCTGGATGTTTCCCTGCGCGTCTCGATCGACTTGCCAGCAGTCGTCGATCACGAGATAGACGTAACCGGCGTCTCTCATGCCGCTGGTCACCATCGCGTCAGCCATTTCCTTGATGAGCTTTTCGCTCACGTTGCAAGCGAACTTGTTCCAACTATTCCAGCCCATCGGCGGCGTTTTGGCGAGACCGTTATCGTGGGCTTGAACGTCAGTGAAACAAAAGACAAAGAGCAGTAGCGAGGCAACGCTTATGAGTCTTTTCATAGTTATCATTGGGAAATTCGATGTGCCCCGTTCAGGAATGGGTCTACTTGAATGGTTTTTCTTAGTCTTGTATCAGTTGAAGAGCCACCCACAGTGATCTCGATCTGGTCCCGCTCGACAACCCACGTATCATTCCGTTCATTCCAGTACGCGAGACGCCAGGCTGGCAGTGACAGCTTCACGATCTTCTCTTCCTGCGGAGCCAGATGGACGCGTGTGAATGCCTTCAACTGTTTGGGCGGACGCGCAACCTTGGAATCCAGATGTTTGACATATAACTGGACCACTTCATCCCCGGCACGTTTCCCCGTGTTCTTTACCACTACGCTGACATTGAGGCTTGGACTTACAAAAGTTGACTCGCTCGTCTTCAGGTCTTTGTATTCGAAAGTTGTGTAGCTCAAGCCGTATCCGAATGGATACAGCGGCTTGTCGCGAAAGTACATGTACGTCCGGCCGTGGCGGATATCGTAGTCCATCATCGGCGGCAGTTGATCGAGCGACGTGGGCCACGTTTGGACCAGGCGGCCGGCGGGGTTGTAATCGCCGAACAGGACAGACGCTAGCGCGTGCCCTTCTTCCTGGCTGTTCAACGCCATGTGCAGAATCGCGGGCACGTTGTCCTGCGTCCAATTGATCGCGTATGGAAAGCTCGACTTGAGCACGACGATCGTTTTCGGGTTCGCGGCGAAGACCTGCTTGATTAGCTCTTCCTGCTCGAGTGTGATCGACTGACGATCCACGGCTTCACGTCCTTCACTCGGCACCGAGACTTTTGCCCACACGTTATCGAAACCACCGTTCGGATGATTTCCCACACAGACGATCGCGACGTCAGACTCGCGCGCGAGTTTGACCGCCCGGTCGCCGTCGTTGTTCGCGGCGTAACTTAGCTTCACTGATTCGCCGACCGCGTTTTTGATTCCTTCGAGTGGCGAGATGGCGTAAGGAGGCGTGCCACTGTACCAGTCGAGCAAGACTTCATTTGCGCGTGGACCGATTACAGCGATCGATTTCAGCGACTTCTTATCGAGCGGCAAAAGATTGTTTGAGTTCTTTAGCAGAACGATTGATTCCTGCGCGGCGAGCAACGCGACGGCTTTGTGTTTGTCAGTCAGCCACGGGTCAGTTGACTCTTGTCCGATCGACGCGTAAGGCACGAGTGATGGAGGATCCAACAGGCCCAGCCGGATCATCACTCTGAAATTCCCGCGCAGCGCGCGATCGATGTCCTTCTCCGTCAACAAGCCTCGTTTTAACGCGCCTCTGACCGCATCGCGATAGTCGTCGAGAAACTGCCCAATACCGGCTTTAATAGACTCGGCGGCAGCCGTTTCAAAATCAGGATAGTACTTGTGTGCCGTCACGAGGTTCTTCATCGCACCGGCATCGGTACAAATTATTCCATCGTTTCCCCACTCGTCGCGCGTTATTTTTTGCAGCACCGGATTCACCGTCATCGGCACTTTGTTGACGGCGTTGTACGAGGCCATGTACGCGCGCGAGCCACCTTCGACCACACCCATGCGAAACGGTAACGAGTAATACTCGTGAAAGAGGCGCTGATCGAAATCAGAACTCGATTTGTCGCGATCGTTCTCATTGCTATTCGCCAGAAAGTGCTTCATCAAAGCAGCGGCCTGCCAATACTTCGGATCATTACCTTTCAAGCCTTTCACGAATGCAACGACCATCGAGCCGTTGAAATACGGATCCTCGCCGTAGCACTCCTCGGTTCTGCCCCAGCGCGGATCGCGGCCCAGGTCGGCGTTGGGCGATCGGATGACAATTCCGCCCTGATGATATTTCGGACTCTGAAAAACGTAACGAGCTTCGTAGCCTTCGACTTGTCCGGCCTGCATGAGGAGATCCGTGTCCCAGGTTTCCCCAAGTCCGATGCCCTGCTGAAATGTCGTCGTCGGAATCGTCAGTGGCCGGCCCCACTTTCCTGGTCCACCTTGAGTGAGTCCGTGAATACCTTCGACGTGGCCGCTCGCTTTGATGCCAAGACGAGGGACACTTGGATTAGTGTCAAGACACTCAATCTTTTCGTCGAGCGTCATTAAGGACAGGATGTTGTCGATGCGCTGTTCGATCGGAAGATCGGGATTTTGGAACGGATACTGCGTCTGAGTAGACGCGCGCGGGATAAACACCAGCGCGCACAGTATCAGAAGTATTAGGCCACAGATTTTCACTGATCGTTTACGGATTTCCCTCCACAATCTTGAGATATTTTCGGATTGGTGGATTCGTCAGTTTGGTGATGAGCCCGCTGGGCCACTTGATCTCGATGCTGTCGATTTTTGTCGCGGTGCCGATGCCGAGAATCTCGCGCGGGTCGTGTGAAGAAAGATAACTGCCGCCCGCTGTTTTGAGGCGTCTGAATTTTTTGCCGCCCGCTTCCCACGTGATGATGGCGCCGACCGCTTCGGGATTGCTCTTTGTGGCCACGAGATTCAGGCCAACCCAGTTGTTGCGATTGCCGCCTTCGTTTCTCAACAGCACTGGAGCAGCGCCGTTGTTAATGATCAGGACGTCGAGGTCTCCATCGTTGTCGTAATCGCCAACCGATAGACCGCGCGCCGGAAAGTCTTTGCCGAAGACCTCACCCGAAATCGCGCTGACGTTCTTGAACGTCCCATTGACATTCTCAAACATCAAGAGCGGCTCTTTGTATTTCACTTTCAGCGATTGAATCTCGACCATGTCGTCCGGATGGCCGTTCGCCAAAATCAAATCGGGATCGCCATCGTTGTCGTAGTCGAAAAATCGCAAACCCCAGCCGCTGAGCAGACGCGTCGCCGACCCAATCTCGCCCGGCTTATCGATAAACGTCAGGTCCTTCTGATTTTGATAAAGACTGAACAGCTCCTGATCGATGTTGGCGACGAACAGATCCTGCCAGCCGTCGCCATCGTAGTCTGCCGCATCGACGCCCATTCCCGAGCGCGGCGCACCCGAATCGCTGTAGGCGACACCCGACAGCAGACCAACCTCTTCAAACTTTCCTTTCCCCTTGTTCACAAAAAGAAAGTTCTCGAGCGTGTCGTTCGCGACGAAAAGATCCATCAGGCCATCGTTGTTTATGTCAGTCGCAACTGCTCCAAACGATTTACCGAGTCTGGACGCGATACCTGATTCTTTACTCACGTCGAGAAACTTGCCGCCGCCCTCGTTGTGGAATAGATAGCTCGCGCGCGGCTTGAAGACGCGAGGCACGCAGTAATAGCGACGACCGATGCGGTTATCACCGCAGAAGATATTGCCGTTGCCGCTGTATTGCACGAAGCTGGAGACGAAGAGATCGAGTTTGCTGTCGTTGTCGTAATCGAACCACGTGGCACAGGTGGACCAGTTTGGCGCCGCCACACCGGCTTTGTCGGTGACGTTTGTAAACGTGCCGTTGCCGTTGTTGTGAAAGAGGACGTTCGCGCCGTAGTTGGTGACGTACAAATCCTGCCAGCCATCGCCGTCGAAGTCCGCGGCCGCTGCACCCATGCCGAAGTTGCCCATCTGCCCGCACGCCACGCCGGCTTTATCAGTCACATCGGTGAAAGTGCCGTCGCCGTTATTGCGATAGAGCGCGTTCTTTATCGGAGTCTTGGGCGTGTAGAAATCTGATGGTCCACTGTTGACGAGATAGATATCCATCCAGCCGTCGTTATCGAAATCGAAGAAGAGACCGCCGCCGCCGCACGTCTCGGGCAAGTGTCGGAGTTCTGAGCGGCCGTTATCGTGCACCCACGTGATCTTGCTCTCCGATGAAGGCACTTCCACGAAGGTCACGCGTTGCGCGGGAAGCTCAGGTTTCGCTTGAAACAAACCACTTCCGACCAACAAGCTTAAGATTATGACGACCCCAAATCCCTTCATACCTGATCCATTTTATAAATCTGCGTAATCTGTGGTTCAGTTTGGAAACTTCTCGCCGGGCTTAACAACCCTGATGTAATGATCCGTAAACTCGAAGTGCGCGGCCTTGATTTCAGTCTTCGGCATGTGACACGAAGTGCAATCCTTGTCAGCTACCGGACAGCTCTTGCCGTCGCCGGCTTTTGCGGTCTTGTCGCGCAGTGAATGACATTCCAGACAGCGCTTATCGTAATAAGCCGCATCTTCCCGGAGCGGCTCGTGCGGATCGTGACAGGCCGTACAACTGATCCTGCGATCGTCCGAATAACACTTGCTGTGGAAAATACGGTAGGGCTGAAAACGCACGTTGTTGATTTCCATGCTTTGCAACAAGGAAAACTCTTCCGCGCCGCGATGACACGACGCGCAAAACTGTTGCGTCAACTCATCGCCACTCATGAGTCCCGGGTTGTAAATCGACTTCGCGGGCGTATCGCCGGCTTTGACGGACGTGATGTGTTGTCCGCCTGGACCATGACAAGCTTCACACCGCACACCGTGCGCGAACTGATCCAGATGCAGTTGCGAACCACCGAAGACCGCACCCGTTGCGTGACAACTGAAACAACTCGCCACCTCGTTCGCAGTTAACAGACGGCCGGCCGCATCAGTCAGTGACTTAGGAACCCCGCGCGGCGCTCCAATCGTGAAATCGAGCGCCTTCGTTTGGCTGTAGAAACTTACCAGGCTTTCGTAGTACTTACCGTCGCGCTCCAGCATATAAGTCTGGCCCATCTTGCCTTGTCCGAAAGCGTAGATGATGGGAAACGAGAGCGTGTCTTTGCCGTCGGTCACTGAGTAAAAGCTCTGCTTGCCGTCGCGCTTGATCTCGTAAGTATATGGACCAACCTGCATGCTGAGTTTTGGATTCTTGCTCAGCACCTTCGAGGCGGCCACGGGCTCCATCGCCTCCGTCATTCCGCTCTGAGCATGCGAGGCGAATTGTTTCTTGTGACACTCGCCACACGCCTGATCGCCAACGAAAACAGTGTCGACCGGCACGCGCCTCGGGTTCCAGCGTCGCACTGCATTCATCTGGGCATTCACTACAACGCCCAATGCGATCACGACCGCGATTAGCAAATACTTTTTAGACACAGACACAGATTACACGGATTACTGCGGACTAGGTTTTTCTTCGAGCTGTCGCTTCTGGTTGTATTCGTCCTGGAGCTTCTTGAAGGTCTCGCGTTCACGCGCGGCGTCGTCTTTTCGGCCCGCGCGCGCGTACGCGCGTGCGAGCGCGAAGTGCATCTCCGGGCTTGAAGGCGCGAGCTTAACGCCTGCCTCGAGTTCTTTGATGGACCGATCGACTTGGCCCAACTCGAGCAGAACTCGTCCCAGCACGTTGCGCGCAGCGTACAACTTGGGCGCGAGTTGCACCGCCTTTTCCGCCAGCGGTAACGCGTCGTTGAATTGGTCTCTCTTCAAATACTCAAACGCCATCTGGGTCATCGCCGGATAGTGCAACGGTGAGATCTCCAACTCACGTTTGAATTCTTTGAGCGCAACATCCGCGTCCTGCGACAACATGAAGACACCGAATCCATAATGAACATTCGGATCGTTTGGATACTGGGCCAGCAGCGTGTCGAAAGCCGCGCGCGCCTGTTCCTGCCGCCGCGCCGCCATGTTGATACCGGCCTGTCCTGCAATCAGGACTTTCTCCCGCTGCGCGGCAGGGATCTCCGTTGGGAGGTAAGGCATTCTCAACATCGTCAGACCAAAAGCTTCCACGACTTTCGGACTGGCGTTGCCTGTGCGTAGCAACTCGGCAAGCGTATCGAACGCGTTCTCGAAATATTCGAAGCGTATATATAAAAGAGCGATGTGATAAAGAGCTACGCCGTTGAGTTCGGGGTTGTCGTTTAATCCGAGCGTCTTTCCTCGTTGTAATGAAGTCGCCGCGCGCTCGTAGTCAGCGGTCTGAAACAGGCAGAGACCGAGCATGGCCCACGCCGGTGCTCTTTGCGGCTCGAGTACGACGAGGTTCTGGAAAGCGTCGCGAGCCTGCGGGTACAAGTCCTTCTGGTAAAAGATGGCTCCGATATACCACCAGCCATCGGGCCACTTTGGTTTGATATTCAGCGCCTTTCCGTAGAGCGCGATCGCGTCGTCAAAACGCTCGGCGAGGCGCGCCTCATCAGCTTGCTTCACAAGACCATCAAACTCCGCCTCAGCATGTGCTGCAGTTTGAGGACTTCGTTGCTGCGGTCTGGCTTTGCGTTTGGTCTGCGCCGAAAGCGGCGCTGAACACAATAGCAACACCATCGCTAACAACAGGAAATTGAGCACGTTCTTGGATCGGGTCAGTACAGGGAGCGGTAGCGACCTGGTCAAACCAGTGAGGTCAAAAATCGCTGAGAGATATCGGATGCTGATCACTAACCAGGTCGCTACCGCTCCCTGTACTGACCCGATCCAAGTGCGATCCTTACTTTCAGGGTTTGGCTTGTTGGTCGGCATTCGACTTTTGAATGATTGCCTTCTCGCGGTCGCCGTCGTCTTTTCGATTGAGCCGGTAATAAACCGACGCGAGCAAAACACGCGCTTCGACGAAATCTGTGTGCTCCTTCAAAACGCCTTCGAGCAGCGGCAACGCGTCGCCTGGTTTGCCGGCCGCCGCATAGACTGCGGCCAGGTGATAGCGTGCGTATTGTTCGCGCGGCCGCAGTTGAATTGCCCGCTGCAAGTAGTTCCGAGCTTCGTCGAGTTGCTTATCCTGGCGCAGCAACACTCCGAGATACAGATTTGAGTCAAAGTCATTCGGATTGCCGGCCAGCTCAGTCTTGAACGCGACTTTTGCTTTTTCAGTATCCCCCAAACGCATCAACACGCGGCCATACCAGGCCTGAACTGCCGGAAGCTTTGGGTTCAACTCGAGCGCGCGCTGCGCTTCTTTGAGAGCCGATTGAGCGTCGTCCGCCAGCAAGAGAATCGAGGCCATCAAGAGATGCGCCTCGGCCGAATCTTCGTGACGAAACAAGCGATCGATGATGGCCTGGCCTTTGTCCAGTTGACCGTCACCGATGAGTGCGCTGCCGAACAGGTAAGCGAGTGTGCGGTTGCTCGAGTCGGCATCCGCCAGCGGCGATAGCATCTCGATCACCTTCTTGTACTCGCCTAAACGAACCTGACAATCCGCCAGCACCAGTTGCGCGTTCGCTGTTTGCGGTGTGTTGGGAACAGCAGCAATGAACTTCTCCAACTCACCCGCGGCTTCCGCGAACCACGCGGCCTTGTAATAAGCCAATGCGAGATTGAAACGGATCGCGTAATTGCCGTTGTCGATAACTAAAGCTCGTTTGTATTCCTGAATCGCGTCTTCATAACGGCCCAAAGCGGAATACGCCGCACCCAGATTCGAGCGCACGTCCACTCGCGCCGGGTTCGTCGCCAGGATCGCGAGATAGGCGCGCACCGCGCCCTGCAAATCTCCGCTCTGATGTAGCTGCGTGGCACGCTCAAAATCGCGTTCGACGGTGGCGGCTGAATCCTGTGCTGAGGCAGCGCCGGCGAGCAGTGCTCCCCAAACAAACAGCGAAATTACCGCAACCACTTTGCGCCGCTTTTTTGTTGCCATTTATTAATCCAGGCGAGCTTAAAAATCGATGAGAGTATACAACACAGAGCTGTAAATCTGTGGCATACTGAGCGGAAAAAATGAGATCCTTTTTGAGTCTTTTACTCAGTATTTCGACCGCATTTTCGCCCCTCGTCGTGTGGGGCCAAACGAGTGCACAGGATCAGGACGAAGTGATCCGCGTGCGCAGCAATGAAGTGCGGCTGGACGTAGTCGTGAAGGATAAAAAAGGTCATCCCATCAAAGACCTGAAGCCGGAAGATTTCGAGGTTCTGGAAGACGGCGTCGTACAGAAAGTCGAATCGTTTCGGTTCGTCTCGAGGGAAGCCGGCGCGAATGTCGCAGAAAAGAAGGATGACAACCCAACAGGTGTCGTAAACCCGGCGCCGGTAACACCGGCAAAGCGTTCCGCTCCGACAGTTACGGCGCTCGTTTTCGATCGACTCTCACCGGAAGCGCGCGCGCTCGCACGTAAAGCCGGACTCGCATACGCAGAAGAAGGCATGGCGTCCGGCGGTTTCACCGGTGTCTTTGGCATCGATCAATCACTCCGCACGGTTCAACCGTTTACTGACGACGCCGCATTAATAAAGGGCGCAGTCGAGCGAGCTACCGGAGCCGCGACGTCTACGTACGCGTCAGGCGCGGCGAAGATGCGCGAGAACACGGAACGCAGCATCTCTCTCGACAGCCAAGTCTCATCAGCCGCGAGTAATGCGGCAGCGGCGGCCCGGAACAGCAGCGCGGCTACAGCGGCGGGCGAAGCGTCAGGCCAGGCAAGGGCCGAGCAAATGTTGCTCGAGATGCAGAACCAAATGCTGGACCATTACGAGCGACTCGAACGCGACCAGGAAGGGTTTGCGACTATCAACAGCCTGCTGGCAGTGATCAGTCCGATGCAAAATCTGCCGGGACGCAAAACCATCATCTTCTTCTCGGAAGGTTTGAAGCTGCCGCCGGCGGTGCAGCAAAAATTTCCGTCCGTCATCAATGCTGCGAATCGCGCGAACGTCAGTATCTACTCGATTGACGCTGCCGGATTACGGATTCAAAGCGGAACGGCAGAAGCCGCGCGTGAGCTCAACTCGCTTGCGGGCGCGCGCATGGCGCAGCAGGCCAGCGGCAACGATCGCGCCGGGAATGGTCCGTATATGAGAGCGCTCGAGCGAAACGAGGATCTGTTGCGCTTCGATCCGCGCAGTGGTCTCGGCTCGCTGTCAGATCAAACGGGTGGCTTTCTGATTCACGACACGAACGATCTGGTTTCCGGGCTCCGTCGTATCGACGACGATATGAATGGCTATTACTTCCTCACCTACGTGCCTAAAAACAAGGATTACGATGGTCGCTTCCGGCGCATCAGTGTGAAAGTGTCGCGGTCCAATGTTGACGTGCAGTCGCGGCAGGGTTACTACGCGGTCGAGTCGGTCGGTGAGCTGCCGATGCTCGATTACGAAGCGCCAGCAATCGCTGCCGCTCGGAAAAGTGATTCGAAACAAAGCCAGTTACGAAGCACTGCGTTGAGTTATCCCGCGCCCGGAAGAGATGGATTGATCTTGATTCTGGCCGAAGCGAAGCTGGCCACGTTCAAGTTTGCCTCAGGCGATAATAAAACCTACAACACCGATTTTTCGATCGTCGCACTCGTGCGCGACGAATCGGATCGAGTTGTTCAGAAGCTCAGCCAACATTATGGTTTGACTGGCAATATTAAGGACTTGGAAGCCGCGCAAAAAGGTGACGTGCTTTTCTATCGAGAAGCGCAACTGCCGCCTGGTAAGTACCACGTGCAAGTCATCGCTTATGACGCAGCGGCCGGCGGAGTTAACGTCAGCACCACGAAGCTGGAGATTTCAGGTAGTGATCTAAGCAAACCGCGACTGAGCAGTGTGGCAGTGCTGAAGAAGGCGGAACGGCTGACGACGGCGGAGCAGCAACGCGATCAGCCGCTGCATTTTGGAGAGCTGCTTGTTTATCCAAATCTCGGTGAGCGGATAGCAGCCAAACAGCTTGCGTACTTCTTTACCGCGTGGCCGCCGAAAGGCGCGACGAAGCCGATGCAGTTGACGTTGGAGATTCTGCAGAATAATCGTCCGGTTGGTAAGACGTCCGGCGAGCTGCCGCCCGCGGATGAGCGTGGTCAGATCAAGTACGCGGGTTCGTTTGCGATTGATAAGTTTCAGGCGGGCGAATACGAGCTTCGAGTCACGGTCAGTGATGGCCAGAATAGTGTGAGTCGTTCGACGAGCTTCACTATCGGACAGTAGTTCACAAAAAGCACAAACAGATCAACGTGTCCGGCTCACCAACATGTCTGGCTGTATCGGCAATTTCTTTTTGTGTTTTTGTGCCTTTTGTGGCTACTTTTTCTTTTGGTCGATTTGGAGCGCGAGGGCTTTGGCTTCGGTGATGAATTCGCCGCGTGGGGCCTGTTGAATGTAAGTCCGAACAGAGCGAGCGGCGTCTGTGAGATCGCCACGAGTCATGTAAATGCGAGCGAGGTGATAGTGCGCCGCGACGCATTCATCACCGCCCATGATCAAGGCGCGCGTCAGTTCAGCTTCTGCAACCTCCAAATCACCCATTTCCAGTTTCGCGATTCCGATCCACAGTCGTGCAACTGGTCGCGTGCTGTCGATCGCCACTGCCTGATTCAAGAGTGAAAGCGCTTCCGCATAATTGCGTCGTTCCATCTGGACCAGGCCCATGTTGAACTTCGCATTGAAGTTTTTCGGAT
>JADMIO011426225.1_pt1 | contig 25354 bp, 29 predicted proteins | sample 8958161 | NCBI WGS metagenome assembly JADMIO01 (sample SAMN16585339, study PRJNA669376) | soil metagenome | isolation source: Crop rotation soil | place: USA: Cullars Rotation, Alabama | collected 2011
GGCCGCGACTTCAAGTCACGTGAATTCCAAGCTTCGGATCCCACTGTGCTGGAAAGGCCCTGCGGCACGTGCGCGATGCCCATGCGCACCAGACGCTCCGGCGCGAAGCCGGTGACGTCGTCGGCCTGGAAGCGCACCCGGCCGCGTCGGGGCGTCAAGAGCCCGGACAGCACGCGGAGCAGAGTGGATTTCCCCGCTCCATTGGTGCCGACGAGCGCCACCACCTCGCCGCGGCGGACCTCCAGCGAGACGTCCCAGAGCACCTGGACCGCCCCGTAGCCGGCGTCGAGCGCGCGCGCCTCGAGCAGGGCCATCACGCCGCCGCGGTGGGGGAGCCGGCGCCCGACGAGGCGCCCAGATAGGCCTCGATTACCGCCGGATCGGCGGTGACCCGGCCCGGCGTGCCCTCGGCGATCTTCCGGCCGTGGTGCATGACCACCACGCGCCGGCTCAGGCCCATGACCGCACGCAGCACGTGCTCGATCACCACGAGCGCGATGCCGCCGCGGTTGATGTCGCGGAGCAGCTCCATCGCCACGTCGACCTCCGCCGGGGTGAGCCCGGCCATGACCTCGTCCAGCAGGACCAGGCGGGGGCGGAGGGCGAGCGCCTTCGCCAGCTCGAGCCGCCGGAGGTCCACGGTGGTGAGCGTCCGCGCCGGCTGCTCGCGCCGGTTTCCCAGGCCGACCAGATCGAGCAGGTCGTCGGCCTCCCGCAGGGCCGCCCGCACGCCCGCGGCCGGCCCGCCCCGGAACAGGGCGGGAACCGCCACGTTCTGGCGCGCGGTCATTCCGCGGAAGGGCTGCGCGATCTGGAACGTCCGGGCGAGGCCCAGCCGCGCGAGGGCCGGCGCGCCGAGACCCCACACGGTGCGCCCCTCGAAGGCGAGCGTGCCGCCGGTAGGCGACTCGAGCCCGGTGACCAGGTTGACCAGGGTGCTCTTGCCCGCCCCGTTCGGGCCGATCAGGCCGACGATCTCGCCGGCATCCACGCTCAGGTCCACGTGGTCCACCGCCACGAGCCGGCCGAAGCTCTTGGTGAGCCCTCGTCCCTCCAGCAGGGCCATCAGAGACGGCTCTCCTCGAGCTCGGCGCGCACCCCGGCCCAGACGCCCCCGCGGGCCCGCCAGATCTCCGCGAGCCCGCGGGGGGCGAAGATCACCAGGACGCACACGAGCGCGCCGAAGAACACGTTGTGGAGGAACACGGAGACGCTGGTGAAGCCGGTGTCCAGGCTCTTGAGCACCAGCGCGCCGACCAGGGGCCCGAGCGCGGTGCCCGGCCCCCCGAAGAGCGTCATCACGATCGCCTGCACCGTGAAGTCCACGTCGAACACCGTCGGCGGATCGATGAACGTGACCCAGTACGCGTAGACGCCTCCCACCGCGCCGAACACCGCCGCGCTCGCCGCGTAGGCCGCCACCTTGTAGCGCAGCGGGCTAATCCCCAGCACCCGGGCCGCGTCCTGGTTCTCCCGGATGGCCGCGATGGCGTAGCCGACCTTCGTGCGCGGCAGCAGCGCGCCCGCCGCCACCGCGACCAGCAGGAGGGCCAGTATCCAGTAGTAGAAGCCGGTGAAGCTGCGGGCCACCGGCAGGTTCATGCCGGAGCCGCCGCCAGTGATTTCCAGGTTGGCGGCGAGCTGCCGCAGGACCAGCATGAACCCGAGCGACGCGATGGCAAAGTAGTGCCCGCGCAGGCGCAGGAGGAATGCCCCCATCGCCATCGCGGCCGCGGTGGCCAGCGCGGTCCCGGCGGCCAGGGCCACCGGGAACGCCACGCCGCCCCGGGTCATGACGATGCCGGTCGTGTAGGCGCCGATGCCGAGGAACGCGGCGGTGCCGAAGTCGGGATAGCCGGCGTAGCCGCCGATGAGGTTCCATCCGCAGGCGAGGGCGGCGAACAGGAAGATGCCGGTGAGCAGACGGATGTGATAGGTGCCGAGGAATGCCGGCAGGATCGCGGCCGCCAGGAGCAGCGTGGCCGCGACGGCCGCGCGCGCTCTCATCCCCGGAACCGGAGCGCGTGCCCGAGAAGGCCCGCCGGCCGCACCATCAGCACCGCGATGAGCGCACTGAACGCCACGATGTCGTCGTAGTTGGGACCGAGCCAGGCCGCCGCGTACGTCTGCACGAAGCCGAGCACGAAGCCGCCCAGCAGCGCGCCCGGTACGCTGCCGAGGCCCCCCAGGACGCACACCACGAACGCGATGAGCGTGTAGCCGGCCCCCATCGCCGGGAAGATCGGGGCCGTGAGGCTGATGAGCCCGCCGGCGACCCCGGCGGTGGCGGCGGCGAGCGCGAAGGTCACCGCGTACACGCGCGCCACCGGAATGCCCATCAACCGGGCCGCCTCCTGATCCGAGGCGGTGGCGCGGATCGCGCTCCCGAGCGACGTCCGCGTCATCACCAGGTGGAGGAGCCCCGCGGTCAGCAGCGCCACCACCAGGCCCACGCCCCGGACCACCGGGAGCTGCACCGGACCGAGCGCCAGGCTGCGCCCGGAGTAGGCGGTCGTGACCGCCCGCACGTCGGGCGTCCAGGCGGCCAGGGCGAGGTTGGAGATCACCAGCTCGAGGCCGAACGTCAGCAGGAACGTGACCAGGAACGAGGCCCGGATCACCGGGTTGATGACCAGCCGCTGGAGCGGATAGCCGAGGACGAAGAGAGCGAGGCCGGTGATCGGCAGGGCCAGCAAGGGATCGATCCCGTACCCGGTGAAGAGCCAGTAGGTCAGGTAGGCGCCGACCATCACCAGGGCCCCGTGCGCCAGGTTCACCACGTTGAGCACGCCCCAGACCAGGGAGAACCCGACGCCGATGAGCGCGTACATCGCGCCGAGCAGCACCGCGTTCACCGCGTTCTGGAGCGCGACCTGGAGCACGGGGTCCATCCCGTGCCGCCTACTTCCGCGCGCTCCAGGTCGGGGTCGGATAGAGGGCCTTCGCGGTCGCCACGTCCGGCGGCCACACCGTGACCGGGCGCCCGTGCTGGATCTGCACCGTGACCATCGGCTTGCGCGTGTTGAGCCCCTGATGGTCGAACTGGATCGGTCCGTAGAACGTGGTCGCATCCAGGGAGGCGAGCGCGGCGCGCACCTTCTCCGGGTCGACGCTCCCCGCTTTCTCGACGGCGAGCTGCAGGGTGACCCCGGCCGCGCTGCTCTCCGCCGCGTGGTAGTCCGGGACGAACCCGTACCGCTCCCGGAACCGCTGCGCGTAGTTCCCCGCCGATCCGAACACCGGGCCGCGGTACTTCACGTCCGGCGTCCACTGCGACGAGGCGAAGACCCCTTCGGCCGACGGACCCAGCGCCTTGACGAAATCGGGGGTGGTGGGGCCGACCGTGAAGCCGAAGAAGTTCGCGTTCACGTCCAGCGTCTGGGCCTGCTTCATGATCAGCAGGCTCTCCTGCAGGTGGCCGGATCCGATGAGGACGTCCGGATGCAGGGCGCGGATGCTGGTCAGCGCCGCGCTCAGGTCCGCGACCCCGACCGGGTACTTCTGGAAGTAGACCACCTTCAGGCCGTTGTGCTCGGCCCAGTCCTTCGCTCCGTTGGCCACCTCGAGCGAGAAGAGATCGTCGGCCGAGAGGATCGCCACCGTCTTGGGAGCGGGCCGCAGGCTCGCGGCCGCCTTCAGCATGCTCGCCGCGTAGTCGTCGGCCGGGCTCAGGATCCCGAACACGTACCGGTAGCCCTGGGTGAAGATCTTGCGAGCCGCGCCGTTGCCCTCGACCATCGGGATCTTGTACTTCTCGGCGATGGCCGCGTCGGCGAAGGTGGCCGGGCTACCGTAGGGCCCGAGCAGCAGGGTCACTCCGTCCCGGCTGATCAGTCGATCGGTCGCCTCGGCCGAGGTCTGCGGCTTGCTCTGGTCGTCGTAGTAGATGATCTGGACCTGGTAGGCCTTGTCGCCGATCTTGATGCCCCCGTGGGCATTCACCGTGTCCGCCCACAGGTCGTATCCCTGCTTGGCGAGCGCCCCTTCCCGGGCCTCGGGCCCGGTGGCGGCCAGGGGCGCCCCGATCTTCAGCACGTCCTTGCCCACGCCGGCGGCCGCCGGCGCCGGCATTCCGGCGCCGAGCAGCACGATCGAGATCGCGGCCACCAGACCGATGCAAGCCCGAGCGCGGGGAGCCATGGCCGGCTACCCCGCGTGCCGGGGCGTCGGAGACTGTCCGGGCACCGGCTCTGTGGCGGACGTCACGCGCTGGGTCATCCGGCCCAGCGGCCAGACCTGCCGGCCCGTCGTCGCCTCGAACATCATCGCGCTCGCGGTGTACCAGCCGATCACCGACGCGATCACGAAGAGCCAGCCCGCGACGGTCAGGAGGCCGCCGTGCAGGCTCAGGTGGGCGATCGCGGCGAGCGTCGCCCCCGCGGCCAGGAACGCGAGGGTGAGGCCGAGCGCCGCGCTCGCCGCCGCCGCCGCGCCGACCCACGTGATCAGCGCGAGAGGGATGAACCAGAAGCCCAGCTCGTGAAACGGCCCGGCCGGCTCCGCGAGCCTGCCGGAGAGGAACAGCCACTGGAGCAGCGCGTAGCCGATCCAGAACGAGCCCCACGTCCCCAGCATCGCTGTCCCGAGGACATCCGGGACCTCGAATGCCCACATGGCGGCCAGCAGCGGGGTGAGGCCTCCCAGCACCGCGATGAACGGCAACAGCAGGAACTGGCTGTTCGAGTCTCCGTACCACCCGGCCATCCGGGCGGCCACGACGAACGTCGCGGCCGAGAGACTGAAGAGACCGAGGACCCACGGGCCCGCGATCCGAAACGAGGATTCCTTCATCGATGTGGCATTGAACATGACGTCCACTCCTTCCTTTTTTCTCGTTGAAATGTCATCACGCGGTCGTCGCCAGCCGCGGCACCTCCATCCCGGACCGGGCCAGCGTCTTCCGGACTCGGTCAGGACTTCCGAGATCGCACCACGTGAGATCCGATACCCGCAACACCGCCACCGGCTGCGCGCAGGCCTCCAGGACCGCCCGCGAGAAGTTCGCGGTGGGCGCGAGCGCGTAGGCCTGACGCACCGCCCACTCCTCGAGGTCGCCGTCCCAGAACGCGGAGAGCCAGCCGAGTCGGCCCGCCACGCCCGGCACGCACGCCCGTCCGCTCGCCAGCAGCGCGCCGGCCTCCGTCACGAACACGAGCGTGTTCCACAGGCATCCCTGCCGGAACAGGGCGCGCGCCAGTTCCGGCGAGGGCTTCTCCAGGAACCGCCGGACCCGGTAGATCGGCACCCGACCGGCCGAGGTGATCCGCTCGCCCGGGTCGATCCACCCGTACTCGGGCTCGGGCTCGCTCGGAGGCACCCCCAGCAGCACCATCCATCCGCGCTCTCGCCCGATGAACCGGGCCGCATCGGCGACGTGCTGCATGAACCGGGCCTCCTCCCGGATGAAATGGTCCGACGGGAAGAACGCGATCGTCGCGCGGGGATCCCGCGCCGCGATCCACTGGGCGGCCAGCAGCACCGCCGCCGCGGTGCCCCGGCTCTCCGGCTGCTTCAGCAGCTTCGAGGCCGGCCGCGGCCCCAGCTCCGCGGCCAGGTAGGGGGCGTGCCGCTCCACGCCCACCACCACGGTGCGATCGGGAGGCACGAGAAGCGCGACACGGTCCAGCGTTTGACGCAGCAGGCTTCGGGGCCCGAGCAGGCGACAGAACTGCTTGGGTCGCTCCTCGCCGAGCGTGCGCCGGACGAATGCGCGCAGCCGGACGCCCTCGCCTCCCGCCAGGACCACTGCCCACGTCTCCACGGTCACCTCCCGCTCATGCCCCGATGCCTCGAGCGTAGCAATCCAAGATGAGAGCAGAATGAGGGGCGTGTGAGACGTCAGGTCCGGCGCGCAGTCGGCTCGCCCCGGCTTGACAGGTGGGGGCCCGAAGCCTAGTGTTCCCCCCGTGGAAGTCAGGACCGAAGGAGTGCTCGGCTCGACGACCGTCGCGCCGCAACGCCTTCGGTGGAGTCGCCAGCTCCGCCGCGTGACGCACGGCACCGTGGTCCTGGCCGGCGCGCTGTGCGTGGCCCTCATCGTGGCGATGGCGGTGTTCGCGGGCTCCCTCGCGCCGCGCGATCCCGACGACCAGAACTTCGACCTGATCGAGGCCCGCCCGGGCCCGCAGGCGCTCTTCGGCACCGACCGCTTCGGTCGCGACGTGCTGAGCCGCGTGATCCACGGCTCGCGCATCTCGCTCTACGTGGCGATCACGTCGATCTCGGTGGCGATGGTGGCGGGCGGCGCCCTCGGCCTCACCGCGGGCTACCTGGGCGGCGCCTGGGACAACGTGATCAACCGCGTGCTCGACGTCTTCTTCAGCATCCCGGGGCTGCTGCTCTCGGTGGGCATCGCGGCCATGCGCGGACCCGGAGTCAACAGCGCGGTGATCGCCATCGCGATCGTGTACGTGCCGCTCTTCGCGCGCGTCATGCGCGGCCCGGTGCTGGCCGAGCGCGAGAAGGAGTACGTGGAGGCCATCCGCGCGCTCGGGGCGCCCCGCTGGGTGGTGGCGCTCAAGCACGTGCTTCCCAACGTGGTCTCGCCGTTCGTGGTGCAGGGCACGGTGGCCCTGTCCCAGGCGATCCTCATCGAGGCCTCCCTGAGCTATCTCGGCCTCTCCGCCCAGCCCCCCACCCCGTCGTGGGGCAACATGCTGAACGAGGGGCGCACGTATCTGGAGACCGCGCCCTGGATGTCGGTCTTCCCCGGCATCGCGATCATGATCACCGTCCTCGCCTTCAACCTGCTGGGCGATGGTCTGCGCGACGTCCTCGACCCCAGCGCCCACTGAGCCGTCCCTCACCCGACCTTCCCCAGGAGGCACGCCCATGACGATCGATCCCGGCCAGCACGATGGATCCCGCTATAGCCGCCGCCGGCTCCTGCAGGCGGGCGGTCTCGCGTTGGGCGCTCTCGCGATCGGCCGCCCGGCGGCGGCCCAGGCCCCGAAGCCCGGCGGCACCCTGATCTCGGCCCAGACCACCGAGGCGACCGGGCTCGATCCGCAGCTGGTTCCCGCGCTCTCGCGCAGCCGCCGTTCGCCGCTGACCTACAACCAGCTGGTGCGATTCGACGCGCAGATGACCCCGCAGCCGGAGCTGGCCGAGTCGTGGGAGACGACCAAGGACGGGCTCACCTGGACATTCAAGCTGCGCCAGGGGGTGAAGTTCCACGACGGGCAGGAGATGACCAGCGCGGACGTGAAGTTCACCTTCGACCGCCTGTTCGAGAAGAGCCCGGGCAAGTCGGACTTCATCGCGGTCGACAAGGTGGAGCCGGCGGGCAAGTACGCGGTGAAGTTCATCACCAAGGAGCCCTTCGCGGGCATGCTGGCCGCCCTCGGCGGCTTCTGGGGCTTCATCATCAGCGAGGCCGGGATCAAGAAGTACGGCGACCTCAACAAGGCGGCCCTCGGCACCGGGCCCTACATGTTCGAGGACTGGAAGGTGGAGCAGCAGCTCCAGCTCAAGAAGAACCCCCACTACTTCAAGAAGGGCCTGCCCTACGTGGACGAGCTGGTGGTGCGCACCATCCCCGACGAGGCCAACATCGTGGCCGCCCTGCGCACCGGGCAGATCCACCACGCGTTCATCGAGGACAACAAGAACTTCAACCTGCTGAAGGACGAGAAGACCCTCACCGGCTACCGCAGCTCGCGCCTCGGCTACGACTACCTCAACATCACCGCCACCCGCGGCCCCCTCAAGGACGTGCGGGTGCGCCAGGCCATCAGCTGGGCGGTCGACCGCAGCCAGGTGCTCCGGGTGGCCGCGGCCGGCTTCGGGCGCCTCACCGCGCCAGCCACCGCGCCCATGAAGCAGTGGCAGCTGCCGGAAGAGGTGTGGATGAAGTACTACAAGCCGGACGTGGAGAAGGCCAAGAAGCTCATGGCCGAGGCCGGCCAGAGCGCGGGGTTCACCGTGAAGTGCATGGTGATCCCGACCTTCCCCACCATGGTGGCGGGCGCGCCCGTCATCGCGAACCAGCTGAAGCGCATCGGCATCACGATGGAGATCGAGCAGGTGGAGTACGCGGTCTGGATCAAGCGCTGGCTCGCGCACGACTTCGACATGACCATGAACACCACGCCCGGCTACGCCGATCCCGACACCGCGTTCTTCCGGGCGCTGCACTCCACCAAGGGCCAGAACTGGAACAGCTGGAGCGTCCCCGAGCTGGACGCGCTCCTCGAAGAGGGTCGCCGGACCATGGATCAGAAGAAGCGCAAGGAGATCTACGACCGCGTGCAGATCATGATCCTCGAGAACGTGCCGCATCTCTGGCTCTTCTCCGCCGACACCATCGACTTCACCCAGGTTCGCGTGAAGGGCTTCAGGCAGCACCCCACCGCCCTGCTCTACGGCCTGGAAGGCACCTGGCTCGACAAAGCCTAGCTCGTGACCCGCTATCTGCTCGTCCGCCTCTACTCGATGGGCCTCACGCTCATAGGCCTCACGGTGCTGATCTTCCTGATGCTCCGCCTGATCCCGGGCACCGTGGTCGAGCAGATGATCGGCGCCGACGCCGTCGTCAGCCCGGCCATGGTGGCCGAGCTCAAGCGGTTCTTCGGACTCGACCAGCCGTGGTACGTGCAGTACGGCCACTGGATCGGCCAGCTCGCCCACGGTGACCTCGGCACGTCCTGGCGCACCGGCAAGCCGGTGGGGGCGCTGATCCTGGAGCGGCTGCCCGTGACCCTCGAGCTGACGCTCTTCTCCACCGCCTTCGCGCTGGTGCTGGGCATCGCGGCCGGCATCGTCTCCGCGGTCCGCCGCGACCGCGCGGTCGACAACGTCACGCGGGTCGGCACCCTGCTCGGCCTCTCGGTGCCCGTGTTCTGGCAGGGCACCATGCTCATCCTCTTCTTTTCGCTCTACCTGCGCTGGATGCCGCCGGTGATGTGGGTGGACTTCACCACCGACTGGCGGCGCAACCTCACGATCATGGTGCTGCCCGCGCTCTGCCTGGGCACCGCGAGCGCGGCCAACATCGCCCGCACCACCCGCTCCTGCATGCTCGACGTGCTGGGCTCCGAGTACATCCGCACCGCCGCGGCCAAGGGCCTCGGCGGGCGACTGGTGATCCTGAAGCACGCGCTGCGCAACGCGCTGATCCCGGTGGTCACGGTGGCGGGGCTGCAGATCGGCATCCTGCTCGGGGGCACCGTGGTGGTGGAGGAAGTGTTCACCCTGCCCGGCGTGGGCCGTCTCGTGCTGTGGTCGATCTACCAGCGCGACTACCCGCTGACCCAGTCCACCATCCTGTTCATCGCGCTCCTCTTCATGACCATCAACCTCGCCGTCGACCTGCTCTACGGGTATCTCGATCCGCGGATCCGGTACGGCCGCTGATCCCGGAGGCCGACATGCGCGCCGCCGTGCTCTTCGAGCAGGGCAAGCCCCAGCGGGTGGAGGAGCTGGATCTGGAGCCGCCGCGGCGGGGCGAGGTGCTGGTGCGCATGGCCGCGAGCGGGGTCTGCCACAGCTGCCTGCACGCGGCGGACGGCTCCTGGAAGGGCGTGCCCCTGCCCATCGTGCTGGGTGACGAGGGCGCCGGCGTGGTGGAGGCGCTCGGCTCCGGCGTGACCGAGCTGGCGGTGGGGGATCACGTGATCCTCTCGTGGGCGCCCACCTGCGGCCGCTGCCACTACTGCGTCATCGGCCGCCCGAACCTCTGCGAGCGTCGCCAGCCCGGACGCGGCGTGCTGCCGGACGGGACGACCCGGATGAGTCTTGGCGGGTCGCCCGTCTACCACTACGGCCACGTGGCCACCTACGCCTCGCGGACGGTGGTGCACGAGTCGTGCGCGATCCGCATCGATCCCGCGATGCCGCTCGACCGCGCCGCGCTGATCGGCTGCTCGGTGATGACCGGGGTCGGGGCGGTGCTGAACACCGCGGCGGTGCCCGCGGGGGCGAGCATGGCGGTGTTCGGAGTCGGGGGCGTCGGGCTCAACGTCGTGCAGGGCGGCGCGCTGGTCGCCGCGCACCCGGTCATCGCGGTGGACCTCTTGCCGACCAAGCTCGAGCACGCCCGCGCGGTGGGCGCGACCCATTGCGTCGACGCCTCCCGCGAGGACCCGGCCGCCGCGATTCGCGCCATCACCGGCCGCGGGGCCGACTTCACGTTCGTGGCGGTGGGCGCCACCCGGCCCATCACCCAGGCGGTCGACGCGCTCGCCCCCGGCGGCACCTGCGTGCTGATCGGGGTGCCGGAGAGCGGGGCGGTGGTGCCCATGGACGTGCGGCCGATGGTGACCGGCGAGCGGGTGGTGCGCGGCTCGAGCTACGGCAGCGCGCGCACCCGCGAGGACCTGCCCCGGATGGTCGCGCTCTACCGCGCGGGCCGGCTGCGCATCGACGAGCTCATCACGCACCGCTACGGGCTCGAGGACGCCAACGAGGCCTTCCGGGCGCTCGCGGCCGGCGAGCTGGGCCGCGGCATCATCGTGTTCTGAGCCGTGCGGGAGATCGTGTTCGCGCTCGAGTTCACCGGCCGCGGCGGCCCCGCCCGCGGCTCCCGCACCCGGCGGCAGGCGCGCAGCACCGCGCCGAGCCAGGCGATCCGCACCACGATGGCCGCGAACGGCATCACCACCCTGGTCGAGGTGCTGCCGGGCGAGGTCGCGGTGCTGGAGTCGCAGGTGGAGCGCTCCCCCGACGGCAGCTTCGTGGAGGACGGCACCATCACCTACGGCAGCGCGGGCTCGATCACCTTCGACACGGTGGGCCGTGGCCACGTCGGTCCTTCCTCCGACGGGCGGCGCAGTCATGGGGTCGTGATGTGGCGGGTCACCGGCGGCGACGGTCGCTTCGCGGGCGCCCAGGGCTTCATCACCTCGAACTTCACGGTGACCGCGGACGGCCTCGTCACCGACGACCACTTCGCCCGGCTCTACCTGCCCGACTGAGACGCGCTACGGCAGCAGGTCCGCCGCCGCGACGCGGGTCCCGGGAAGCGCGGAGGGCTCCGCCGTCGCCCCGCGGTCGAGACGGTCCATCGTCCGATAGCGCCAGCCGTGGGTCGCCCCCGGATCGGGGATCGGGTCCCGGTGGATCTCCAACACCCGGTCGATCAGATTGACGATCCAGTACTCCGGCACGCCGGCGCGCGCGTACAGGCTCCCCTTTTCCCGCCGGTCGAAGCGGAGACTCGCGTCAGCGACCTCTACCACCAGCACCGGACGGCCGGGGTGGCGGGCGCGGTAGTCGGCGCGACGGCCGGGGACCACCGCGAGGTCCGGCTCGGGCGCGGACTCCTCGTCGAGTGCCAGCGGCATCTGGGCGCGGACCATGAAGCCGGGCGGCAGTGCCGCCCGCAGAGCATCATCCGCCGCGCCGAGCGCGGTGGCGTGCGCGCTGTTCTGCGGCTCTGCGACGATCACCTGCCCCCCGATCAGCTCGACCGGATCGGCGTGGAACACGCCGAGGTCCACCAGGCGATCGTACTCGGCTCGCGTCCAGCGCCGCACGGTCAGCGGAGGCTGGTCCATGCGGCCACGCTACCGGAGCGTAGCGCGGCGGTCAACGTGTCTGTGAGGCGACGCGCTACCCCTTCACCGAGCCCGCGGTGAGCCCCTGCACCATGTACTTCTGGAAGAGCAGCACCAGCAGCACCGCGGGCAGCGCCCCCAGGAAGCCGGAGGCTGCGATCACCGAGTAGTCGATGTTGATCTGCCCGTTCATGCCCGCGATGACCGGAGGCAGCGTGGTGGTGCCGGGCTTGGTGTTGAGCACCTGGGCCACCACGAACTCGTTCCAGCACAGCATGAACGTGAAGGCCCCGCCCGCCACCAGCCCCGGCCCCGAGACCGGCAGCACCACCTTGTAGTAGGCCTGCAGGCGGTTGCAGCCGTCCACCAGCGCACTCTTGTCGAGGTCGACGGGCACGGTCTCGAAGTAGGCCTTCATGATCCACACCGTGAACGGCAGCGTGAACGAGCAATAGGCCACCGCCAGGCCGGTGAGCGTGTTCTGCAGCCCCAGGGCGCGGAAGATCACGAAGAAGGCCGGGATCAGCACGATGGTGGGCAGCATGCGGGTGAAGAGCAGCGCGAAGAGCGAGATCGTGCGGAGCGGAAAATGAAAGCGCGCGTAGGCGTAGCCCGCGGTGGTGCCCAGCGCCAGGTTCACCGCGGTCACCACGCTCGCCACCACCACCGTGTTCCACATGGAGGGCAGGATCTTCGACGCCTGCCCCTCGGCGTGGAAGCGCACCATCCCCAGGATCATGCGGTAGTTGTCGAGCGTGACCTCGGGCGGGATCAGGGCGAGCGGACGGGCCATCAGGTTCTTCTGGTAGGAGACGCTCGTGACGAAGAGCCACACGAACGGTCCCACCAGCCACAGGATCACCAGGGCCACCAGTCCGTAGAGCACCAGGCGACCGCCCGGCCGTCCCCGCGCGATGGCCATCGCTCAGCCCTCCGCCTCGAAGTCGGCGAGGATCAGGCGATGGTAGACGAGGGTCATGAGCAGGCACAGCGCGGTGAGGGTGTAGAGGATCGCGGTGCCGGGACCGAACTTGAAGAACTTGAAGGTGGTCTGGAAGCCGAGCCACGAGATCGTGGTGGTGTCGTAGCCGGGCCCGCCCATGGTCAGGATGTAGATCAGGTCCAGCATCAGGAAGCCGTTCACGGTGCAGAGCACGAGCACCAGGAACAGGATCGGGCGGAGGGCGGGCAGCGTGACGTGGGCGAAGCGCTGCCAGTAGCCGGCGCCGTCCACCTCGGCGGCCGCGTAGAGGTCCTCCCCGATCGACTGCATGCCGGCCAGGAACAGGAGCGTGGCGAACGGGGCCTGGTTCCACATGTAGACCGCGACCAGCACGTTCAGGGACGTGAAGCCGTCCTTGAAGAACGCGATGTAGGAGTCGATGAGGCCGGCGCGGTACAGGAGGCCGTTCACCGCCCCGAACTCGAAGTCCAGCAGCCCGATCCAGAGCAGGCCCACCACGATGCGGGAGAGCGACCACGGGATCAGCAGCAGGCTGCGCATGAGAGGGCGGCCCGCGAAGCGCTCGTTGAGCACGAGGGCCATCCCGAGGCCGGCCAGGGTCGCCTCGGCCACGAACGCGCCCACGAAATAGAGGGTGCGCCAGAGGGAGGACCAGTAGAGCGGGTCGCCGAACGTCTGGAGATAGTTCTTGAGCCCGATGAAGCGGTAGAGCGGCAGGCGCACCCCGAACGCCTCGAGCGCGGGACCCCCGGCGCGCAGCAGGTTGACGTCGGTGAACGACAGCCAGAGCGAGTAGACGAGGGGCACGGCGACGACCAGGCCGATGGCCACCACCACCGGCAGCGCGAGCAGCCAGGCGAACCCTGCCTCGGAGAGACGGAGCCCGCCCGCGCCGCTCTTGGCCATGGACCGCGGGAGCCGCGGCCTACGCGAGGGACTTCTGCAGCGCCACCAGCTCCTTGAGGCCCTTCGGCACCGTGGAGGAGCCGCGGATGATGTTGTGGACCACCGCGATGGCCTTGGTGTCGTACTCGGAGTACCACGACTCCTTGAACGCGTTGATGGTGCGGCCCTTCTTGTACTGCTCGCGCAGCAGCTTGAGGTCGACCCACTTGTCGTAGGACTGGATGACCTCGGGGTGGTCGTACATCTCGGGGTACGGGTTGTCGAGCCCCGCGATCAGGCACCACTGCCGCTGCACGTACCAGTCGCCGTTGCCGTTGCCGCCGAGGAACTTGGCGAACTTCCACGCGTCCTCGAGCGCCTTGGTCTTGGCGTTCACCGTGTAGAACTCGGTGAACATGTGGGTCTGCCCGTTGCCGGGGTACATCGCCATCTTGGCCTTCTTGGGGGCCAGCTTGGAGTTCTCCGGCTCGCCCGCGATCGTGCGCAGGTAGTAGGAGTGGTTCGTGTGGTAGGCGTAGCGGCCGCTCCAGAACAGGCGGTGGGTGTCGGTGGAGGAGGTCTTGGTGAGCACCTCGGGGTTCACGAGGCCGGCCGCGTACGCCTTCTGCCAGCGCTCCATCGCGCGGGCCGCGCCCGGCTCCTGGTCGGCGATCACGTGGTTCTTGGCGTCGAAGACGCTGGCTCCCTCGGAGAAGCAGTCGCTCAGGAACTGGGGCATGGTGCCGGAGGCGCTGTTGTTCCAGTTCGGCAGGTACGGGGTGTCGCTCACCTTGTCCCGCTTGAGCTTGGTCGAGTGCTCGATGAGCTCGTCCCACGTCCGGGCGGGGGCCTTGATGCCGGCCTGCTGCAGCATCGGCTCGTTGTACATGAGGATGAAGATGCTGTTGAAGTAGGGCAGGCCGATGGTCTTGCTGCCGTCGCGGTTCTTCAGGCTGTCGAGGCTGGCGGGGGCGATCTTCTTCTTGAGCTCGTCCATGCCGGGCAGGTCGTCGAGAGCACGGATCAGTCCGTTCTCGAACCAGCGCTCCCGGTTGGCCGAGTTGCAGTACATCACGTCCACCACCTCGCCCGCGAACGCGCGCGTCTCCATGGTGGAGTGGTAGCTGGCCCACGGGATCGATTCGTACTTCACCTGCCCGCCGTGCTTCTTGTTGTAGAAGTCGACGTAGTCCTTCACGGTGTCGGGCTTGAACACCCACCCCGAGAAGTTGACCGGCTTGTCCGCGCGCGCTCCCCGACGCGAGCCGTCCGCGAGCACCGCCCCCGCTCCCAGCAGTCCCGCACTCCCCAGAAACCTGCGCCGGCTGATCGTGCTCACGAGTGCGTCCTCCTCTGTATGGGAAAACGTCGGCGACGACGGGCGATCGAGCATTGAGCGCTTGAGCGGGGATTCTGGGCCCGCGCGCGGCGGCTTGTCAAGGCGCCGGCCGATCAGGCGCGCAGGGTCGCGAGGACCTCGTCGTGCAGGCGGCCGTTGGTGGCCAGCACCGAGCCCTCGTAGATGGACGGACGGCCCGCGAAGTCGGTGAGGCGGCCGCCCGCCTCCTCCAGGAGGATCTTCATGGGCGCGGCGTCCCACGGCTTGAGGTCCACCTCGAGGTAGATCTCGGCCTTGCCCGCCGCCACCAGCCCGTAGCCGTAGTAGTCGCCGAAGCCGCGGGTGCGCCGGGTCCGGTCCAGCAGCCGCACGAAGCCGTCCCAGTGTCCGCCCTGCCGCAGCAGGTGGAGATCGGAGTGAAGCAGGTGCGCCTCGTCGAGCCGCGCGCAGTCGGAGACGCGCAGCCGGTCCTCCCCGCTCCACGCCCCCTCGCCCCGGTGGGCCCACAGCATCTCCGCGCTCACCGGGTTGTGCACCACTCCCGCCACGATCTCCCCCGCCTCCTCCAGGCCGAGCAGCACCGCCCAGATCGGCACGTGGCGGATGAAGTTCTTGGTGCCGTCGATGGGGTCGATGATGAAGCGCCGGTCCTGCGGCCCTTCCGCGCCGAACTCCTCGCCCAGGAAGCCGCGGTCGGGACAGGCGCGGCGGAGCGTGTCCTTGATCGCCTGCTCGGCCTCGCGGTCGGCCTGGGTCACCGGGGTCTGATCGGACTTGATGGAGACCTCGAAGCCGCCGCGGTAGTAGCGCAGGGCGATCTCGCCCGCGGCCCGCGCCGCCGTCAACATGGCCACGACCACGTCGGGGACGGGCCGGGGCGTCACCCGATCACTCCTGCCACTCCCCTCGCTCGACCAGTACCTCCTTGAACACCTCGAGGGCCTCCACCACCACTGGCATGCCCCCGTAGGTCACCTGCTGGAAGATGACCTCGGTCACCTCCGGGCGGGTGGCGCCCACGTTGAGCGCGGCGTGGATGTGGGCGCGGACCTCGTTGCGGCGGTTCAGCACCGTGAGCGAGGCCACCGCGCACAGCTCGCGCTGCTTCTGCGAGATGACCTCGCGGCTGTAGAGCTTGCCGGTGAAGAACATGCTGAGCTCGCGGGCCAGGTCCCGGTCGAACTTCTTCCAGGTCTCGAAGCCGACCCCGCTCTTGATGGAGTGGAACAGCATGCGGGCGGTCTTGCGCGTGGTCTCCTTGAGGGCGTCGTCCATGCGGTGGGCCTCCGGAATCAGGCGATGCGGGTGAGCAGGCGCACCAGCGCGTCGGGGCGCGACAGCATCGGGTCGTGGGCCGCGTCGAGGTCGACCGGCCGCACCCCCAGTCGGGCCGCGTTGGCGGCGGCCCGCTCGGGAATCACCGCCGCGTCGCGCCGGCAGCGGATGTAGGTGCGCGGGATCGTGAGGGTGTCGAAGCGGCGCAGGTCGACCCGCTCGAAGAACGGGCGCGCGGCCTGCGGGGTCAGCAGGGACAGTGCACGGATCGTGCGCGGATCGTGGCGCGGCAGATCGCCGAGCCAGCGGGCCCACGCGGTCTCCGCGGGGTGACGGAACGTCCCGTCGCCACGCCCGCGCACCTGGGCGGAGAGCGCGGCGCGCGCCGGCTCCGTCATGTTGGCGAGCGCGATGCTGCTCCCGTGGGCCGGTACCACCGCGGCGAGGAACACGAGGTGCGCGATGCGCGCGGCCGCGAGCTCGGCGGCCTTGGCGATGACGAGCCCGCCCATGGAGTGGCCGACCAGCACCGCGCGGCTCACGCCGGCCTGCGCCATCGCGTCGGCGACTGTGCGCCCGTAGGCCTGCGCGCCCGCGTGGGCGAACTCCGCCGCGCGCCGGCCGTGGCCGGGCAGCTCGGGCACCAGCACGCGGTGCCCCTTCTTCGCGAGGCGCGCGGCCACGTCCTCCCAGCACCACGCGCCGTGCATGGCGCCGTGGACGAGCACGAACTCCCTCCCCATTCCCGGCCTCCGTTCGCGCTATAGTAACCTAGTCGCCGGCAGCCCATCCCCCATCAGGAGATCAGAGGAGATCGCATGGCCACCATCGAGCGCTTCGCCGCGAAGAGCGTCTGGGATCCGCCGACCTACTCGCAGGGCGTGAAGGTGACGGGCGCTCAGACCATCCTCTACCTCGCCGGCCAGGTCGCCTACGACGCCAAGGGCGGGCCCGCACATCCGGGCGACTTCAAGGCACAGGCCCGCGCGGTGTTCCAGGCGCTGAAGGCGCAGGTGGAAGCGGGCGGCGGCACGATGGACAGCATCGTGAAGATCAACACCTACCTCACCGACATCCGCCACCGCGCCGACCTCGCCGCGATCCGCGAGGAGTTCATGGGCAAGAAGTCGTGCGCGTCGACTCTCGTCGGCGTGACCGCGCTCGCGGTGCCGGAGTGGCTGATCGAGATCGAAGCGGTCGCCGTCCTCTAGGCGCGCTCGCGTGGCGGACACGCTGAATCCGTACATCTTCCGCGCCTACGACGTGCGCGGCAAGGTGGGGCGCGACATCACCCCGCCGGTGTTCGAGCAGGTGGGGCGCGCCTACGGGACGCTGGTGAGCCGCCGGGGCGGGCGTACGGTGGCCCTCGGCATGGACAACCGCACCTCGTCGGCGGACCTCAAGGCCGCCTTCGAGACCGGCGTGCTCTCCACCGGCATCAACGTGGTCGACATCGGCGTCAACCACACCCCGCTGCTCTACTTCGCCACCGCCCACTGGGGCCTCGACGGAGGCGCCACCGTCACCGGCAGCCACAACCCGGTGACGGACAACGGGGTCAAGATGGTGCACGCGGGCGCGGCCCCGCTCACCGAGGACGAGATCCAGGGCCTGCTCGGCAGCATTCGCACCGGCGACTTCGAGCGGGGCAGCGGGCGGCGGACCGCCCGCAACCCTCGAGAAGATTATCTGGGCGCCATCACCGGCCACGTGCGCCTCGCGCGCCCTCTGAAGGTGGTGGTCGACGCGGGCAACGGCATCGCGGGCGCGTTCGCCCCCGAGCTCCTGCGCCGGCTCGGCTGCGAGGTGGTCGAGCTCTACTGCGAGTCCGACGGCACCTTCCCCAACCACCTCCCCGATCCGGAGATGGAGGAGAACATGCGCGACCTGGTGGCCAAGGTCAGCGAGGTCGGCGCCGACGTGGGGCTCGCCTACGACGGCGACGCGGACCGGGTGGGCATCGTGGACGAGACGGGCCGCCGGCACGAGGCGGACCTGCTGCTCGCCATCCTGGCCCGCGACCTGCTGGGCCGCCACCCGGGGGCCAAGATCATCTTCGACGTGAAGTCCTCGCAGGTGCTGGTGGACGACATCCGGCGGCACGGCGGCCAGCCCATCATGTGGAAGACCGGCCACTCCCTGCTCAAGCGCAAGATGCGCGAGGACGGCATCCTGCTCGGGGGCGAGATCTCCGGCCACATGTTCTTCGGCGAGAACTGGTACGGGGTCGACGACGGCATTCTCGCCTCGTGCCGCTTCCTCTCGCTGGTCGCCGCGGACGCGCGGCCCGCCTCCGCCCACTTCGCCACGCTGCCGCACCTGCACTCGACCCCGGAGCTGAAGGCCCCCTGCCCCGACGACCGGAAGTTCCAGGTGGTGGGCGAGCTCGCGGAGGAGTTCAAGGGCCGCTACGAGACCATCGACATCGACGGGGCGCGCATCATCTTCCCGGAGGGCTGGGGCCTCGTGCGCGCGTCGAACACGAACCCGTACCTGACCCTGCGCTTCGAGGGGCGCACCGCGGAGTCCGTCGACCGGATGAAGACGGTCGTCTACGACGCCCTCCGCCGCTACCCCTACGTGACCCTCCCCGCCTGACCGCTACGCGAGGGCCAGCGTCACCGCCTCGCCCAACCCCCGCGCGAGCCGGCAGTCGCGCGCGCCCCAGAAGCCGCCCGGATCGAGCAGGATCCCGTCGAGCCCGGCCCCGCGCGCGCCGAGCACGTCCACCGAGTAGAGGTCGCCCACGTAGATCGCCTCCGCGGCGGACACCCCCGCCTCGCGCAGGCCGAGCGCGAAGATGCGCGGGTCGGGCTTCTCCACGCCCACCACCGACGAGTCGATGATGAAGTGCAGGTGCGCGGCGAGCCCGGTCTCCTCCAGGATCGAGCGCACCGAGCCGTTCGAGTTCGAGATCACCCCGGCCACCAGCCCCGCCGCCCGCACCCGCCGCAGCGCCTCGATCGCCTCCGGATCGGCGCGGGTCCACAGCCCGACCGGCAGGTTGTAGCCGCGGCGCCACCGGGCGATGGCGTCGATCTCCTCCTCCTCGGTGATCGCGAGGTGCTCGAGCAGATAGCGCAGGTAGCGCCCGTGGATGCCCGTGCTCTCGGTGGAGGCGCCCGGGGCCAGGTGCGGGTCGAGCCGCACGCGGGCCCGTAGCTCCGCCTCCTCGACCTCCTCGACGGTCACGCGCCGCCCGCGCGCGCCGAGGTGCTCGGCGATGCTGGCGTAGTTCATCCGGAGCAGGGTGTTGCCCGCGTCGAAGATGACGGCCCGCATGGAGTCATTATAATGAGGCCGCGCATGGAACTCGCCGGCCCGCTCCTCGTCGCCGCCGCGTGGGCCGATCACGGCGGCCCGCTCCGCTCCCCCGGACCGAGCCCGCTGCTGACCGGCCTGCTCGCCGGCCTCCTGGCGCTCGCCGCGAGCGTGCTCATCGTGATCATCGTGATGCGGGTCATTCGTCGATGACCGCGTGGCCGCGGTGAGCACGCTCGGCATCGCGGCCCGCTGGCTGCACCTGGCCGCCGGCCTCGGCCTCGTGGGTCTCGTGGCGGCCACGCTGCTGGCGGGCCGGAGCGCCCGGCCCACCGCGCGGGCGTGGGAGGCGCGCGTGCTGCGCGGGGCGCGCGCCCTCGTGCTCTTCGTGCTGCTCTCGGGCCTCATCGTGCTCGCGCACCAGGCGACGGTCGTGACCGGCCGCCCCGCCGCGTTGTGGGAGCCCACCGAGTGGGCGCGGCTGCTCGCCCACAGCCAGTTCGGCACCGTGTGGCTCGTGCGCCACGGCGTGATCCTGCTGCTGGCGGCCCTGCTCCTGCTCCGCGAGCGCGAGGACTCCGTGGCCGACCGGCTCGCGCTGCGGGGAGAGGCGGGGCTGCTCGCGGGCGTCGGGCTCGCCGCGATGGCGTGGGCCGGCCACGCGGCGGCGGTGGAAGGCGTGGGCCTGCTCGCCGCCCTGATCGACGCGCTCCACCTGCTGGTGGCGGGCGTCTGGCTCGGCGCGCTCCTGCCGCTGGCCGCGCTGCTGCGCGCCGCCGCCCGTCCCGAGGGCGCCGACGCGCGTCCCTACGCGGTGCTGGCGGTGCGCGCCTTCTCGCGCCTGGCGCTCCTCTGCATGGCCCTGCTGGTGGTGACCGGCGTCGCCAACGCCTGGTTCCAGGTCGGTTCGGTGCCCGCCCTGGTGGGCACGCGCTACGGCTGGCTCCTGCTCGTCAAGCTCGCGCTGCTGGCGCCGGTGCTGGCGCTCGCGCAGTACAACCGGCGGCGGCTGCTGCCGCGCCTGGCCGGTGACGGCGATACCGTCGGCCGGCCGGCCCTGGGGCGGCTCGGACGCTCGATCGCCGCCGAGGTCACGCTCGGGCTGCTCATCGTGCTGGTGACGACCGGGCTCTCGCTCTCGCCGCCCGCGGTGCACGACTCGGTGTGGTGGCCGTTCTCGGAGCGCTACGCGTGGGACGTGGCGGCCGCGGTGCCGGGCGGGGCCACGCGCCTGCTCATCGGCGCGCAGCTCGCGTTCCTCGGCGTGCTCGCGGTGATCGTGGGGCTGCTCTTCCGCTCCTGGCGCGTCCTGCTCGTCGGCGCGGGCGGCCTCGCGGTGGTGTTCGGCCTCTCGCTCGCCCTGCCGCCGATGACGGTGGACGCCTATCCCACGACGTTCCGGCGCTCGTCGGTGCCGTACGGCTCGGTGTCGGTGGCCAACGGGGCCGCGCTGTTCCGCACACATTGTACGGTTTGTCACGGGGCGGGTGGGCGCGGGGACGGGCCGGGCGGCGCCGGCCTGCCGCGGCCGCCCGCGGATCTCACCGCGCCGCACACCGCGCAGCACACCGCGGGCGACATGTTCTGGTGGCTCACCCACGGCATCCCGGCTGGCGGCATGCCGCCCTTCGGGGCGGTGCTCGGTGAAGAGGAGCGCTGGGACCTCATCAACTTCATCCGCACCATCTCCGCCGGCGAGCAGGCCCGCCAGATGACCGCGCTGGTGCCGCCGGGCCGGCCGTGGCTGGTGGCGCCCGATTTCTCGATCGTGGTGGGGCCCGCGCCGCCGCGCAGCCTCAAGGAGCTCCGCGACCGCTGGATGGTGGTGCTCGTGCTCTTCACGCTGCCCGAGTCGCGCTCGCGCCTGGCGCAGCTCGCGGAGGCCTACAACACCATCCAGGGCCTGGGCGCCGAGGTGATCGCGGTCCCGCAGGGCGACGGCCGCGACATCCTGCGCCGCCTGGGGGACCATCCCCCGATCCTGTACCCGGTGATCACCGACGGCGCCGCCGAGATCGCCGCGACGTACTCGCGGCTGACCCGCGGGCTCGGACCGGGCGCGCTCTCCCCGCGCGGGGCCCCGCCGCTGCACGCGGAGTTCCTCATCGACCGGCAGGGCTACATCCGGGCCCGCTGGCTGCCCGGCGCGCCGGGGCCCGCCTGGGACCCGCTGCCCACGCTGGTGCAGCAGATCCAGCTCATCGACAAGGAAGCGCCATCCGGGCCCGCGCCCGACGAGCACGTACACTAGGACGCCATGCGCCTCTGGCGAGTGATCCTGATCGTCAACCTGGCCCTCGCGGTCGGCCTGATGCTGGGCTACCTCGCGTGGGGCCGCGAGAGCGCGCGCCTGGCCGGCGAGCTCGAGGCGGCGCGCCGCACGCAGGTCGTGGCCGGCGTGGAGCGCACCTGGCGCGCGCGCGGGGTGGTGCGCGCGGTGCTGCCCGAGCTGAACGTGGTGGTGCTCACCCACGAGGACCTGGTCGGCTACATGGGCTCGATGACGATGGGCTTCCGCGTGCACGACCCCAAGCTCTACGACGGCCTCGACATCGGCGACACGGTCAGCTTCACCCTGAGCGGGGTGCCCCCCAACGTGGAGATCACCGCCATCGCCAAGCAGCCGTGAGCGCGCGCGCCCGGCTCGGCGCGGCGCTCGCGCTGCTCGCGGCCCTCGCCCCCGCCTCCGCGCACGCCGCCCACGGCGGCGTGCCGACGGTGGCCTTCACCGAGCCCGACTATCTCAAGTGGATGATCGACACGCGCCAGCCGGTGGTCGTCATCGACCTGCGCCCGGCCGCCGACTACCGCGCCGGCCACCTGCCCGGCGCGCGCTCGGTGCCGATGGCCGAGCTCGACCGCCGCGTCGGAGAGATCCCCACCGGGCCGATGGTGGTGCTCTACTGCCGCTGCACCCTGGAGGAGGCCGCCACCGCCTACGCGTACCTGGAGACCCGCGGCTACACCAACCACGTGGTGCTCCAGGAGGGCCACGACGGCTGGCTGCGGCGCCGATTTCCGCTCGTGAAGTGACACGCGCCCCGGTGAGCCTTGCGGCCTCGCCCCGATCCGTGTATTACTACGGGCCAGCAATGAGACGCCGTCGAATCGGCCCGCTGCGGATCGTCTCGCTCGCGCTGCTGCTCGCGCTGGTGGCGATCGCGCTCCCCCTCGAGGCGGGCCAGCTCCGCCACCTGCACCAGGCCTCCAGCGCGGGGCTCTACAACGAAGAGCACGTCCTGGCCAGCCTCGAGTTCCTCGGCGGCGAGGTTCCCCTGCCGGGCGGACCTCCCGGCGACTTCGTCGCGCTCGTCACCGCGCCCTGCGCACCGGGCTCCGTCGAGCGTCACGCCGATCCGGTCGCCAGTCTCGCCGATTCCCGCGCCCCGCCCCGCCTCGCCTAGCCTCCCCGCGCTCTCGTCGTAGTCCCCGCCCGCGGGCTTCCTCACGAGACGGAGGCGTCCACGCGATCGGGGCGGTCCAGGCTAGCCCGGGTGCCATGTGCCAAGTAGAGGCACCCAAGATTGTCGAAGCGCGCGGCATGGGATAGGAGGTGAGCTGATGAAAGTCTTCTTGGGGCTCCTGATCGCCGTGAGCGTAGCCGGTTGCATGTCGGGTGGGTCCGACCTCGCGGTCTCACCCGCACCACCCGAAGCGGTGGAGAGGCTGGCCGGCACGTGGCAGGGATGGCTGGTGACGGAACGCAGCTTCGCGCTCTTCCATCTCGACATCAAACGGGACGGCACGTTCGAAGTTACTGGGCCATGGACGCGAGCCAATGGCATCCTGGTGATCGACGGTGATCGCATGCGCTTCGACGGCACGGGTGTATGGCGCGGGACGCTGACCTTGAAAGACCGCGGGGCCCAGCGTCAGCTCCGACTCGAGCGGGACGACCGTCTCGTTCGCGGGACGCTGCATCGCTTGGAACATCAGGAGTGAGCGAGACACCTGGCAGTTGCGATCGGCCCGTATCCAGTGTATAGATCTCGCCCAACCATGGCCAAACGGCGCCCCTCTGCTGCCCGCCTGAGCATGTGGGGCATTTGCCTCTTGCTGGCCTTGGCAGCCCTCGCCCTTCCGATCGAGGGCAGCCAGTCGCTCCATCTTCACCACGATGGCACCGCCGGGATCTACAACGCGGAGTGCCCGCTGTCCGTTCTCGCTGCCTTCAAGAGCGCAGCGCCGCTGCCCTCGTTGGCGGCCTCCGTGGTGGGACATGCCGTGCAGCAATCGGCTCCTCGCGCGTCCGCGCCCTCCGGCGGTCGCTCTCTTCCGCGGCACACCGATCCCCGCGCCCCACCGCTCGCCTGAGCTAGTCCCCGCACGTACGTAGGTCGACCCGCAGGGCGGCGCGGTACGCCTGCCCGCGGTCCGCATCTCACTTTCGGGACGGAGGCGTCTATGCGTGCAGTCGTGGCCCTATTCCTTCTCGCGGCCGTTGCTCTGGTTCCGGTTGCCGCCACCGCCCAGGATGCCGAGGCCTTGCGGAAGGAGCTGGAACAGATGCGCAAGCAGTTCGAGACCATGAAAGACGGCTACGAGAAGGCCATCACCAACCTGAGCGAGCGGATCCAGAAGCTCGAGTCCAAGCCGCCGGCCACGGTTCCGGCGGTCGCTTCGCCGCCGATTCCGGCGGGCCGCGACGCGATGGTGACGCAGGCGCAGCCGGGCGTGACCATCAACCCGATGGAGCTGGCGCGCCCACGCGAGCCCTTCTCGCTCTATCAGCGGCGGGGCGCCGGTCAGCTGTTGTTTGACATGGGGGTCACCGGCGACTTCATCGCCAACCTCACGCAGGGCAACGTTCAAAAGAACTCCGGGGGTACGTTCTCGGGGCGTGAGAACCGCTTTTTCCCGCGGGAGGTGGAGCTCAATCTCTTCGGGCAGATCGACCCCTACGCGCGGGCGGAGGTGCGCTTCGAGGCCGGCGAAGAGGCGCGCGGAGAGGAAACCGGGGTCAGCCTCGCGGAGGCATTCCTCGAGCTCATGACCTTGCCGTTCGGCACCCAGATGCGCATGGGGCAAATGCGGAACCGGTTCGGCCTGACGAACAATATTCACGAGCACGATCTGCCGTTCATCGATCGTCCCAACGTCCTGCGCGAGTTCTTCGGCGAGGACGGGCTGACCGAAAAGGGTGTCGAGGCTACCTGGGTGCCAACCCTCCCCTTCTTTCTCGAGTTCCTGGGTGGCGTGTTCAATGGCGACAATGAGACCGCGTTTGGCCGGGGAAGTCTCAAGTACCCACTCGTCACAGGCCGGGTCCGCACCTTCCTCGAGCTCGGGGACTTCGGGGCCATCCAGCTCGGCGCTTCCATCGCCAACGGACAGACCCCCGAGCGGCTGAACAACCAGGTCATCGGGTTCGACGCCAAGTACAAGTACCGGCCGGAAGGTTGGCAGCACGCTCTGTTCACGCTGGCGGGCGAGTATCTCCACGACATTCGGAAGGTTCTCGTCATCGACGCGACCGCCGACACTCCGATCGAGCAGAAGCGCACCCGCGAGCGGGACGGCTGGTACGTCTACGGGGAGGCGCAACCGTTTCGGTTCGGCCCGCTCAGCCTGTGGTCCTTGGGGTTCCGCTATGACCGCACCCAGTATCCGGTCAATCCTGGCTCCGAGTGGGCGATCCAGCCTTACCTGAGCTTCATGCCGTCGGAATTCTTGCGCTTCAGGCTCGGCTACAAGCATACCGAGCGGTCCGAGTGCTGCAGCTACGTCGGGTTCGCCGACAACGGGGGCAGCGCGCGCACGGTAGACGAGCTCCTCTTCCAGGCCACCTTCATCCTGGGTGCCCATCCGGCACATCCCTTCTAGAACTCAGGAATCGGGAGAAGCGACATGCGACGACTGAGCGCAGTGGCAGCCGTGATCCTTCTGGTACTCGGCGCTTCGAGTGCCCAGGTGGGGGCGGCAGGCAAGCTTCGTGTGGTGGCGACCACCACCGATCTGAAGGCGTTGACCGAAGCCGTGGGCGGCGATCTCGTCGACGTCGACGCCCTGGCCCGGGGCAACCAGAATCCGCACGATCTGGAGGTACGCCCGAGCCTCATGATGAAAGTGCGACGGGCGGACTTTCCAGCACATTGGGATCCTAAGCTTAGAATTCCACGTGGACAAGTTGTCGCG
>JADMIO010991037.1_pt1 | contig 25352 bp, 39 predicted proteins | sample 8958161 | NCBI WGS metagenome assembly JADMIO01 (sample SAMN16585339, study PRJNA669376) | soil metagenome | isolation source: Crop rotation soil | place: USA: Cullars Rotation, Alabama | collected 2011
GCCGCGACTTCAAGTCACGTGAATTCCAAGCTTCGGATCCCACTGTGCTGGAAAGTGGGCATCAAGGCGACGGCCAAGACCGTCGTCACCGGCGTCGAGATGTTCCGCAAGCTCCTCGACGAGGGCATGGCCGGCGACAACATCGGCTGCCTGCTCCGCGGCCTGAAGCGCGAGGACATCGAGCGCGGCCAGGTGCTCGCGAAGCCGGGCTCCATCACTCCGCACACGAAGTTCCAGGCCGAGGCCTACGTCCTCACGAAGGAGGAGGGCGGGCGCCACACCCCGTTCTTCAACGGCTACCGGCCGCAGTTCTACTTCCGCACCACCGACGTGACCGGCGTCTGCACGCTCCCCGAGGGGACGGAGATGGTAATGCCCGGCGACAACGTCCAGGTGAAGGTCGAGCTCATCACCCCCATCGCCATGGACGAGGGGCTGCGCTTCGCGATCCGCGAAGGCGGCAAGACCGTCGGCGCGGGCGTGGTGACCAAGATCTTCGAGTAAGCGTCCGCTGATGAACGAGAAGATCCGCATTCGCCTGAAGGCGTACGACCACCGACTCCTCGACCAGTCGGTCCGGGAGATCGTCGACACCGTGCGCCGTACGGGCGGACGCGTGGCGGGGCCGATCCCGCTGCCGACCCACGTCGAGCGGTTCACCGTGAATCGCTCGCCGCACGTGGACAAGAAGTCCCGCGAGCAGTTCGAGATCCGCACCCACAAGCGGCTGCTCGACATCCTCGAGCCCACGCAGCAGACGATCGACGCGCTCGGCAAGCTCGACCTCGCTGCCGGCGTCGACGTCGAGATCAAGCTCCAGTAGGCAGGCATGGCGGCGATCGACGGCATCATCGGACGGAAGCTCGGCATGACGCAGGTGTTCACCCCCGGTGGGCAGCTGGTGCCGGTCACCGTCATCCAGGCGGGCCCGTGCACGGTCGTCGCGACGCGGCGGCCCGATCGCGAGGGCTACGGCGCGCTGCAGCTCGGCTTCGCCGGCGCCAAGGCGACGCGGCTCTCGAAGTCCGTGCAGGGGCAGTTCAAGAAGGCCGGTACGGGGGCGTTCGCGGTGCTGAAGGAGTTCCGCCTCGTGGGCGACGAGGCCCCGGCCGTCGGCGCCGAGCTCGCCGTGGGCGACATCTTCAAGCAGGGCGACCGCATCCAGGTGACGGGCGTCTCGAAGGGCCGTGGCACGGCGGGCGTCATGAAGCGGCATCGCTTCAGCGGCTTCCCGGGCTCGCACGGGACGCACGAGTACTTCCGGCACGGCGGCTCGATCGGCAACCGTTCCTACCCGGGCCGAGTCCTGAAGGGGAAGCGTATGGCCGGACGCTGGGGCGCCGACAACGTCACGACGCGCAACCTCGAGATCGTCGCGGTCCGCGCCGCGGAGCACCTGCTCCTGGTGCGCGGTGCCGTCCCGGGTGCGCGCGGCGGCGTGGTCCTGGTCCATCACAAGCCGGGAGCGCGCGGGTAGGTCATGGCGGGCGAAACCACGAAGGTCCCGGTCGTCTCGCTCAACCGCTCACCGGCGGGGGAGCTGGTCGTCCCGAGCGCACTCGTCGCGGGTCCGGTGCGCGAACCGTTGCTCCACGCGCTCGTGCAGAGCCAGATGGCTGCCCGTCGCGCGGGGACCGCGGCCACCAAGACGCGCGCCTTCGTCAGCGGCGGCGGCAAGAAGCCCTGGCGGCAGAAGGGCACCGGCCGCGCCCGCTCCGGCAGCTCGCGGTCACCCGTGTGGGTCGGCGGCGCCGTCATCTTCGGGCCGCAGCCGCGCGACTACGGCTACAAGCTGCCGAAGAGCGCCCGCCGCGCCGCACTCCGTGCCGCGCTCGCGTCCCGCCATGCCGACGGGCACCTCATCGTCGTCGACACGCTGACGGTCGCCGAGCCGAAGACGAAGCGGATGCAGGAGCTGCTCACCGGCCTGCAGCTCGCCGACGCCAACGTGCTGGTGGTGCTCGACGCGGAGGACGAGAAGGTGCAGCGCGCGGCACGCAACCTGGCGCACGTGCACGTCCTCGTCGAGGGCGGCCTGAACGTCTACGACGTGCTCCGCTCCTCGCACCTGGTCGTGACGCGTGCGGCACTCGAGAAGCTGGCCGCGCGCCTCGTGGGAGACGACGCATGAAGCCAACGGACGTCGTCCGCGGTCCGGTGATCACGGAGAAGGGCACGCTCGTGAACGAGCTGAGCCGCCAGGTGATCTTCCGCGTCCACCCGCACGCCAACAAGATCGAGATCGGACACGCGGTCGAGACGCTCTTCAAGGTGGAGGTCGAGAAGGTGCGGACGAGCCGCCAGCTCGGAAAGATCCGCCGTGTGGGGCGTCACATGGGCCGGCGGCCGGACTGGAAGAAGGCCTACGTCACCCTCGCCGAGGGAAGTCGCATCGACTTCTTCGAGGGAGTCTGACCATGCCGATCGTCCAGTACCGCCCCACCTCGCCGGCGCGTCGCTTCCAGAGCGGCTTCACGTTCTCGGAGATCACGAAGACGCGCCCCGAGGCCTCCCTGACGACGCCGCTCAAGAAGTCCGGCGGTCGCGGGAACACGGGCCGCATCACGATCCGGTTCCGTGGCGGCGGGCACAAGCGGCTCTATCGCGTCATCGACTTCAAGCGCGACAAGCTCGACGTGCCGGCGACGGTTGCGGCGATCGAGTACGATCCCAACCGCTCGGCGCGCATCGCGCTCCTCCACTACGCGGACGGCGAGAAGCGCTACATCCTGGCGCCGATCGGCCTCAACGTAGGTGACCGCGTCGAGGCGGGCCCGAAGGCCGACATCAAGCCCGGCTGCAGCCTCCAGCTCGCGAGCATCCCGCTCGGCACGATGGTGCACAACGTCGAGCTGCGCGAGGGCCGCGGCGGCCAGCTCGGCCGCAGCGCCGGCACGGCGATCCAGCTGATGGCGAAGGAGGGCGACTACGCGCTCCTGAAGCTCCCTTCGGGCGAGCTCCGCCGCGTGCGCATCGGCTGCCGCGCCACCATCGGGCAGGTCGGCAACCTCGAGCACGAGAACATCTCCTTCGGGAAGGCCGGGCGCATCCGCTGGCTCGGGCGGCGCCCACACGTGCGCGGCATCGCCATGAACCCGGTCGACCACCCGCACGGCGGCGGCGAAGGCCGCTCGAAGGGCAACCATCCCCAGTCCCCGTGGGGACAGCCGACCAAGGGCTACAAGACGCGGCACAACAAGCGGACCGACCGCTGGATCGTGCAGCGTCGAAAGAAGAAGAAGGGCTGATCGTGGCACGCTCCGTCAAGAAGGGCCCGTTCATCGACACGCACCTCCTGAAGAAGGTGCAGGGGATGGTTCGCGGCGGCGAGAAGCGGGTCGTGAAGACCTGGTCGCGCCGCTCGACGATCATCCCGGACATGGTCGGCTTCACGTTCGCCGTGCACAACGGCCGTAAGTTCATCCCGGTGTTCATCTCGGAGAACGCGGTCGGGCATAAGCTCGGCGAGTTCGCGCCGACGCGCACGTTCCACGGCCATTCCGGAGACCGCAAGGGCGCGGTCCAGGGTGCCGTGCCGACGGCCGGGCCGGGCGGCGCGGGCGGTCCGGGCGCTCCGGCGCCGGGCGCGGCGCCACGGAAGGCCCCGGGCGCCTGAGATGGAGACCCGGGCGACGAGCCGCTTCGTGCGACTCACGGCGCAGAAGGCGCGCCTCGTGGTGGAGCTCATCCGCGGCAAGAAGGTCGAAGCCGCGATGGCGCTGCTCGAGTTCACGCCGAAGCGCGGCGCCAAGACCGTGCTGAAGACGCTCAAGTCGGCGGTGGCCAACGCCGAGCACACTCAGAACGTCGACGTCGACGCGCTCTACGTGAAGCGCGCCTATGTCGACGAGGGCCCGACCGCGAAGCGCTTCCTGCCGCGCGCCCACGGGCGGGCGACGAAGATCTTCAAGCGAACGAGCCACATCACCGTCATCGTGGACGCCAAGGGCGCGGAGGGCTGAGCGCGTGGGTCAGAAGGTACACCCGAAGGGCTTCCGTCTGGGCGTCATCGAGCAGTGGGACTCGCGCTGGTTCGCCAAGCGCGAGTACGCGGACCTGCTGCACGAGGACACGAAGATCCGGAACTTCCTGAAGAAGCGCCTGTACCATGCGGGCGTCTCCAAGATCGAGATCGAGCGCGCCGCGAACAAGGCCAAGATCAACATTCACACGGCGCGCCCCGGTATCGTCATCGGGAAGAAGGGCGCCGAGATCGAGAAGCTGAAGCAGGAGCTCGCGCGCCTCACGAAGAAGGAGAGCTTCATCAACATCCACGAGGTGCGCCGCCCGGACCTCGACGCCCAGCTGGTGGGCGAGAACGTCGCGCTGCAGCTCGAGCGCCGCGTCGCGTTCCGCCGCGCCATGAAGGAGGCGGTCGCGCGCGCGATGCGCATGGGCGCGCAGGGCATCCGCATCCAGTCGGCGGGCCGGCTCGGCGGGTCCGAGATCGCGCGCACGGAGTGGTATCGCGAGGGCCGGGTGCCCCTGCACACCCTGCGTGCCGACGTGAACTACGGCTTCGCGGAGGCGCGGACCACGTACGGCATCATCGGCGTGAAGGTGTGGATCTTCCGCGGCGAGGTGCTGACGAAGCAGGAGGAGGAGCAGCGCGCCGCCATCGGCGCGTAGCGACGGACCATGCTCCAGCCGAAGAAGGTCAAGTGGCGCAAGATGCAGAAGGGCCGCCGGAAGGGCACGGCCTGGCGCGGCTCCTCGCTCGCGTTCGGCGATTTCGGCCTGCAGGCGACCGACCGCGGCTGGCTGACCGCGCGCGAGATCGAGGCCGCCCGCGTGGCGCTCACGCGCTACATCAAGCGCGGCGGCCGCGTGTGGACGCGCATCTTCCCCGACAAGCCGCTCACGAAGAAGCCCGCCGAGACGCGCATGGGCAAGGGCAAGGGCGCGCCCGAGGTGTGGGTCGCGGTCATCAAGCCCGGCCGCATGCTGTTCGAGATGGAGGGCGTCGACGGCGCGTCGGCGCGCCAGGCGCTCGCGCTCGCGGCGGCGAAGCTGTCGCTGCCCACCCAGATGCGGGAGCGCCGCGTCGGCAGCCTCGCGCAGAAGGCGGTGGTGCAGTGAAGCTGCGTGAGCTGCGCGACCTGGGCGAGCCCGAGCTCCGCCACCGCGTCACCGAGCTGACCGACGAGCTCTTCCACCTGCGTCTCCGCCGCGCGACGTCGCAGCTTCCCAACCCGATGAAGATGCGCGAGACGAAGCGCGAGCTCGCCCGCGTGCTCACGTTGCTCGGGCAGAAGTCTGGCGCCGCCGAGCGCCGCAGCGAGGCAAAGCGATGAGCGACGAGACGCAGGCGGCCGAGAGCCACGGCAGGCGCAAGGAGCGAGAGGGCGTCGTCGTGTCCGACAAGATGGACAAGACGGTCGTCGTCGCGGTCTCCCGCGTGGTGCGGCACGGCAAGTACCACAAGCACCTGAACCGTCGCGCGCGCTACAAGGCGCACGACGAGACGAATCGGTGCAAGGTGGGCGATCGCGTTCGCATCATCGAGACGCGGCCCCTGTCGCGCGACAAGCGCTGGGCCGTCCTCGCCATCCTCGGCAGCAAGGAAGGGGCGGGCGAGACCACGGTGGGCGCCGAGGTGCCGTCGTGATCCAGGCCGAGACGGTGCTCGACGTGGCCGACAACTCCGGCGCGCGCAAGGTGCTGTGCATCAAGGTGCTCGGCGGCAGTAAGCGGAAGTACGCCTCCATCGGCGACATCATCGTGGTGTCGGTGAAGGAGGCCATTCCCAACGGCAAGGTGAAGAAGGGCGAGGTCATGAAGGCGGTCATCGTGCGGACCGCGAAGGAGGTCGGGCGGCAGGACGGCTCGTACATCCGCTTCGACACCAACTCCGCCGTTCTCATCGACAACCAGCGCGAGCCGGTCGGCACCCGCATCTTCGGACCCGTCGCCCGCGAGCTCCGCGCGAAGAAGTTCATGAAGATCATCTCCCTCGCCCCGGAGGTCCTCTGAGCATGAGCGCGCGCCGCCTCCGCAAGGACGACACGGTCATGATCATCGCCGGGCGCGAGCGCGGCAAGACCGGCAAGGTGCTTCGCGTGCTCGCCGACGAGGACCGGGTCCTCATCGAGCGCGTCAACCTGGTGAAGAAGCACGCGAAGCCGCGCGGGGTGCAGCAGCCCGGTGGGATCGTCGAGAAGGAGGCCCCGATCCACGTGTCGAGCGTCGTGCCGATCTGCGGGCGGTGCAACAAGCCGACGCGCATCGGCCGCCGTCAGGTCGAGGGCCACTCGCAGCGCGTCTGCCGTCGCTGCGGCGAGATACTGGAGCAGGCATGAGCGAGCCGTCCCGCCTCCGCCAGCGCTACAAGCAGGAGATCGTGGCCGCGCTCCAGCGCGACCTCGGCCGCGAGAACGCGCTCGCGGTGCCGCGCCTGGAGAAGATCGTCCTCAACATGGGCCTGGGGGAGGCGACCCAGAACCCCAAGGTGATCGACTCCGCCGTGGAGGAGATCGCCGCGATCACGGGGCAGAAGCCGGTCGTCACGAAGGCCAAAAAGGCCATCGCGAACTTCAAGCTTCGGGCCGGCCTCCCGATCGGCGCCATGGTCACGCTCCGCGGCGACCGCATGTACGAGTTCTTCGACCGGCTCGTGAACGTCGCGCTCCCGCGCGTGCGCGACTTCAAGGGCGTCACAGACCGTTCGTTCGACGGCCGCGGCAACTACTCGCTCGGGCTGCGCGAGCAGGTGATATTCCCGGAGATCAACCTCGAGAAAGTCGACAAGGTGAAGGGTATGACGATCGTCATCTGCACGACCGCCCGGACGGACGCGGACGGCAAAGCGCTCCTGCGGGCGCTCGGCATGCCCTTCCGCGTCTGAGGATAGGAAGCGATGGCCAAGACCTGTCTCATGGTGAAGGCGTCCCGGCCGCCGAAGTTCAAGGTGCGGGCGTACAATCGGTGCCCGCTCTGCGGCCGGCCGCGCGCGTTCTTCCGCCGCTTCCGCATGTGCCGCCTGTGCCTACGGGACCTCGCGCGCAAGGGCCAGATTCCCGGCCTGACGAAGGCGAGCTGGTAGCGACATGATGACCGACCCGATAGCCGATCTCCTGAACCGCATCCGCAACGGGATGGGTGCACGCAAGGCGAGCGTCGACGTCCCGTGGTCGCGCGAGAAGGAGGCGATCGCCCGCGTCCTGGTCGAGGAGGGGTATCTCGGCGGCAGCAGCGTGGTCGAGGCGTCACCCCGGAACATCCTCCGCATCGAGATGCGCTACGGCGACGACCGCCGCCCGGTCATCACGGGCCTCCGGCGCATCAGCCGTCCGAGCCTCCGCGTGTACGTCGGCGCGAAGGAGATCCCGGACGTGCGCAAGGGCCTCGGCGTCAACGTCCTCTCGACCCCGCGAGGGATCATGGTCGACCGCGTCGCCCGGCGTGAGAACGTCGGCGGCGAGATCATCTGCACGGTGTGGTAGGAGGCGCATGTCCCGTATCGGCAAGGCTCCGGTCGCGATCCCGCAGGGCACGAAGGTGCACGTCGCGGAGGGGCGCGTCCGCGTCGAAGGGCCCAAGGGCAAGCTCGAACGCGCGCTGCCGCCCGAGGTCTCGATCAAGATCGACGGATCGACGCTGCAGGTGGAGCGGAAGGACGACGGCCGCCGCGCCCGCGGGATGCACGGCCTCGCGCGACAGCTCGTCGCCAACATGGTCGACGGCGTCGCGAAGGGATTCACCCGCGTGCTCGAGATCAACGGCGTCGGCTACCGCGCCGAGCCGCGCGGGAACATCCTCTATCTCACGCTCGGCTACTCGCACCCGATCGCCTACCAGCTCCCACAGGGCGTCACGGCGAAGGTGGAACGCCAGGTGATCGTCACGCTCGAGGGCCCCGATCGCGAGATCCTCGGCGAGGTGGCGTCCGCGATCCGCGGGCTCCGCGGGCCCGAGCCGTACAAGGGCAAGGGCGTCAAATACGCCGAGGAGACGATCCGACGGAAGGCGGGCAAGTCGGCCGCCGGAGCGGCACGCTGATGCGGACGTCCAGGCGAGCGGCGGCGCGGGATCTCAGACGGGAGCGCATCCGCCGGCATCTCAAGGGGACGACGGAGCGGCCTCGGCTGTCCGTTTTCCGGAGCGGAAAACACATATACGCGCAGGTCGTGTCGGACACCTCGGGGCAGACGCTGCTCTCGGTGTCGACGCTCTCCGCCGACCTGCGGGAGAAGCTCCCCAAGACCGCCAACGTGAACGCGGCCAAGGAAGTCGGGCTCGCGGCGGCGCGGAAGTGCCTGGAGAAGGGCATCAAGCGAGTCATCTTCGATCGCAACGGCTTCCTGTACCACGGCCGCATCAAGGCCGTGGCGGACGGCGCGCGCGAAGGCGGCCTGGAGTTCTAGGGCGGGGACATGGCACACGAACGTTCAGGAGGCGGACCGCGCCGCATCATCACGGACGCGCACGGCACCGAGCTCAAGGAGAAGGTCGTCCACATCAACCGCGTCGCCAAGGTGGTGAAGGGCGGACGGCGGTTCAGCTTCAGCGCGCTGGTCGTGGTCGGCGACGGCAAGGGCAAGGTGGGCTTCGGCCTCGGCAAGGCCAAAGAGGTCCCCGAGGCCATCCGCAAGGGCATCGACGAGGCGAAGAAGACGCTCCTTCCCGTGCCGATCATCGACGGGACGATCCCGTACGAGGTGACCGGCATCTTCGGCGCCGGCTCGGTGCTGCTGAAGCCCGCGTCCGACGGCACCGGTGTCATCGCCGGCGGCGGCGTGCGCGCGGTGGTCGAGCTCGCGGGCATCGCCAACGTGTTGACGAAGTGTCTCGGCTCGAACAATCCGCACAACATGGTGCGCGCGACCATGGAGGCGCTCCGCATGCTGAAGCCGCCGGAGGCGGTCGCGGCGCTGCGGGGCAAGAGCCTCGCGGAGCTGCGCGGATGAGCGACCGGATGGTCAAGGTCGTGCTCAGGAAGAGCCCCATCGGCACCAGCCCTCGCCAGCGGAAGACGCTGAAGAGCCTCGGGCTCAAGAAGATCGGCGGCGCGGTGATCCTGCGCGACTGCCCGCCCGTGCGCGGCATGCTCGGCGCCGTCGCGCACCTGGTGAGCGTGGAGGAGTAGTGGCGATCGACCTGAGCAGGCTCCGTCCCGCGCCGGGCGAGAAGAAGGCCAAGAAGCGCGTCGGCCGCGGCCCGGGGTCCGGCACCGGCAAGACGGCCGGGCGCGGCCACAAGGGCCGGCTCTCGCGCTCGGGCGGCAACACGCCGCCGGGCTACGAGGGCGGGCAGATGCCGCTCCAGCGCCGGGTGCCCAAGCGTGGCTTCCGCAAGCCGGACCGGCGGCGCTTCGACGTGATCAACCTCGCGCAGCTGGCCGCGTTCCCCGCGGGCAGCACGGTCGGGCCCGAGGAGCTCCAGGCGAAGCGCCTCGTGTCGAAGGGCGCGCAGGTGAAGTGCCTCGGCGACGGCACGCTGGGACACGCGTTGACCGTCCGCCTCCATGCCTTCAGCCAGGCCGCGCGCGAGCGGATCGCCGCCGCGGGCGGACAGGTCGAGGTCCTCGGTGCTTGAAGGCTTCTCCAACGCGCCCCGCATCCCCGAGCTGCGGAAGCGCCTCCTGTTCACGGCGGGCGCGCTGATCGTCTACCGCCTCGGCGTGTGGATCCCCACGCCCGGTATCGACAGCAAGGCGCTGGAGTCGTTCTTCGCGCAGGCCAGCAACAACATCGTCGGCCTGGTCAACATGTTCTCCGGCGGCGCGCTCCAGAACTTCTCGATCTTCGCGCTCGGCATCATGCCGTACATCAGCGCCAGCATCATCCTGCAGCTGCTCACCGTCGTGATTCCGTACCTCGAGAAGCTCTCCAAGGAGGGCGAGCTCGGGCGGCGGAAGATCACGCAGTACACGCGCTACTCCACGGTGGTGCTCGCGCTCATCCAGAGCTGCTTCATCTCGATGGGGCTCGAGGCCGTGGCCTCCGCGGGCGGCGCGTCCGTCGTGCTGAACCCCGGCTGGTCCTTCCGCCTGATGGCCATGATCACGCTCACGACGGGCACCGCGTTCATCATGTGGCTCGGCGAGCAGATCACCGAGCGCGGTATCGGCAACGGCATCTCGCTCATCATCTTCTCCGGCATCGTCGCGTCGGTGCCATCCGCGGTGGTCACCACGTTCGAGTACGTGCGCAGCGGTGAGCTCTCGCTCTTCGCCATCCTCTTCGTGCTCGTGGTCATGATCGCGACGATCGGCGCCATCATCTACATGGAGCGCGCCCAGCGGCGCATCCCGGTGCAGTACGCGAAGCGCGTCGTCGGCCGGCGCGTATACAGCGGGCAGAGCTCGCACCTCCCGCTCAAGGTGAACACGTCCGGCGTGATCCCGCCCATCTTCGCGTCGTCCATCCTGCTCTTCCCGGGAACGCTCAGCAGCTTCGTCGCGGGCGGGGCGGCGGACTGGGTGAAGATGCACCTCACGCCGGGGACGTGGCTCTACGAGCTCATCTACGTCTGCCTGATCATCTTCTTCTGCTACTTCTACACCGCCGTCACCTTCAACCCGACGGACGTGGCCGAGAACATGAAGAAGTTCGGCGGCTACATCCCGGGCATCCGGCCGGGCCCGCGCACGGCGGAGTACATCGACCGCGTGCTGACGCGGATCACGCTCTGGGGCGCGCTCTACATCTCGGCAGTGTGCGTGCTCCCCACCGTCCTGGTGCAGCAGTTCAACGTTCCGTTCTACTTCGGCGGGACGGCGCTTCTCATCGTCGTCGGCGTGGCGCTCGACACCATCGCGGCGATGGAGACGCACATGATCACCCGTAGCTACGAAGGGTTCATGAAGCGCGGCCGCATCCGGGGTCGCCGCTAGGAATGGCCATCGTGGACACGCGCACAGGCTCGCCGAGGACTCGGTGCGACTCGTGATGCTGGGACCCCCAGGGGCTGGCAAGGGGACTCAGGCGAAGCGGCTCGCCGAGCGCCTCGGCGTCCCACATATTTCCACGGGCGACATCCTGCGCGGCGCGGCCGCCGCGGGGACCGCGCTCGGCAAGGAGGCGCGGCGCTTCATGGACGACGGGGGCCTCGTCCCCGACCCGGTGATGGTGGGTCTCGTCGAAGAGCGCTTGGCGCAGGCGGACGCAGGCCGGGGCTTCATCCTCGACGGCTTCCCGCGCACCGTCGGCCAGGCCGAGGCGCTGGACGAGCTGCTCACGAGCCGGGGCCGACCGCTCGACGCCGTGCTGCAGATCGCCGTGCCGCGCGACGAGCTGGTGCGCCGGCTCGCGGGCCGCCGCGTCTGCGGCGACTGCGGCACGCTCGTCCAGGTGGCCGTCGAGCACAGCAGCGCGAACGGCAGCTGCGACGCCTGCGGCGGACCGCTCCTGCAGCGCGACGACGACCGCGTGGAGACCGTGGGTCGCCGGATGGAGGTCTACGACCGCGAGACGGAGCCGCTCGTCGGCCACTACCGGACGAAGGGTCTCCTCCGCGAGGTCGTGGGGACGGGCAGCCGCGACGAGGTCTTCCAGCGCATCACGGGGAAGCTCCAGTGATCCTCCTCAAGTCGCGCGAAGAGATCGAGCGCATGCGGGCGGCGAGCGGCATCGTCGCCGAGATCCTCCTCGCCGTGCGCGAGCAGGTCCGCCCCGGCGTCAGCACCGCCGAGCTCGACTCGCTCGCGGAGGAGCTGACCCACCGCCGCGGCGCCCGCCCCGCGTTCAAGGGGTACACCGTGGCCGGCCGGGCCTTCCCCGCGTCCATCTGCATCTCCATCAACGACGAGGTGGTGCACGGAATCCCCTCGGCGAGGCGGGTTCTGCGCGAGGGAGACATCGTCGGACTCGACTTCGGCGTCTGCCGCGAGGGGTACTTCGGCGATGCGGCCATGACCGTGCCGGTGGGGAAGGTGGCGCCGGACGCCGCTCGGCTCATGCAGGTGACGGCCGCCTCGCTCGACGCCGGCATCCAGGCCATCGCGGCCGGCGGGCACGTCGCCGACATCTCGTCGGCCATCCAGGACGTGGCCGAGGGCGCGGGCTTCTCGCTCGTGCGCGAGTTCGTGGGGCACGGCATCGGGCGGAGCCTCCACGAGGACCCGCAGGTGCCCAACTACCGCACCGGCGCGCGCGGCGTGCGCCTCCAGGAGGGCCTCGTGCTCGCGATCGAGCCGATGGTCAACCTGGGCGGACCGGAAGTGTACGTGAAGGACGACGGCTGGACCGCGGCCACGCGTGACGGCAGGCTCTCGGCGCACTTCGAGCACTCCGTTGCGGTCACCGCCGATGGCCCCTATATCTTGAGCCTACCCTGAGGACGGCGCGGAACATGCTTGGGGACGCGATCGCGGTGAATGGCACCGTCGCTCGATCGATGCCGAACGCGCTCTTCCGCGTCCAGTTGGACAATGGCCGCAACGTTCTCGCGCACGTGTCGGGGACGATGCGGCTCAGGTACGTGCGCATCGCGCCGGGAGACAAGGTGACGGTCGAGCTGTCGCCGCTGGACCTGTCGCGGGGACGCATCACGGGCCGGCGAGGGAACTGAACGTGAAGGTCAGGGCATCGGTCAAGGTCATCTGCAAGAACTGCAAAGTCATCCGCCGTGCTGGCGTCGTGCGCGTGCAGTGCACGAACCCGCGGCACAAACAGCGACAGGGATAGCGAATGGCACGCATCGCCGGCGTCGATCTGCCGCGCAACAAGCGGATGGAGATTGCGCTCACGTACGTCTACGGCATCGGCCGCAGCGCGGCGCTCAAGATCTGCGCAGAGGCGCAGGTCGAGCCCGGGCGCAAATCGGACGACCTCACGGACGAGGAGGGCTCGCGCATCCGGCGCGTGCTCGACGCGAGCTACAAGGTGGAGGGCGACCTGCGGCGCGACGTGGCGGCGAGCATCAAGCGGCTCGTCGACCTCGGATGCTTCCGCGGCATCCGGCACCGCAGAAACCTACCCGTGCGCGGCCAGCGGACGCACACGAACGCGCGCACCCGCAAGGGCCCGCGGCGCGCCATCCAGGGCAAGAAGCCGCCGCCGCCGAAGGGCTGACGCCGCGCTGAGGAGCGAACATGGCAAGGGAACCAGAGAGCCGAGAGAAGCCGACGCCGCCCAGCGAGGGGACGGCCGCGGCGCGCCGCAAGCGCGCCAAGCGTGTCATCGGCGAAGGCGTGGTGCACATCCATTCCACCTTCAACAACACGATCATCAGCATCACCGACGCGCAGGGCGCGGTGATCGCCTGGGCCAGCGCCGGGTCCGTCGGCTTCAAGGGCTCGCGCAAGGGCACGCCCTTCGCGGCTCAGGTGGCCGCGGAGGCGGCCGCGCGCAAGGCGGCCGAGTTCGGCATGCGCCAGGTGCAGGTGTTCGTGAAGGGGCCGGGGGCGGGCCGGGAGTCCGCGCTCCGGAGTCTGCAGGCGGCGGGGTTCAGCGTGTCGATCATCAAGGACGTCACGCCCATCCCGCACAACGGCTGCCGGCCGCCGAAGCGCCGGCGAGTCTGAGGAACTAGTGGCACGTTACACCGAAGCCGTCTGCCGGCACTGCCGGCGCGAGGGGCTGAAGCTCTTCCTCAAGGGAGAGCGCTGCTACACCGACAAGTGCGCCATCGAGCGTCGCAACTATCCACCCGGGGAGCACGGGCAGGCGCGTCCGAAGTTCTCCGAGTACTCGATCCAGCTTCGCGAGAAGCAGAAGCTGCGGCGCATCTACGGGGTCCTCGAGGACCAGTTCCGCCGGTATTTCCAGCAGGCCGACCGGACGCGTGGCGTGACGGGCGAGACGCTCCTCCAGCTGCTCGAGCGGCGGCTGGACAACGTGGTCTACCGCCTCGGCTTCTCCACCTCCCGGGCGGAGGCCCGGCAACTGGTGCGGCACGGGCACTTCCGCGTGAACGGTCGGAAAGTCGACATCCCCTCGTTCTCCGTGCGGGCGGGTGATCAGATCACCGTGCGTGATCGCAGCCGCAAGGTCACCCGGATCGTCGAATCGCTCGAGCTCGCCCAGCGTCGCGGCGTGCCGGAGTGGCTCGAGATCCAGCCGGAGAGCTTCACGGGCAAAGTGAAGGCGCTGCCCACGCGCGCCGAATTGACGATGCCCATCAACGAGAAACTGGTCGTCGAGCTCTACTCCAAGTAGTCGGCGAGTAGACGATGCGGTCAGGGGAAGGGGCCATGGCATTGCAGGAACTCGAAACACAAAGTCCCGAGGTCGTCACCGAGATCGACACGCGCGAGCTCATCCGGCCGAAGCGGCTGGAGGTGGACGAGCGCAGCCTCACGCCCACGTTCGGCAAATTCTCCGGTGAGCCGTTCGAGCGCGGGTTCGGAACCACCATCGGCAACGGCGTGCGCCGCGTGCTCCTCTCGTCGCTCGAGGGCGCGGCCATCGTCGCGGTCCGCGTGAAGAGCGTGCTCCACGAGTTCTCCACCATCCCGGGCGTGCTCGAGGACGTGACGGACATCGTCCTCAACCTGAAGGAAGTGCGCGTCAAGCTGCACGACGGCGTGACGGAGGAGATTGCCCGCATCCAGGTGCGTGGCGAGCGCATCGTCACCGCGGCCGAGATCCAGGCCGGCCCGCAGGTCGAGATCATGAACCCGCATCAGCACATCGCCAGCGTCGCGAAGGACGCCGATCTCGACCTCGAGCTGGTGATCCGTACCGGCCGCGGCTACGTGCCGGCCGAGCGCAACAAGCGCGAGAGCGACCCGGTGGGCACCATCCCGCTGGACGCCGTCTTCTCGCCCATCGTCAAGGTGAACTTCACGGTCACCAACTCCCGCGTCGGCCAGCGTACCGACTACGACCGGCTCGTGCTCGAGGTGCACACCGACGGCAGCGTTCGTCCCGAGGACGCCGTGTCGCAGGCGGCCCGCATCCTCCAGCAGCAGCTCTCCATCTTCGTGAGCTTCGAGGAGGAGGCGGCGGCCGCGCCCACCGAGGAGCGGCGCGAGTTCCCCCACAACGAGAACCTCTACCGCCCGGTCGACGACCTCGAGCTCTCCGTGCGCTCCGCCAACTGCCTCCAGAACGCCGACATCAAGTACATCGGCGAGCTGGTGCAGAAGACCGAGCAGGAGATGCTCAAGACGAAGAACTTCGGCCGGAAGTCGCTCAACGAGATCAAGGAATTTCTGCACGAGATGAACCTGTCGCTCGGCATGAAGCTCGAGAACTTCCCCTCGCGGGACGAGCTGGATCGCCGCCGGGTGCAGCGGGAGAAGGAGACCGCGTAGGCATGCGCCACGGCGTCGCAGGCGTGAAGCTCGGACGGAGCCCGGCCCACCGCCGGGCGCTCCTCCGCAACCTCGTGACGGCGCTTCTGCAGCACGAGGCCGTCCGCACGACGGACGCCAAGGCGAAGGAGCTCCGCCGCTGGGGCGACCGCATGATCACGCTCGGGAAGGACGGCTCGCTGCACGCGCGGCGGCGGGCCGCGTCCATCATCCAGAGCCAGAGCGTGGTGAAGAAGCTGTTCGACGAGATCGCCCCGCGGTTCAGGACGCGGAACGGCGGCTACACGCGGGTCGTGAAGATCGGGATCCGGCACGGAGACGCGGCCCCCGTGTCCCTGGTCGAGCTGGTGGAGCGTGCCGGCCAGGGCGCCGAGACCACGGGCAACGAAAAGAAGAAGCCCCGGGCACGGGCGGCCAAGGGGAAAAAAGGAGCGGGGACCGAGGCGCCGAAGCGCCGGGCTGCCGCGGGTTGACGTCCGTGGAACGCGGCTTGACGCTCGCGCGGACCGCCCGTACAAGCCACGTCATGCAGCACCCCCGGTCCAGCGCCGCCTCTCGCGGCGCGCGTCTTTGGCGCGGCCCCGACCGGGATGAAGTCGCACCTTGAGGGGCTGCTCCGAGACGCGCTCGACCGGGCCGTCGCCGCGGGTGAGCTGCGGCTCGGGCGCCCGCCCGTCTTCGCGATAGAGGTCCCGAGCGACCCCGCGTTCGGCGACCTCGCGTCGAACGTCGCCATGGTCCTGGCCCGGGAGGCCGGGCGTCCGCCGCGGCAGCTCGCCGACGTCATCCTGCGGCACGTCCAGGACGGGCAGGGGTGGCTCGCCGGCACCGAGATCGCGGGCCCCGGGTTCATCAACTTCCGCCTGGCGCCCGCCTTCTGGAGGATGGTCCTCGGCGAGGCGCTCGCCGCCGGTCAGGCGTACGGCCGCACCGACGTCGGGCGGGGCCGGAAGATCCAGGTCGAGTTCGTGAGCGCCAACCCGACCGGGCCGCTGCACGTCGGTCACGGGCGCGGCGCCGTGCTGGGAGACGTGACGGCGCGGCTCCTCGAGGCGGCCGGGTACGACGTCGAGCGCGAGTATTACGTCAACGACTTCGGCCGGCAGATGGGCCTCCTCGGCGAGTCGACGTGGGCGCGCTACCAGCAGGCGTCCGGGCGCGACGTGCCGCTGCCGGAGGGCGGATACCCCGGGGAGTACCTGGTCGACGTCGCCCAGCGGCTGCGCGGCGAGAAGGGCGACGCCCTCCTGGCGCTCCCCGTCGACGAGGCCGTGGAGGCGTGCCGCACGTTCGCGGGCGCGATGCTCCTCGACGCCATCAAGGAGGACCTCACGCACTTCCGCGTGCGCTTCGACCGCTTCGTGAGCGAGCGCGGCCTGCACGACGCCGGCACGTTCCAGAAGGCGCTGGCCGAGCTTCCCGCGGAGCTCCTGTACCGTGACGACGGCGCGCTCTTCTACCGCACGACGCAGTTCGGCGACGAGAAGGATCGCGCGGTCGTCCGCGGCAACGGCGAGCCGACGTACTTCGGGGGAGACGTCGCGCACTTCCGGGAGACGCTCGGCCGCGGCTTCGAGCGCCTGGTCAACGTGCTCGGCGCCGACCACCACGGGTACATCGCGCGCCTGAAGGCCATCGTCGCGGGCTTCGGCAGATCGCCCGACATGCTCGACGTGCTGCTGGTCCAGCTCGTGAACCTCACGCGCGGCGGCGAGCCGGTGCGCATGGGGAAGCGGGCGGGCGAGTTCGTCACGCTCCGCGACGTGGTCGACGAGGTCGGCGTCGACGCGACGCGCTTCTTCTTCCTCCTGCGGAAGGCCGACAGCACGCTCGACTTCGACCTGGAGCTGGCGAAGAAGCAGCACACGGACAACCCCGTGTTCTACGTGCAGTACGCGCACGCGCGCATCGCGAGCGTGCTGCGTCAGGCGGAGGCCGCTCGTGTGGTGCCCGAGGCACGGCCCGCGCTCGACGCGCTCGGCGCGCCGGAGGTCGAGGCCGTGCGCGTGCTGGCCGGGTGGCCCGAGGTGCTCGAGACTGCGGTCCGCGAGCTCGAGCCGCACCGCATCGTGTTCTACTGCCAGGAGCTCGCGGCCACGTTCCACCGCTACTACAACCAGCACCGCATCATCACCGACGACGCGGCGCTCACGCAGACGCGCCTCGCGCTGGTCCGGTGCATTCAGCAGGTGCTCCAGAGCGCGCTCGGGCTGGCCGGCGTCACGGCGCCCGAGCGGATGTGAGGGCGCGCGCATGGCGACGGGCCTGAGAATCTGGGATCGGCTGATCCTGTTCCTGGCGTGGACGGTGACCTGCGGGCTCGTCTACCTGCTCGGCTTCTACGTCGGGAAGGGCGTTCAGGCGCAGCGGGTCGACACCGAGGAGCGCATCGTCAAGCTGCCCATCAGCACCCCCCCGCCGCCGCCCGGGCAGCGGCCGAAGAGCGACCTCACGTTCTACGACAAGCTCGCGAAGAGCGAGGACCGCCCCGCGCAGCCGATGCCGGAGCCCGCGCCGCCGCCGAAGGCGCCCGCCGGGACGCTGCCGCCGCGCGCCGCAGCCCCGTCGACGATCCCGCCGGCGCCGATGCCTACGACGACGCTGCCCGCCCCGCGCCCGTCGACGACGGTGCCGTCGCCGCGGGCCGCCACGCCGCCGCCCACGATGCCCCCGCGGCCGCCCGCCGTCACGGCTCCCACCACGCCGCCGGCGGCGCGCCCTGCGGAGCAGCGGGCGACCAAGGTCGAGCCGCCGCCGACGTCGGGACGCGGCACGTGGTCGGTGCAGGCCGCGCCCACCCGCAGTCGCGACGAGGCCGACGCGCTGCTGAAGCGGCTCCGCAGCAAAGGCTACGACGCCAGCATCGTCGAGGTCCCGCGCGACGGGGCGACGTGGTACCGCATCCGCGTCGGCCGCTACGCGACCGCGGGCCAGGCGACCGAGGCGATGCAGCGGCTCCGCGATCAGGAAGGCGTCTCGCACGTCTTCGTGGCGTCCGAATGAGCCCAGGCCCCTCCATGAACGGCGTCGGGACCACGTTCCCCGAGCGGGGCGAGTTCCTGGCGCTGGCGGGGCAGGGAAACCTGATCCCCGTCTGCCGCGTCATCCTGGCCGACCTCGAGACGCCCGTGTCGGCGTTTCTGAAGATCCACCGCGGCCGGTACGGCTTCCTCCTCGAGAGCGTCGAGGGCGGCGAGAAGTGGGCGCGCTACAGCTTCCTCGGCACCGAGCCGGCGCGCGTCTTCCGGACGCGCGGGCGGCAGGTGGAGATCGAGGTGCCGGGCGGCGCGTCGACGCGGCGCGAGACCGACGACCCGATGAGCGCGCTGAAGGACCTCCTGGACGAGTACCGGCCGGTGACCCTGCCGGGGCTGCCCCGCTTCGCGGGCGGCGCCGTCGGCTTCGTCGGCTACGACATGGTGCGGACGTTCGAGCGCCTGCCGGCGCGGGCGGCGGACGACCTCGGCGTGCCGGACGCGTGCCTGCTCGTGGCCGAGAGCCTGCTCGTCTTCGACAACGTCGCGCAGAGCATCACCGTCGTCTCCAACGTCCACCTGCGGGACGGGGACGACCCGGGGCGTGCGTACGACGCCGCGGTGGCGCGCATCGACGCGCTCGTCGAGCGGCTCCGCGAGCCGGCGGTCCCGCCCGCGCCGCGCGCCGCCGAGCCGGGGCCCGTCCGCGCCAACGTCACGCAGGAGACGTACGAGGCGATGGTCGTGCGCGCCCAGGAGTACATCCGCGCCGGCGACATCATCCAGGTGGTGCTGGCGCAGCGCTTCGAGCTGCCGCTCGCGACCGCGCCGTTCAACGTCTACCGCTGCCTCAGGACGGTCAACCCGTCGCCCTACATGTTCTACCTCGAGCTGGGCGACCACACGCTCGCCGGCGCCTCGCCCGAGGTGATGGTGCGGGTGGAGGACGGCGAGGTGACGGTCCGGCCCATCGCCGGCACGCGCCCGCGCGGCACGACGGAGGTGGACGATCAGGCGCTCGCGAGCGAGCTGATGGCCGACCCGAAGGAGCTCGCCGAGCACGTGATGCTCCTCGACCTCGGGCGGAACGACGTCGGTCGCGTCGCACGCATCGGCAGCGTCGCGGTCACCGAGCGGCTGGTCATCGAACGCTACTCGCACGTCATGCACCTCGTCTCCAACGTCCGCGGCGCGCTCGCCGGCGAGCGCGACGCGTTCGATGCCCTCCGCGCCACGTTCCCCGCCGGCACGCTCAGCGGCGCGCCGAAGATCCGCGCGATGGAGATCATCGAGGAGCTGGAGCCCGTGCGCCGCGGCGTGTACGGCGGCGCCGTCGGATACTTCGGCTTCAACGGCTCGATGGACACGGCCATCACGATCCGGACCGCGCTGTTCCGCGGCGGCCGCGCGTACGTGCAGAGCGGCGCCGGCATCGTCGCCGACTCGCTCCCGGAGTCGGAGCACCGCGAGTGCGTCAACAAGGCGCGGGCGATGATCCAGGCGATCCGTCTCGCGGAGGGGCTGCGATGAGCGCGCCGCGGCTCCTGATGATCGACAACTACGACTCGTTCACCTACAACCTCGTCCAGTACCTGGGCGAGCTCGGGGCCGCCGTCGACGTGCGGCGGAACGACGCCATCGCGGTGGACGACGTCGCCGCGCTCGCGCCGGACGGCATCGTCGTGTCGCCCGGCCCGTGCACGCCGCGCGAGGCCGGCGTCTCGGTCCCGGTCATCGAGCGCTATGCGGGGCGCATCCCGATCCTCGGCGTGTGCCTCGGCCACCAGGCGATCGGCGCGGCGTTCGGCGGCGACATCGTGCGGGCGCCGCGCATCATGCACGGGAAGACGTCGCCCATCCGCCACGACGGGCGCGGCCTGTTCGCCGGGCTCCCGGATCCCTTCGACGCGACCCGCTACCACTCGCTGGTGATCGACCCCACCACCATCCCCGCCGACCTCGAGGTGTGCGCCTGGACGGCCGAGCAGGAGATCATGGGCGTGCGCCACCGGACGCTGTTCGTCGAGGGTGTGCAGTTCCATCCCGAGTCGATCCTGACGCTCGCCGGGAAGCAGCTGCTCGCGAACTTCCTCGGCCGGCTGCCGGCGCGGGCGGCCTGAGGGCGCGTGTCCATCCGCCACGCGATCGCGCGCGTCACGGCCGGCGAGCACCTCACCGACGCCGAGATGGCCGCCGCAATGGAGGAGATCCTGGGTGGCGGGGCCGAGACGTCCACCGTGGCGAACCTCCTGCGGGCGCTCTGCGCGAAGCGGGAGACGGTCGGCGAGCTGGTGAGCGCGGCCCGCGTGCTGCGTGCCCACGCGGTGCCGGTGACCGGCGTGCCGCCGCATGCGATCGACACCTGCGGCACCGGGGGCGACGGCCGGGGCACGCTCAACGTGTCGACCGCGGCCGGCCTCGTCGCCGCCGCCTGCGGCGTGCCGGTGGCCAAGCACGGGAACCGCGCGATCTCGGGACGTGTCGGCGGCGCCGACGTGCTGGAGGCGCTGGGCGTGCGGCTCGAGCTGCCGCCGGCGCGGCTGGTCGAGTGCCTGCGCGCGACCAACTTCGCCTTCCTGTTCGCCCCGAGCCTGCATCCCGCGATCCGCCACGCCGGTCCCGCGCGGCGCCAGCTCGACGGCCGGTCCATGTTCAACCTGCTCGGTCCGCTCGCCAACCCGGCCGGCGTCCGGCGCCAGGTGGTCGGCGTGTTCGCCGCGGACTGGGTCGTGCCGATGGCCGAGGCGCTCCTCGCGCTCGGGGCCGAGCGGGCGTGGGTGCTGCACGGCGCCGGCGGATGCGACGAGCTCGTCCTGGAGGGCGAGAACGACGTGGCCGAGGTGGCGGACGGTCGTGTGCGCACGTTCAGGGTCGGCGCGGCCGCGGCCGGTCTGGCGCCGGCAAACATCGATGCGCTGCGCGTCGAGTCCGTGGCCGACGCCGCGGCGTGCCTCCGCCGCCTGCTGGCCGGCGAGCCCGGCCCGGCGCGCGACGTGGTCTGTCTGAATGCCGCCGCCGCGCTGGTGGTCGCGGAAAGGGCGCCCGACCTCCGTGTGGGCGTCGCGCTCGCGGCGCGGGCCCTCGACAGCGGCGCCGCGGCCGCGGTCCTCGACCGCGTCGTCCGCTTCACGACGAACGCCGGAGCGGAGCGATGATCCTCGACGACATCGTCGCCCACAAGCGGGAGGAGGTCGCGGCCCGGCGACGCGCGATGCCGGTGCCGGCGCTGCGGCGGCTCCCGCTCTACGGGCAGCCCCGCCGCGGCTTCCGCGACGCGCTCGGGCGCCCACCTGCGCCTGCGGTGATCGCCGAGCTGAAGCGCGCGTCTCCGTCGCGAGGCGTGATCCGCGCGGACTACGACCCCGTGTCGATCGCGCGGGGCTACGCGGCCGCCGGCGCGCGGTGTCTTTCCGTCCTGACCGACGAGCGCTTCTTCGGTGGCACGCTCGCGCATCTCGCCGCCGTGCGCGCGGCGGTGGAGCTGCCGTGCCTCCGGAAGGACTTCCTCGTCGACCCGTATCAGGTCGAGGAGGCGCTGGCCTACGGCGCGGACGCCGTCCTCGTCATCGCAGCGGCCGTCGCGCCCGGCGTCGGCGAGGAGCTGCTGGCCACGGCGGCGGCGGCCGGCCTCGACGTGCTCGTCGAGGTGCACGACGCGGCCGAGCTCGACTGGGCGGTCCGGGTGGGCGCACCGGTCATCGGCATCAACAACCGGGACCTGAAGACCTTCCGCGTCACGCTGGAGACCGCCGAGCGACTCGCGCCGCTGGCCCCGTCGGAGGCGATCGTCGTCGCCGAGAGCGGCGTTCGGTCCGCGGAGGACGTGAGGCGCATGACGGCGGCGGGCGCGCGGGCCGTCCTCGTCGGCGAGGCCTTCATGGACTCCGCGGATCCGGGGGCGACCCTGGCGGGATGGATCGCGTGCCTGTCCGCGTGAAGATCTGCGGCGTGCGCCGGCTCGCGGACGCCGAGGCCGCGGTGGACGCTGGCGCCGACTTCCTCGGCCTCAACTTCCATCCGCCGAGCCCGCGCTACCTGGCGCCGGAGGCGGCTGCTGAGCTGGCGGCGGCCCTCCCCGGCGTGGCCCTGGTCGGGGTGTTCGTCGACCTCCCACGCCCGGAGGTCGAGCGCATCGCGGCGCTGGTGGGGCTGACGGCGCTCCAGTTCAGCGGCCACGAGGACCCGGCCTACTGCGCCGGCTGGGAGTGGCGCACGGTGAAGACGCTGCATCTTTCGCCGGGTGGCGATGCCGTTGCCCTTGCCGCCCGCTACGCGACCGACTACCTCATGGCCGACGCCTCCGTCCCCGGCCTCATGGGTGGGACGGGGGTGGCGCTCGATCCGGCGCTGACCGCCGGCCTCCCCGCCGAACGCCTGTTCGTCGCCGGGGGGCTGCGGCCGGAGACGGTGGCCGACGTCGTCCGGCGCGTACGTCCGTACGCCGTCGACGTCGCATCGGGCGTGGAGTCACGGCCGGGAGAGAAAGACCATGCGAAGCTCCAGGACTTCATCCGCCGCGCCAAAGCTGCCTGACGCGGGCGGGCACTTCGGCGTGTACGGCGGCCGCTACGTCGCCGAGACGCTGATGCCCGCGCTGCTCGAGCTCGAGCGCGCCTACCTGAAGCTGCGCCGCGAGACGCGCTTCCGCCGCGAGCTCGCCGGCCTGCTCACGGGCTACGCCGGCCGCCCGACGCCGCTCTATCACGCGGCGCACCTGTCGAAGCGGCTCGGCGGCGCGCAGGTGTTCCTGAAGCGCGAGGACCTGCTCCACACGGGCGCGCACAAGATCAACAACGCGCTCGGCCAGGCGCTCGTGGCGCGCCGGCTCAAGAAGAAGCGGCTCATCGCCGAGACGGGCGCCGGGCAGCACGGCGTCGCGACGGCCACCGTGGCGGCGCTCTTCGGCCTCGAGTGCGAGATCTTCATGGGCGCAGAGGACGTCCGCCGCCAGAGCCTCAACGTCTTCCGCATGAAGCTCCTCGGCGCGAATATGCGCGTCATCGAGACGGGCACGCGCACCCTGAAGGACGCCATGAACGAGGCGCTCCGCGACTGGATCGCGACGGTCCGGGACACGTTCTACATCATCGGGTCCGTCGCCGGGCCGCACCCGTACCCGTTCATGGTGCGCGAGTTCCAGTCGGTGATCGGCCAGGAGGCGCGCCGGCAGGTGCTGCGGGCGTGCGGGCGGCTCCCCGCGGCGTGCGTCGCCTGCGTCGGCGGCGGCAGCAACGCGATGGGCCTCTTCGACGCGTTCCGCAACGACCGGAGCGTGGAGCTGATCGGCGTCGAGGCGGCGGGCCGCGGCATCGACACCGGCTCGCACGCGGCGCCGCTCAACGCCGGCGAGGTCGGCGTGCTGCACGGCACGAAGACGTATCTCCTGCAGGACGAGACCGGCCAGATCCGCGACGCGCACTCGATCGCGCCCGGCCTGGACTACCCCGGCGTCGGGCCGGAGCTGTCGTTTCTGCGCGACAGCGGCCGCGCGAAGTACGTCGCGGCGACGGACGACGAGGCGGTCGCCGCCCTGAAGCTGCTCACCTGCACGGAGGGCGTCATCCCGGCGCTCGAGAGCTCGCACGCGGTGGCGCACGCGATCCGGCTGGCGCCGAAGCTCCGACGCACGCAGGTCATCATCGTCAACCTGTCCGGCCGCGGCGACAAGGACATGCCCGCCGTGGCCGCGCATCTCGGGGTGGCGCTCACGTGAGCCGCATCGCGCAGTCCTTCGCGGCGCTCCGCGAGCGCGACGAGGCGGCGCTCGTCGCGTTCTTCACCTGCGGCGACCCCGACGTGGCGACCACGGGCGAGCTGGTGCGCGCCGCGGTGTCGGAGGGCGCCGACCTGATCGAGCTCGGCGTGCCCTTCTCGGATCCGATGGCCGACGGCCCGGTGATCCAACGCGCCGCCGGCCGTGCGCTCGCCGCGGGCACGTCGCTCCATCGCGTGCTCGAGCTGGTGACGGAGCTCCGCCGCGACGTCGACGTGCCGATCGTGCTCTTCGGCTACTACAACCCGTTCTTCCGCTACGGCCACGCGGCGCTGGCCCGCGACGCCGCGGCCGCCGGCGCGGACGGCTTCCTCTGCGTCGACCTCCCGCCCGAGGAGGGCGGCGACTTCCGGGCCGCGATCCGCGCCGCCGACCTGGACCTGATCTTCCTCCTCGCTCCGACGTCCGGTCCCGCCCGCATCAGGACGGTCGCCCGCAGCGCGAGCGGCTTCGTCTACTTCGTGTCGGTGCTGGGCGTGACGGGTGCCCGCACGGAGCTGCCCACCGACCTCCCCGACCTGGTAAAGGCCGTGCGTCAGGTCGTCGACGTCCCGGTCGGCGTCGGCTTCGGCGTCAGCACGCCCGAGCAGGCCGCCTGGATCGCCGGCTTCGCCGACGCGGTCATCGTGGGCAGCGCCTTCGCCCGCATCGTGGAGGAATCCGACAGGACGGACGCGCCCGCGCACGTCGCCGAGTTCACCGGCGGGCTCAAACGCGCCATGCGCGCGGCCCGCGCCCCGCGCGTGTCCCGCAACGAGTAGACATGGACGCCTACCGCGCCGCCCTCGACTACCTCACCGGCCTCGAGGTGTCGGCGGGCTGGGACCTCAAGCTCGAGCGCATGCGGGCGGCGGCCGAGCGGCGTGGCCATCCCGAGCGCGCGTGGCCGTCGATCCACATCGCCGGCACCAACGGCAAGGGATCGACGGCCGCGATGGTGGAGGCGATCCTGCGCGCCGCCGGCCACCGGACGGGGCTCTACACGTCGCCGCACCTCGTCGACTTCACCGAGCGGATGCGGATCGACGGCCGCACCATCCCGCGGGCGACCGTGGTGGAGCTGGTGGAGGAGATCCGCGACGACCTCGGGCGCGCGGGGATCCCGCTCACGCACTTCGAGTTCGTGACCCTGATGGCGTTCGAGTGGTTCCGGCGCGTCGGGATCGACGTCGGCGTGATCGAGGTGGGGCTCGGCGGGCGCCTCGACGCGACGAACGTCGTCGAGCCCGCCGTCACGGCGGTCACCCACATCGCGCTCGACCACGAGGAATACCTGGGGCGCACCATCCCCGAGGTCGCCGGCGAGAAGGCCGGTATCCTCAAGCCCGGTGTGCCCGCAGTGCTGGGCCGGCTCGTGCCCGACGCGGAGGCCGTGGTGCTGGCGCGCGCCGCCGCCGTCGGCGCG
>JADMIO011283437.1_pt1 | contig 25346 bp, 18 predicted proteins | sample 8958161 | NCBI WGS metagenome assembly JADMIO01 (sample SAMN16585339, study PRJNA669376) | soil metagenome | isolation source: Crop rotation soil | place: USA: Cullars Rotation, Alabama | collected 2011
CGACAACTTGTCCACGTGGAATTCTAAGCTTAGGATCCCAATGTGCTGGAAAGAGAAAGGCGAGATGCCCCTGTCCGAGGATGAGCAGCAGGATCACGGTGACCTGCGCGCCCATCTTCCATTTCCCCAGACCGGATGCCGGCATCGCCACGCCGCGCGTCTGTGCGCGGCTCCGCAGTCCGGTAACCATCATCTCGCGGCCGATGACGACTGCTGCCATCCATGCGGGCACCGCGTCGGTCTGGACGAGCGAAATCAGCGCCGCCGTGATGAGCAGCTTGTCGGCCAGCGGATCCATCCATTGACCGATACTCGTCACCTGCTTGCGGCGGCGTGCCAGATACCCATCCAGCCAGTCGGTAATCGACGCGAGGCCGAAGATCGCGGCGGCCAAAAACTCGCGCGGGACCCCGAAGAGCACCGGCGCGCGAAACTTCGTCAGCAGCACCACCACCAGCAACGGGACGAGGACGATGCGGGCGACGGTGAGGGAATTGGGAAGATTCATCAGCTGCGCGGGGACGACGCGAGCATTGTAGCGCGGGCGGGGCCGTCCACGACGACCGCGCACCGCACGGGACGAGGTTCGACTCGCCTTCCATCTGGCGCCGCGCGTTGCGCGGAGGCGGCGGGCTGGCATGGGAGGTCGGGCGTTCGATATGATGGGCGGCCGACATGAAAGCGATTCTGCTCGCCGGGGGCAAGGGCACGCGACTGCGGCCGCTCACCCTCCACACACCGAAGCCGATCGTGCCGATCTTCAATCTGCCGTTCCTGCAGCATCAGATTGACCTGCTGCGGACGGTGCCTGAAATCGATGAGGTTATTCTCAGCCTCAACTATCAGCCGCGCCGCATCGAGGAAATGTTCGGCGACGGCAGCGCGTCCGGCCTGAAGATCCGCTATGTGGTCGAGCCGAACCCGCTGGGCACCGGGGGCGCGATCAAGTTCGCCGCCCAGGGCGTCAGCGATTCGGTCGTCGTTTTCAACGGCGACGTGCTCACGGGCGTGGACCTGGGGGCGCTTGTCGCGTTGCACCGGGAACGTGCCGCCACGGCAACGATCGTGCTGACACCGGTCGAGAACCCGACGGCGTACGGGCTGGTGGAAACCGATGCCGAGGGCAAGGTCCGGCGCTTTCTCGAGAAGCCGAACGCGGACGAGATCACCTGCAACACGATCAATGCGGGCATCTACATCCTCGAGCCCTCGACCTTCGACCGCATCCCCAAGGACGTCTCCTGGTCGGTGGAACGGGCCTATTTCCCGTCGCTCATCGAGCGGGGCGAAACCTTCGTCGCGCACATTTACGATGGCTACTGGATTGACATCGGCACACCGCACAAATACCTGCAAGTGCATCGCGACATCATGACCGGCCGGTTCCGCACGGCACCGTTCAACGGCCAGCCGGGACAGGTGGCGTGCGCCGAGAGTGCAACCGTCGAAAGCGGCGCGGAGGTGCAGGGGCCGTGCTTCATCGACGACGAGGCGGTGATCAAAGCGGGCGCGCGGATCCTGCCCTACTCAGTGATCGGCCGCCAGGTTCACGTCGAGGAAGGGGCGACGGTCGCCGGCTCGATTGTCTGGGCCAATTCCTGGATCGGTCGCGACGCCGAGGTGCGCGATGCCATTCTCGGGCGCAACTGCTCCATCGGGCGCAACGCGTCGGTGCGTCCCGAGGCCGTGATCGGCGACAAGACGGTCGTGACCGACTACAGCCGCATGTAGGGTGTCATCACGTTCCGGGCGCGAGTCGGCAGACGCCTCACAATCAGACGCGCGGATTGACTGCCGCGGAGCAGGGCGGGGCCCGTCATACGGCGCCGCCACGGAGGACCGATGGCCAAGGTGGACGCAGGCATCTTCAAGGCGTACGACATCCGCGGAATCTATCCGACCGAGATCAACGAGGACGTCGCGCGCCTGGCAGGACGCGCCTTTGTGGCCTACCTGCAGGCTTCGCGCATCGGTGTGTCCCACGACATGCGCGTGTCTTCCCCCGCCCTTGCGCAAGCCTTCATCGACGGGGCCACAGAACAGGGCGCCGATGTCGTCGAGTACGGCATGCTCGCCACCGACATGATCTATTTCGCGGTGTGTCGCGACGGCCTCGACGGTGGCGCCCAGATCACCGCGTCGCACAATCCGAAGCAGTACAACGGCATGAAGCTCGTACGGCGCGAGGCGTTCCCGCTGTCGGGGGAAGCCGGCATCTCGGACATGCGCACGATGATCGTGAACGACACGATTCCCGCGCCGGCAGGCCGCCGCGGCCAGGTGACGCATGGCGAGGTCCTCGCCGACTACGTCGATCAGATGATGACGTTCATCGATCCCTCCGCCGTCCGGCCGTTCGACATCGTGCTCGATGCCGGAAGCGGCATGGCTGGACTCGTCGCTCCGCACCTCTTCGACCGTCTGCCCTGCCGGACGACTCGCCTCTGCTTCGATATCGACGGGACGTTCCCGAACCACGAGGCGAATCCGCTGATTGAAGAGAACCGGGCCGATATCACCGCACAGGTGATCGAGCGCCGCGCCGACGCGGGCATTGCGTGGGACGGCGACGCCGACCGCTGCTTCTTCCTCGACGGGGCTGGCGAGTTCATCGCCGGGGACTTCGTCACGGCGCTGCTCGCGGAAGCCTTTCTCCTCAAGAGTCCCGGCCAGAAGATTGTCTACGACGTGCGGGCGAGCTACGCGGTGAGGGATACGGTGGAGCGGCATCGCGGCACGGCGCTCATGAACCGGGTGGGGCACGCCTTCTTCAAGCGCCGCATGCGCGAAGAGAACGCCGTGTTCGGCGGCGAGGTGACCGGGCACTACTACTTCCGCGACTTCTATTTCGCCGACAACGGCTTCATTCCGGCGCTGCTCATGCTGGAGCTGATGTCGAAGCGCGGCCAGACGCTGCGAGAACTGTTGGCACCGCTGCGCGAGCACTATTTCATCTCGGGCGAGATCAACACGAAGGTGGGCGGCATGGCCCAGGTCGACGCCAAGCTTGACGGGCTCGCCGACCGCTACAAGGACGCGCACGTCTACCGCATGGACGGGGTCTCGGTGGAATATCCCGACTGGCACTTCAACGTCCGGGCTTCGAATACCGAGCCGCTGCTGCGATTGAATCTCGAAGGGGTGACGCCGGCCATCATGGAGCGCCGCCGCGACGAGGTGATCGCGTTCATTCGCAGCTGAGCCACACGCTAGCGGCTGGGCGTGTCGTATGCCTGGGAGCCTTCCAACTCAGGCTGTGGTGGTGTCGTGTTGGAGACCACGATGAACGAACTCCACGCGGCGTGTCGATCTCTGCGCAAGGCTCGGCCGGTGGTCACGAACAGACCGGGGCGCTCCAGAATAATATGCATTCCACAGCACACACCGGCGAGTGATTCATAGTCGGAGCGCAGCATCAGACAGTAGCGTGCGCCGGATTCCGACATGAAGTCGCGCAGTTGTTGCTCGGTGTCAAGCCGCCGGACGTGACTACGTATGTAGAACCGCCAACTCGAATTCCATCGATCAACGTGGTACGCCGCGACGGTTCCAGGCTCCGTGGCGAGAGCGGCCGTTTCCCGTGCCAGGCGCTTCACCGGCTTGGCGACTTCGAGTCGCGGAAGCGCGACGACCAGTACGACCGCATATGCCACCAGGAGCGACGCGGCAATCCCCACCGGAAAGCGCGTCCGAAATCGGGATCGCACAAGTTGCACCAGCAACCAGATCCCGGTTCCTATCAGGAGCAACGGAACGATCGCCACGATCGGCGACAAATCAAGAGGCACACGGGATATCAGCACCGCGAGCGCGACACCGGACACCGCCGTGATCGCGGGCACGAGTGCGGCGCCCGCTGCGGTTCCCCAGTGCGGTCCGATCGGGCCTTCGCGCAGCCGTATCCATTCTCGCGCGCCCAAAAGACACAGTGCGGGCGCAGCTGGATACACGTAGTGGTCGAGCCGGAACTCGGAAACAGAGAAGAAGCCAATTACGCTCGCGGCAAAGGCCCACAGCAGTCTTTCCTCTGTGGCGGGCCGCAGCCCCCGTGCGATGTCCACCAGGCGACCGATCAGCAGTGGGGTCCACGGCAACATGCCCACCGCGACGACCCTCACATAGAACCACCGCGACGACGTCGCGATGTACATGCGGCGGGAGAAGAGCCACACGTTCTCTCGCAGGAAATAGCCTTCGACAAAGTTCCCGTCGAACCGCCACATCATGTACAAGAACCATGGGGCCGCCACGACAATCACGATCCCGAGTCCACGTCCCCAATGCAGCTGCCACAAGGGGCGTCGGGCGGCCGGTGCGATGGCCATCGCAAGAAGGAACGCAATGCCGGCAAGGACGAGGGCCACGGGGCCTTTCGTCAGCACGGCACATGCGAGCAGCAGGTATCCCCCGTACTGCAGCCCCGGGCGCGCGCGCAACGCTGCCACGGCCAGCATCGCCAGTCCGCCAAACAACAGCATCGTGAACGTCATGTCGAGAATGGCGTACGACGAGAGCGCAAACGTCGCGGGCAGGAGCGCCAGCATCAATGTTGACACCCGTGCCGTCGCTCGCCCGAAGAATTGCGTGCCGATCCAATACGTCACGACGAGCAGCGCCACGGTTGAGAGGGCCGGCACCAGGCGCGCCGAAAACTCTGTCTCGCCAAACACGATGAAGCTGGCGAGCTGGAGCAAGTAGAACAGAATGGGCTTATCGAAGAACGGCACGCCGTTATAGAAGGGCGCCAGCCAGTCGCCACGTGCACGCATTTCGCTGGTGGCCGCGGCGTACACCGCTTCGTCCGGATCCCAGAAACTCGCGTACCCAAGCCGCCAAAACACGACAACCCACACAACGAGGGCCCACCCGGTCCAAATCGCAGCGCGGCGCCACATCGGGCGCTGACAACAGGCGACGAGAGACGAGAAGGTGCGGTAAACCATCCGAGTCGGGTGTCTCACCTAGGGAAAGGACGGATTCGCCTGCTCGATCAGGTTGATGGGGACCAGACCGCCACCATTGCGCCACGTCATGCCGTTCATCCGCGTGACGCTCACGGCCGGACCGATCAATCCAAACACCATGGCACTGGCGACCAGGCGACGAGCTGCCTTCGGAACTTATGGACGGGCGATCATATCGCGCAAGCTCGTCGGCTTACCAGGCGTCAGAATTCCGCTCCTCCGACCTTGCGAGCGGGTTTTCTCTCCTAACCTGCCGGCATGGGGCAGCAGCTGCAGGCCAGACTTGATGTCCCGCGGCCACGTTGCCGTAAGCGTTTCCGGGACCACCGCATCATTGGACACCTGCGAGGGGTCAGCGCGGCCTGTAAGGACATGCCGATCGCACAGGAGTGCCCAGAGCCATACCCGCTGTCGCGCTGAGCTGCCGGTGCTTCGGACTGGCGCGACGAGGACGCCATCGCCGACCCAGCTGAGAAGTGTGACACCCTGCTCGCGCGTCCACGCTGTCATAGGATCGAGAGGACGGGTACGGTGACATCGTTTCCACCAACTTGTGGACGACGTACAGACCCCCGCCCACGGCCCCACAGCCATCCTGTTTACACGATCACAGACTTGAACACGGAGCGGACTTGAAGGGTGCGCTGATTTGACATATTCGCTTCGTCAGAGTAACTTTTGCTTACACAATACAGTTGGCTCGTTTCGCGCCGTCACTGATCCGGATGAGCGCGTACTCGCAATTGTGCAATCCGTTCTTGAGGAGGGGGCCCGATGAATGCTAAGTTGCGCGCCTTTGGTGCCGCCATTCTGGCGATCGTGGGCGTCCTCGCTCTGCGCCCAGTGCTCGATGCGGGGCAAAAAGGGAATGAGAGTGTAACGTTTTCGAGGGACGTCGCCCCGATCTTCCAGGAAAAGTGCCAAGCGTGCCACCGTCCCGGAAGCATAGCCCCCATGTCACTTTTGTCCTACGAAGACGCGCGTCCCTGGGCGCGGGCCATCAAGCAGCGCGTGTCTCGCCGCGAGATGCCACCGTGGCATCTGGCGAAGGATGTGGGCATCCAAAAGTACAAGAACGATACGTCGTTAACGGACAAGCAGATCGATACCATCGTCAAATGGGTGGACAACGGCGCACCTGTTGGCAACATCAAGGACCTGCCGCGGCCGGTGCAGTGGCCAGACGATGAGGTGTGGTCAATAGGGAAGCCAGACTGGCTCGTACACTCGACTGAACGCGTCATGTACGCCAATGGGCCCGATTGGTGGCTGGACGATGACGTGCCCAGTGGGTTGACCGAGGATCGCTGGGTCAAGGCGGTTGAAACCAAGCCCACAAAGGCAGGACGGCGAATCGTTCACCACGGGAACGCGTCGGTGGTTGACCCGGATGGCTCGAGGGCGAGCCTCAGCGAGTATGCGGTGGGCAAGTACGGTGACGTGTTTCCGGAGGGCACGGGCCGGTTGATTAAGGCCGGCAGCAAGATCAACTTCAATATGCATTATCACGCTGTTGGCGAAGAAATTCGCGACAGCATGACCGTGGGGTTCATCTTCTACCCCAAGGGGTACGTGCCGAAGTACAAAGTCATCGACCCGAATATGGGCGGGACGTTTGACCAACTCGATATCCCCCCCAATACGGTGACGAGACACGATTCGTACTTCCGACTACCCAAGCCGGCCAAGCTCATTAGCTTCCAACCGCATATGCATATGCGTGGGAAGGCACAGACGATGGAAGCCATCTATCCAGATGGCAAGACGGAAATCCTGAGTTCTGTCGACCATTTCGATTTCAATTGGCAGGTGTCATACGTCTTCGCGGACGATGTCGCCCCGCTTCTTCCAGCCGGAACCGTCATACACCTCATCGCCTTGCACGACAACACGACCGCGAATCGCGGAAACCCCAACCCCAACATCTGGGTCGGGTGGGGCAACCGGAGTGTGGATGACATGCTTCAGTGTCATATGAACCTCGTCTATTTAGAGGACGAAGATTTTCAGCAACAGGTTGCTGACAGGAAGAAGAACGGCCCAAAGAGTAATTAGTCGTTGCGTGAGTGCGAGTCTTACGGAGTCGAGCAGAATGAAGATGCGTAGAAATTTCGCGTTCCTCACGGGCCTCACAGCAGTCTTAATGCTGGTGAGTCCGCCTCTGCTTCGTACTCAAGAGGCGCCTCCGCAAATTGTCGACATGAACACGAAATTCAATTCCGGCCAGACGGTCGCGCCCATTTTTGAAGGGTGGGAACCCAACAAGGACGGAAGCGCCCGCTTGTATTTCGGGTACATGAATCGTAACTATAAGGAGTTGTTGGACATTCCGGTTGGCCCGAACAACCGGATGACCCCCGTGGCCGATCAGGGCCAGCCAACTCACTTCCTGCCGCGCCGACAGGCCAACGTGTTCAACGTTCTGGTCCCAAAAGACTTTGGGACAAAAAACAAGGTCGAATGGACGATCGTCTCTCGGGGCAAGGTCGACACGGTAGCCGGGTCGTTGGATCCCGAGTACCAGATCGACATCTCCCGAGATACCACGACTGGCAACACGCCGCCCGTGGTGACGGTTGATTCGGAGGTGCGGACGACATTTCCGAATCCCGTGAAGTTGCCGTTGTCCGCAACCGACGATGGCCTGCCGAAAAATGGCGCCCTCGCGGTGACGTGGAGCAAGTATCGGGGGCCAGGGGAAGTCACTTTCGGCGACGATGCGAAGTTCGTTGTCGATCCAACCGCTTTAGGTGGCTTCTGGGGTTGGCAGCCACCATTCAAGGATGGGAAGGCTACCACGACCGCGACCTTTAGCGAGCCGGGAACGTATCTCCTGCTTGCGGTCGTTTCCGATGGAAAGTTCGGGCGCTCCTGTTGCCGCACAAACGCCATCGTGAAGGTGACAACCGCACCGGCAACGAAAGGCGTCCAGTAACCGCTGTCCTGGTTTTCTGAAGTCCTTCCGGCCAAGCGCCCGGTGCTTCAGGCATCTTCGGCCATGACGGCAGTAGCGACATGACCCCAGGGATGTGTCGCCAGGATGGTGCGGAGATCTGCGGAGATTTATCGTGTGTTGCCGTCAGCTCGGTTCAGTATCAAATCTACGTCGTTGGATCGCTCTCGGGGCGTTCTCCGCTGCGGTTGCACTGGCCTCAGCGGCGTTAACGCCGACCCTCAATGCGGCTGTGGCTACCGAAGACGACAACAACAGGGCGAAATCCGGATCCGTGTGGGATGGAATATATACAGAGGGTCAGGCCAAGCGCGGGCAGACACTATATGAGGAGAACTGCGTCAGTTGTCACCAGATCGATCTCTCTGGGCAGGACAATGCTCCTCCGCTGGTCGGTCATGAGTTTGTGACTTATTGGAACGGCCATAGCGTTGGCGACCTCTTCGAAGTCACGCGAACGACTATGCCCAAGGACAGCCCGGGCAGTCTCAGGCAGGAGCAGTACGCCGATTTGCTCGCTTATCTCCTGAGCGCCAACAAATTTCCCGCTGGTGAAACAGAACTGCAAGCCAACGCTGCTCGCCTGAAGCAGATCAAGTGGGTGAGCGAGCCGCAGAAGGCTCACCCTTAATCGGCGCTCAATTCGGATTCCGAGTCTTCTCGCGGACGCTCGCGGCGACGACTGCGGCAGAACACTTCCTGCGGTTTGTTGACGTTACCGTTCTGACCGTCCCGACACTGTGAGTTCAGCGCGATCGTTCTTGCCAGGCCGCAGTTCGTTCTGTCAAGTCTGCGTAAGCTCCACCAAGCAGCCAGCAATTCTAAGCACACTGGTGTGGGGCAGGAGCCGTCATTGGGAAGTCGAAACGCAACGAAGCTGCACCGCTCGGCATGCCACGCTTACTTCAGCTCTATGAAGATCGCTCTCGGCAATCCCTCAGCGACCTCTTCCGAATGAGGACTCTTGAGAAACGAGGAAAAATTCACGTCGCCCAGCTTGCGAATCGATTCAACCGGCGCGGCGCTGGACGATGCGTACGACCGTGTCGCACCCGGTTCGATGAAGACACCGACGACCTGGGTATAGTGCAGATGTTCACGCCGCGGAACTCCGGGCCGCCACGTGTGATCCCACACCACAATCCGGTCGTTCTCGAAAAGCTTCGTCGAGCCTGCGCGCGGAAACTGGCCAGGAATCCCCTCCTTCACCTCCGGCTTCGGCGATGCTGAAGGTTTCAGACCAACGACGATCGTCCGACTTGGATTCTCGCCAACACCCTCTTCGGCGTACGCCGTTCCTTTGGAGTCGAGCTGCACGGAACCAAGCCGGCGCTGTTCGATCGTCCATGTCTTGTCCGGCCTAATGACCTTTATCGGAGCGTCCGTGAGACTTACCGACACCTGGTCCATTGGCAGCTCGTAAATCTCTGTGCGTTGCTCTTTGCGTAATGTCACGTCCCAGATGGCCACCCGCTCATTCTCAAGCCGCTGTTTGACTTCGGCGCCCGGAAACGGAGCCGCATCTTTGGGCCTTTGTGCGAGCATCGCCGATGGCCCGATAACGGTGATTGCCAAGGCCATCGAAATGAGTCGTGGAACCAGCGTCTTCATGGGTTTCTCCCGCGGCAGGCTTTGAATACTTCCTATTCAGGCGTCAGCAAAGGCACGACATTCGCGACTAGTTAGTGGCAGTCCCCAAACCCCTGAAGTTGAACTTCTGCACGCGTTTGCCACCGTTCGCGTTCGCTTCGCCAGTATAGATATTTCCCTTTGAGTCCACCGCGAGATCGTGCAATTCCAGAAATTGCCCCGCGTTCCGGCCCGCACGACCAAACGATCCGACTATCCGCATGTCGTCGCGGAGAAGGATCCATACCTTTTCGTTCGTCCCGTCAGCGACGTACATAAACTTCTTGTCGGGAGAGAAATCGATTCCCCATACCGAGCCAACGCCAAGCGTCTGCTTGGCGACGAACACTTCGTTCACGAACCTACCGTCCTTACGGAAGATCTGCAGGCGATCATTGCCGCGGTCGCACACGTAGAGAAGCCCTCCGGTTTCAGCGATGCAGTGCACTCCAATCGAAAACTGGCGGGAGGGAGCAGCGCTCGGGCTGTACTTCGGTTGCTGGACGTCGTCAGGTCTCTCGCCGTATGCGCCCCAGTGTCGCTTGTAGGCGCCGGTCTCTGCATCAAAGACGATCACTCGGCGGTTTCCCTCACCATCGGCGACAAACACCTCGTTGGTCTGAGCATCGAAGGACATCTGCGCCGGCCCGCCCAGGGTGGCAGTGTCATTGTTGCCGCCGCCCTTCTTGACCCGTTGACCAATCTGCCTCACAAACTGGCCGGTCGGCGTGAATTTGAGGATGTAGGTACCATTCGTGCCACTGCTGCTCACCCACACATTGCCCTTGGGGTCCAACGAAATGCCGTGTTCACGTTCCGGCCATTGAAAACCAGCACCAGATTCACCACCCCACGCTTGCACGACGTTCCCGAGGGGATCGAATTCGACGACTGCCGGAGCTGGCACACAGCACTCCGCGGCAGGCGGCGTTGTCGATGCCGCTGTTTCGGCTGCCGTCAACGTTCCTTTGCGATGGACAAGCCACACATCATCGCGACGATCCACGGCCAGTCCGCTGACCTCGCCGATAATCCAGTTGTGCGGGAGCGGTCTTGGCCAGGCCGCGTCGACTTCAAACAGCGGCACACTGCTCCGCGCCTCCGCCGCAGCGAGATTGACAGGGCCGGCCACTTCGATGCCAACGAGCACGACAAAGCTCGAAACCGTCGCGCAGATGCAGAACAATGCAATACGTGTCATGGGATTCTGTCCACGTGCGTCCACATTCCGGCCGGTCTGGTCCACCGGCCTTGAAGGCTGCTCGCTGCGGGTTAGGCCGGTTAGGCTGAAGGAAGGTCGAACCCGTGCTCTGCGGGTCGGCACGTGGCTATGCCGACCCGCAGACGTGCTCAAAACGTCACTTGGGCTCCGAACTTGAACAGACGCCCGGGCAACACGTAGGTGGGTTGCAGCCAGGCGGGCCCGTAGTTGCTATTTACGACGAGGACCGGGCTCGCGTTCAACATGTTGTAGAGATCGATGTTCGTCTGAATGCTGCGCCCACCGAATTTGAAGATCTTGCTCAAGCGCGTGTCGAGCTGATAGAGGCGGGTGTCATACATGGTGCCTGGCGAGACGAGGTTGACCGTCGCCGTGGAATTAGCCCCTCCAGACAAGGGACGGCCCAGCGAAGGCTGGATTTGCGAGTTGGGAATCACGGCCGGTGCCGTGATTTGGGGGCCCGGTAGGGTCTGAAACGCCGCCGCGGCCTGCAGATTCCATGGCAGCGGAAGCGCCCCGAGGAATTTCAGCTGCGCCTGAAATGGCGGTTTCACGTCGCAGTATTGGAGTTCCTGCGGCGAATCGACCACAAAGCACCGACTCACCTCCGAGCGACCCATGTTGAGACCGCCCTGGAGCCGAGCGCTTCGCGGCAGCCGCACATTGGTGGTGATATCGAAGCCGTTGTAGTGTTCCCAGTAATTGCCGAAATTGCTCGCCTGCGTCACCAGATTACTCACCTTGCCAAACAGCGCCGGCTTGACATCGTAAAGACCACAAAGCTGGTTCCCACCACCGCCGGGTAGCCGTGAATCGGCCGGGACGGTGATGCAGTAGGGATCGTAGTCGGTTGGGGTCACGGCCTGATTGTTGGTGACGGTAAAGTTCCCGTAGGAGCGCCAGAAGTACCCCGCGTTTACGCTGACATTCGCGAACAGTTCCTGTTGAATGCTGGCGGTGACCTCCCACTGATAGGGTCGCGCCGACCACCCGGTCACGACACTGGGATCATAGACCGTCGTAACCTTGGTAGTTCCAAACGCGGCGTCAGAAATCGGCCCGCACGAACCGTTTTGGTTGGGATTGTTCAGATCGCAATCCACAAAGGGGTTGAACGTTCCACTCGGGTCCGTCCAATTCCGCGTAACGCTGAGCACCGTCGCGTTCGCCGGGTTGTTAGCGCCGGCGATGGCCAAGGTCTCGGCCTGCACGTATCGGCTCACGGTCCCTTTGATGGCGGTCTTTGCGTTACCGAACAGGTCGTACGAGACACCTAAGCGCGGATCGATGTCCTTCCAGTTCGGCACGTTCGAGACCTTGTCATAACTCTTAGCCGCTACGAACCGCTTCGCGGGGACATCCTGCGGCGGAACACTTGAATTGTGGTAGTCGAAGCGGATGCCCGCATTGATCGTCATCCTCTTCATGGTCCACTGGTCCTGCGCAAACAGGCCCAGGGCTGCGTTCAGATCGTCCCAAGTATCCACGGGTGTGGCCCATTGAACCAGGGATTGCGGCACACCATTGAGGAACCGCAGATTGACATCCCCATTCACGGATCTGTAGGACCGCCGGCTTCCGTGCAGCCACGTCTCGCCGACTTTGAAGGCGTGTGATCCAGTGACATACGTCAACGACACGTTGTCATTGAACGTGTAGTCGTCGTGTCCGTTGTAGAACGGATTGGACCGGAAGACCAGGCCCGTTGATCGCTCGGTGACCGACAGGATATCCGGGGTGACTCCCGGCTCCGCAACCCTGGGGGACGAGAACGAATAGCGTGTTGCCGCCGCTTCCATCAGAAGACGATTCGTAAACGTCCGCGTCCACTTCGCCTGAAGATACAAGTCAACCGGAGCAATCTGATAAGCGGCGGCTTCCGGGCTCACGAGGGCGCTCACCCCGTTGTGGCATGTGCAACGACCTTGGTTCAGGGCGAAGGCGCTGATCTTGTCTTTCGAGGTCGCCTGCCACGTCATTCGCAAGGACTCACTGGTCCGGTGGGTGTCGTCGATGGAACGTTTACTGAGGTCTGGCGTGTAGGTGAACGCCGTGGGATTTTTGTTGTAGTACCCTCCCGCCACTTGATCGTTCGAGCCCCAGTACCGGAACGAAAAGTAAAACCACAGCTTGTCCTGCTTGATTGGTCCGCCAACCGTCGGATTGACGTCCCAATTCTTGTCCAACTGATTGATAGCCCCCAGGCCACGCGCCAGTAACTCGTCAGACGTGTTATCGCTCTGGAGCTTATGGTTGGTGTAAGTGCCAAAGAAATTGCCGGAGAAATGGTTGGCTCCGTCCCTGGGGACCATGTTAATGCGCACGCCGCCTGTGGCGCTCTCGGCTGAGATGGCGCCCAGTTCGAAGCTGAACTCCTGCGTGGCCCCGAGGTCGGTGGTGATACCTCCCGTGTTGATGGCGTTCACACTATTCTGTGGTACGCCGTCGATCAGTTCCTGCATGTCGGCCGTTCGCCCGCCGTGAATCGCCGCATTGTTCGGAGTACCCGCCGCCGACCCGCCGACATCCTGAGCTGAGGGGCGACTGACGGCGCCGAGAACCATTCCGGGGATGAGCGCGGCGAAGGTTTGCATCGAACGGCCCGTGGGCACGGCCTCGATAACCTCTTTGCTCACGAGAGTATGTTGCACGACGTTCTGGACATCGACCACGGGGCTTTGACCAGAGACGGTGACGGTCTCCTCCAACGAACCCACACGCAATTCCGCATTGACGGCAGCCGTGAAATTCGTGGTCAGGACGATGTCATCCCGCTTCAGGCTGTTGAAGCCGGACAATGAAAAAGTTACCGTGTAGGTTCCGGGCCGCAAATCCACAATCTTGTATTGGCCCCTGTCATCGGTGACCACAGTCCTTGCCTTCTCAATCAGCACCGGGCTGGACGCTTCAACGGAGACGCCTGGCAGTACGGCACCCGAGGAGTCTTTCACCACGCCCGCAATACCCGTCTGGGCCACGGCCTTTGCGGGCAGCAGCGCCACACACAACGCGGCCAGGAGAACTAATGCGCAATTCTTTGCGCCGCTCATAGACCCTCCTCCACGAACCAAAGAACCACCGGGGATTCTCGTTTCAAGCGTCAGTCGCGCCGAACTCGTGTTTCGTCTGAACGCAGAGTCCATCACGTCAGGGCAGACTCAGGGCCACAAATTCGGTCGGCTCGTTCATTGCGCCCACCCCAGCAACGATGTACTGCTTGCCCCCGAGCATGTAGGACATGGCGATGCCACCCTGCGGCTTGGGCAGCTTGAACTCAAAGATGGTCTGTCCGGTCTTCTTGTCGAGCGCACGAAGCATCTGCCCACTCGCACCGGGAGGAGCCGAGTGCACATTGCTTCCCTCACCGACGAAGAGGAGCGTCTTGGTGACGAGGACACCCGCCCGACCCGGTTGCCCGGTCTTCGGCAGGACCACACCCTTGAGTGCAGGGTGATTCTTGACAAAGTCGGGCGTCTCACCGTTCGGAACCATCCAGGCGTGCTCCCCCTTATTCAGGTCGATCGCCGTAATGCGCCCCCATGGTGGTTTCACGATCGGAAGACCCTGAGGCCCTCCTTCCGGTCCCGGGTTGCCTTCTTCGAGTCGTCCAGCCCCGCTGAACCCGCCAACAAAGCCCCCCACGTAAGCCATGTTGCCGCGTTGAGGATCTCCCTTGGTAATTGCGACGGCTCGCGGGCTCGTAATCGACGGGACATAGAGCATGCCCGTCTCCGGATCAAACGCCCCTCCTTGCCAATTCGTCCCCCCGATTCCGCCGGGTACTACCCAACTGCCTTTGGTTCCGTTGGGTTCGACGAGAGATGGTGGGGTAAACAGCGGCCCCATCCGATACCGTGAGGCAATCTTGAGCGCCTCGGCCTTGAGCTCCGGGGTAAAGTCGATCAGATCGTCGGCCGTGAGGCCCTGTCGATCAAATGGCGGCGGCTTGGTCGGAATGGGCTGCGTTTTCGATGTCTTCTCGCCGGGGACATCGGACTGTGGCACCGGACGCTCTTCAATGGGCCAGACCGGCTGGCCTGTCACGCGGTCGAAGACATAGGTGAATGCCTGCTTCGTCATCACGACAACGGCCTTGATTCTTCGCCCGCCCACCGTGATGTCGGCCAATACGGGCGGAGTGGGAATGTCGTAGTCCCAAATGCCGTGGTGCACGAGCTGGTAGTGCCAGACCCGCTTGCCCGTCTTCGCGTCAAGACACACGATGCTTTCGGCAAAGACATTGTTGCCTGGCCGGTGGCCGCCGTAGTAGTCACTCGTCGGCGTTTCGATCGGCGCGTACACATAACCGAGCTCCGTGTCCGCCGACATCGCTCCCCACGATCCGGTGTGCCCCGTGTAACTCCAGGAGTCGCCCTCCCAGGTGTCGTTCCCGACCTCACCTGGCTGCGGAATCGTGTGAAAGATCCAGGCCCGTTTGCCTGTGCGCACGTCGTATCCGCGCACAGACCCCGCGACAAATTCTTTATTGGGCCCGCCACCCAGAGCAGCGCCGACCACGATGATGTTCCCGACCGCCATGGGCGGCGAGTTCCATCCGATCTGACCAGCGGGGGGAACCGGACGATCAAGCCCTTCGTACAGATCGACAACGCCGTCCTTGCCGAAGCCGGGCACGGGCTGACCGGTCTTCGCATCGAGTTCAACCAAATAGTACCCAGGGGTGACGTGAAGGATCCTGGCATCCCGGCCGTCGGTCCAGTAGCCCACGCCACGACCAGAGACGGACCGGACTGGCGCCTTCTGTCCTCTTTCCCCGTCGTCGTGTCGATACATCCATAGTGTCTCGCCGGTGGCGCCATCGATTGCCACCACGTCGCGGCGCGAGCCTGCGGTGGCGTACAGGACGCCACCAATCATGATTGGCGTGACCTCGTTGTTGAAGTCCGGCTTTGGTCCGAAGTTGTCTGCTTTCCAGCGCCACGCGATGCGGAGGTTCTTCACGTTGTCGCCGTTTATCTGATCCAGTGGCGAATATTTTGTACTCCCCGCGTCTCCGTTCCAGTACGGCCACTCCCCGTTTTGCGGGCCCATCTGGGCAGAGCCCGGCAAAGTCCGAACCGCGACGAGCATGGCAATCAGCGCGAGCGTCACAATGAGGACTCGAACCGTTCCCTTCAACATTCGTGCTCCTTCGTTCGTCACAACCGAGCCAACACGACGCCGGCCGGAAAGCCGCGAACACGCCACACCGGGCTCCTCGATCGAAGAGCTGAGTTTCTCGGCAGCGTGAACGCTGGACGGCAGCGCATCGCCGACACGACCGCCCGAACTCAAGCCAAAAACCTGACCCGGGCAGTTCCTCCGCCGATGAATGTTATTAACAAGCAGATATTGAACGGAACACGTTTTCAATGTCAAGACAATTAGCGGCGCTATCTACTGTATTCGTAACAATTACTGATCGTTTGATCGGTGGCGCTCAACGGGATGCTTCCCCCAATCCGAGCCGGGTCGCGCCCTTCGGACAGGTCCCCTCACCTCGCAGCGGCGCTTGGCCTCCTCATCGAGCCGTCTCTTAACTGAGTTGTGCTGTGTAGCCGACGCCGGTCGGCATCCACGTCATCGCGATGATCGACTTACGCGCCCATCCGGCACCGTCCTCGAGGCGCAGCCCAGGCTGCGGCGACGGAGGACGTGATTCGGTTGATGGACCGGCGCGCCACCCGCCTCGCACAGTCGAAAGGTTGGAGATATTCTGGAGACGGAAAACGGGCGCGGACCGAAGCTTCCAACGATAAGTGGAGCGGGCTACGGGAATCGAACCCGTCTAGCTGGCTTGGGAAGCCAGAGCATTACCACTATGCTAAGCCCGCCCTGTGCTCGGGGCCCGTGGCGCAACGCCGGATTTTAGCAGATCCGGGCCGCACGCACATCCATCGCCAAGGGGACTCATGCCGCCATCGCCACGGTTCTCGCCCGCCACCTTTTCTTTTCTCCGGTCACTGGCCCGCCACAACAACCGCGAATGGTTCACCGCGCACAAGGCGCAGTTCGAGCGCGACGTCCGCGAGCCCATGGTCCGGGTGATCGAATCGCTGGACGAGTCGTTCCGCGAGTTCGCACCCGACCTGGTGGCCTCGCCGCGGGTCTCGATGTTCCGCATCCATCGCGACACCCGGTTCACCGAGAACAAGTCGCCCTACAAGACGTCGGTGGCCGCAGTGTTCCCGCATCGAGCCCTGCTCAAGACGAGCGGCGCGGCGCTGTACTTCGACATCAACCCGAAACGCCTGCTGATCGCCGGCGGTGTCTATGCGCCGGCATCTGCCGAGTTGCGTGCCATCCGTGCCCATATCGCGGACAACCTGTCCCGATTCCGCAGCCTGGTCGAGGCGCCGTCCTTCATCAGGGCCACCGGCGGTCTGCAGGGCGAGGCGCTCGTGAGGATGCCGCGGGGCTACCCGGCCGATCATCCCGCGGCGGACTATTTGCGGCTCAAACAGGTATTGGTGTGGCGGGAGCGTCCGGCGGCCGTGGCAACCGGGCCGTCGTTCTACCGCGAGCTGCTGAAGGTGTTTCGCGCGGCCGCGCCGCTCGTCGGCTTCCTCAACGAGCCATTGACCGGCCGGACCGGGAAGAACCGCCTCGCGTGAACCCGACGCCGCTGACCAGAACGGCGGGGCGCCCCCTCGATACCAGGGCGGCGGAACCCACCGTTCTCGGCGTCCCCAGGCCACCGGGCCCAGGGGAACTCACAGCTGCATCCAATCACACACCCGCGAGCGTCATCGCCCACTCGATGCGGATTCGGCGCTCTTCGTCGCTCACGTGGGGCGCGCGCGCGATGTACTTCACCTCATAGAGCAACAGTTCGATCATCGGCTTGTACATCACCCGCCAGGAGTCCTCTTCGGTCTGTACGAGATCGCAGACTTCCTCGCCCCGATCGAGCACGCGCTTCTTCAACTCCTCAATCACATCCTTCAGCCCCGCCCGCTCGAGCGAGTGAATGGTCGCGTAGGCCAGGATTTGAAGCTGTTGCCGCCCGGCGCAGCGGATACTCGTCTCGAGTTCGTGTCGTCCTTCCATCAGGGCCTCCGCCCTCCTATGTTCCAAGAGCGTGCCAGATGGAATAGTTCGGCTCCCGCCATGGTTTTCGTGGCTTGTGTTCGTTCCGCCACCACGCTCGCCTCCGTGAGTATCGGCCGCACCGTCGGAGGGGACGAAACCACAAACACCGTTGTAGGAACTACGGTCATCCGCCCATAACCCGTGTTCACGCCGTCGCCACCAGACCCAACGGTGATCTCAGGAAAGACGCACCTTAATGCCGGGTTTTCCAGGATGTAACGATCCATAATCTCTGATATCGCCATTTCCCGTGTTTTGGCGAGCCGCTCTGCGGTCTGGCACCCCGGTTGCGGAAGGAAGCCCCGCCTGCCTGGACGTATAGACGGAGTAAGCCATGAGCACGCAAGGTCCGCTGATCCCGCAGCAAAAGCCGATTCCGCTGGTCGGGTCGCCCGACGAGCTGCAGTCGGCCCGAACCCGTATCCTGGCCACGCGCAACGCGGATCTCATTCGGCAGTGGGCCGAGCGCCGGCAGGCGACGCCCGCCACCGGCGAGGCCTCTGGCTCAGGCCCCGCGACCTCGGTCTCGGTGAACGATGAGGGCGCGGGCATCCGGTTCAACTTCCCCGGCCTGTCGCCGTTCCGGGACATCACCTGGGCCGAGTGGCTGGAGCACTTCGCCCGACATGAACTGGTCTTCGTCTTCGAGGACACGCTGAGCGACGGGACGATGAGCAATCGCTACCGGATGGTGCGGGCTACGGAGTGGGACGGCCACTTCTCGCCCAGCTTGCTCTGGTAGCGTGCAGCCACCGCCGAGCGCGCGAGCTCGCGGCGCCCCGACGCGACGCACTGCGCCGCGACGCGCGCAGCGTCGTCACCGCATTTTGGTGGCAACGGCGTTGGTGCCTGCGGGCCAGTAGGGCGTGCCCGGAGGGAAGTTGCCCACGAAGGCGCGACCCACATCCGCCGAATACATCGCCCGCTCCACCACGATTTGGGGCACGTCGGTACCGCCAGCCGCCGGCAGCGCCTGGACGATCGCGCCGAACTTCGCATTGGCCGCCTTGGCGAACCCGAGCGTGGCGACGCCGACCGTGTAGCGGCTGGTGGCGTTCAGCGGAACCGTGGTGCTGTCCGTTGTGCCGTCCTCGTAATGCAGCGTCACCGAGGCTCGCCCTGCATATGGCGAGGTGTTCGCGATGAGGATGTAGGTTTCCGCCGCGTTCGGTCCGCCCAGCTCCCCTTCCGCCAGTCCCCATGTCGTGCCGGTTGTCGTCGTGCCGAAACTGTTGGACGCCTCGGTCCAGTTCCCGCTGCTCGGACCCGGCCACCACATCGCACGTTCGACGATGATGCCGACGCCGTTGGTCGATTCGACAATCGTGGAGACAGCCGTGTTGGCGAGCCGGGGATCCTCGAAGTTCACCCAGATCGTCTGCCGGCTCGCGGCGGCAACAGCGGGATAGTTGGCGCCGGGACCACCGTACAGCCGCACGATGGTGCTGCCGTCCGGCAGCAGGTACGTCACTTTCACGTTGGCTGCCTCGTTGGAGGGGTTGGCCAGCAGCACGAACAAGTCGAAGAAGTTGGCATTGGTCGCGCCTTCGGCGAGGAACCAGCGCGTCGCCGTCTCATTGACGGCCGCGCTCTCGTGGCCGGCGCTGAAGGTCGGCTGCCCCGGCGGCGTCTGATACATCGCCCGTTCGACGATGATCGGCACCCCGTTGAGGACGTTGAGGCGTGCCGACACCTCGGCGTCGCTCAGCAGCAACTGCCCGTTCTGATCGGGGAACCGTTCCTGGTTCACCCAGATGTTGAAACGCGACCTGGCGGGTACGGTGTAGGTTTTGGTCAACGGCGCTTGGGGTGCCGGCAGCAGATACGTCACCTGCACGACCGCATCCGTGGTCTGAGCGTTCTGCAGCAGATAGAAGAGGTCGAAGTGCGAGTGCGTCGCCCCCTCGGCCAGGTACCAGGTTGTGGCGGGCCGTAATACGGAGGTTTCCGCGTGGCTGCCGTACCCCGAGGCATTCCAGGTCATCGTGCGATCCGCGATGACGCCGTAGGTGGATCGGATCACCGTCGAGAACTGGGCGTCGGCGAGTTCGGGCAGCCCCGGGATGTGTTTCGCATCCACTGTGGCACGCTGGCCCGGCCTCAGGTTGGCGAGCGTGTAGGTATAGAGCTGCTGGGTGCCGGTGAAGAACTCGAAGTGGACATCCACCGGCACGTCAGTCTGCGGATTGAGCACGGCAAAGCGCGTATCGAAGTCCACGCCCGTGCCTGTGGCACCCTCGGCGAAATAGCGCTCGGACTCGAGCGGGTTCGTCCCGCCGCGGTACTCGTCCAGATTGGTCAGGAAGTCGCGATCGTGATCACCGTTGGCCCCATTGTCACCGGTCGCATCGTCGGGATTCAGGCCGTAGCTGATCTCCCACACGTCCGGCAGGCCGTCGCCGTCGCGATCGCCGGAGAGCCGGATCACGAACGCGTCCTCGGCGCCGTTGAACGAATCGTCGTACGCGCTGCCACCGCCAAAGCTTGTCGTCGGCATGTCGACCGAGGTCGTCTGCCCGATCACGTACACGTCGCCTTGCGCATCGAACGCGGCCGCGAGTCCGGTGTCGATGCCGCTGCCGCCGAAGTACGAGCCCTGCTGGATCGTCGTCCCGTCGGCGCTCAAGATCACGATGAAAGCATCCTGCCCCCCGGCCAGTGTCGTGTCGAAGGCGCCAACCAGGGGCGGAAAATTCGTGGATTGAGAGGCGCCCACGACCGCGGCGCGTCCCGTGCTGTCCACGGCCAGGCCAAATGCCGCCTCGCTCTGGCTGCCTCCGAGGTAGGTCGAGTAGCTGCGCGTCAGCGTCGTGCCGTTCCAGACGAATTTGGCGGCGAAGCCGTCCAGCGCGCCCCCGGGCGTCGGCTGCACCGCTGAATTGGTCGGGAAATCCGTGGAATCGGTCACCCCCACGATGACGAAGGAGTTCCCCGGGCCCGTCGCCAGACGCGTCGCCGATTCGAGCGTCGTGGCCGCACTGCCCCCGAGATACGTGGAGAACAGCAGGGACCCGCTCGTGGACAGCCCGAACGCGACGGGATCGACGGTGCCCGACAGCGCGCCCTGCACGGCATTCAGCTTCGGAAAATCGCTCGACTGCGTCTGGCCGGTCACGAAGATCTGGCCACCAGTGCCGACGCCGACGCCGGTCGCCACCTCGATGTTGCTGCCGCCCATATACGTCTCGAACACGTATCCCGTTCCGGTCGCGTTCAACATCGTCACGAACGCATCGCTGCTGCCGTGCAGAGTCGTCTGGGCGGGCGTCCCCGCCATCTGCAGATCCGAAGAATCGGTCGCGCCGACGACCACGGCCTGTCCCGCCGGATCAACCGCGATGGCGTTCGCGAAATCGATGCCGCTGCCGCCGACATATGTCAGATACAGCAGCGTGCGGCCATCGGCTGAGAGGTGGGCGACGAAGGCGTCCTGTGTACCGGTCAAGGTGCGCTTGGCGGCGCCCGGCGTAACCGGCAGGTTGTTCGAGTTCGTGCGCCCGGACACGAACAGCGTGCCGTCGCTGCCGACCGCGAGACCGGCACGATCGTCATTCCCGTTGCCGCCGAGATAGGTAATCCACTGCAGCGCGGAGCCGCTGGCGTTCAGCTTGGCCACGAACACGTCGCGGCCCGCCGGCGCCGTTCTCAGGTCGCTCTGGCCCTGCACCGTCCACACCGCCGATGTGTCGCCGGCCACAATCACATTGCCCTGTGCGTCGGCCGAAATACCGGCGACCACGCTGTCGAACCAGAACTCACCGCCCGACCCGCCAAGATACGTCGCATACGCAAGCACGGGATCGATGATGAGCGGCGCCGAATGGTCGTAGCCTCCGACCTGCAGTCCGACGGTGCCATCGACGCGCAGGACATACGCGCAGTCCACGCGCTGACGGTGTCCGCTCGCATCCCTTTGGTACGCAAACGGCGCGTGTTGCCTCAGCGCGCCGGCCGCGGTGGCCAGGAGCAGCGTGCCGTCCTCTTCGATGCGTGCGGGAGCGGTGCCCGAAAATTTCAGGCCGATGCGCTGCGGGGTCGTCCCGGGCGCCAGAATGAAGTCGTATTCGAGAAGGCGCCCGCTGCCGTAGAACACCACGTCGATGCCGTCCCACACCTGTTCCAGCCGGACTCGGGAATCGAGCCGCACGCCTGTCCGCCACGCATCGGCTGCGCCGACCAGATAATTGGCGACCGCCGCAGGAGAGTCGTCCGCACCCACCTTCCGTGCGTGTCCCCGATCGAAACCGATCGACACCAGCGCGGGGCGCCCGGCACCGTCCGAGGTGTGAATCTCCGCCCCGCGTGTGCTGATCGTCACGCCGTACTCGCCGCTGCGAGCCACGTACACCGGCGCGGTATCGGGCGTCGTCACCGGCTCGAACACGAGCGGCAACGAAGGAACAGCGGGATGGCGCGCGGGCTCTGCGTGGCAGGGCGCCACACCGGCGGTTCCGTATAGCAGCAACGCGCACGCGGCGGACCGAACGACGGGACTGGGCATAGTTGACTCGCTTCCACGATTCGAGCGGCTGGCGCACGCATACCGCGATGCGCCGGGCCCGGGCGCTCACGCGCAGGGCGCCGCCCTCATAATGCAGGGTCGCTGCCAGCCCGACCTTCGACGCGCAGCACGCCGGATCCGCATCAATCGCGTCGCACACCCATTCACACCCGACAGCCGTCTTCGCGCGAAATCGCGCTTTGTCGTCGGTTCGAACATCGGCCGAGCTCGTGCTGATGCGCTTCGCTACATGCCTCAGCGGCATGGACGCGCGGCTGTGCTCACGGGTTTCATGGTCGCAAATGCCGCTCGCGGCTCCCCCGCGCCTGCTGACGGTGTGCCGCTTGCAGGTTGGGCTCCGAGCCGTGCGGGAGCGGCCCTGCCCAGGAGCGAGCCAATGGGAGAAAAGAATATTTCGGTCTTTGGATTGTTCACGACGATGCCGGTGGTCGAGAACACGGTCGATGCCTTGAAGACCGCGGGATTTCGTGCAACGGATGTTTCGGTGCTGTACCCCGACAACCAGGGCACGAAAGACTTCGCGCATGAATCGCATTCCAAAGCGCCTGAGGGTGCCACAACCGGCGCGGCGACCGGTGCCGCGGTCGGAGGCGTGCTTGGATGGCTCGTGGGGATTGGTGCCCTCACCATCCCGGGACTCGGACCCTTCCTCGCGGCCGGGCCTATCGTCGCGGCGCTGGCGGGCATGGGTGCGGCGGGAACGACGGGCGGCGTAATCGGCGGTCTCGTCGGGCTCGGTATGCCCGAGTACGAAGCAAAGCGCTACGAGGGGCGGCTGCGTCGCGGCGGCATTCTGCTGTCGGTGCACTGTGACGATCGCGAATGGGCCCGCCGCGCCAAGGAGATCATCGAAAAATCCGGCGCGGAGCACGTGTCCTCCACCGCCGAGGCGACCGCCGATTACCAGCCGTGAACAGTGTCGGCAACGTGTGGGCGCCGCCTGATTACGGCGCCCACGACGCGTACCAGCCCGGCTCTCGCAGCGCTATCGCGCTGCAGATCTCATCAGGCATGTCGCGGGCGGAAATCCGGCCGGATGCGTCGCCTCGCGGCGCCCGGAGCCGGTGAGCGCGGGATCAGCAGGGCTCGATCTGCTCCGCCACGCGGCCCTCGCGAAGGCCCGCTTCCGTCCACTCGTCTACCTGTTCCTGTGTGAGTGTCCCTTGCGGCTGTAGGCGGGGATCGGCGTAGCCCCACTCGGTGATGTCCACGAGGTACTGAAGACGCGAGAGGAGCGGGCCGCGGCAGATGCGGTCGCCGCCTGCGCGCTGCCGCTCGCACAGCAGGCGTTCGGACAAGGTGCGCAGGACGTCGTGGGGCACGGTCTGGCGCTCGCCCGGGTACACGAAGTCGAACAGCACCAGGTGCGCCAGCAGCACGTGCCAGTGCCCGCCGTAGCGTTCCAGCAGCCGCGCCCAGTCCAGCGTCGCGCCGTGATTGCGCAGCAGGTGAAGAACATCGGCGCCGTCGAACCGTTCGCGTTCCATCACGAAGGACTTGGAGCAGATCAGCTCCTCGAGCGGACAGAGGAGCACGGGCACGCCACACACGTTCGAGGGCACCCCGTGCAGGAACCAGTCAGGCTCCACGGGTCCCAGTCCGTTGCCGCCGGCAAACACGCAATCGACAAAAAGGTCTCCCGCGTTGATCTTGCCGAGCCAGTGCGAGAAGGTGAGCTCGACGTCGAACCCGTGAGCGTTGGCGGCGGCGGCCGCTCTTGGCCAGTCCTCGGGACACAGAAAGAGATCGAGGTCCTTCGTGCCGCGCGTGAACCCGCCGTACTGCTCGAAGGCAAAGGTTCCGCCCACCAGAAACGGCACGCGGGAGACCTGCAGGAGCCGCATCACCGACGCATAGAAGGTTCGCGGTCGTTCAGCGCTTGTCGCGTGCAGCAGCTCGCCTCCCATGTCAGCACAAGTGGCAAGCGCGGTGCCACGCCGGGCTCGCGCACCACGGCAGCGGCCTTGCTCGCACAATCTGGTGGACCGAGGCGCGGTCCGGAGGAGCTTGTTGGTGCCGTCCAAGCCCGTCGTCAGGATCGCCGCGGTTGCCGACCTGCACTACGGCAAGACCTCGCAAGGGTCGATCGCGGCCTTGTTCTCCGGCTTTCATGAGGTTGCGCCGGATGTCCTCGTTCTATGCGGCGATCTCACCGACTACGGATTACCGGAGGAGGCGCGGATGCTCGCGCGCGAGCTGGTGGCAGCCGTGACGGTCCCGATGCTGAGCGTGCTGGGGAACCACGACTTCGAAGCGGGTGCGCCCGACGAGGTGTCTGCCATCCTGCGTAATGCGGGAATTACGGTGCTGGACGGTGATACCGCCGAAGTGCACGGCATCGGCTTCGCCGGCGTGAAGGGCTTTGCCGGCGGCTTCGGCCGAGGCGTCCTCGGCGCATGGGGTGAGGCCACCATCAAACAATTCGTTCACGAAGCGGTGGGCGAGGCGCTCAAGCTCGAGTCTGCACTGGCGCGTCTGCGCACCCGACATCGCATTGCGCTGCTGCACTACTCGCCGATTCAGGCCACGGTGGAAGGCGAACCCCGCGAAATTTTTCCATTCCTCGGCTGCAGCCGTCTCGAGGAGCCGTTGTCCCGCTACGACGTTACCGCTGTGTTCCACGGCCACGCGCACAAGGGGTCAGTAGAAGGACGAACGGCCACCAACATCCCCGTTTACAACGTCTCGCTGCCGCTGATGCGCCGCCACTCGCCCGAGCGACCCTTCCGCCTGCTGGAAATCCCTGTCGAGACAATGCCCGATTGAGGAGAGACCGGCCAGCCGGTCTCTCCTCGCGTGAGTGCGAAGCGATCAGTGCCGCCCGCGCATGCGGTCCCACGCGTCCCTGACCGCGTCCTTCATCTGCTGCCACGTGGACCGGCTGTCACCGCGGTGTTCGTAGGTATCCCAGTCGCGCTCGAGATCGCGCTCGACGTCGCTCCATTGCCGGCCCGCGTACCGGCC
>JADMIO012610763.1_pt1 | contig 25343 bp, 18 predicted proteins | sample 8958161 | NCBI WGS metagenome assembly JADMIO01 (sample SAMN16585339, study PRJNA669376) | soil metagenome | isolation source: Crop rotation soil | place: USA: Cullars Rotation, Alabama | collected 2011
CCGCACAAGCCGATGTCGAGCAAAGCGGATGGCATCCAGATTTCGGAGCGGTTGCCCGAGACAGCAAAAATCATGGACAAGGTGACGTTGATCCGGTCCATGCATCACACCATGAAGAACCATATCTCGGCGGCTTATTACGCGCTGAGTGGTCACGCGCCACCGTCGGATGATCAGCGCCTGCGCGATTCGATTGATCTTTTTCCCGCGTACGGTTCGGTTGTGGATTTGCTTTCGCCCAGCAACGGAGAACTGCCTACTTCGATTTCGTATCCGTATGTGATTTCGGACGGCTCGGTGGTGCCCGCGCAACACGCGAGTTTTTTGGGCAAGAACCATGATCCGTTCTTTTTCAATCAGGACCCGAACTCGCCGAATTTCAGTCTACCGGAATTGACACTGCCCGCGAACATTCCGTTTGAGCGCATGCAGGCGCGGCGCGAATTGCAAAAGCTCGTGGACCATCAGGCGCGATTGATGGATGACGCGGGCGCGCGCGGATTCGATGCCTATTACGACAAGGCGATGGCCATGCTGCAATCGCCGCGATTGCGCAAGGCATTCAGCATCGCCGACGAACCGGACGTGATGCGCGAAGCGTATGGACGAACGACTTATGGGCAGAGTTGTTTGCTGGCGCGAAGATTGGTGGAGGCCGGAACGAAATTCGTGACAGTTTATTTTTCCGAAAGCATCGGCGGACAGAGCACGGAATCCGGCGGCTGGGACACGCATGGATTCAACAACACGCACATGTATCCGATCATCGAGAAATATCATTTACCGATAACGGAACACACACTGCCGGTATTTTTGAACGACCTGGAAATGCGCGGATTGCTGGACACGACGCTGGTGATCTGGATGGGAGAATTTGGACGCACGCCGAAGTTGAACAAACAGGCGAGTCGGGATCATTGGCCGGATTGTTATACGGCGCTGCTGGCCGGTGGCGGAATCAAGCGCGGATTTGTTTATGGCGCATCAGACGCGACGGGATCATATCCTGCGGAGAAAATGGTGCGGCCCGACGACCTCGCGGCGACGATTTATCATATGCTCGGTATTGACCCGCACACGGAAGTGCGCAACACGCAGCAGCGACCAGTGTTGATTGCCGATGGCAAGCCGGTGCTGGATATCATTGCATAGGGGAAGGCCCCTCAATAACCGCTTAAAAGCGGGACTCCGAACCCTTCACGCGTTGCGTATGAAGCATCAGTTTGGAGTTCCGCGTTTACGCGGTGTGCTGGAACTTACTTCTTCACGGCGTGTTCCAGGCCGGGAGAAGCAATGAATTGGGTAAGTTGCCCGCCGTCTTCGAAGCTCCACACATGCACCCTGCCATCGTGCGAACCGGCTGCGATACGATGAGTCGCGGAGTGAAATGCCAGCCCGTCAATACGGTCGTTCGAAGCAACGAATTCGCGAACCCTTTTCCTGTCGGAGATGCGCCACTGAGTTACGCGGCCATCGGCAGTTGCGATAAACATGAAGTTATCTGCCGAAATCATGGCGGTGATGGCGACATCGAACTTCGTGAAGTCTTTCGCCTTTTCACCGGTCGCAGTGTTCCAACTTCGAACAATTCGATCTGCGCCCACACTCAGGATCGTTTTGCCGTCGTCGGTGAATATCAGAGATTCAACGGCACCGTCATGGCCGCGAAATGTGGATGTTATCTCTCCGCTAGTCGAATCGAATACATGAGCCGTGCGATCGCGACTGGCCGAAGCGAGCTTTTTGCCATCCGCGGAGAACTCAACGTGATGCACCCAATCAGCGTGTTGTTCCAATTTAAGAATCGGAGCGCCGGAGTTCGCCGAGAACACTCGGAGGATTTTGTCCGCGCCGCCCGCGGCGAGACGTTGCCCGTCGGGGGAGAACGCCGCGCAGAGCATTTCATCGCTGGTTATGGCGAGTTCGAGCGGCGGAACATTGCTGGTGATGTCGAACAAAAGCACTTCACCCGAACGGCCCGGAGAACCGCCCGCGACGGCAAGAAGATCTCCACCCGGCTGCCATGCAAGCGCGTGAATTCTTTCGGGCATGCCACCGATGCGACGGAGCAATGTTCCATTGGTCGCGTTCCAAATCGTCAGTTCTCGACAGCCACCAACGATCAATTGGGTGCCGTCCGGATTAAAGGAAATCGCGGTCACCGGCCAGGGCTGCGAGTACCGCACGGGCGCGGGCGGATGGACCGGACCGGGCAGCAACGACGCGAGCGAAGCGTCACGATCAGGGCCGTCAAACTTTGCACCGTCAGCAACCCATTTGCGAATCAAGGCAACATCCGACGATGGCAACGCTTCGGATTTTTGCGGCATCCGGTCGTCAGGATTTTTCTCGACGATCAACTGATACAAATGGCTGGCGTCGGGTTTACCGGCGATGATTGTGGGTTTTTCGCTATCTCCGGATTTCAGAAGCGAGGCAAATGAATCGAGGCGAAAATGCCCTTTCGATTTATCTGGGCCATGGCACGGAATGCAACTGCGCTGCAGTATGGGCGCGATGTCGTGGGAGAAACTGACTCGCGTTGGCTGTGCCGCCGAAGCAAAAGGACAAACGACCGGCACAACAAAACTGGCAACAATGAATGCTACTCTTTTTCCGGGGCGAACAAAGCTGCGCATAACATTAGCGCAAGGCATGTCAAATTACTCCTTTATCGCCTGAAAGTTATAGAGCGCCTTTTCAGTGCGGATATACATGCAATTCGGGCCGAAGGCGGGTGTGGCGTAAATCTTTTCGTGGAATTCGTGGGAGGAAATAACTTTCCAATCGGGCTGGCTTGCGAGAACACTGATTGTGCCTGGTTCGCTCGCGAAATAGATTTTGCCATCGCCAGCGACTGGCGAAGAAAAATAATTTCCAACGCCTGCGACGCGTTCTTCCTGCAGCAACTGATGCGTGGACAAGTCCAGCTTTGTGACGATGCCGCCTTCTTTCACCATATAAATAATCCCGCGATCAACAACGGGAGTGGAAACATACGGAATGCCTTTTGGATGTTTCCAGACGACGGCGTCATCCGGAAGCTGGCCGGTCCTTCCAGCAGGCTTGATGGCGAGCAGGGAGTTTTGAGCGCGGCTGAAATACGCGGCGTGGCGTTCCCATTCCGCCTGATCGAGAACGCCGTCCTGATTCAAATCCATGCGAAAAAACCGGTCGATGACTTCATTGTCCTTAATCTCCGCGCGGGAAAGTTTGCCGTCGTGATTTGCATCCCATTTGGAAGTGGCGGCGGGCCAGGCATCAAGCTGGAGCCGTTTTGCGGCATCGCCGCCGGGTGCCCACGACGCCATGTAAACGGTGTCACCAAGCGGGACTGGTGTAGGAATGACAATGCGCGCGAGTCCGTTGATCCACCAAATCTTTTTGCCGTCATTGGGATCGTAGGCGGTGAGTTCGAGAGCGCCGGCGACGAGAAGTTCGTCGCGCCCATTATTCGACCAGAGTGCCGGCGTGGAATAACTTCGCACGGCATCGGGACGTGGAGTTTTCCACACGGGTTTGCCGTTGCTGGCATTGAGCGCCATGACGAAGCTGTCGATGTCATGGTCCTGATTGATAATGACTTTGTCTTTGTAAAGAATCGGGGAACTGCCCGCGCCGTATTCATCGCGGAACGGGCCGGCTTTGTATTCCCAGAGTCTTTTGCCGTTCAGGTCGTAAGCAATGAGTCCGTAACTGCCGAAGAAAACATAAAGTCGCTTTCCATCGCACGCGGGAGTCGGGGTGGCCGGATTGCCAAGCTGATGGAGTTGCTCAACTTGCGAAACGGCGATGCCATTTGTCCAAAGCGTCTTGCCGGTTTTTTCATCGAGTGCCAGGACGATGAGTTCTTTGGATTTGTCGTGCCAGGCAGTGAGGAAGATTTTTCCGTCGGCGAGGATAGGCGTGGAATGGCCAGGATCGAGAGGAATTTTCCAGCGAAGCGAACCAGGCGTGTCAAAATCCGACGGTAAAGCGCCCAGGGTGTCCGGGGTCCCGTGATTGGAACGAAAGTATTTGAGATCCAAATCGGCAGCGCGAGTGATCAAGGCTAATGATGCCAGCAGAATCAGTGACAGTGAAAGAGAGCGTGTCGTCATAAAGAGGGTGGGCGTTCAATTGAGATGCCAGCGGCGCATAAAGGACATTCGGACGGCATCCATAGATTATTAGGTGATTGCGCGAGGGATTCCAATGGAATGTTGTGTTCCGTTGCAAACGTCCCGGACCAGCTTCCGAGAACGAGAAGTGCGCCGATGGCAACGATGTTCGCCCCGGAGGCGTCAAGAGCGGCAAAGGTTCCACGAACCGCCGAACCGGCGTTAATGACATCGTTGACGATAGCAACGCGCCTTTGGTGAACACGTTCGCGAAGCGCATGGGGCAGACGATATCCCACGGGATATAATTTGGTTGTCGGATCCGTCGCCGATTGATGCGGTTCGGTATAGCAGAATTCAAGGCGCAATTCGCGGGCGACCAGGAGGCCAACGAATGCGCCTTCGTTAAGCGGGCCACATATAATTTCCGGGCGATGCGAGGTGAGACGGTGGGCGAGTTCCCGCACAAACGGATCAAGTTGATTGGGATGCGAGCAGAGCGTTTCCAGATTGAGCCACAAATCTCCGTGATGTCCGGATTCGAACTGAAAATGGCCGCGCCGCAGCCCGACAAGATCGGCTAAATCAGCAGGCAGGGCACTAGTCACGCTCATGATTTGGGGTGAACTGAAATTATCGAATTGAAGAATGCTCGGCAGGTACGCGAAAGTCAACGGGATGAGATGGTAGTTCATCCCCGAGACGACTGGTGCACCGTTCCCACAAATTCTTGAATGGATTTTTCGCGCGGGTCGTCTAAAATGATCACAATGTCTTACCACCCGCCCAACCCGGAGCATCTGGCTCTAACTCGCCGCGGATTTCTGCATCGCTGCGGCATGGGTATGGGAGCGCTCGGTTTAGCGAATCTTCTCGGAAGTATTGGCGGCCTTGGCGAAGCGCAAGCGGGCGAAACTTATACTTCGCCACTCTGGCCCAAGCAGCCGCATTTTCCAGCGCGCGCCAAACGCGTCATTCACATTTTCGCCAACGGCGGCCCGTCGCACGTGGACACTTTCGATCCCAAGCCCGCGCTCGACAAATACGCGGGCAAAGCATTGCCCATGGAAGTCTTGCCCACCGAACGCAAAACCGGCGCGGGTTTCGCATCGCCGTTCAAATTCAAAAAATACGGCCAAAGCGGCATCCCCGTGAGCGATCTTTTTCCACGAGTTGCCGAAAGCATTGACGATCTCTGCGTCATTCGCTCGATGCACGCCGACGTCCCGAACCACGAACCATCGTTGCTGCTGATGAATTGCGGTGACGCCCGCCAAATCCGTCCCAGCCTTGGCTCGTGGGTGACTTATGGTCTCGGTTCCGATAATCAAAACCTTCCCGGATTCATCGCCATGTGCCCCGGCGGTTACCCGATTCAGGAGTCGCAAAACTGGCAATCGGGATTTTTGCCCGGCGTTTATCAGGGCACCTACATCAACACGGATAAGACGAAGATCGAGGAACTCATCGAGAACATCAAAAGCAATTACGCCTCGCTTCCTGAACAACGCCAGCAACTCGATCTCCTGCAAAAGCTCAACGAAGAGCATCGCCGCAAACGCAAGGAAGACGCCCAACTCGAAGCCCGCATCCAATCCTTCGAACTCGCGTATCGCATGCAGATGGACGCCTCGGATGCCTTCGATGTCAGCTTGGAACCCGAGCACATCCGCAAAATGTATGGCGACGGCACGCAAGCCCGCCAGTTGCTCATCTCTCGTCGACTCCTCGAACGCGGCGTTCGTTTCGTTCAGGTTTGGCACGGCGCGGGTCAGCCGTGGGACAATCACGACGACATCGAAGTGAATCACCGCCGTCTCGCCAAGGAATGCGACCAGGGCATCGGCGCGTTATTGAAGGATTTAAAGCAACGCGGAATGCTCGAAGACACGCTCGTGATCTGGGGCGGAGAATTCGGCCGTACTCCAACAGTTGAATTGCCACAGCCCGGCTCAAACGCCGGCAAAATCAACGGACGCGATCATAATCATCACGGCTTCAGCATGTGGATGGCCGGAGGCGGCGCGCGCGGCGGCCACATTCACGGATCAACGGACGATTACGGATTTGCCGCCGTTGAAAACAAAGTCCACATCCATGATCTCCACGCCACGATTTTGCAACTGCTCGGCTTCGATCACGAGAAGCTGACCTTCCGCCATTCCGGCCGCGACTTCCGCCTCACTGATGTGCAGGGCAGAGTAGTAAAAGAATTGATTGCTTAATTTCTATTTGGCCTGCTCTCGTTCGAGTGCCGCCAGCACTTCGGGATCGCGCACGTCCACCCATCTTCCTTCGATCCGCATTCCGGCAATCGGATGATGTCCCGTCACCAATGCGCTAATTGCATCAGTCAATTCATACTCCCCGCGCGGAGATTTCTGCAACTTTGCCGTAAATTCGAACAGCGAGGGTCGAAAAATATATATTCCCGCATTATACCACGCCGTTGCGCCGGGCTTCAGCCAGCCATCGCGTTTCAGTTCCTCGACTTGCGCAGGCGACGGCTTCTCGACCAATCGCTTCAAGCAAAACTTCTCGTCAAAAAATACCAACCCGCCTTTCGTTACATCCTCGCTTCCCGTCACCGTAAGGACTCCCGAAAAATAATCTTCATTATACCGATGCACCATTTGCTGGTACGTCTCCGGTTTGACGAGAATGTCTCCGTAAGTGAGCAGGAACGGCGACACTCCCGTAAATTCCTTCGCCAGTTCCGGCGCTTTGCCCGTTCCGTCCTGGACGAGTTGCCGTCCGTATGCGATTCGCGCGCGCCAGCGGCTGCCATCGCCAAAATAACTTTCAATCGTTTCCGCCTTGAATCCTGTAATGATAAAAATCTCCCGAATTCCCGCGCTCACAATTCCCTCGACGATATGTTCAAGAATTGGCTTCCCAAAAACCTTGAGCATCGGCTTGGGAATCTCGTTTGTGAGTTCCCGCATCCGTGTGCCTTTGCCCGCCGCCAGTATGACTGCTTTCATCCGCGTGAGTATTGCTCAAGTCTCTCGAAGGCGTCAGTCAAATTGTTCACGATGCTCTCCGTTGCGTCGATGTAACATTCCGCAACTAAACTTTCTTCATCCGGCTTCCGATATTCTAACGATGCGGCTCTCTTTGGAGAGCGGGCAGAATGCTGCCCATGTATCGCAATGGTGACTGCAGTAGGACGCCGTTGCTTATTTATATGCCCGCGAACGAAAAGCAGAACAACGCCGAACCATCTGGCCAGCCCGTAAGTGGCGGGATGGAGGGCGGTCGCGTCTTGAGCGATTTTCTGCTGGCCGAGGCGCTGAACCGGCTGCCGATGGGCATTTTCGTTTGCGATGGCAAGTGGCCCGGCTTTCCGATCACTCAAACTTCCGGCGGCTTTACCGCGCTGACACATTATTCGGTTGAGGAAGCCGTTGGCCGCAATCTTCGATTGTTTCTCGGACCGGGCACTTCCGTCGAAGTCATTTCCTCGATCCAGAAAGCCATTATCGAGCGCAAACCGTTTCAGGGCGAAGTGCTTTGTTGCCGCCACGATTCCGCCCTCGTGTGGTGTGAGTTGGTGTTGACGCCATTGTCGCTTCCAGACGCTCCCGCGCGATATATCGCGGGCTCGCTGCGGGACATCACTGCCCGCAAACATCGCGAGGAGCAACTCAAAGATGCCGAGGCCAATTATCGCGGCATGTTTGAAAACTCCGTGGACGGCATCTACCAAAGCACGCCGGATGGCCGATTCATCACCGTCAATCCCGCGCTCGCCAGAATGTACGGTTACCAGAATCCGCGTGAACTGTTGGAAAGCGTCTCGAACATCCAAACTCAAATCTACGTGGACCCTTCGTTCCGTGAGAGGTTCCGCCGTGAGATTGAGCAATCCGGTGTCGTCCGCGCCCTTGAATATCAAGTGCGTCGTCGCGATGACAGCGTCATTTGGATTTCTGAATGCGCGCGCGAAGTGCGAGACACTTCGGGCGCGCTCCGTTATTACGAAGGTTTCATTTCGGACATTACGCTTCGCAAAGAAGCTGAAGCCGATCGCACCCGTCTCGAAAAGGAACGCGCGCAGGCGCAGAAACTGGAAGCTATCGGCACGCTCGCGGGGGGCATCGCGCACGATTTCAACAACATGCTCTGCGTCATTCTGGGTTACGCGGAACTTTCGCTCGCGGACAAGCAGATCACCGGGATATCCCGCAGAAATCTCGACGCCATTCTTAAATCCGCCACGCGCGCCAAAGACCTGGGCCGGCGCATTCTTACTTTTAGCCGCACAACCGAGCCCGAACGCAAACCTCTGAAGCTTGGGCCAATCATTAAAGAGTGCGCCAAACTTTTGAATGCCGCGCTGCCTTCCTCCGTTGAGATCAGCCACGCAATTCAAACAGACGACGACGTTGTCATGGCCGATCCGACCGAGATTCACCAGGTGCTGATGAACCTCGGCACCAACGCGATGCATGCAATGCACCGTCACGGCGGCCGGCTGGAATATGGACTGCGCACGATCGAGTTGGAAATGACCAGCGCGGCGGAGTTGGGTCTTTCGCGCGGCAAATACGTTTGCCTCTCCGTTCGTGATACGGGTCACGGAATGACGAGTGAAATTCTCGATAATATTTTTGATCCGTTCTTTACCACCAAGCCGGCCGGCGAAGGCACCGGTCTCGGCCTCGCGTTGGTCCAGCGAATTGTCAATCGCTGCGGTGGCCACATAGCAGTCGAAAGTGAAATTGGCGTCGGCACCATCTTCCGCATCTATTTTCCGCGGTGCTCCGAGATGCCTGTAGCCATCTCCAGTTCTGAGCCCCAGATTTTGTCCGGCAACCGCGAGCATCTGCTCGTCGTTGACGACGAAATCTCGATTCTTTCCATGATGCAGCAACGCCTCCGGCGCATGGGTTATCGCGTCATCACTCGCGCTGATAGCGTCGCCGCGCTCGAGACGTTCCGGTCCGAGCCCGACAAATACGATTTGGTAATTACCGACCACACTATGCCCACAATGCTTGGGGCGGAATTGGCCGAGAAACTTGCAGAAATCCGGCCCAACATTCCCGTCGTCGTAATGACCGGCTTGAATCATCCTCCCGGGTTTGCCGATTCTCGCCATAAAGAGCGTCGTGTGCTCGTTCGCAAGCCAATTGATTTTGTGGATTTGTCCCACCGTCTTCGCGGACTTCTTGAACAACCCGTCTCGTAACGAGTGTGTTGCCCAAATCGCGGACCGCGCCTGTATCGGGGAATCAGGGGATCAGGCGCAGCATATTCAAAGTGCTATCGCTCTCGAATTCTGCCATTGATTGCCTATTCAATGCCGCTTTCCCCGGTTTTTGATTTGGGTAACACGCCCTGAACCGGTCGCTACTTTGAAGCGCTGTCCACGGAAATTCCAAGCGCGTTTCCAACTGCCCGCTCACGGCCATCTGTAGGCTCGTTCAGAATACGAAACTCGTTCTTTTGCGGATCGCGCAACGCCATCACTGTGCTTCCGCCTCCATCGAGGTTAAGCGCCGTGCGGCATCCAAGGCGAATCATCTCCGCCGCAAGTTCATCATAACTCATCCCCACGGCAACTCGCGGTTTGCGCCCGTCCACCACGAGGATTATTAGTTTGGTTCCGTTCACATTAAGCCCCGCTACAGTTCGCGGATGGCGCAATTTGTTCGTATGCGGCACCACCATTCCCTCTTCTACCAGCATCGTGTTTCCCGCTACTACCTCCAGTTTATCAGGCGTTGGGACGGCACACATTTGGATGGCGATCATCCCGTCTTTATAGACCACAAGGCTGGGCCGATTCGTCGCGCTCGTGGCCCATACTTTGCCATCGCTGACCGCCGGCCCGAGCACGCTGGCCCACATCGCAGCACGAAAACTCGCATTCGTTCCTTCGCCGTCATTGGCCCCTTTTGCCAAAAAGAAGTCGCCATTGACAACCAGGTCGAACTTCTCGCGGGCGGCAATTTTTGTCGGCGGCATCAACGTGGTTTGCCATTTGTCGAGTCCATCAGGATCAGGCCCGCCTCGACTAACCCGCACATGCACCTGCGGATTGCTAATATCTATCTCCGCGACAAACAGCCGCTGTGGCGGATCCTGCCGCACTTCGGAGCGACAAATTATTCCGGCAAATGGTGAGGGAATGTTCGTCTCCCCGGCCTGAATAATCGAAGAGGCGGATGCAATCAGCGTGATAATAACCGCGAGGAACATTCGCATGTGAGAGGACACACCGTGCATCAACCCATACTAAAGGAGTTCGCGGAGTGGGCAAAAACATTTTGTCGCCCACGCGCTTCGCGCTCAATTCCGTTGGCCGCGTAAAAAAATATCCTCCAAATATCCGCACTTAAGCGCATTTACCCGTAGATAAGCGTATTTAAGCGTATTTTTCGGCATTACTTTTGTTCGAAGTTCTTGGAATTACATTGGGCCTTCGTCATTGGCTTGCCGGGCCGACTTGTCCCGCCATAGCTTCTTCGGAGCGACGGCGGAAGCTTCCGAGCGAAGGCCGGTCATTTTAATCGGTGTCCATTTTATCCGACATTAAGCGACAATAAGCGACATTACGGGCTTTTTTGAGCGGTTTTTAACCGACACAAACCGACACTTTAACCGACTTTTGCCGGCAATTGTCGCCTGTTTGACGCTTGGAATTTGGAGCTTTATCTGCGTACACACCGCAGCCTTCCGGAATTCCGCACTCTTTATCCTCCATAGTGGCTCTGCCACGCCGGAGGACGCACTCCGCATTTGGATGTCAAAGAACAACCGGGGATTCGCATTAATATATCGCGCCCCACCTGCCAACCGGACTGCCCCATGATGGGCAACCGCGAACCATGCTCGCACATCTTCCCACCCCTCCCAAATTAAAGTTGTTAATAAGATATCAACTAGTTATCTCACAACTGACCGCAGAAGTTGGAGCGAGGTTTTTGCCAAATTTTTTTGCAATTTGCCTGCGCCTGTTCCAAAGTCTGCGCGTGACGCGTCCCCTCGCGCTGGTTTTATATGAAAAACTGCTGCCCGGCACCCAACTGGTGAACCGGCTGCAGGACCTGGGGTATCGTGTCCTCACCGTTTCCGACGCCGCCTCGCTCGTCAACACCGCCGAACAGGAAAAGCCGATGGTTGTGTTCGCAGACCTATTCGCCACGCGCAGCAAAGCGATTGATGCCATTTCATCGCTGCGGAAAAACTCGCCCACAAGCCATCTTCCGGTGGTCGCCTTTGCCGCCGATCCGGATGAAAAAACACAAGTCCGCGTGCGCGAGGCCGGAGCAACGCTGGTAGCGAGTGATGCCGCCGTCCTGAATCATCTCGAGCAATTTCTCGAACAGGCGCTGCAATTGGATTGAAAATCTATGAGTCTCCCCACAGTTAAATTGAACGCCGGCATCCACGTGATGCACCTGTTTTATCGAATCGATCGCGTGCGCTGGACGCAATTAGGTGGTGATGCCTCCTCACGATCTCGTGCCGCTCTCGAAAAACTTTGCGCCGCCAACACGAATGCCAGCCATCCGCGTCTCACGACTTACGCGAACGTTGGCGGCAAAGCGGATCTGGCATTCATGTTGCAAGCAGCCGAACTCGGTCAGGTTGCGCAGATGCATCGGGATATCGAAGCGTGTTTCGACCCCGGCGTCCTTCAACCCGTGTTCAGCTATCTGAGCGTCACCGAATTGTCCGAATATATGGGCACCGAGGAAGACAATCGCCAGATGCTCATTCAGCAGGAGAAACTTTCGCCGGACAGCGAAGCGTTCGCCACTCGCATGGGGGAACTCAACAAGCGACGCCAGGAATACGAACATTACCGCCTGTATCCCGAGTTGCCGGACTGGGAAGTGATGGGCTTTTATCCCATGAGCAAACGGCGGCTGGCGGCGGACAATTGGTATATGCTGGACTTCGCCACACGCAAACGCCTCATGGGCGGTCATGCGCGAGTGGGCCGCAAGTTTGCTGGACGCGTCTCCCAACTCATCACCGGCTCAACCGGCCTCGACGAATACGAATGGGGTGTGACGTTGATGGCTCATCAGGTGGATTCGCTGAAGGACATCGTTTACGAAATGCGCTTCGACGAAGTCACCGCCCGCTACGGCGAGTTCGGTCCCTTTACATTAATATGCGCCTCGCTCCAGCGGCACTGTGGGAACATTTGCGGTTGTCAGCGACCTCCGGCAAAGCCGGAGGCTTGAGATAGCGTGAACCGCTCAAAGCGGTTGTTTAGGATCGTGAGGCGCTCAAAGCGCCGTCAGCTCCAGTTGTTCGAGGCGTTTGTCTTCTTTTTCCTGGTTCTGGATATACTGACGCACAGCAGCCTCGTTCTTGCCGACCGTTGATACCCAGTACCCGCGTGCCCAAAAATGCTGGCCGACGAAATTTCTCCGCCGCCCCGCATATACCCGCGCGATATGAATCGCACTCTTGCCCTTGATGAATCCCATCACGTTGGACACCGAATACTTCGGCGGCACCGACAACAGCATGTGCACGTGATCGGGCATCAGATGCCCCTCCTCTACTTTGCATTCCCACTGCTCCGCCAAACTGCGGAACACTTCTCCCAATTCCCGCCGGATTTGATGATATAACACTTTTCTCCGGCACTTCGGTATGAACACCACATGATATTTGCATTCCCACGTCGTGTGTTTCAAACTCTCATACGTTTGCATCGTCTGTCCTTTTCGTAAACTTTGAGCGGTTCACGAAATGCAGACTCACAAACGACTCCCGGAGTTGTCAAACTTCGGGAGTCCTCCGGCACAGCCGGAGGGTTTCCTGTTGGACTAAAACGCTGTTCGGAGTTCCGGCTTCAGCCGGGTGAGCTTTGACGCACAATTCGGAGTTCCGGCTTTAGCCGGTATTCGCACCCGTTCGGCGATTTCCACAAATGGAAAAAGCGCCAGAGGACTCGCACACTCCAAAACCTGGCGGAACTCTCCTGGCTCTGGACAGCGCGGAATCGTTGTGGAGTGCGGCACCGCTGTGCCCCTTTGTCATAAAGCTGCTCTTAGCAAAACGCGCGTTTGGTCATCTGATGTCCGCATCAGCAGATGGCGTGTCAAGTTTGGTGAGGACATTTGCTGCAATCTCGCGGACCGTGTAATTGCTGTCGCTCAGTAATGTGCGTAAGAGCGGGATTGCCGGTTTCGCAATAGAACCATATTTGCCGAGCGCATCTATCGCGGACGCTCGGATGGAATAATTGGTGTCCTGTAACGCATTTGTCAGGACCGGAATAACTTGCTCGGGCTTTGAATGGATGTAACCCAGAGCGACAAATGCCCACACGCGAGTTAATCCGGTCGTATTTGTTGTCCCCCTTAGGAGCGCGGGGATGGATGATTCAGCGGGTGGCCCGATAAAGGCTAATGATTCCTCGATAGCACCCTTTTGATTTTCCGAGCAGTTATTGCTCTCGTAGATTTGAATTAAGGCCGGGACTGCATTGCTCGCTTGAGTTCGCAATTCCCAGAATCCGCTAGCCGCAACACCGATAAGACTATCCGCTTTAATATGCCGAATTGTGAGTAGGTGTTGTTTCTCGACCAGCTTAAGTAAACTTAGTTTTAGGGGAGAATCGTATGCTCCCATCATTCGGATCAATTGTGGAAGCGCATTGGTTCCAACGGCTCGGACTGCTTTAGTCGCTTTAGGATATTCTGGCGCCCTTCCCCCTTCGCGCGACAAACCGATTGCGCCAGCTTTCAACCACTCGCTCAAAGGCTTGCCTTCGTAGATGGGATCGAGAATCGGCCGCAGCCATAACGCCCACACCAGCGCGCATAATATTATTGCGGCAATTGATGTCAGGAGGATGCGTCGGCGTTTCTCCACGGGGCTATTGTGAGGAATTGGAGAAGAGGTGAAAAGGGGAAACAAGACTCGAAAGGGCGCATCCCACTTTCTTGCAGCGCGGGAAAGAGGCTTGTACGCAATGGTGATATTGTATGTCGCTCCGCTGGAGCTAAAAAAGCGGTTTGATGTCTGCTACTATAAACATGGCGCTCCTCCGGAGCTTTTCAGCGGCGAACTTGCAATTCGGGTAGCTCCGGAGGAGCGCCATGTTTATAGTATGCGTTCGCCCACACGTTTTAGCTCCAGCGGAGCGACATGAAAGGCGTCACAATTACGGGTCTCTCACATTGCAAGAAACTGAGATGCGCCCGACTCGAAATCCAAAGTCCGCCTGTTGAGTTGTCTTTGCCGGCAGTTCGTTGCGGCTTCGCGCCTTTGCGCCTTTGCGTTTAACGCAGAGACGCGAAGGCGCAGAGGCGCAACGAGAAAATTAAGGCGAGAAAGGAAAAACAGTTTTTTAGAATGTTGTGCTTCGTTTTGTCGTCTGAATGAGGTATAAATGCAATGTGCGATGATACCCCGTGACGAAATGACACGTCTGGAAGCGCGAAGGCCGATACCCAAAAGCCGAATCAGAAATGACGGCTGCGCACGAGCCGTCTTTTTCATGACCGGTCTGATGGTTGCGCTAATGTCCACGGTCTCTTCGCACGCAGCGGATTCCCCGGAGGGCATCGAATTCTTTGAGAAAAAAATCAGGCCAATTCTCGCAGACAATTGCTACACCTGCCATAGCCTCAACACCAAGAAACTGCGAGGTGGTCTGCTGCTCGATTCACGGGAAGGCTTGCGCAAGGGCGGCACAAGTGGCGCAGCGATTGAACCGGGCGACCCGGACAAAAGTTTACTGATCAAGGCGGTTCGTTACACGGACGAAAAACTCCAGATGCCGCCCAAGGGGAAAAAGCTGGCGGCGGAAAAAATCGCGGACCTTGAAGCCTGGGTAAAAATGGGCGCGCCGGATCCGCGCGAATCGAAGGTGCCGCTCGGAAACGTGACGGCTATTGCCGAGAAGGCGAAGACGCATTGGGCATTTCAGCCGATAAAAGAGCCCGCGCTTCCCGATATCAAAAACAAACGCTGGGCGCAAACGCCGGTGGATAATTTCATCCTCGCGAAACTCGAAGAGCGTAAGATGAAACCATCGGCGGAAGCGGACAAGCGAACTCTCATTCGCCGAGCTTATTTCGATTTGATCGGACACCCGCCAACGCCGGAGCAGGTTGCGGAATTTATCGCCGACAAATCCCCGAATGCTTTCGCGCGCGTTGTGGATCAACTGCTGGCGTCGCCGCAATACGGCGAGCGCTGGGGACGGCACTGGCTGGACGTGGCGCGTTATGCGGACACGAAAGGTTACGTGTTCGAGGAGGAACGGAAATATCAATATTCCTATACGTATCGCGATTATGTGATCCGCTCGTTCAATGAAGACTTGCCGTTCGATCAATTTCTAAAGCAGCAGGTGGCGGCGGACTTATTGCCTTCGAGCGAAGACAAGCGGTCGCTGGCGGCGCTCGGCTATCTGACGCTCGGGCGACGCTTCATCAACAACATCCATGACATCATTGACGACCGGATTGATGTCGTTTGCCGCGGGATGATGGGACTGACCGTGGCCTGCGCGCGCTGTCACGATCACAAATACGACCCAATTCCCACGAAGGATTATTATTCGCTGTACGGCATTTTTGCGAGTTCCCAGGAGCCGGACCCGGAGCCGCTGCTCGGCACCAAGCCGGATGCGAAGATTTATGACGAATACGTGGCCGAGCGCGACAAGAAGCTGGAGGAGCGCCGGAAATTCAAAACCGAAAAGGAAGACGCCACGGCGGCTGACTTGCGCGCGAAGTCGGGGGAATACCTGGCCGCGGCTTACGAAGCGCAGGCGTTGAAAGATGGCGCCAAGGTGGACGCGCTGGCCCGGAAACACAAATTGGATGGCGGTGTGTTGCAACGCTGGATAAGTGCGTTGGACGGATGGAAAAAGAATTCAAACGCAGTGTTCACGGCATGGTTTGCCTTTTCCGAAATCAACGAGAAGGAGTTCGCGGAAAAATCGGCGGCATTGGCGAAGAGCATCACCGCGAATGACGATCCGGCGCGAAAGATAAATCCGATGGTAGCGAAGGCGTTTGAAGGCGATGCGCCGACGAACATGAATCAGGTGGCGGAACGCTACGGAAAAGTTTTTGTTGAAATTGACAAGCGCTGGATGAAGGAGGCGGCTTCGACAAATGCAATTAAGGCGCTGCCTGAACCCGATGCTGAAGCCGTGCGGCAGATTCTTTACGCAGCGGATGCGCCGGCGAACTTGCCACGCGATCAATTTGATCGGCTGTTCGATGTGCCGACGTCACAAAAAATCCGGGCGTTGCAGCGCGGCCTCGATGAACTGGATGCGACTCATCCCGGTGCGCCACCGCGCGCGATGGCCATGGTGGACAAAGACAAGCCTTACAACGTGCAGGTGTTCATCCGCGGCAGCACCGACAATCGCGGCCCGGAAGTCCCGAGACAATTTCCCGAGGTCCTCGCGGGCGCAACTCGCAAGCCGTTCAGCAAAGGCAGCGGACGTTTGGAGATGGCAGAGGCCATCACGAGCACGAACAATCCGTTGACGGCGCGCGTCCTCGTGAATCGCGTGTGGATGCATCATTTCGGCGCTGGACTCGTGAGCACGGCGAGCGATTTCGGGTTGCGCGCCGACCCTCCCACCCATCCGCAATTGCTCGATTATCTGGCCGCGCGTTTCATGGCCGACGGTTGGTCGCTCAAGAAATTGCATCGGACCATGATGCTCTCGGCGACGTACCAACAGAGAAGCGAAGACAATCCTGAAAATTCGAAACTTGATCCCGGCAATCAACTCGTGTGGCGCATGAATCGTCAACGACTCGAATTCGAGGCGATGCGCGACACGTTGCTTTCGCTTGCTGGTCGTCTCGACATGAAAGCTGGTGGCCATGCCGTGGATGTCGTCGGCGAACCGTTTTCAACTCGTCGCTCCATTTATGGATTCATTGACCGACAGAACCTGCCTGCGCTGTTTCGAACGTTTGATCTCGCAAGTCCCGACAGCACGAGTCCCCGTCGGTTCTACACCACAGTCCCGCAGCAGGCGTTGTTCTTCATGAACAGCCCGTTCGTCATCGAGCAGGCCCGCAAGCTGACCGAGCGACCGGAACTGAAGGACATTAAAAGTGAGGAAGCCAAAGTGCGCGGGATGTACGAGTTGGTATTTCAACGGACACCGACCAAAGGCGAACTGGCTTTTGCGCATCAATTTCTCGCGGCGCCGCAACCGGAAAAATTCGTGCCCATGACCAACTGGGTGTTCGGTTACGGAATGTATGATGTGCGGACGAATCGTGTAACGCGTTTTAACAAATTGCCCTTTTACGATGGCCGCGCGTTCCAGGGCGGGCCGACCTTGCCCGATCCGAAACTTGGCTGGGTGGTGGTCAGCGGAACGGGCGGTCATCCGGGAAACGATCAGCGCCACGCCGCCGTGCGCCGCTGGCTCGCTCCACGCGATGGAACCGTGGCCATCAAGGGAACGCTGGAGCATCCGGTGGCGATGGGCGATGGAGTGCGCGGAAGAATTGTGTCGAGCCGGTCCGGCGAACTCGGAAAATGGGAAGTCCACAACAACAAGAAGGAAACGAACCTGGAAAAAGTGGAAGTGAAAGCCGGAGATGAGATTGATTTCGTGACGGACATGCGCCAGACCATTGAACACGACTCGTTCACATGGTCGCCGACGATTCGCTATCTGGCAGACGGACAATCGACGGCTGGCGCGCGCATGGAATGGAGCGCACTAAATGATTTTGCAGACGCGGCGAAAGGCATGCGCGAGCCCCTCGACGTCTGGCAAAAATACGCGCAGGTATTGCTCCTGACGAACGAGATGGTGTTTGTGGATTGAGTGTCGCAATGCCTGAGAATAAGCCAACGCTTTATATAATAGCCGGCCCGAATGGAGCAGGAAAGACGACGTTTGCCGATGGGGTCCTTCCCTCGTGCACAAAGAGCCGTGAGTTCGTTAACGCGGATATTATAGCGCAAAGGTTGTCGCCAAGGTCTCCCGAGGCTGTGGCATTTCGAGCTGGACGGGAAATGCTGGAGCGGATCAAGGCGCTCGGAGAGCAGAAAGTGGATTTCAGTATCGAGACAACTCTTTCCGGCAAGACATACGTCTCGTGGCTGCGTGAATTAAAGGCCAAAGGCTACACCATACATCTTTTCTTCATTTGGCTGCCGGATGTCCAAATGTCAATTAGGCGCGTTGCGGATCGTGTCAGAAAAGGCGGCCACAATATTCCTGAAGCGACAATTCGGCGTCGCTACCTCTCCGGGATTAGAAACCTTTTTGAAGTTTACCGCCCGCTCGTTGATTCGTGGACCCTGTTTGACAATTCGCGTCCCACGTTCTATACGATAGCTAGAGAAGAAGACCGCGAACTTACTGTGCTGGATGATGTAATGTTCCAAAAGTTTATGAGCATTCAAAATAAATCTACTGGAGAAGAACTACATGATACGTTCAAGCCGGTTGAGTGGATTCAGGTTGTTTCGGCAATGCGGATCGCGATACGGGGAGTTATCGCCGAACACTGTAAAACGGGGCATCCATTGATCACTTGGCGAGACGGAAAGCTGTATCTCCAGCCACCTGAGGAAGCAAAACGGGAATTGGAAGAAGTATTAAAGAATGATCCGTGCGCCGCAATGTGGGGGCAAGCTCACGCGGAAGGCTCCCCGGCTTGAAAAAACCTGACCGGCCTGAAATCCCCCGCAAGACGATTTATCGTCTGTCGATTTATTTGCGCTGCCTCGCACGGCTGAAGGAGAATCGCATTCGCACGGTTTCGAGCGATGCACTCGCCAAAGTGGCGGGCGTCAAATCAACCCAGCTTCGCAAGGATCTGACCTACTTCGGCCAGTTCGGCACGCGTGGTTTGGGTTATGACGTCGAGGAATTGTCGCAAATGATTTCCGCCAAGCTCGGCACCAAAAGTTTGCAGCCGGTGGTGCTGGTGGGTGTGGGAAATCTCGGCCTCGCGCTCCTTTCCTATCGCGGATTTGCCAAAGAAGGTTTCGAGATCGTCGCGGCATTTGACGTTGAGCCGGATCGGAAGCGCGATAAAAAAATTGCGCAACCAATTTTGGGAATGGAGAAGCTCGGAGAAGTCGTTCGTGAACGCGTCGTGAAAATGGCAATCCTGACTGTCGGCGCCGAGGCCGCGCAGGAAGTCACGAATCTACTCGTCGCCGAAGGCATTACGGGCATTTTGAATTTTGCACCCATCGTTCTGCACGTCCCCGAGGAAGTGATGGTCAACAATGTGAACCTGGCGATTGAACTCGAGAACCTCAGCTACTTCATCCAGGACTGAGCGGGGGCAAACCGAGCAATTCCCGCGCGCGGATCAGTGCGGCATCAACGTGCGGACAAACATTTTCAGCGCCAAGCCGATCAATGAAACCTGCTTTCTCCATCACCATCATGGGATGCGTATGCGGTGCGCTGAGAACCAAATGCTTGCCCTTGGCGTGCAGACGCTCGTAGAGATCTTCGAGCGCGTTCAAGCCCGTCGCATCCATCGCCATCACTTGTTTCATGCGCAGGATGAGGACTTGCGGTTCCTGTTTTTCCTGTTTGAGCGCGCTCTCCAATTTGTCTGCCGCGCCGAAAAAGAACGCGCCCATGATGCGATAGATCATCACACCTTTGGGGATCTCCTTGCCGACAAGCGAATGATGCGGTCCTTCGGTTTCGGAACTTTCATCCACGGACATAATTTGCGTCGTTTCCGATGCGCGCCGGATGAACAGCATCGCGGCGAGACCCATACCGATTTCGACTGCCACGGTGAGATCAACCACTACTGTGAGGACGAAGGACACCAGAAAAACGGCCGCGTCGCTTTTCGGCCACTTGGGAAGTCGCGCAAAATTATGCCACTCGCCCATGTGCAGCGCCACGTTGACAAGCACCGCGCTCAACGTTGCCAGCGGGACGAATCGTGCCAACGGCGCCGCAACGAGAATAATGATGAGGAGCGTGAACGCGTGAATGATTCCGGCCACAGGCGTCCGAGCGCCGCTCCGAATGCTGGTTGCAGTGCGGGCGATCGCACCGGTCGCTGCGATTCCACCAAAGAGCGGACTAAGAATGTTGGCGATGCCCTGTGCCATCAATTCCTGATTTGAGTCATGCCGATCGTCCACCATTCCATCTGCCACAACCGCGCAGAGGAGCGATTCGATCGCTGCGAGCAATGCAATAGTGATAGCCGGATGAAAGAGGTGTTGAATATTGGCCCACGACAAAACCGGAAAATGCAGAGCGGGCAGTCCCTGCGGGATGCCGCCGAATTTGGTCCCGATGGTTTCAACCGGCAAATTGAAAAGCGCGACGGCCACAGTCCCAAGCACGAGCGCCACGATCGAGCCGGGGACTCGCCGCTGCAAATTCTTCGGCCATATTTTGATGATAACAAACGAAGCGACCGCCAGCGCGAGCGTCGGTGCGTGAAACGTTCCCATGTTTTCACCAAGCGCTCGCATTTTTTCGATAAACTCCGACGGCACCTTTTCCAGTTTGAGTCCGAAGAAGTCTTTGATTTGCGTCGTAAAAATCAGCACGGCGATGCCACTGGTAAATCCCATCGTGACGGGATACGGAATGAATTTAATCATCGTGCCGAAGCGCGCGATGCCCATCACGAGCAGAATGACTCCCGCCATAATTGTGCAGATGGCAAGATTCTCCGGACCGTATTGCAGATAAATCCCGTAGAGAATGACGATGAAAGCGCCGGTCGGTCCGCCGATGCAGACCTTGGTGCCGCCGAGCGCGGAAATCAGGAACCCGGCGATGACGGCAGTGAAAATTCCGGCCTCAGGTTTAACGCCAGATGCGATGGCGAACGCCATGGCCAGAGGCAGAGCGACGATTCCGACGGTGAGTCCGGCAATCAAATCAGCAGTGAAATCCTGCCGCGAATAGCTCTTTAGCGTGTCGACCAACCGAGGTCGAAATGACCAGTCCAGTTTCATTTTAAAAAACCATAGATTCAATTCTTCCAGCATTAGCGATTGTGAGTTTGGGTCGCCAAAATTCAATGAGATTTTGTTTACCGATTTTGTCATGCGGGCGGTTTGTGAATTTCTCTTTTGTCGCCGGTCAGTGAATGGTTGAATGCGGACATGAGCAGCACGAGCGGCATCTTTGACTCGGACGGACCTGAGATTTACCAGGTCCAAACGAAAGCCCTTGGGCCGGTCGGCGCTTTGCCCATCACTGAGGAATGGCTTCTGGAGCATCCGAGCGGCGATCTCTTCGGCCTCACTCAAAACGCGGGCATGGGCTGGAATCCCGCTGAAGCCGGTCGCAAACAATTTCTGATTCTTAGCACGCAAGGCGGGCTGCGCGCGCCCACGGGTGAACCGATCGCATTGGGATATCACACGGGCCATTGGGAAATCGGGTTGCTCGTCAAAGCCGCGGCGGAGGAATTCCGACGGCTCCAGGTGATTCCATTTGCGGGATACTGTTCGGACCCTTGCGACGGTCGAACTCAGGGCACAACCGGGATGTTCGACAGTCTTCCGTATCGAAACGATGCCGCGATTATTTTTCGGAGACTGGCGCGTTCGCTTCCGTTGCGCTGTGGCGTGTTGGGAATCGCGACTTGCGACAAAGGCTTGCCCGCGATGCTGATGGCCGTTGCGGGATTGAGAGACCTGCCGTGCGTTGTTGCGCCCGGCGGCGTGACGCTTCCGCCCGCATCGGGTGAGGACGCCGGGACGGTGCAATCGCTTGGCGCGCGATTTGCACATGGAATGATTTCGCTGTCCGAAGCCGCGGATTTAGGTTGCCGCGCCTGCGCGACACCCGGCGGCGGTTGCCAATTTCTCGGCACGGCAGCGACGGCGCAAGTCGTCAGCGAAGCGCTTGGCCTTTCGCTTCCGCACACCGCGCTCGCGCCGTCCGGGCAGCCAGTCTGGCTCGATATCGCCACGCGATCCGCGAAAGCGCTGCATCAATTGGAAGCGCGCGGACTTACTGGTCGCGATATTCTGTGCGACGCAAGCATCCAAAATGCAATGGTGCTCCACGCTGCGTTTGGTGGTTCCACGAATTTGCTGCTGCATATTCCCGCGATTGCTCATGCGGCAGGATTGCGAAAGCCGACGGTTGAAGATTGGATTTCCGTCAACCGTCGTGTGCCGCGATTGGTCAGCGTCCTGCCCAACGGCCCGGTCCACCATCCTACCGTGCGCGTTTTTCTCGCGGGTGGCGTGCCGGAAGTGATGTTGCATTTACGAGAGCTTGGGTTGCTGAATACCGACGTGATGACGGTTGCCGGTGTAAAACTGCACGCAGTTCTCGACGAATGGAAATCGAGTGAACGGCGTCAACGCTTTCGCGAAATCTTGCGAGAACGGGATGGTGTGGAGGCGGATGACGTCATCATGTCGCCCGAAAAAGCGCGCGCGAACGGCATGACCAGCACACTCACTTTTCCCCGCGGCAATCTTGCCCCGGAAGGTTCCGTGGTGAAAAGCACAGCGATTGATCCTAAAGTTGTGGACGCGGATGGAGTGTATCGCAAGGAAGGGCCAGCCCGGGTTTTCGTGAGTGAAAAAGCCGCGATCGCCGCGCTCAAGCAAGGGGCCATTCATGCCGGGGATGTTCTGGTTATTTGCGGCATTGGACCAATGGGAACGGGCATGGAAGAAACGTATCAAGTGACCAGCGCGCTCAAGCATCTGCCGTTTGGGAAAGAAGTTACGTTATTGACGGATGGCCGGTTCTCCGGCGTATCGACTGGCGCGTGCGTTGGTCATATTGGCCCTGAAGCGCTCGCCGGCGGTCCCATCGGCAAGTTACGTGACGGAGATGTGCTTCGAATCGTAATTGATCGAAATCGTAACGAAGGATCAATTGATCTGGTGGGTGAAGCCGATTGCAAGTTCACGCCTGAAGAGGGCCAGAGGGTGCTTGAAAAAAGACCTTCCCGAAAAGATCTCGCGCCGCATTCAGCACTGCCGGCGGACACGAGACTCTGGGCGGCGCTGCAGGCCGCAAGCGGCGGGACCTGGGCAGGATGCGTTTACGATGTGGATAGGATTATGGAGAAACTTGCGGCCGGTTAATTCGTTGTATGCCTTTTAACTTTTTCCAATTGGCCAGGCAGTCGTGGGAAGCACCAAGCACCAACATCCAAGCTCCAGAGAAACCTCAATCTTCAAAATCGTTTTTCGGCTTGGTGCTTCTCTGGAGATTGGAGCTTGGAATTTGGTGCTTTTTCGCGAGGCATTTCCATTGCCCCGAAGGACTCCACTAACCTATGCGTTCGAAAACCGAAGTCATTTCGCAATTACTCGATCCCGGCATCATCGCCGTGGTGCGAGCGAAATCCGCCGAGCAAGTTATTCCTCTGACGGAAGCATTGCTTGCAGGTGGTGTCATCGCGATTGAAGTTACGATGACAACGCCAAATGCAATCGAAGCGATTCGCGCCGCGAGCGAAAAGTTCGGCACGCGCGCGTTGATTGGGGTTGGCACTGTCCTCGACGCGGCGACATGCCGTAAAGCGATTGAGGCGGGCGCGGAATTTGTGGTCAGCCCCATCACGCGACCTGAGATCGTTGTTGCCGCGCGTGAAGCGGACCGGCCTGTGATGCTCGGAGCTTACACACCTACTGAAGCTCAACTCGCTCACGAATCCGGATCGGATTTCATCAAGATTTTTCCCGCGGACGGTTTGGGGCCGAACTACATCAAAGCTCTACGCGCGCCGCTCCCGCATTTGCGAATCGTTCCGACTGGCGGCGTGGACTTAAATACGCTCGGTGATTTTCTGAGAGCGGGTTGTGTGGCATTGGGCGTTGGCTCGTCACTTCTAAAGCAGGACATTTTACGCGACAATAACTGGCCAGAGTTGACTCGGCTGGCGGCGGAATTCGTTGCGGCGGTTCGGAAGGCAAAAGCCAAATCATAGCAATCCAGCCCGCTGCTATTTTAGCGGATCCGGAGTGACACGCCGCGATCTCCACAAAAGAATGCTCCCGATTCCTGTCATGCAGAGTGCGCAGAAGAGAATTCCCATTCGCCCATGCAGTGGATTGGGAATCAAAAGCAGCAGCGCCACAAACGAGCCATAGATAAAGCAGAGTGTGCCAAGCGTGCGATATTGTTGCGCGTCTGTTACGACTGGATTCGTATTCTTGTCTTCCACTGGCGTTGTGATCAATGTGAAGAATTCCTGGACCCGTTTTTTTTCTTCAGCAGAGCGGCGATTGGCAAGAAAACAACTCGCCCAGAACCACAACGAACAAACGGTGACGTTCAGGAGAACACCCAGCAACAACGCCCAGTCATCCTGCTCGCGCTGAGTTAGTTGCGGCCAGCCCATGACGTGTTGAATCCAATCAGCGCCCAGATAGCGATTGCCCAGCAGTGACGTGAGGAGTCCGACCAGCACTGTACTCCATCCAGCCCAGCCGGGTGCGTTTCGCGCTACGAGCCCCCAGACCAGTGGCATCGAACAGGGAAGCACAACCCATCCGCTAAAATTTTGCATCAAGTTGAAGAGCCCTGCATCGAGGCGCGTGCTGAACATCGACGCAGTAATAATGACGAGCAGTCCGAGCACCAGCGTCGACGCCTTGGCAGCGAACAGCAGTTCCCTCTCGCCTGCGTTAGGGCGGAGCACGACCTGATAGAAATTCTTCACAAAAAATCCTGCGTTGCGATTCAAGCCTCCGTCCATCGTGGACATGGATGCCGCAAAGATCCCGCTGATTAAAAGCCCAACCATTCCCGCCGGCATCACGTCGAAACACGCAGCAACGTACGCGGCTTCACTTGGGTTTTTTAATTTCGGAAACATCGCGTGCAAATCCGGGTGTGTTATTGCCGAAACCATCGGCGGAATAAACCACACTAGAGGGCCAAGTATGGAAAGCGTCATTCCGAGCAACGCGGCTTTACGAGTGTTTCGTGTGTCTTTTACGGTCAAATAACGCGAGGCTTCCAGCATGCTGTTTGTGGCGACAAATTGTTTGATAAGAATGGCGATGATCCACAGATGAAGAATTTCGGATCGTTCGCCTTCAGTTGGTGCGAAATGGTGATGCGGCACCTGTTCGATAAAATTGCCCAGGCCGCCGACATGCAGCAATGAAAGGGAAGCAGCAACGATTGTGATGGGCAACAAAATCAGCATCTGAATGAAGTCGCCGGCAACGACGGCCCACGAACCGCCCACGAGCACAACAAGCAAAACGACCGACCCCGTGCCAACAATGGTGTATCCCATGTTGACGTCGAGCACTGCTGAAATGAAAACCGCC
>JADMIO010820009.1_pt1 | contig 25341 bp, 25 predicted proteins | sample 8958161 | NCBI WGS metagenome assembly JADMIO01 (sample SAMN16585339, study PRJNA669376) | soil metagenome | isolation source: Crop rotation soil | place: USA: Cullars Rotation, Alabama | collected 2011
CCGCGACTTCAAGTCACGTGAATTCCAAGCTTCGGATCCCACTGTGCTGGAAAGACCCGGGAACTCCTCCAAGCACGACGACATGACAAAGGCGCCGTCGCAAATAACGGCCAAAGTGCGAGTGTAACCGTAGCCGAGGAAGGCCCCCGCTCCCAGCCGGGACTCCGGCTGGTGTGGTCGCGCTGGCTCCCCGACGGAGGCCCAAGGGTACCAGTTTGGCCTCCGATGGGACGTATCGTGCGAAGCGAACGCCGACTCCGCTACTCCTCCACGCCGAACAGGGCAGCCTGGTCGGGGAACGGGGCGTTCGGCGGGATCCGCAGGCCGAGATGCTCCCAGGCCGCGGGGGTCGCGACCCGGCCGCGAGCGGTGCGGGCCAGGTAGCCGGAGCGGACGAGGAACGGCTCGGCGACCTCCTCCACTGTCTCGCGCTCCTCGCCGACCGCGACCGCGAGGGTGCCGAGCCCGACCGGACCGCCGCCGAAACGCCGGCACAACGCGCTCAGCACCGCCAGGTCGAGCCGGTCGAGCCCCTGCTCGTCGACCTCGAAGAGAGAGAGGGCGTCCCGGGCCAAGGGGCGCGTGACGACGCCGTCGGCGCGAACCTGAGCGAAGTCGCGAACCCGCCGCAGCAGCCGGTTGGCGATGCGCGGGGTGCCGCGCGACCGGGTGGCGATCTCGCGTGCGCCGTCCTCGTCGACGGTCACGTTGAGCAGGCTGGCGGACCGGGTGACGATCCGCTGCAGGTCCGCCGCGTCGTAGAACTCGAGGTGCGCCGTGAAGCCGAACCGGTCCCGGAGCGGGCCGGGCAGCAGGCCGGCCCGGGTGGTCGCGCCGACCAGGGTGAACGGCGGGATCTCGAGCGGGATCGCCGTGGCCCCAGGCCCCTTGCCGACGATGACGTCGACCCGGAAGTCCTCCATCGCGAGGTACAGCATCTCCTCCGCCGGCCGCGACATCCGGTGGATCTCGTCGAGGAACAGCACGTCGCCCTCGTTCAGGCCGGACAGGATGGCAGCGAGGTCACCGGCGTGCTGGATGGCCGGCCCGGAGGTGATGCGCATGGGAGTGCTCATCTCGTGGGCGATGATCATCGCGATGGTGGTCTTGCCGAGCCCGGGCGGCCCGGACAGCAGGACGTGGTCGGGCGCGCGTCCGCGTCCCCGCGCCGCGGTCAGCACCAGGCCGAGCTGCTCGCGCACCCGCTCCTGCCCGATCACCTCGTCGAGGCTGCGCGGGCGGAGGGCAGCCTCGACGGCGCGCTCGTCGCCGCTGGCCTCGGCCTCGAGCAGGGCCCGGCCCTCGGCCAAAGGCGTCAGCCGGGGGGCGCCGTCGTCGGCCGGTGTGCCCTCGCCGTACTCCGTCGATTCGCCGTACTCGGTCGATTCGCCGTACTCGGTTGACTCGCCGTGCTCCATGGCCGTCATGCTCTCGACAGCGAGCGGAGCGCGGCTCGCAGCAGCTCAGCGGTCGATGCGGGCTCACCGTTGGCGATGGCCTCGTCGGCGAGCGGTGCCACCACGTCCAGGGCGGCGTCGGCCTCGCGCGCCGACCAGCCCAGGCCCAGCAGGCCGGCGCGCACAGTGTCGCGCCAGCCTTCGCCGCCGGTCGTGGTACGTCGCCCAGCCGGCGCCGACCCGCCCGAGGGAGCGCCGATCCGGTCCTTGAGCTCGAGCACGATGCGCTGAGCCCCCTTGCGGCCGATGCCGGGGACCTTGCAGAGCGACACGAGATCCTCCTTCGTGACCGCGCGACGCAGCTCGTCGGGTCCGTGCACCGCGAGCATCGCCTGGGCCAGCTTGGGCCCGACTCCGCTGGCCGTCTGCAGCAGCTCGAACAGGGAGCGCTCCTCCTGGTCCGCGAAGCCGAACAGCGTGAGCGAGTCCTCGCGGACCACCATCGAGGTGGCCAGGGTCGTCTCGACGCCGACCCGCAGGCCGGCGAGGGTGGCGGGCGTACACATCACGAGCAGGCCGACGCCGCCGACCTCGACGACGGCCGAGTCGACCTGGATGGCGGCGACGGGGCCCCGGACGTACGCGATCATCGCGGTCTCGCGCGTGCTGGCGTGGGACCTGGTCGGGTGGCGGCGGGGCGGGCGGCGGCGGGGGTCGTGACAGCGGGGCTCGTGACAGCGGCAACAACGGGGCCGGCGGTCGCGGCGGCGACCGCAGCCCGGATCCGCAGGTCGGCGCCGCCGCGCCAGATGTGGCACATCGCCAGGGCGAGCGCGTCGGCGGCGTCTGGTGGGGTGGGGCGCTCGGTGAGACGCAGCAGTCGCATCACCATGGTGGTGACCTGCGCCTTGTCGGCCCGGCCGCTGCCGGTGACGGCCGCCTTGACCTCGCTGGGCGTATGGAGGGCGACCGGCAGCCCGCGGCGCGCGGCCGCGGCGATGGCGATGCCGGACACCTGAGCCGTGCCCATCACGGTGCGTACGTTGTGCTGGGAGAACACTCGCTCGACGGCGACCGCGTCTGGCTGGTGGGTGTCGAGCCAGAGCTCGATACGGGACTGGATCATCACCAACCTGGCGCCGAGGTCGGCGTCAGCGGGGGTGCGGACCACGTCGACGGCAACCGCGCACAACGCTCCGCCCTGGCCGCCCTCGACGACGCCGAGCCCGCATCGGGTCAAACCCGGGTCGACGCCCAGTACCCGCACGTCAGCCTCCTGGTCTGTAGCCTCCTGGCCGACCACGCCGGCGTGGGGGCCCCGGCGGGCGAACAGGTGTTCGACACCGCAAATCTAGTCTCGCCTGCCGACCTACCCGTGACCGACGCGCCGCGTTCCGCCGAACCGGGCCGACAGCCGCCGCTCGCTGACACGCCCAGGCGGCGCACCCACGGGTGCCGCGGGCGAGGAGCTACTCCTCCTCCGCCTCCAGGGCGGCCATCACGTCATCGGGGATGTCGAAGTTCCCGAACACGTTCTGCACGTCGTCGGAGTCCTCGAGCGCCTCGATCAGCCGGAAGATCTTCGACGCGCCCGACTTGTCGACCTCGACGGTCACGCTCGGCACGAAGGACGCCTCCGCCGACTCGTAGTCGATGCCATCGGCCTGCAGCGCGGAGCGGACCGCCACCAGGTCGGTCGGCTCCGAGATCACCTCGAACGCCTCGCCGATGTCGTTGACCTCCTCCGCGCCGGCTTCGAGCACCGCGGTCAGCACGTCGTCCTCGGTGGCGGCCGATGCCCGCTCCTCCTGCTCCTTCGGCACGATCACCACGCCCTTGCGGGTGAACATGTACGACACCGACCCGGCGTCGGCCATCGAGCCGCCGCCACGAGTCATAGCAGTGCGCACCTCCCCGGCCGCCCGGTTGCGGTTGTCCGTGAGGCACTCGATGAGCAGCGCCACGCCGCCAGGGGCGTACCCCTCGTACATGATCGTCTGCCAGTCGGCCCCGCCGGCCTCGAGGCCGGAGCCGCGCTTGACCGCCCGGTCGATGTTGTCGTTGGGGACGGAGGTCTTCTTGGCCTTCTGGATCGCGTCGTAGAGCGTCGGGTTCCCGGCGGGGTCACCGCCGCCGGTGCGTGCCGCCACCTCGATGTTCTTGATCAGCTTGGCGAACAGCTTGCCGCGTCTGGCGTCGACGACCGCCTTCTTGTGCTTCGTCGTCGCCCATTTGGAGTGGCCGGACATGTGTGGTGAGGCTCCTCAACGTTTCCCAGGCGCCGGCGGACGGAGGTCCAGCCGACGGTGACCGACCCGACGAGGGCTCGGTGTACGAGGTCGTCACCGGAGAACTCCGGATGGAACGACGTGGCCCATCACCTGCCCCTGCCGGACGGCGACGATCCTACCCGGGCGACCCAGGCGATACGTTCGCGGCGACCGTGCCGGCGCACTAGGCGGACGCGACCAGCTCGACGAAGGACCGGTGCACCCGGTCGTCCCCGGAGATCTCCGGATGGAACGACGTCGCCATCACCGACCCCTGCCGGACGGCGACGATCCGGCCAGGCGATTCATCAGATCCCTCCGCGACGACCCGGGCCAGCACCTCGACGCCCTCACCCACCTCGTCCACCCAGGGCGCTCGGATGAACACGGCATGCATCGGGGTCTCGAAGCCGACCAGGTCGACCTCGGTCTCGAAGGAGTCGACCTGTCGGCCGAACGCATTGCGCCGGACCGCGATGTCGAGGCCGCCGAAGGTCCCCTGCGCCTCGGCGTCGCCAACCAGCCGGTCGGCGAGCATGATCATCCCGGCGCAGGTGCCCAGCGCGGGCATCCCGGCGGCCAGCCGATCGCGGATCGGCTCGAGCAGGTCGAAGATCCTGGCCAGCCGCACGATCGTGGTGGACTCACCACCCGGGATCACCAGCGCGTCCACGCTGTCGAGCTCGGCGGTTCGTCGTACGGAGATGGGGCGCGCTCTGCAGCCGGCCAGCATCGCGAGGTGTTCGCGGACGTCTCCCTGCAGGGCGAGCACCCCGACGACGGGCTCAGTCCCCATCAGGCTCAGTCCCCATCAGGCCCGGTCGCCGTCGGGCCCGGTCCCATCGGGCCCGGTCCCATCGGGGTGCTCGACCGGCGACTCCGGGCGGCGCTGCCACGTCAGCCCGGCCTCGATCCGGCCTTCGTCGAAGACGGCGGAGATTTCGTGCTTCTCCAGCACCGCGAGCACCAGGTCGAGCAGCGCATCACCCGGTGCCGTGTTGGCGGTGTCGCCGTGCCAGACGTTGATCTCGAGCATGCCGTGCTCGACGGCATGCCAGACGTCAGGGAGGGTGAAGTACGCGACGCCCCTCGGGACGTGACCCGAGGCCGCCATCGTCTCCAGCGCTGCCGAAGCGCTCCAGTGGTCGTCGACCGCCTCGAGGACCACGACGTCGCTCGCGCGCAGGTCGGCAAGCGCCTCCTGGAACCGCTCGAAGCTCGTGGGCGACGACCACGCCTCGCTCGCCGCCGCGTGGTCGCGCCGGGCGGCCGTCACCAGTTCGTCGGTCAAGGCCCGCGCCAGCCCGGGGTCGCGTTCCTCGACGAGGGCCGCCTCGTACACGTCGGCTCGCACGTCCGAGTCAGTGCGGTACCCGGCCCATACCTGGCACCGCGCAAACGTGCGCAGCTGTGCGAGCCGGCCGGCCCGGTCCGGGCTGCCGATCGCCTTCATTCACCCCTCCTCGGGAACGTTCGTCATCGGTGCCCCAGCGGGGTTTGCTCCCCGGTCTACCAGCCGCGCTCCGCCAGTCGGTGCGGCTGCGGAATCTCCTCGACGTTGATGCCGACCATCGCCTCCCCCAGGCCGCGGGAGACCTTCGCGATGACGTCGGGGTCGTCGTGGAACGTGGTCGCCTTGACGATCGCCGCGGCCCGCTCCTCCGGGTTCCCGGCCTTGAAGATGCCCGACCCGACGAACACACCCTCGGCGCCGAGCTGCATCATCATCGCCGCATCGGCAGGCGTCGCGATGCCCCCGGCGGTGAACAGGACGACCGGCAGCTTGCCCGCCGCCGCGACCTCCTTCACCAGCTCGTACGGCGCCTGGAGCTCCTTCGCCGCGACGAACAGCTCGTCCTCGCTCATCGACGACAACCGGCGCAGCTCACCGCGGATCGCCCGCATGTGGGTCGTCGCGTTGGACACGTCACCCGTGCCGGCCTCTCCCTTGGAGCGGATCATCGCCGCACCCTCGGTGATCCGGCGCAGCGCCTCCCCCAGGTTGGTCGCCCCACACACGAAGGGCACCGTGAACTGCCACTTGTCGATGTGGTTGGTGTAGTCGGCCGGCGTGAGCACCTCGGACTCGTCGACGTAGTCGACGCCGAGGCTCTGCAGCACCTGCGCCTCCACGAAGTGGCCGATCCGGGCCTTCGCCATCACCGGGATCGAGACGGCCGCGATAATGCTGTCGATCATGTCGGGGTCGCTCATCCGCGACACGCCGCCCTGCGCCCGGATGTCGGCGGGCACCCGCTCGAGGGCCATCACGGCGACGGCGCCGGCGTCTTCGGCGATCTTGGCCTGCTCGGCGGTGACGACGTCCATGATGACGCCGCCCTTGAGCATCTCGGCCATGCCGCGCTTCACTCGGGCGGTGCCGGTCACGTTGGCGGCTGGGCTGGAGCCCGATCCCGCCGCTGGAGCTGAGCGGTCTGAGTCTGGTGAGTACTGTGTTTCTGAGGTCACGACGACAAGTCTGCCAGACAATCGGTACTGGACTAAGATCCAATCCGATGGGTGAGCTCAGGACCAATTCAGGTGCGGGCGATCTGCTCGTCGAGATCCGGCGCGATCTTCGGGTGCCGCTGCACCGCCAGATCGAGGCGTCCATCCGAGACGGCGTCCGCACCGGGCGTCTCCGCCTCGGGACTGCTCTCCCCTCCACCCGCGGACTGGCCGCCGACCTCGGTGTCTCGCGCGGAGTCGTCGTCGAGGCGTACGAGCAGCTGGTCGCCGAGGGCTACCTGACAAGTCGACCCGGCGGCTACACCCAGGTCGCCATCGGCCCGCAGCCCGAGGCCGGTCTCGCTCCCCCACTTCCGCCTGCGGCGCCCACCATCGACTTCCGGTACGGACGTGGGGATGCCAGTCACTTTCCGCGGGTGGCTTGGCTGCGCTCGGTCCGGCGGGTCCTGCTGGACACGCCGAGCGACCGCTTCGGTGAGCTGACCGGACGCGGGGCTCACGAGCTCCACGCCGCCCTCGCCGAGTATCTGAACCGGGCGCGCGGCGCCTCGGCGCAACCCGCGAACGTGGTGATCTGCAACGGCTTCGCCCAGGGGATCGCGTTGCTCCTCCAGGTGCTCGCCGAGTCCGGTGGCCGCCGGGTCGTCGTCGAGGACCCCTCGTCCGTCGAGGATGCGCGCCAGATCGCCGTAGCCGCCGGTCTCGAGGTCGTGGGTGTCCCGGTCGGGGCCGACGGCATCGACGTGACGACGCTGCGGCGCATCGACGCCGATGCGGTGATCCTCACCCCGGCTCACCAGTGGCCGACCGGCGCCGTGCTCTCCCCGGAGGCCAGGTCCGCCGTGCTGCACTGGGCGGAGCAGCGCGGCGCGCTGGTGATCGAGGACGACTACGACGCCGAGTACCGCTACGACCGCGCCCCGATCGGCGCCATGCAGGGCGTCGCGCCGAACCTGGTGGTCTACGCCGGTACGGCGAGCAAGACGCTGGCACCTGGGCTCCGGCTCGGCTGGCTGGTGCTGCCGCCAGCGCTCGTCGACCGGGTCGCGAAGGCCAAGCTGGCGGCGGACCGCGGCTCGGCGATCCTCGACCAGCTCACGTTCGCCGACTTCCTGGCTCGCGGCGAGTTCGACCGGCACCTGCGGCGGATGCGCCCGATCTACCGGCGCCGACGCGACGCGCTGCTCGATGCGCTCAGCGAGCGGCTCCCCGACTTCCGGCCCACCGGCGTATCGGCGGGCTTCCACCTGGTGACCTGGCTGCCGCCGGACCTCGACGAGCAGGTCGTCGTGGCGGCGGCCGCCCGGCGCGGGGTCGGGCTGTACGGCATCGGGCCGTTCCGAGGTTCGCACCCGGGCGACCAGGGGCTGATCTTCGGCTACGCGGGAATGGACGAGGCCACCATCGCCGCGGGCGTCGATATCCTCGCCGACGTCGTCGCCGGGGTGCGCGCGAGCACGGCTGGCGGCTAGCGTTCGGCGGTGTCCCTCTCGATGCCGAAAATCTGGACCAGCCGGTCGTGGCGCGACGAGGCCGAGGCGTGGATCCGAGTCGAGGTCGCACGCGCCGGCCACGAGCTGACCGGTCCGATCGAGCAGGTACGGGTGCGACCGTGGTCCACCCAGCTGACCGTGTCGACGAGCGGTGGCCTGCTGTGGTTCAAGGAGAACCACCCGGCTCAGGCTGCCGAGGCGGCGGTCATCGAGCAGCTGGCGCGACTCACCCCGGACCACGTCGTGGCGCCTGTTGCCGTCGAGCGCAGCCGGGGCTGGCTGCTCAGCCCGGATCACGGCCAGACCATGCTGTCCCTCGGTGCGTCGGACGAAGCGACCTGGTCGCGCGTCGTCGTCGAGTTCGCCGAGCTGCAGCGCCGGGTGGCCGAGGACAAGGATGTCCTGCTGACAGCGGGGCTCGCCCCACTTCTCCCGGAGATGGTCGCGGACCACGTCGAGCAACAGGTCGAGCGGCTGCGCAGCCTGCCGCCGACCGATGTCGCACACATCGCGCCAGAGCTCGCGCGACGGGTGGTCGACGCTGTGCCGGCCGTGCGCGAGACGGCGGAGCGGCTGGCCGCGATCACGCCGGGACTCGCGTCGCTCGACCACAACGACCTGCACCAGAACAACGTGTTCGCGCCTCGTCCCGAGGAGAGCCGCTTGCGGTTCTTCGACTTCGGCGACGCGCTCTGGGCGCACCCGTTCACCACGCTCGCGGTGCCGGTGGGAATGCTGTGCGAGGACTGGCAGACCGACCCGAGCGATCCCAGAGTCGTACGGATCCTGGACGCCTATCTCGAGGTCTGGCCTGACGTCGGATCCCTTGCCGACCGGCGCGAAGCACTGCGGCTCGCCCGTGTCCTCCACCCCGTCCATCGCCTCGAGTCGTGGCGCCGACTGCTCGAGGGTGGCGACCGCAGGGAGATGCGGGATGAGGCCGAGATCGTGTCGTCCTGGCTGGGCCGGGTCGCCGACATCGACCCGGGCCGGCGCTGACCCGTCACCAGGCTTGGCGGGCGGGACCCGGAGGCGATGCGAAGTCGTATCGGTCGTCGAAGTCGATCATCTGCGGCGACGCCGCGTGCCCGGCCAGACGGAACCACCGAACCCTTCGCCGGCCATGCAGCCGCCCGGTCGTCGCCGCCACGTCGTTGTGGATACGGCGGGCGAGTGCGGCCTTGCGCGCGGCGTCGGTGAGCTCGCCGACCAGCGGCTCGTCCTCAGGTGGCGGCAGCTCCAGCGCGAGCAGCATCGCGGTCAGCTCGGACTCGGCGAGCCACTGGTCCGCGTCACCCCGGTCCTGGTCCTCGCGGGCCGAGCGGGCGGCGGCCAGCAGGAGTACGGACGACGCGGGATCCCCGACCCCACCGATGGCCAGCTCCGTCGCGACCGACGCACGGTGCTGGAGGTGGGTGAGCAGTGATGCGCGCGCGGCCTCGACGCGGAGGTGCATCCGGTCCAGCCGTCCCGCGGTCCAGAAGCACCACAACCCGACCAGCACGACCACCGCCAGCACGAGGACGGCAAGGGTGACCACCCAGCCGTTCAGACCGGCCATCAGCCCGCTTCCTTCGGCGATCCCGCGATGACGGCGGCGTACACAGCCTCGATGTCGTCGACCAGCACGTCCCAGTCGTACCTCCGTACCTCGACCATCGCGCGTGACGCGAGCGCCTGACGCCGCGGCTCGTCGTCGAGCAGCAGGTTGACCGCGCGCGCCAGGTCGGACGGATCGGAGACCGTGAACAGCTCCCCCAGCTCGCCACCGTCGAGCACCGCCCGGAAAGCCGGCAACGCACTTGCCACCACAGCGGCGCCGGCCGCCATGGCCTCCACGAGCACGATGCCGAAGCTCTCACCACCGGTCTGCGGCGCGACGTAGACCGTGGCGGACGACAGCAGCCGGGCCCGGTCCTCGTCGCTCACCTGCCCGAGGAACTCGATGTGCGACGTCATCCTGGCATCCCCCGTTCGCCAGTCGTCAGGATCACCACGGCCCGCGACGAGCAGCCGGGCCGAGGGGTGACCCTCGAGCACGGTCGGAAACGCCTCCATCAGGACGGCCAGTCCCTTGCGCGGCTCGTCGAGCCGGCCGAGGAAGGCGATGGTGGGGCCCGGGGCGGTCCACTCGGGACGCGGGAGGGCCTGCGCGAAGCCGGCACACGAGAGGCCGTTGGGGATCACGATCGGTTCGCCACCGACGTGCTGGACCAGCGTGGCACGGGCGGCCTCGGACACGGCCACCCGCGCGGTGATCTTCTCCATCGTCGGACGGAGCAGGCTCGCGGTCGACGACATCGCGCGGGAGCGCGGGATGGCCGAGTGGAACGTCCCGACGACCGGCACGTCGCTGGCCCACAGGGCCAGCATGGAAACGCTGGGCGCCGAGGGCTCGTGGACGTGCAACACGTCGAACTCGCCGTCGGCCAGCCATCGCCGTACCCGGGTCACCGCCCGGGGACCGAATGCCACTCGGGCGACCGAGCCGTTGAACCGCACCGGCATCGCCTTGCCGGCGGTGGTGACGTAGCCGGGGAGGTCGGCGGTCGCCTCACCGGGCGCCAGGACCCCGACCTGGTGGCCGCGGCCGGCCAAGACCGCCGCGAGGTCGCGCACGTGGTTCTGCACGCCGCCTGGCACGTCGAGCGAGTACGGGCACACCAGCCCGATGCGCATCGGCTTCACCCGTCTCCGGTCTCGACGTCGGTGACGAAGACGCGCTGGAGCATGTGCCAGTCGTGCGGCGTCTCGCGGATCCCGGTGCCGAGCTCGTCCGCGATCCGCTGGGTGGTGGCCACCACTCCCCCGCGCCCGGCGACCGGGTCGATCGGGTCGCTGATCCCCAGGTGCATGAGCGGGCCGCGGTAGCTCGGGGTCGCGACGATCACCGGCACCTTCGACATCCGCGCCAGCGTCGCCGGACCGCCAGGCAGCCGCGCCGCCTCGCCCAGCAGCGAGACATCGACGCCACCACGACCGAAGGACCGGTCCGCGAGCAGGCAGACGACTCTTCCGCGCTCGAGTGCGTTGCGCATCGCGGTGAGGGGGTTGCCGGCGCCGGAAAGCGGCGTGACCTCGATGCCGAGCTCCGTGCGGTACGACACGAAGCGGTTGTAGAGCGACTCGGGACGCAGCCGCTCCGCGACCGTCGAGACAGGCAGCCCGGTGAGGCAGGCCCAGGCGCCGGCGAGGTCCCAGTTGCCCATGTGCGGCAGTGCGACGATCGCCCCTCGCCCACAGGCGTGGACCTCGCGCAGCGCCGACTCGTTCGTGGTCACGACCATGTCGACGATGCGGTTGTGGGACCACGAGGGGAGCCGGAAGGCCTCGTGCCAGTAGCGGAAGTACGACCTCATCGCGCGTTGCGACAGGTCGCGCAGGGCATTGTCCGAGATGCCGGGAACCGCCCGCCGGAGGTTGGCCTCGAGCTGGCTGACCCCGGGACCGCGCTGCTTCCACACCCGGTCAGCCGCACTCTCGAGCAGGCGGTCGGCGACCGGCTCGGGCGAGTGGCGAGTCACGGCCCACGCGACACCGAACGCGTAGTCGGCGAGCCTCTGCCGCGGCGGCGGGAGGCGCGTCAAGGGAGCGACCGGGGTTCAGCGAGCGCCTGTCGCCGTACCAGGATCATCCGCTGGACCACCGTGATGGTGCTTGCGATGGCCAGCGCCCAGAGCACGATCGCGAGCAGGATCGGCAGGTCGAGCACATCGGCCCAGAAGGTCACCACGAGGATCGCGACCAGCCGGTCCGCTCGCTCCGCGATACCGCCCTTGGCGGTCATACCGAGACTCTCCGCCTTCGCCCTCGCGTACGACGTCACCGACCCCATCACCAGGGCCCACAGGGCGATGCAGCCGAGCAGCTCGTCGTCGCCTCCGTTGAACAGCCAGATCGCCAGGCCCGCGAAGATCGCCGAGTCGCCGATCCGGTCCAGCGTCGAGTCCAGGAACGCGCCCCATTTGGAGGAGACGCCCATCGTCCGCGCCATGTAGCCGTCGATGAGGTCGGAGAACACGAAGAGCGTGATGACCACCACCCCGAGCCACAGGTGGCCGGAGGGGAAGAACACCAGCGCGCCGCCGACGACCCCCAACGTGCCGACGATCGTCACGACGTCGGGCGAGACGCCGAGCCTCATGAGCAGGTTGGCGACCGGCTTGATGATGTTGGTCCAGAAGATCCGAAAGCGATCGAGCATGGCGGGTATCGCTTCTTTCTGGGCGGGCGTGTCTCTCGGACGGTGCGGCACGGCTCCCGAAGATGTTACCGGTCCGCAATGTCGCCAACCCCTTGTGCCGTGAGCGTCGCGGGTAGAGGGTAGGGCCTCTAGACGATTCCGGCCGGCGTGGCTTGCCTGGTGTTCGCGGGGCTCGCGGCGCGGTACGAGAGCCGACGCGACGGTGCAAAGGAGTGGGCATGGCCACACGGAACGCAGCAACGGGCGCGGGTGATGCCGGCGCGGCGCAACCCGCCTCACCAGACGCCATCCGGAACGTGGTGCTGGTGGGGCCAGCAGGATCGGGGAAGACGACGCTCGTCGAGGCGTTGCTCCTGGCCACCGGCACGACCAACCGGATGGGAAGTGTCGAGGAGGGCACGACCGTCAGCGACTACGACGAGGCCGAGATCCGGCAGCAGCGGTCGGTCGGCTTGTCGCTCGCACCCGTCCTGGTGGACGGCATAAAGGTCAACCTGCTCGACGCCCCCGGCTACGCCGACTTCGTAGGAGACCTCCGGGCGGGCCTGCGGGCCGCCGACTGCGCGCTATTCGTGATCAGCGCCAGCGAGGGCGTCGACGGCGCCACGAAGGCACTCTGGCAGGAATGCGAGAGCGTCGGCATGCCGCGCACCGTGGTGATCAGCAAGCTCAACCACGTGCGCGCCGACTACGGCGCAGCCCTCGCGGCAGCCCAGGACGCGTTCGGCGACAAGGTCGTACCGCTGTACGTGCCGGTCCCCCATGCCGGCTCGGACATCGACGACCTGTGCGCGCTGATCTCCCAGACCGTCTCCGACTACTCGTCGGAGGGCGGCCGGTCGGTACGGCCGCCGAACGACGACGAGCAGCTGTTGATCGACGAGAGCCGCGACGCCCTTATCGAAGGCATCATCGAGGAGTCCGAGGACGAAGGTCTGATGGACCGCTTCCTCAGCGGCGAGCAGATCGACACGAAGCTGCTCGTCGACGACCTCGAGACGGCGGTGGCGCGGGGCTCGTTCTTCCCCGTCGTCCCGGTCTGCGCGCTCACCGGGCTCGGGCTCGAGGAGCTGCTCGAGATCATCACGTCGGCGTTCCCACCTCCGTCCGAGCACGTCTTCCCCGCCGTCTACACCGCCGCCGGCAAGACCGTGGACGGGCTCACCTGCGACCCCGACGGAACGCTGGTGGCCGAGGTCGTCAAGACCACGTCGGACCCGTACGTCGGACGGATCAGCCTGACTCGGGTGTTCTCGGGCACCGTCCACCCGGACGCGACCGTCCACGTGTCGGGTCACTTCTCCGAGTTCGGCGACCACGACCGTGGCCACGAGGACCACGACGAGGACGAGCGCATCGGCGCGTTGTCGTCGCCGCTCGGCAAGGTCCAGCGGCAGGCGACGAGGTGCATCGCCGGAGACATCTGCGCGATCGCGAAGCTGTCACGGGCCGAGACCGGCGACACCTTGAGCGACCGCGAGAACCCGTTGGTGATGGAGCCCTGGACGATGCCCAACGCGTTGCTGCCGATCGCCTTGGTCGCGCACGCCAAGGCCGACGAGGACAAGCTCGGTGCGGCTCTCGGCCGGCTCGCGGCCGAGGACCCGACCGTCAGGATCGAGCACAACCCCGAGACGGGTCAGCTCGTGCTCTGGTGCATGGGCGAGGCCCACGCCGACGTGCTGCTCGACCGGCTGCGCAACAGGTACGGCGTCCAGATCGACCAGGTCGACGTCCGAGTGCCGCTGCGCGAGACGTTCGCCGCCAAGGCCACCGCCAAGGGCCGCCACGTGAAGCAGAGCGGTGGCCACGGGCAGTACGCCGTCTGCGACATCACCGTCGAGCCGCTCGACACGGGTCAGGGCTTCGAGTTCGTCGACAAGGTGGTCGGCGGGTCGGTGCCTCGGCAGTTCATTCCCAGCGTCGAGAAGGGTGTGCGCGCCCAGCTCGAACGCGGGCTGGTCGCCGGCTACCCGGTCGTGGACATCAGGGTCACCCTGTTCGACGGCAAGGCGCACAGCGTCGACTCCAGCGACATGGCGTTCCAGACCGCGGGGTCAGTGGCGCTGCGGGAAGCCGCCAACGCTGGCGGGGTCAGGCTGCTGGAGCCCATCGACTCCGTCGACATCCTGATCGACGACGAGTTCATGGGTGCCGTCATGGGCGACTTGTCGACCCGGCGCGCGCGGGTGCTCGGCACGGAGGCGGTCGGCACCGGCCGTACCCTCGTCAAGGCAGAGGCGCCTCAGCTCGAGCTGATCCGCTACGCCACCGAGCTGCGCTCGCTGAGCCATGGCACCGGCACGTTCAACCGGGACTTCGCGCGCTACGAGGCCACGCCACCGCACATCGCCAGCAAGCTCACCGCCGACGCCAAACCCCACGGATAGCCGAGCGAGTGGACGCCTTGGCCGGGGCGTCCACCGGCTGTCTCACCGTGATGCGGGCCCGGTCCACGCGTCCGCGAGCAGCGTGCGGGTGTCGCTGAGCAGCTGAGGGAGCACCTTGGTGCGCGCAACCACCGGCATGAAGTTCGTGTCGCCGCCCCAGCGCGGGACGACGTGCTGGTGCAGGTGCGCGGCGATGCCGGCTCCGGCCACGTCGCCCTGGTTCATCCCGACGTTGAAGCCCTGTGCACCGCTGACCTCTCGCAGCGTCGCCATCGCCTGGCGGGTCAGGTCAGCGATCTCGTCGCTCTCGTCGTGCGTCAGCTCGGTGTAGTCGGCGACGTGCCGGTAGGGGCACACCAGGATGTGACCCGGACTGTACGGATAGAGGTTGAGGACGGCGAAGGCGACCGACTCACGCCGTACGACCAGACCCTCGTCGTCGGACTCCTGGGGGATGCGGCAGAACGGACAGTCGCCCGACTCGGCCGTGGTCGGCTTGTTCTCCCCCTGGATGTAGGCCATCCGATGCGGGGTCCACAGCCGCTGGAACCCGTCCGGGTCCCCCGCCCGCGCGTCGGTCGCGGCCCCGAGAGCGTCGCCGTCCTCACGTGGCGACGCAGCGTTCACACCTGCTCCCGTGACTCGACGGCGCGCGCGATCCGCTCGATCGCCTCTGCGACCGGGACGCCGTTGTCCTGGCGGCCGTCGCGGTAGCGGAACGACACGGCGCCCTCCTCCACGTCACGGTCGCCCGCGATCAGCATGAACGGCACCTTCTGCAGCTGGGCGTTGCGGATCTTCTTCTGCATCCGGTCGTCCGACGCGTCGACCTCGACTCTGATCCCGTCCCGCTTCAGCCGCGCCGACAGCTCCCGGAGGTAGTCGTCATGACGCTCCGCGATCGGGATCGCGACCACCTGCACCGGCGCCAGCCAGGGTGGGAAGGCGCCCGCGTAGTGCTCCGTGAGGACGGCGATGAAGCGCTCGATCGACCCGAACAGCGCACGATGGATCATCACCGGCCGCTGTCGCGTCCCGTCGGCGGCGGTGTACTCGAGACCGAAGCGCTCGGGCTCGAAGAAGTCCAGCTGGATCGTCGACATCTGCCACGTGCGGCCGATGGCGTCCCGCGCCTGCACCGAGATCTTGGGCCCGTAGAACGCCGCTCCACCGGGGTCGGGAACCAGCTCCAGTCCCGAGTCCACGGCGACCTTGTGCAGGGTCTCGGTCGCGGTCTCCCATATCTCGTCTGAGCCGATGGACTTCTCCGGGTCCTTGGTCGACAGCTCCAGGTAGAAGTCGTCGAGGCCGTAGTCCTTGAGCAGGTCGAGCACGAAGGTGAGCAGGCTCTTGAGCTCCGCCTCGACCTGGTCGTGCGTGACGTAGATGTGGGCGTCGTCCTGGGTCATGCCTCGGACCCGGGTCAGCCCGTGCACGACGCCCGACTTCTCGTACCGGTAGACGGACCCGAACTCGAAGAGGCGCAGCGGCAGCTCGCGGTACGACCGGCCGCGGGCCCGGAAGATCAGGCAGTGGAACGGGCAGTTCATCGGCTTCAGGTAGTAGTCCTGGCCGGGCTTGCGAACCGTCCCGTCATCGGCACGCTCCTCGTCCATGTGCATAGGCGGGTACATGCCGTCGGCGAACCAGTCGAGATGCCCTGAGGTCTCGAACAGCGCCGCCTTGGTGATATGCGGGCTGTAGACGAACTCGTAGTCGCTCTCCACGTGACGCTGCCTGGAGTAGTCCTCCATCACCTTGCGCAGCACGCCACCCTTGGGGTGGAAGACCGCAAGGCCGGAGCCGATCTCGTCGGGGAAGCTGAACAGGTCGAGGTCGGCTCCGAGCCGCCGGTGGTCACGACGCGCAGCCTCCTCCAGCCGCTCGAGATGCGCGTCGAGCGCCTCCTTGCTCTCCCACGCGGTTCCGTAGATGCGCTGCAGCTGAGGGTTCTTCTCGTCACCGCGCCAGTACGCCGCGGCCGAGCGCATGAGCTTGAAAGCCGGGATGCGCTTGGTGGTGGGCAGATGCGGCCCACGGCACAGGTCCTTCCACGCCAGCGCACCGTCTCGACGCAGGTTGTCGTAGATCGTGAGACCGTCAGTGCCGACCTCGACCGACGCCTCGCTCCCGTCCTCACCGGCGGTCCCCTTGAGGTCGATCAGCTCCAGCTTGTACGGCTCGTCCACCAGCTCCTGGCGCGCCTCCTGGTCGCTGACGGCACGACGTGAGAAGCGCTGGCCCTCCTTGACGATCTTGCGCATCCGGGTCTCGATCTGCTCGAGATCCTCGGGTCGGAAGGGCTCCTGCACGTCGAAGTCGTAGTAGAAGCCGTCGGTGATCGGCGGGCCGATGCCGAGCTTCGCATCGGGGAAGAGCTCCTGCACCGCCTGCGCCATCACGTGCGCGGCGGAGTGGCGCAGGATCGAGCGGCCGTCGTCGGAGTCGATGGCCACGGCGGTGACCTCGTCACCGTCGCTGAGCTCGTGGGACAGGTCACGCAGCTCCCCCGACACCCGGGCCGCGATCACCGCGGGATCGTCGCGAAAGAGCTCCCAGGCCTTCGTGCCCGTCGTCACGTCCCGCTCGACACGCTGGCCTGCGTGGACGGCGGTGACACGGATCTCGGACACGGATCTCCTCCTGACGACGGCGCCGCGATCGCGGCGAGTGGCCTCGATGGTATCGAGCGGCGGCCGACCGGGTCGCGCCGGTTTCTCCGGCTGGAGGCTGGTGAAGGACGTCCAGGCTGCCGAACCCGGCCGACAAACATGTGATATTACTATCACATGTCAGTCACAGCCGGAGACGAGTCGGCTGACCTCTGGCGGGCCCTGGCGAACCCCTGGCGCCGACAGCTGCTCGACCTGCTCCGGGTCGAGCCGCTCACCACGGGGGCCCTGGCCGCCCACCTGCCACAGCTCAGTCGTTATGCGGTGATGCAGCACCTTCAGGTGCTGGTGTCCGCCGGCGTCGTCCTCGTCGAACGCCGTGGACGGGAGCGCTACAACCATCTCAACGCCGTACCGCTTCGTCGCTGGTACGAGCGGTGGGTGGCCCCGATGGCTGACTCCACCGCATCGAGCCTGCTCGCCCTGCAACGGGCGGCCGAGCACACAGAGAACACCGAGCACACAGAGAACACCGAGCACACCGAGAGAGCAGAGGGAGCCATCATGACCACAACCGCCAGCGAGACCGGCGCCGAGACCGTCCGCAGCGTCCGACTGGAGTGCGAGCTTCGCATCCGCGCGACGCCCGAACGGGTGTTCCAGACGATCACCGAGGAGTCCGCCACGTGGTTCCCGCATTCCTACGGCGGCGACCGCACCCAGCGCATCGTCGTCGAGCCCAAGGTCGGTGGCCTGCACTACGAGGACTGGGGTGACGGGAACGGTCACCTCTACGGCCACGTCACGGTCTACGACGCTCCGCGCGCCTTCGCCGTCCGAGGGCGGATCATGCCGGGCACCATCCTGGACACCGCCTACGGTTTCGAGGTCGCCGGCGACTCCGTCATCGTGCGCGTGAGCAAGGTCGCCGTGGGCCCGATGACGGAGGAGCAGGCCGCCTCGATCAGACAGTACGGCGACGTCAGCCAGTTCGCCGACGCGATCCAGGCCGCCGCCGACCGGCTCGCTGACTAGTCGACTCGACCTCGCCGGCCGTACGACGGGCATTCGTCATGACGCCACCGCGCAACGGTGCAACCATGGGGTACGGGGAGGGTCGGCCGAGGAGGACAGCGACGATGGCGGACATTCACAAAGGACGCTTCACCGCGGATCTGAGCGCCGCGGGTGATGAGGTCGTCGTCTTCCTCATCGGCATGCGCATCAACAAACCGTGGAAGGTCTCCGCCTGGTGGCCGGTCTTCACGGCGATGCCGAGGATGCTTCGGTACCTCGAACAGCACCCGCAGAAGGGGCTGCTCGGCTATCGACAGTCCTTGATCCCCGCACCCACCATCGTTCAGTACTGGCGGTCGTTCGACGATCTCGAGCGGTTCGCACGCGACGCGGACGACCCACACCTCGAACCGTGGCGGCGGTTCAACCGCAAGGTCGGGTCGTCCGGCGACGTCGGAATCTGGCACGAGACCTACCGGGTCAGCACGTCGGACATCGAGACCATCTACGGCAACATGCCCCCGACCGGTCTGGCCGCCGCGGTGGGCCTAGCCCCCATCCGGCGGGGCAAGGACTCCGCGGCAGCCAGAATCGGGGTTCGCGAGGACGACCCGAAACTGCCCCCGTACTGATTCGCCGCTAGTGCGCCGACGGGTCGTTGGGCAGGAAGCAGATGCCTCCGTGGTTGGTCTGACCGCCGCACATCTGAGCGTTGCCGTCCCTGAAGTTGTCACTGCCGATCCAGAGCCCGGCGTCGGTCACCAGCAGGTAGTCTCCGCCGAATCCCAGCGAACGTGTGGGATTCCAGTCGGTCACCTCTCCCGTTGCCGCCTCGAGGGAGGCGATACCAGGCCGTGACACCGCCCCTTCACCGAACTTCTCACACGCGAAGGCGTTGGAGGCCCAACGCTCGTGACCGGTGACGTAGACGTGATCCTCATCGGCTGCGATCGCGTACAAGGAGTCGCAGCCCGTGTAGTTGATCCAGGCGTGCTTGACCTTCTTGGGACTCGAGGGGAAGGCGATTGCCGCGTCGCAGGGACCCGCTCGCGGACCGCTGCGCAAGGAGCCGTCGCCCTTCCGCGGCTTGTGCCCGGTCGTTGCGACGTACACCTTGCTGTCATCGGCAGACCAGGCTGCCGAGCGGGCATACCAGCCGACGGTCAGCGAGCAGTGCCGATCCAGCTCGGTCGGGTACCAGGGGTTCAGAGACACCGACGACTCCCCCAGGTTGAGCATCGCGACCTGCCGACGAGGCTGGCCGGCGATCGCGGTGAACGCGCCTTCGACGAGGAGTCTCGTGCCGGCGTGGCTGGGCTGCATGCGGTAGATGCGGGTGTACGTGTTCCGCTGCGCGCCGGCGATGTAGACGTCGGCGTACGGCGTCACCTCACCCGTGATGGGGTCGAGGCTGGCCAGCTTCGTCCGGGAGACCCCGTTGATCTTGAGAAACGAGCCACCGACCAGAAGCATGTCTCGGAAGTAGAGGATCATGTTGACGTCCGAGTTGGCGGCATGTGCGAACTCCGGTTTGAGCGCTCCCGTGGTCGTGTCCACGGCGGCGATGTGGTTCGCCGGCTCGTTGCCCAGGGCAGTGAAGTTCCCACCCAGGTAGGCGGTACTGCAGTCGGGCGACAGCTCGACCGTGTCGATGGTGCCGTTCGCCTGAGGATCCCACGCCGTGACCTCGCCCGTGGTCGCCGAGAAGCTGAGCGCGTTGCCGCGCGTGTAGGTGCTGCTCCCCTGGCCCACGGCGCTGATGGTTCCGACGGCGTACATCGTGTCGCCGCACTGGGCGATCTGCCGGACGTACTGGCTAGGCGTCGACTTGAGCAGCCATGGCGTGTTCGCCGCCGGCACGACGCCCACCTGTCGGTGAGTGTCCGGGTCCCCCCCGGCGTGCGCGGTCGTCAGGCTTGACAGTACGAGCGCGGCGGCTGCGACCGCGGCTGCGGGCACGACGAAAGCCCCCTTGATGGACATCATGGCGATTCCCCCCTGGGATCGGATTGATTACCAGGCGCAATTGTGGCACGCCTTCCCAATTGCCGCTCGACTATCGTCCCTACCCACGCAAACATGACTCAACATGACAACTGGATTGTCGGCCGATGTCCGAGATACTCGCAAAGGAAGGTCTCGGACGCTTGCAGCCGAGTTGTACCAGCACGCCCGATCAGGACTCAGTCGGCCGCTGCACAATCAGGTCGAGTACGCGCCAGTCGAGGCCGGCCGTCTCCAGGCGCCGATAGATCTCGACGAGATTGTCGGCACGCGACTGCTCGCTCGCGGCGTGTTCGAGCGTCACCCGAACCCCGTCCTCGACGGAGTCAATGCGGGCTGACATACCCGCCGCCTCGGCGGCAGCAGCCAGCGCCTCGGCGATACGTGCATCGCCGATCTCGCAGGCGGTCGTGGCGATCTCGAAGCCCCCCTCAGAGCTGGCCACCAACCCAATCTGAACCCTGGCAACGCTTCTGCGGCCCTGCCCACCGCTTCTGCCCCAGGCCCCCCGGTCACATCGGTCTGGAGGTGTTTCATCGAATCATGACGCTCTCGCAACTGTATCGGTCGACCGCCCGGGTGTGGCAACACGTACGGTGGGCGAGCCCCGCACAAGCCCGGACAAGCCACCCGCATGCCGGACAGCGGTCGCGAGAGATTCGGTGACCCACCGGAGCGCAGATCGGGCTCATCCGCGCATTCGGCCGGTTTCGGATTTCTGTTGCGACGCAATAATTGATCGCAACAATTCGCCCGTCGAGTGTGCGGGGTATTCGCGCGACACCAAATCTGCGTGTGTCCGGGCGCGACTCACGTGCGCCTCCTGTCCGCCGTAGTGAATATCGAATGAGAGGCCACGTAGCGGAGAGGATGGTACCTATCCGTGATTGAAAGGATGGGAGGCCACGCCGGTGCGTCGGGATCGGCCGAACTCGCGTGGAGCGTCTCCTGTATGACCGGCCTGTGACGGATCTCACTCACGGATGCATGGCCGGTGAGGGTCGCGGGTACGAGGTGGTGGAAGTCCAGCCAACCCAGTCGCAAGGAGTCCAGCGTGCCGCGAAAGAAGCCAGGGCCGAGTGTCAAGGACGACGATCTCTACGAGGAGCTCCGAGACGCCGGGAACAGCAAGGAGAAGTCGGCCCGGATCGCCAACCAGGCGGCCCGGACGTCGCGCTCCGCGGTCGGCCGTAAGGGCGGCAGGTCCGGCTCGTACGACGACTGGACGAAAGCCGATCTGCTGAAGCGGGCCCGCGAGCTGGAGATCAAGGGCCGGTCATCGATGGACAAGGGTGAGCTCGTCGACGCGCTGCGCAACCACTGATCGGGATGGAAACCCCACCACAGGGGGAGGCTGTCGTTGGGTGGTGGGGTTTCCAAGGCCGTTACCGTATGCGCGACAAGCCGGGGCAAATCGAGGAATCCGGAAACTCTTGGCCCTGTCTCAGCCAGCACCCGTGAGGGTGCCGCGCCTGCGGTCGTCGTACTCAGCGCACCAGCCGCGAATACGGCGGGGCCGGTTCGGGGCCAGGTCGAGGGCGAGCTAGCGGCTCGGTTCGAGACGACTTATCCTCCCCTTATGAGTCGCCCCTCGAGAATCGGTCTGCTGGTGCTTGCCGCTGTCTCTCTGGCCGCCGGCTGGAAGGCGTGGTCCTACATCCATACGCCGGCCTGAGCTGGCGCGCCGGCTCGACCAGGTAGGGGTTCAGGCGACCGCGACGCGGTCTGGGTGTCTCAGGCGGGCCGTTCGAGTTCAGTGGGCCGCCGGGTAACACCGGGCCTGTGCGACGGTCTCGGATCCGGATGAGTGGTTTCATGTCGAGAAGCGCCGACCGGCTCCGCTCACCAGGTGAAGGGCCGCGAGAGACGCGGCCCACGACATCAGGAGACGACATGCCGAAGTACCTGCTCCTCAAGCACTACCGCGGCGGCCCGGAGCCGCACCGTCCCATCCCCACGATGGACCAGTGGGCGCCCGAAGACGTAGAGGCGCACATGGCGTTCCTCAGGCATGTCAGCGAGCTGCTCGAGGAGAACGGCGAGTACGTCGACGCGCAGGCCCTCACGCCGGAGCGCACCTGGGTCCGCTACGGCGGCCCGGACGCGGCGCCGGTCACGACCGACGGTCCGCTGCCCGAGACCAGCGACCTGGCGGCCGGGTGGTACATGATCGACGTCGAGTCGCACGAGCGGGCTCTCGAGCTCGCGGCGTACGTCTCGTCCGAGCCAGGCCCGGGCGGCAAGCCCATGTACGAGTGGATCGACGTCCGAGAGGTCATGTCCGAAGCCCCGGCGGGAGACTGAGCAGGGTGTCTGACGGGCCTGCGCAGCCGCTGGACGAGGGCGCTCTGCGCGTCCTCGTCCCGCGGGTGCTCGCGGGCCTGGTGCGGCGCGGCGAGGACTTCGACACGGCGGAGGACGCGTTGCAGGAGGCCCTGCTGGAGGCGTTGCGGGTGTGGCCCGAGCACCCGCCACGCGACCAGCGCGCATGGCTCGTGACGGTCGCGACGCGGCGGCTCGTGGACGGCCGCCGCAGCGAGGCCGCCCGCTACCGTCGCGAGGAGGCGACGTACGTGGAGCCCGCATCCGGCGCCACCGAGGAGGGCGACGACACGCTCTTCCTGCTGTTCTGCTGCTGCAACCCGGAGCTCTCGCCCGCATCGCAGGTGGCCCTGACCCTGCGGGCCGTCGGCGGACTCACCACCCGGGAGATCGCCGACGCCTTCTACGTTCCGGAGGCCACGATGGCCCAGCGGATCAGCCGGGCGAAGCAGGCCCTCCGCGGTCGCCGCCTGGACCAGCCCGGCGACCTCGCCGTCGTACTCCGCGTGCTCTACCTCGTCTACACGGCCGGCCACGCGGGGCGGGTGGATCTGGCGAGCGAGGCGATCCGGCTGGCTCGTCAGCTGACCCTCGCCACCGAGGAGCCGGAGGCGGGCGGTCTGCTGGCGCTGATGCTCCTCAACCACGCCCGCCTCCCAGCGCGTCTCGATGGGGAGGGTCGTATCGTCACGCTCGATCGACAGGACCGCGACCTGTGGGACGCGAGCGAGATCGCCGAAGGCGTGCGCGTCCTGCAGTCGGCGCTTGCCATCCAGCGGCCGGGCCGTTACCAGATCGAGGCCGCCATCGCTGCCCTGCACGACGACGCGGCGAGCGCCGATGAGACCGACTGGCCGCAGATTCTCGCCTGGTACGACGACCTCGTCGCCCTCACCGACGATCCGGTACGTCAGGACCCGGCTGCGGTGCTGGGGCGGGCGGTGGCGGTCGGCCACGTCCTGGGGCCGGCCGCCGGACTGCGCGAGAGCGAGCGGCTGCGCGAGGTGCTCGGCGATCGGCACCGGTGGTACGCCGTCCGCGGCCATCTGCACGAGCTCGCCGGCGACCTGCCTGCCGCAGGCATGGCCTACGCGGAGGCCGCTCGGCGGGCCACGAACGTCGCCGAGCGTGATCACCTGGTCAGTCAGGCCGCCCGAGCCCGAGCCACCGTGCACGCGATGTGGCCCGGCTGAAGGCGAGCGAAGGACGACGCAGCCCAGCCTCACCGCAACCCGCGCGGCGCGTTCGCGGACGAGGGACGTCTGGGCGCCGTACGCCGAGCCGGCGCCGACCTGTTCGCCTGCGGGGCAACGTCACCAGGTGGCAGGATCGGCGCGTGATCGAGACACCGGGCGAGCACCAGACGCCTGATGATGAACCTGGCTGGTACCTGGCCTACCGGCGATACCGCTACGACGGACCGGCGTGGCGCCGCTACGCGTTCGAGGTCGCCGCGGCCTTCCTGATCGCCCTGATCATCGCAGTGGTGCTGTCCAGCCAGTAGGCAGTAAGCCGCAGCGTCGCCCCTCCGCGAATTGCGGGGAAGTGGCGGCGCGCATCGGCGTGTCGCCAGCCACCTTCCCGCAGTTCCGGGGCTGGCTGTCGGCGCGCGTCGGGCAACGGCACCACGTCGGCGGTGGTGCTTGGTCAGCGTCCATCCGGGCCGGCCAACGGCTGCCAGTCGCGCCTCAGCAGCCCGTACACCCACGAGTCCGACACGTCGCCGTTCACGATGCAGTCCTCCCGCAGCGTCCCTTCACGCACGAATCCGAGCTTCTCCAGGACGCGGGCAGACGCCGCGTTGCGCGTATCGGTCTCTGCCTGGACTCGATTCAGGTCCAGTGTGTCGAATGCCCACCGCAGCACGGCGTGCGCGGCCTCCGTCGCGTAGCCGTGACCCCACGCCGCCTCGCCGAGGCAGTAGCCCATCGACGCGCTGCGGTAATCAGGGTTCCACCCGGTCAGACTGCACCATCCGATGAACGCCTCGTCGGAGCCGCTGTCGATGGCGAGCCGAGCCCCGCTGCCTTCCTCCGCCATGCGTACGCAAGCCGCGATGAATCTCTCGGCCCGCGCATGATCGCTCCAGGGCGGCGCATCCCAGTAGCGCAGCACGTACGCGCTGCTGTGGAGCGCGAAGAGAGCGTCGGCGTCCGCGCTGGTGAACGGGCGCAATCTCAGGCGCGCGGTCCGCAGGGTCGGGGTGGGCAAAGACATGCGGGACATCCTGCCTTGCGGGGGGTGTGGCGCGACATCCGATTTGTACCTTCACTTGTTGACGTTCGACAACTATTTGCCGAAAAGCCCCTCAGCCGCCTGCCGGCTCGGATATCGTCCTCATGACCGTCGGGGGGGCAGCCACACCGAACTGCTGCGCTCTCCGCGTGCCCAATGGGGGGAAGTAGAGCTCCGCTCGGGGCAAGGAAGCGGCGACGTGGCCTGGAAGCCCACGACGCCGCTTCTTGTCGTCTGTGTCTGCTTGCGCCGGGTCGCGCGCCCGGCGGGCGGTGCAGGGCACCTGCGCCGCACCGATCACGGATGCGAACGAGAACGCCGAAAGTCCTTTTGCGTTGGCCCAGGCGTCCATCTGCGCGGCCCCTGCCTATCATGACTGGCCGGGGCCGCTCGGCGATCGCAGACGCACCAAGACGAAAGGAGCCGACGCACACCCTATGACTGCCAGGATGACCGCTGGAGGCACCGAAGGAGCGGGGGGTGAGGCACACGCCCGTCGCTCTTACCGTACTGCGTGGATACTCACGGCAGCCGTCGTCTGCGCTGTCGTCGGCGGAGCGGTCCTGACCGTCCAAGAGGACACGCCCCCAGACGTGTTCTACTCTGCAGACACCTCGCTCACCTCGTACGACAATCACGCACCAGTCGGCACCCATTACAGCTTCGGCATGACTTTCGTCAAAGAACCCATCAACGATCCGGTCACCATCCTGTCGGCCACACCCGTCGTAGCCGAGAACTCCGCCGCCGCCGCCTTCCGCGTGTCGGTATGTTCCCCCGACCTGTCACGGGCCGGCTCTATCCTCTCTACTCGCGGCGACCTTCACCCAGATTGCACCACGGTCATCCCCGCCCCCGGTGCCACCCTTTCACCTTTCCAGCACATTGGGATCCTAAGCTTAGAATTCCACGTGGACAAGTTGTCGCG
>JADMIO010835412.1_pt1 | contig 25339 bp, 24 predicted proteins | sample 8958161 | NCBI WGS metagenome assembly JADMIO01 (sample SAMN16585339, study PRJNA669376) | soil metagenome | isolation source: Crop rotation soil | place: USA: Cullars Rotation, Alabama | collected 2011
GCCGCGACTTCAAGTCACGTGAATTCCAAGCTTCGGATCCCACTGTGCTGGAAAGTCCGCCTCGCTGCGCTCGGCGAAGACTCCGAGGTCGTAGCCGCCGCAGAATCCCTTGCCGCGCCCGCTGAGCAGGATCACGTGCACGGCCGGATCGACGTCGGCACGCTCCACGGCGTGAGCCAGCTCGATCGGGGTGTCCGCGGTGATCGCGTTGCCGTGCTCAGGTCGGTCGAAGGTGATCCGGGCGACCCGCCCGTCGACGTCGTAGGTCAGGGTGCGGTAGTCCATCAGGACCCTTCGGGCAGCGCGCGGTCGAGGATCCCCCCGAAGTCGGTCCCCGCCGGCAGGGTGCCGAACGCGAAGCCGCCCTGGCCGTCGAGCCGGGTCGCGCAGAACGCGTCGGCCACGGCGGCCGGCGCGTGCCGGACCAGCAGCGAGCCCTGGAGCACCAGTGCCATCTGCTCGACCAGGCCGCGAGCCCGGGTCTCGATGTCGGCCAGGTCACCGAGCTCGTTCCCGAGCCTGGTCACAGCCGCGTCGAGGCGGGCGTCGGCACCGTTGGCCTTCGCGAGCTCGGCCATGAGGGCGTCGAGCGAGCCGGGCTCCTTTCCCAGGGCGCGCAGGACGTCGAGTGCGTTGACGTTGCCGGAGCCCTCCCAGATCGAGTTCAGCGGCGCCTCCTTGTAGAGCCGCGGCATCCCGGAGTCCTCGACGTACCCGTTGCCGCCGAAGCACTCCATCGCCTCGGCGGTGAAGGCCGGGCCGCGCTTGGTCACCCAGTACTTGCCGATCGCGGTGGCGATCCGACGGAACGCCTGCTCGCCCTCGTCACCGCGGATGGCCCGATCAGCCGCACCGGACAGCCGCAGCGCCAGCGTGGTGGCCGCCTCTGACTCGATCGCCAGGTCGGCGACCACGTTGCGCATCAACGGCTGGTCGATCAGGGTCTTGCCGAACGCGGCTCGGTGCTGCACGTGGTGCCCGGCCTCGACCAGGGCCTTGCGCATCATCCCGGCGGAGCCGGTGACGCAGTCGAGCCGGGTGCAGCTGACCATCTCGATGATGGTCTTCACCCCACGGCCCTCCTCCCCGACCAGCCAGGCGACGGTGCCGTCGAACTCCGGCTCGGAGGAGGCGTTCGAGCGGTTGCCGAGCTTGTCCTTGAGCCGGATGATCCGGAAGGTGTTCCGGCTGCCGTCCGGCAGGATCCGGGGAACGAGGAAGCAGGAGAGCCCACCGGGGGCCTGGGCGAGCACCAGGAAGAGGTCGCACATCGGCGCCGAGGTGAACCACTTGTGGCCGGTCAGCGTGTAGACCCCGGGCTCGGCGGTCGGCACCGCGACCGTCGAGTTGGTGCGGACGTCCGAGCCGCCCTGCTTCTCGGTCATCCCCATGCCGGCGAGCAGGCCGCGCTTGGTGGTCGGGACCCGCAAGCCCGGGTCGTAGACCCGGCTGGTCAGCAGCGGCTCGTAGAGCGCCGCGAGACCGGGCTGGTGGCGAAGCGCCGGGATCACCGCGTAGGTCATCGTGATCGGGCAGCCGTGGCCGGCCTCGGTGTGCTGCCACGCCAGACCACCGGCGGTGCGAGCGACGTGTGCCCCCGGCCGCGGGTCGGCCCACGGGGCGCCGGCGCCGCCCTCGGCGACCGAGACCCGCATCAGGTTGTGCCAGGACGGGTGGAACTCGACCTCGTCGACCCGGTTGCCGTACCGGTCGACGGTCTTCAGCTCGGGCTCGAACCGGTTGGCCTCCTCGGCCCAGCGCTGCGCTTCCTCGCTGCCGGCGAGCTGCCCGAGCCGGCGTACGTCGGCCTCGGCCCAGCCCGCTCCTTCGCGGCGCAGGCCCTCGATCAGCGCGGCGTCCGCGGACGCGTCGTACGGCGCGTGCGGGGGAGGCTGGTTGGTGACGTCGTGAGTGGCGTACGCCGACGTACCGGTGTTCTCGAGACTCGTCGTCATGAGCCTAGTATTACCAAATCAGAACAACTGTTTCAAGAGTGTAAGGTACCCCCGTGAGAACGCTCAGCGCACGCTCGGTCGTGCTCTCCCTGCTGCTCGGCGCGCACCCGCCGGAACTCCCGGTCAGCGCCCTGGTCGACGCCGGCGAGATGTTCGGCATCTCGGACGCGACCCTTCGGGTCGCGCTCACCCGGATGGTCGCGCACGGTGACCTGGAGCGGACCGACGGCACCTACCGGTTGAGCCCGCGGATGCTCGAACGGCAACGTCGCCAGGATGCAGCGCTGGACCCGGCGATCGCCTGGGACGGCACCTGGGAGACCGTGGTGGTCACCTCGGTCGGACGCAGCGCCAACGATCGCGCCGAGCTGCGCGCGCAGCTGGCCGAGCTGCGGCTGGCCGAGCTGCGAGAAGGGGTCTGGCTGCGGCCGGCGAACCTGGCGCGCTCGCTTCCCGCGTGGCCGGCCGACCTGATCACCACCTTCTTCGGCACTCCTGCCGACGACCCACGCGCACTCGCGGCGCGACTCTGGGACCTGGACACCTGGAAGCTGTCCGGCCGGCACCTGCTCGACGACATCGCCGCTGCCCGGACCGCTGCCGAGCGGCTGACTGTGGCCGCGGCCGTGGTGCGGCACCTGCGCACCGACCCGGCCCTGCCGCCCGACCTGCTGCCCGCGGGCTGGGTCGCCGGCGAGCTCCGGGCCGCCTACGCGGCGTACCAGAAGGAGCTGGTCGAGTCCGGGATGCAGCTGGTGGTCAGCTCGCAAGCTCGCTGAACGACCGCAGCCGCAGGCTGTTGCCGACCACGAACACCGAGGACAGCGCCATCGCCGCCCCGGCGATCATCGGGTTGAGCAGACCGGCGGCCGCCAGTGGCAGGCCGGCGACGTTGTAGGCGAACGCCCAGAAAAGGTTGCCGCGGATGATGCCCAGCGTCCGCCGGGAGAGCCGGATCGCGTCCACCGCGACGAGCAGGTCGTCGCGGACCAGGGTCAGGTCACTGGCCTCGATGGCCACGTCCGAGCCGGTGCCCATCGCGATGCCCAGGTCCGCCTGTGCCAGCGCGGCGGCGTCGTTCACGCCGTCGCCGACCATCGCCACCACGTTGCCCTCGGCCTGGAGCCTGCGCACCACGGCGACCTTGCCGGCGGGCAACACCTCGGCGATCACGTCGCCGGGGTCGATCCCGACCTGCGCTGCCACCCGGGCCGCCACGGCACGGTTGTCACCGGTGAGCAGCACCGGCTTCAGGCCAAGGGCCCGAAGCCCCGTCACCGCTGCGGCTGAGGTCGGGCGGACCTCGTCACCGAGCTCGATCGTGCCCAGCACCTGGCCATCGACGGCGACCTCGACGACGGTCCTGCTGGCCTCGGGCGCTACCTGGTGCCAGGGCGCGCGACGTACTGACACGGTGCGTCCGTCCACTACGCCGGTCACACCGCGACCCGGTGTGCTCACGAAGTCGGTCACCGGTCGGATTCGCAGGCCTAGTTCCCGCGCCGCCAGCACGATCGCCTGCGCGAGCGGGTGCTCCGACCCCTGCTCTACGGCCGCGGCCCACGAAATGACCTGGTCAACATCGGCTCCGCTGGCCGTGTGCAGCGCCATCCGGCCGGTGGTCACCGTGCCGGTCTTGTCGAGCACGATCACGCCAGCGGCCTTGGTCGACTCCAGCACCTCCGGACCCTTGATCAGGATGCCGAGCTGGGCACCGCGCCCGGTTCCCACCATCAGCGCGGTCGGCGTGGCCAGCCCGAGCGCGCACGGGCAGGCGATGATCAGCACCGCGACCGCTGCGGTGAACCCCTCGGTGGCGGTGTGACCCGACCCCAGCCAGAAGCCGAGGGTGGCCGCCGCGAGCCCGATCACGATCGGCACGAAGACGCCGCTGATCCGGTCGGCCAGGCGCTGCACCGGTGCCTTGCCGAACTGCGCCTCCTCCACCAGCCGAGCCATCTGGGCCAGCTGGGTGTCGGCGCCGACCCGGGTCGCCCGGACCACCAGGCGACCACCGGAATTCACGCAGCCGCCGACCACGGCATCACCCGGCCCGACCTCGACCGGGACCGGCTCACCGGTGAGCAGCGAGGCGTCGACCGCGGACTGGCCGTCCTCGACGATCCCGTCAGTGGCCAGCTTCTCCCCCGGCCGGACCACGAACCGGTCGCCGACAGCCAGCGCGGCCACGTCGATCCGGACCTCCTCGTCGGTTCCTGAGCCTGTCGAAGGGCGCAGCACGGCCACGTCCTTGGCGCCGAGCTCGAGCAGCGCGCGGAGCGCGTCGCCGGAGCGGTGCTTGGCGCGCGACTCGGCGTACCGGCCGGCGAGCAGGAAGGTGGTGACGCCGGCGGCGGCTTCCAGGTAGATCGCGTCGCTGCCCTCCATCGGCCGGAACGAGAACGGGTGGGTCATCCCCGGCATGCCGGCATCGCCCCAGAACAGCGCCCACAGCGACCAGCCGAACGCAGCCAGCGTGCCCAACGAGACCAGCGTGTCCATGGTGGTGGTGCCGTGCCGAAGGTTGGTCCAGGCAGCACGGTGGAACGGCGCACCGCCCCAGACCACGACCGGGGCGGCCAGGGTCAGCGAGAGCCACTGCCAGTTGTCGAACTGCCAGGCCGGCACCATCGCCAGCAGGATCACCGGGATGCTCAGCGTCATCGAGACCAGCAGCCGTTGCTGGAGCGGGTCCGTCACCGGTGCGTCCGCAACCGGTCGCTCCACCGGGAGTCGGGCTCCGTAGCCCGCGGCTTCCACCGTCGCGACCAGGTCCGCGGTGCTCACCGACTCCGGGAACTCCACCCGCGCCTTCTCGGTGGCGAAGTTGACCGTCGCCGTGACGCCGTCGAGCTTGTTCAGCTTGCGCTCGATCCGATTCGCGCAGGACGCGCAGGTCATCCCGGCCAGCTCGAGCTCAGTGGTCGCCATGGTCCGTCAGCTGGTAGCCGGCTTCCTCGACGGCAGCCCGGACGGCCGCTTCGTCGAGGGGCTCGGCGCTGGTGACGGTGACGGCTCCGGTCTCCAGGACCACGTCGACACCGGTGACTCCGGCGAGCTCACCGACCTCCTCGGTGACCGACGCGACGCAGTGACCGCAGGTCATCCCGGTGACGGTGTAGGTGCTGGTGGCCATCAGGACCTCACCAGCCGCGCGATCGCGTCGGAGGCTTCCTTCAGCTTCGCTTCCGCGTCCGGGCCGCCGTCGCGGACGGCTCCCGCGACGCAGTGGGCGATGTGCTCGTCGAGCAGGCTCAGGGAGACCGCCTGCAGCGCCTTCGTCATCGCCGAGACCTGGGTGAGGATGTCGATGCAGTACTGCTCCTCCTCGACCATCCGCTGCAGTCCGCGGGCCTGACCCTCGATCCGGCGCAGCCGTTTGAGGTAGTCGTCCTTGGACTTGTTGGCGATGTAGGAGTGCTGGTGCGTGCTCATGCCCGGAACTATACCCCCCTAGGGTATGAGTTCCCAGCTCAGGCCGCGACGTCCTCGAGCGGCGCCGGGGTCTCGACGGCCTCTGCCTTCGCCCGCGCCTTCGGCCCGGTCTTGCCGAGCGCCCGGCCGACCAGGGTGACGATCCCGTAGGCCAGCAGCACGCAGATCGCGCCGCCGAGCACGTCCAGGCCGAAGTGATTGGCGGTGGCGACCACGACGATCGCCTGCAGCGCCGGGTAGGTCACCGCAGCGACCTTCCACTTCTTGCTGCCGAAGCCCCACATCTGGATGCCGCACCACAGCGACCAGCCGAAGTGCAGCGACGGCATCGCGGCGTACTGGTTGGTGGCGTCGCCGAGCCCGCGCGGCGCCGAGGCGGCGTCGCCCCACCAGCCGAACTCGGAGAACTCGCGCATCACGTCGATCGCGCCGACGCCGGGCATCAGCCGCGGCGGCGCCAGCGGGAAGTTCGCGTAGCTGACCAGCGCGATCGCGCAGGCGAGCACCAGCGCCCAGTAGCCGCGCCAGTACTTCCAGCCACCCTTCTTCCGGGACACCAGCAGCACCACCGGGGTCATCAGGTAGTGCATCAGCGCGTAGAAGTAGCAGGCGAAGACCGCCAGGACGGTGACCCCGGCGATCCAGTGATTGAGGCCCAGCTCCACCTTGTCGAAGAACCAGCCCTCGGCGTGCACGATGTCGTCCGCGTGCGCCTTTCCGGCGACCTCGTGGGCGGCACCGCCGCCGGCCCGGACGAAGTTGTAGATGACCGCGAGTCCGAGCAGGAAACCGATCTCGACCACGGCGCTGATCGAGAAGAAACGGCGAGAACCGCCCACCGGGGAGGGCGATGACTCGATTTCCGCGATTGCCACGTCTCTACACTGCCAATTCTTCGGCGGTTTGGCTCGCATTTTTCGGCTGTTTCATGTTCGACGTGCGCAGCGGAACCTCGCGGATGAACCAGGACAGGGCAAATCCGGCGATCGTGAGCACCGCGGCGACCAGGAAGACCGAGTGCGTGCCCTGGGCGACGGCGTGCTGGAAACGGTCGACCAGGTCCGGCTGCGTGGCCTTGAGCTCGTTGACCTTCGCGGGGGTGAGCTCGCTGAAGTTGCCCCGGGCCGCCCCGGGAAGCTGGACGCCGCTCATCTGCTCGGTGATCCGGTGGGTGTACAGGGCACCGAGCACGGCGACGCCGATCGAGCCGCCCAGGGTGCGGACGAAGGTGAAGGTGCCGGTGCCGGCGCCGAGGTCGCGCATCTCGACGCTGTTCTGAGCGATCAGGTTGGTGGTCTGCATCAGGCAGCCGAGCCCGAACCCGAGCACGATCATGAACAGCGCGGTGCGGAAGGTGGTGGTGCCGACCCCCATCGTCGAGAACAGGTACAGCCCGGTGCCGAGCAGCACCGTGCCGACCACCGGGAACACCTTGTAGCGGCCGGTCCGGCTGATGTACTGCCCGCCGCCCAGCGAGGTCGCCATCAGCGCGAACATCATCGGCATCAGCAGCAGACCGCTGTTGGTGGCCGACTGGCCCTGGACGAACTGCTGGAACTGCGGCAGGAAGGTGATGGTGCCGAACATCGCGAACCCGGCCACGAACCCCATCGCCGTCGCCAGCGTGAAGTTCGCGCTGGAGAACAGGTGCAGCCCGATCACCGGTTCCTTGGCCCGGCGCTCGACCAGCAGGAACACCACCAGGCCGACCAGCGCGACGGCGAACAGGGTGCGGATCTGCCAGGAGCCCCACGGGTACTCGGTGCCACCCCAGGTGATGCCGAGCACCAGCGCCACGATCCAGGTGGTGAGCACCCCGGCGCCCGACCAGTCGATGATGACCTTGCCCTTCGGGCGGGTCTCGTGGGACAGGTGCAGGGTCGACCAGATCACGGCCAGCGCCACCGCGCCGAGCGGCAGGTTGACGTAGAAGTTCCAGCGCCAGGACAGGTGGTCGGTGATGAAGCCACCGATCAGCGGGCCGCCGATCATCGAGGCCGGCATCACCGCCATCATCACGCCGATGTACTTGCCGCGCTCGCGGGGCGGGACGAGCATCCCGATCACCGACATGATGCCGACGATCAGTCCACCCGCGCCGATGCCCTGGAAGGCGCGGAACAGCACCAGCTCGGTCATGCCTTGGGCCAGGCCGCACAGCGCGGACCCGAGGAGGAAGAGCACCACCGAGATCATGAAGGTGTACTTGTGGCCGAACAGGTCACCGAGCTTGCCCCAGAGCGGGGTCGAGACGGCCGAGGCCAGGATGTAGCCGGTCACCACCCAGGACAGGTGGTCGAGGCCACCGAGGTCGCCGACGATGGTCGGCAGCGCCGGCGCGACGATCATGTTGTCCAGCTGGGCCAGCAGCATCGCGATGATCAGCCCGCTCATCGCGGTGATGATCTGTCGTGGCGTCAGTTCCGCCGCATCGTCGACTGCCGCCTGCTGGGCCATTCCCACCAACCATTCCGGAACGTACGCGTTCTGTTTACCGCCGCCAAAAGTATCACTGGGTCAAGGGCGGGTAACCCGATTATCTTCCCTGCGGCTCAGCGTTCGAAGGCCGCCGGACGCTTCTCCAGGAACGCCTGCACACCCTCGCGCCCGTCGGGCTCCGCCGCGCGAGCCCGGATGGACAGCGACTCGGCGCGGAGCACGCTCTCGGGAGACTCCTCGGCAGCGGTGCGCAGCAGCTGCTTGGTGGCGGCCTGTGCGGTCGCGGATCCGGCTGCCAGCTGGGCCGCGACGGTCTCCGCGGCGGCAGCCAGCTCGTCGTCCTCGACCACCCGGGCCACCAGGCCGGCGGCGTAGGCCTCCTCAGCGGTGATCACGTCGTTGAGCAGTGCCAGCCGCAGCGCACGGTGCAGGCCGAGGGAGTGCACCAGCAGGCTGGTGCCGCCGTCGACCGAGAACCCGATCTTGGTGTAGCCGAGGGTGAACTTCGCCGACCGGGCGGCCAGCACCACGTCCGCGGCGGCGGCCAGCGGGAAGCCGGCGCCGGCCGCCATCCCCTGCACTGCCGAGACGACGATCGCGGGCGAGCGGACCAGGTCGCTGACGGTGCGGTGCAGGTCCTCGGCCAGGTCGTCGACCAACGAGCCGATGTCCTCGGCCGCGCCGAACCGGGAGATGTCGCCGCCGACCGAGAAGAACCGGCCGGTGGCGGTCAGCAGGATCACCCGGGCCCCGTCGGCGCCGGAGCGACGTACGGCGGCACGCAGCTGGCCGACCGAGTCCTGGTGGATCGGGTTGCCACGGTCACCGTCGTCCAGGGTGATCCGGGCGATGCCGTCGGCGAAGGAGTAGGACACGGTCATCGGACGGTCAGACGTCGGTGACCCGGACACCGGCGTGCGCCTTGTAGCGCCGGTTGATGCTGATCAGGTTCGCGGTCAGTGCCTCGACCTGGTGGGCGTTGCGGATCCGGCCGCCGTAGACACCGCGCGCACCCGGCAGCGTGTCGGCCAGGGCCTGGACCAGGTCGGTGGCCTCGCGGTCGTCGCCGAGCACCAGGATGTCGGTCTTCAGGTCGGTCACCTCGGGGTCTTCGAGCAGCACCGCGCTGACGCTGTGGAACGCGCCCACCACGGTGGACTCGGTCAGGATCGCGGCGGCCTGCTCGGTCGCGGAGCCTTCCTCGACCTTGAGCGCGTAGGCACCCTGCTTGTCGAAGCCGAGCGGGTTCACGCAGTCCACGACGAGCTTCCCGGCCAGCGCGGGCTTCAGCTCCGTCAGCAGCTCGGCGTGACCCTCCCACGGCACCACGACCAGCACGATGTCGGCGTTCTGCGCCGCGGTCAGGTTGTCGGTCCCGGCGATCGAGACGCCGAGCTCCGCGGAGAGCTTGTCGGCAGCCTCGGTGCTCCGGACGGCGTTGCGACCACCGATGACCACCGCCAGCCCGGACTGCGCGAACCGCCGGGCGAGCCCGCGTCCCTGCGGACCGGTGCCACCGAGGACGGCGATGGTGAGAGTGGCGAGATCAGGGGTGGTGGCGTCAGCAGTCACGGCACTGAGGGTACGGCCCCGGCGGTCGCTGCCGCCGCCAGGGCCGCCCCGACCGCGGCCGCCGCGGATTCGTCGACCAACCCGGTGGTCACCCGCACGTGGTCGCCGGTGGCCGTCGGGCCCGCCGGACCGGGCGCGAGGAACGGCGCACCACCGGCGGCACGGATCCCCTCGGTGGCCAGCTGCACCAGCGCCGCCCGCTCGTCGGCGACCGGGAGCCACAGGTTAATCCCGTCCGGGACGGCCAGGTCGAGGTCGTGATCGGCCAGGACCGCGCAGACGGCTCCCTGCCTCCGCGCGTAGGTCAGCCGTGCGGTGGCGACGGCGTCGCGAGAACGGGGCTCGACCAGCAGGTCGAGCAGGATCGTCTGCAGCATCCGCGAGGTCCAGCCCGGGCCGAGCATCCGGCGCGCGACGATCCGGTCCAGGATCTGCGCCGGCCCGCTGACCGCGGCGATCCGCAGGTCCGGTCCGTGCGACTTGGAGAACCCGCGAACGTGCACCACCTGGTCGGGCAGCCAGGTTCCCAGAGAGACGTCAGCGCCGGTGCTGATCGAGCCGGAGTGGTCGTCCTCGACCACCACGACCGACGACCTGGCCCGTCGGATCGCCCGCGCGAGCTGGGCCGCCCGAGCGGGGGTCATCGAGACCCCGGTGGGGTTCTGGGCCCGGGGCTGGATGACGATCGCGGCCGGGGACCGGCGAAGCACCCGGGACAACGACGTCGGCGTGACGCCCTCGCCGTCGAGGTCGAGCGTGAGGATCTCGGCTCCGAGCAGGTCGAGCGCGTCCAGGAACGGCGGGAAGCCCGGGCTCTCCACGGCGACCAGGTCCCCGAAACCGACCACCTGCTCCAGCGTCCGGGTGACACCGTCCTGCGCGCCGTCGACGACGGTGTGCACGTCGGCCGGGTAGGGCCAGAACTCGGCGAGCGCCTCGCGCAGCTCGGGCAGCACCGGGGACTCCTGGTAGACATCGGTCCCCGCGGTCGGGCGCACCCGCGCGAACGCCGGGGCGAGCTCGGGCAGCAACGCGGGGTCGGGTGTCCCCCGGGAGAGGTCGAGCGGCAGGCCCTCGACGTACCCGACGAGGCCTTGGACCCGCGGGCTCAGCCAGGGCCGGGCGGCCTCCCGGACGAAGCTGCCGGCGCGCCCGCGTGAGGTGATCAGCCCTGCACGCCGCAGCGCCTGCCAGGCCTCGCTGACCGTGGCCGGGCTGACCCCGAGCTCGGCTGCGACCGCGCGCACCGTGGGCAACCGGTCTCCGGGAGCGAGCTCACCGGCGTTGATCTGGCGCGCGATGGCACCCGCGATCCCGCGCGGGCCGCGGTCGGAAATTTCATCGAATCGTGCCACCCGTACCCCTTGCGCCCGGATTTACGGCGGTGATACACCGAGAAACGGAAGCGAAATGTTCAGCGTTGAAGATAACAGAAACACGGCATACGGCGGAGGGGCCAGATGACCATCGTTCGAGCAGCGATCTCGCAAACCACGTGGACCGGCGACAAGGCGTCGATGCTGGACCGGCACGAGCAGTTCGCCCGGGACGCCGCCGCCCAGGACGCCCAGGTGATCTGTTTCCAGGAGCTCTTCTACGGGCCCTACTTCGGGATCACCCAGGACAAGAAGTACTACGCGTACGCCGAGCCGGCCGACGGGCCGATCGTGCAGCGTTTCGCCGCACTGGCCAAGGAGCTGGGCATGGTGACGGTGCTGCCGATCTACGAGGAGGAGCAGACCGGCGTCTACTACAACACCACCGTCGTGGTCGATGCCGACGGAACCGTCCTCGGCAAGTACCGCAAGCACCACATCCCGCACGTGGAGAAGTTCTGGGAGAAGTTCTACTTCCGTCCCGGCAACCTCGGGTACCCGGTCTTCGACACCGCGGTCGGCAAGGTCGGCACCTACATCTGCTACGACCGGCACTTCCCCGAGGGCTGGCGCGAGCTCGGCCTGAACGGCGCGCACATCGTGTTCAACCCGAACGCCACCAAGCCTGGCCTCTCCAACCGGCTCTGGGAGGTCGAGGGCCCGTGTGCCGCGGTCGCCAACGGCTACTTCGTGCTGCAACCGAACCGGGTCGGCCTGGAGGACAACGAGTACGGCGACGAGGCGGTGAACTTCTACGGCACCAGCCAGGTGATCGACCCCCGCGGCAACTTCGTCGGCGAGCTCGGCAGCGGCGAGAAGGAGGAGCTGCTGGTCCGCGACCTGGAGATGGACATGGTCCGGGAGATGCGCGACGACTGGCAGTTCTACCGGGACCGCAGGCCGGACTCCTACACCCAGATCGCCCGACCCTGAGGAGCGCGCGATGACGACACTCATCAAGAACGGCACCGTGGTCAACGCCACCGGCCGGCATCCGGCCGACGTGCTGGTGGACGGCGAGAAGATCGTCGCCCTGCTCTCCCCCGGCTCCAACGCCCTCGGCGAGATCGACGCCGAGGTGGTGATCGACGCAGCCGGCAAGTACGTGATCCCCGGCGGCGTCGACGCGCACACCCACATGGAGCTCCCGTTCGGCGGCACCAACGCCTCGGACACCTTCGAGACCGGCACCCGGGCGGCAGCCTGGGGCGGCACCACCTCGATCATCGACTTCGCGGTGCAGAAGTACGGCGAGCGGGTCGAGGACGGCTTGGCCGCCTGGCACGCCAAGGCGGACGGCAACTGCGCCGTCGACTACGGCTTCCACCAGATCATCGGCGGCGTCGACGAGTTCTCGCTGAAGTCGATGGAGACCCTCGAGGCCGAGGGCATCACCAGCTACAAGCTGTTCATGGCCTACCCCGGCGTCTTCTACTCCGACGACGCGCAGATCCTCCAGGCGATGCAGAAGGCTGCCGACCTGGGCCTGCTCACGATGATGCACGCCGAGAACGGCCCGGCGATCGACGTCCTCGCCGAGCAGCTGGTCAGCCAGGGCAAGACCGATCCGTACTACCACGGCATCGCCCGCGCCTGGCAGATGGAGGAGGAAGCCACCCACCGCGCGATCATGCTCGCCGACCTCACCGGCGCTCCGCTGTACGTCGTGCACGTCTCCGCCAAGCAGGCCGTGGAGCAGCTCGCCTGGGCCCGCGACAAGGGCAAGAACGTGTTCGGGGAGACCTGCCCGCAGTACCTGTACCTGTCCCTGGAGGACCAGCTCGGGGCGAAGAGCGACGACTACGGCAGCTTCGAGGGCGCCAAGTGGGTCTGCTCCACGCCGTTGCGCTCGCGTGCCGAGGGCCACCAGGACTCGATGTGGCAGGCACTGCGCACCAACGACCTGCAGATGGTCTCCACCGACCACTGCCCGTTCTGCATGAAGGACCAGAAGGAGCTCGGCCGCGGCGACTTCCGGGCGATCCCGAACGGCATCGGCTCGATCGAGCACCGGATGGACCTGATGTACCAGGGCGTGGTCACCGGGGAGATCACCCTGGAGCGCTGGGTCGAGCTGACCTCGACCACCCCGTCACGGATGTTCGGGCTCTACGGCACCAAGGGCGTGATCGCTCCCGGCGCGGACGCCGACATCGTGGTCTACGACCCGAACGGCCACACCAGCATCGGGGTGGACGGGACCCACCACATGAACATGGACCACTCCGCCTGGGAGGGCTTCGAGATCGACGGCCACGTCGACGTGGTGCTCTCCCGCGGCAGCGTGCTCGTCCAGGACGGCGAGTACTCCGGCCGTCCGGGGCACGGCAAGTACCTCAAGCGCGGTCTCTCGCAGTACCTGATCTGAAGGAGCAACCATGGATTTCGGAGTGGTGCTGCAGACCAATCCGCCGGCCTCGCGGACCGTCGCGCTGGCCAAGCTGTCCGAGGAGCACGGGTTCGACTACGTCTGGACCTTCGACAGCCACCTGCTCTGGCAGGAGCCGTACGTCATCTACTCGGCGATCCTGGCCGCGACGCAGCGGGTGATCGTCGGCCCGATGGTGACCAACCCGGCCACCCGGGACTGGACGGTGACCGCCTCGGTGTTCGCCACCCTCAACGAGATGTACGGCAACCGCACCGTGGTGGGCATCGGTCGCGGCGACTCCGCCGTTCGGGTGCTCAACGGCAAGCCGACCACGTTGAAGGAGGTCCGCGAGGCCACCCACGTGATCCGCGAGCTCGGCAACTGCCGCCCGGTCGAGGTAAACGGCACCACCCTCCAGTTCCCGTGGGCGCGGACCTCGGCGCTCGAGGTGTGGGTGGCGGCGTACGGGCCGCTGGCACTGAGGACCGCGGGTGAGGCCGGCGACGGGTTCATCCTGCAGCTCGCCGACATCGACATCGCGAAGTGGATGATCGCCCAGGTGCGCGATGCCGCCGAGAAGGCCGGCCGTGACCCGGATGCACTCACCTTCTGCGTGGCAGCCCCGGCGTACGTGGGGACCGACATCGGGCACATGCGCGAGCAGTGCCGCTGGTTCGGCGGCATGGTCGGCAATCACGTCGCCGACATCGTGAGCAAGTACGGGGAGGACACCGAGTTCCCGCAGGTGCTGCGCGACTACATCAAGGGCCGCGAGGACTACGACTACAACGAGCACGGCCGTGCCGGGAACACCCACACCGAGTTCGTGCCCGACGAGATCGTCGACCGGTTCTGCATCCTCGGTACGCCGGAGCAGCACATCGCCAAGCTGGAGGAGCTCAAGGCGATCGGCGTCGACCAGTTCGCGGTGTACCTCCAGCACGACAACAAGGAGGAGACCCTGCGCCAGTACGGCGAGGCGATCATCCCGGCGCTGCGCGACCACGTGACGGCGAAAGCATGAGGACAGCCCGGGTCGCCGGCCGACTCCTCGTCGGCGCCCTCGGCGTGCTCGCCGTCGCCGGGCTCTGGGAAGCCTGGAAGGCGCTCGGCCCCGAGGGCGGCGTGAGCCTGGGAGGCACGATCGTGCTCCCCCGGACCACCGACCTGGCGATGCCGCACGTGTGGGAGATGTTCGGCAAGTTCGACGACCAGGTGAACATCTTCGCCGGCGACGAGACGATCGGCTCCGCCGTCTTCTCGGCCTGCATGTTCTCGCTGCGACTGGCGGCGATCGGCTGGGTCGTCGGGCTGGCCGTCGGCTTCGCCCTGGCAGTGCTGATGGCGCGGGTGCGGATCGCCGAGTCCGCGATCCTGCCCTGGATCGTGCTGAGCCAGACCGTGCCGCTGATCGCGATCGCTCCGCTGGTACGCCGCTGGGGGTCCCAGATCCACCTCGGCGGCTGGGACTGGTCCAGCGAGAACTCGGTGATGGTGATCGCCGCCTACCTCGCGTTCTTCCCGGTCGCGGTCGGCGCGCTGCGGGGTCTGCGCTCCCCCGACGCGACCCACCTCGACCTGATGCACGCCTACGGGGTCGGCTGGTGGCGCGGGCTGTTCCGGCTCCGGCTGCCGGCCAGCGTGCCGTACCTGCTGCCGGCCCTGCGGCTGGCCGCGGCGAGCGCGGTGATCGGCACCGTGGTGGCCGAGGTCTCCATCGGTCTGCGCGGCGGCATCGGTCGGATGATCATCGAGTACGCCCAGTCGGCCGGCGGTGACCCCGCCAAGCCGTGGGCCCCGATCTTCGGCGCCGTCGGCGTCGGACTGGTCGCCGCCGGGGCGGTCGGCCTCATCGGCCTGCTGCTGCGGCCCTACCGACGCGAGGAGCTCGCATGACCACGGCGATCCGGGCCAGCGGACTCGGCCGGGTCTTCAGCGCCCGCCGGAGCAACGACGTGGTCGCCCTGACCGGCATCGAGCTCGAGGTAGCCGCCGGCGAGTTCGTCTCCCTGATCGGGCCGAGCGGGTGCGGCAAGAGCACGCTGCTGCGGATCGTCGCCGATCTGGACACCCCGACCAGCGGCACGGTCAGCGTGTTCGGCAAGTCCGCTGCGCAGGCCCGCCTCGACCAGGACTACGGCATCGCGTTCCAGCAGGCCGGCCTGCTTCCGTGGCGGACCGTCGCCGCGAACGTCGGGCTGCCGCTGGAGGTGCACAAGGTCGGAAAGGAGACGCGTCGGGCGCGGGTCGAGGAGCTGCTCGAGCTCGTCGGGCTCGGCGACTTCGCGGGGTCCTACCCCGACCAGCTCTCCGGCGGGATGCAGCAGCGGGTCGCGATCGCCCGGGCACTCGCCGAGAGCCCCCGGCTGCTGCTGATGGACGAGCCGTTCGGTGCCCTGGACGAGATCACCCGGGAGCGGATGCAGGTCGAGCTGGTCCGGATCTGCGCGGAGACCGGGGCCGCGGTGCTGTTCGTCACCCACTCGATCCCCGAGGCGGTGTTCCTCTCCGACCGGGTGGTGGTGATGAGCCCGCGCCCGGGACAGATCGTCGACATCGTCGGCTCCCGCCCGAGCAGCGGCCAGGACCGGGACGACGCCTTCCGCGACGCCGAGGAGTTCTTCCACACGGTGGCGCGGGTCCGCGAGCTGCTGCACGGGCAGCCGGCCGGCGCCGTGCGGGGGGTCGAGAACCGATGAGCACCACGACCGCACCGCTGCGGGTACGCCCGTTCAGCGACACCCACGTCGTCACCCTGCTCGCCCCCGCCGTCCTGGGCGTCGTCGTGATCGGCCTGTGGCAGCTGTGGGTCAAGGCGTTCGACATCGACCCGTTCATCGTGCCGTCGCCGTCCTCGATCGGCTCGGAGTTCTGGGACAACCGGTCCTCGATCTGGCACGGCAGCCTGGGCACCGGCCGCAACGCCCTGCTCGGACTGCTGATCGGAGCGGTCGTCGGGATCGTGGCCGCCCTGCTCGCGCACGCGTTCCGGTTCCTCGACCTGATGGCGGCGCCGGTCGTGGCCGCGCTGTCGGTCGTCCCCATCGTCGCCCTGGCGCCGGCGCTCTACACGATGTTCGGTGCCGCCGCGAACACCGCGCGCGTGGTCGTCGCGGTGCTGACCGTGGTGATCCCGGTCTACCTGAACACCTTGCGCGGCCTGCGCCAGGTCAAGCCGGTGCACCGCGAGCTGATGCGGGTCTACGCAGCACCGAAGAGCTTCGTCGCCCGGGCGGTGACGCTGCCGACCGCGTCGCCGTACGTGTTCACCGGTCTGCGGATCGGCAGCTCCCTGGCCGTGATCTCCGCGCTGATCGCCGAGTACTTCGGCGGTCCGGTCGACGGTCTCGGCAAGGCGATCACCACCGCAGCGGCCAGCAGCAACTACCCGCTCGCCTGGGCCTACGTGCTCGGCTCGATCCTGCTCGGCCTCGTGTTCTACGTGGTCACGCTGCTGATCGAGCTGCGCGTGGCCCGTCACAGTCTGCCGTCATCGTCGACGGTCTAGGTGCACCACGATCGAACCCGAGGAGAAGAGATGTCACATTCACCGAAAGCCAGGAAGCGTGCCGCCGTCGTCGCCGCACTCGCCCTGGTCCTCGCGGCCGCACTGGCCGCGTGCGGCAGCAGCGACGACGACGGGAAGTCCGACTCGAGCGGGCAGACCAAGATCAAGCTGCAGCTGCAGTGGGTCGCCCAGGCCCAGTTCGCGGGCTACTACGCCGCGGTCGCGGAGGGCTACTACAAGGACGAGGGCCTCGACGTGGAGATCGTCGAGGGCGGCCCTGACATCGTCCCGATCGACTCGCTGACGGCCGGTGACGTCGACTACGCGATCTCGTGGGTCCCGAAGGTGCTCGGCTCGATCGAGGCCGGCGCCGGGGTCACCGACGTCGCGCAGATCTTCGAGCGCAGCGCCACCACCCAGATCTCGTTCAAGGACAAGGACATCACCTCTCCGTCCGACCTGAAGGGCAAGAAGGTCGGCAGCTGGGGCTACGGCAACGAGTGGGAGCTGTTCGCCGGCATGCAGAAGGACTCGGTCGGGGTGAAGGACATCTCCCTGGTCCAGCAGGCCTTCGACATGAACGGGTTCCTGGCCGGTGACATCGACGCCGCCCAGGCGATGACCTACAACGAGTACGCGCAGGTGCTGGAGACCAAGAACCCGAAGACGGGGAAGCTCTTCCAGCCCGAGGACCTCAACGTCATCAACTGGAACGACGTCGGCACCGCGATGCTGCAGGACGCCGTCTGGGCGCCCAGCGACAAGCTCGAGGACGCCGACTTCGCCGACCAGACCACGAAGTTCATCAAGGCCTCGATCAAGGGCTGGATCTACGTCCGCGACCACCCCGAGGAGTCGGCACAGCTGGTCACCACGGCCGGGTCCAAGCTCGGCCAGAGCCACCAGCTCTGGATGACCAACGAGGTCAACAAGCTGATCTGGCCCTCGACCGCCGGCATCGGCATGGTCAACGAGGACGCCTGGAAGCAGACCGTCGACATCGCCCTGGGCACCAAGAACGAGCAGGGCAAGACGATCATCACCAAGGAGCCCCCGGCCTCGGCCTACAGCAACGAGTACGTCGAGAAGGCACTCGCCGAGCTCGCGGAAGAGGGCGTCGACGTGAAGGGTTCCGGCTTCTCGCCGCTGACCGTCACCCTCAAGGCCGGCGGCGCGTAACCACACGCTCTCCGGCCGGCCCTCGGGCCGGCCGGAGACCCGGAAGGGAACAGAAGATGAGCACCGAACTCGACGACCGCGCTGCCGAACTCGACCGCGCGCACGTCTTCCACTCCTGGTCGGCCCAGGGCGCACTGACCCCGTTCGTGGTCGCCGGTGGCGAGGGCTGCCAGGTGTGGGACCACGCCGGACGTCGCTACCTGGACTTCTCCAGCCAGCTGGTCAACCTCAACATCGGCCACCAGCACCCGAAGGTGGTCGCGGCGATCCAGGAGCAGGCCGCACTGCTCGCCACCGTCGCCCCGGCCACCGCGAACCTGACCCGCGGTGAGGCGGCGAAGCGGATCACCGACCGCGCCCCGGACGGCTTCCGCAAGGTGTTCTTCACCAACGGCGGCGCCGACGCCAACGAGAACGCGATCCGGATGGCCCGGCTGCACACCGGCCGGGACAAGGTGCTCTCGACCTACCGGTCCTACCACGGCAACACCGGCTCAGCGATCGTCTCGACCGGCGACTGGCGCCGGGTCCCCAACGAGTTCGCCCGCGGGCACGTGCACTTCTTCGGGCCGTACCTCTACCGCACCGAGTTCTGGGCGACCACACCCGAGCAGGAGTCCGAGCGCGCGCTCCAGCACCTGCGCCGGGTGATCGAGGCCGAGGGGCCGGCCAGCATCGCGGCCATCCTGCTGGAGACGATCCCGGGCACGGCGGGGATCCTCACTCCCCCACCCGGTTATCTGGCCGGCGTACGGGAGCTGGCCAGCAAGCACGGCATCGTGCTGATCCTGGACGAGGTGATGGCCGGGTTCGGGCGCACCGGCGAGTGGTTCGCCTTCGACGCCTTCGACGTCGTCCCCGACCTGATCACCTTCGCCAAGGGCGTGAACTCCGGCTACGTCCCGGCCGGCGGAGTGGTCATCAGCGACCCCATCGCCGCCGACTTCGACGACACCGTCTTCCCGGGCGGACTCACCTACTCCGGGCACCCGCTGGCGATGGCCTCGATCGTGGCGACGCTGGACGCGATGGCCTCCGAAGGCATCGTCGAGAACGCCGCGACGATCGGCCGGGACCACCTCGGGCCGGCGCTCGCCAAGCTAGCCGAGAAGCACGACATCATTGGCGAGATCCGCGGCAGCGGGGTGTTCTGGGCGATCGAGCTGGTCGCGGACCAGAGCACCCGGGAACCGGTCTCGGCCGCGGTGATGGGCCGGATCAAGACCGAGCTGCTCGCTCGAGACCTGCTGCCGTTCACGGTCGAGAACCGTATCCACGCCGTACCGCCGTGCATCGTCACCCCGGACGAGGTCGCACGAGCCATCGACATCTACGACGAGGTCCTCGGCCTCGAAAGGAACCTCTCATGACTGACGTACTCGACCACTGGATCAACGGCACCACCAGCCCCGGCACCTCGGCGCGCCTCGGCGACGTCTTCGACCCCGCGCGCGGCGTGGTGGCCAAGCAGGTGCGGCTCGGCTCTGCCGCCGACGTCGACGCCGCCGTGGACGCCGCGTCGAAGGCCTTCACCGACTGGGGGCAGAGCTCGATCGCCAAGCGCCAGCAGGTGATGTTCGCCTTCCGCGAGCTGCTCAACAGCCGCAAGGGCGAGCTGGCCGAGATCCTCACCGCCGAGCACGGCAAGGTCCTCTCCGACGCCGGCGGCGAGATCGCCCGCGGCCTCGAGGTCGTCGAGTTCGCCTGCTCGCTGCCGCACCTGCTCAAGGGCGCGATGAGCGAGCAGGTGTCCAACGACGTCGACGTCTTCTCCCTCAAGCAGCCGCTCGGCGTGGTCGGCGTGATCACCCCGTTCAACTTCCCGGCGATGGTGCCGATGTGGTTCTTCCCGATCGCGATCGCGACCGGCAACTGCGTGGTGCTCAAGCCCAGCGAGAAGGACCCGTCGGCGGCGAACTGGATGGCCGAGCTGATGGCCGAGGCGGGGCTGCCGCCGGGCGTGCTCAACGTGGTGCACGGCGACAAGGAGGCCGTCGACGCGCTGCTCACCCACCCCGACGTCGCCTCGATCTCCTTCGTCGGCTCGACGCCGATCGCGAAGTACATCTACGAGACCGGCACCGCGGCCGGCAAGCGGGTCCAGGCCCTCGGTGGCGCCAAGAACCACATGCTGGTGCTGCCGGACGCCGACCTCGACCTGGTCGCCGACTCCGCCGTCAACGCAGGCTTCGGCTCGGCCGGCGAGCGCTGCATGGCGATCAGCGTGGTGCTCGCGGTCGACACCGTCGCGGACGTCCTGGTCGACAAGATCAGCGAGCGGATGGCCACCCTGAAGACGGGCGACGGACGCCGCGCGTGCGACATGGGTCCGCTGATCACCCGGGAGCACCGGGACAAGGTGGCGACCTACGTCGACCTGGCAACCAGCGACGGTGCCACCGTCGTCGTCGACGGCCGTGACCCCGAGGTGGACGGGGAGCCGGACGGTTTCTGGCTCGGTCCGACGCTGATCGACAACGTCCCGACCACCTCGAAGGTGTACACCGACGAGATCTTCGGACCGGTCCTCTCCGTGGTGCGGGTCTCCGGCTACGACGAGGGACTCGGCCTGATCAACGCCAGCCAGTACGGCAACGGCACCGCGATCTTCACCAACGACGGCGGTGCCGCTCGTCGCTTCCAGCGCGAGGTGGAGGTCGGCATGGTCGGCGTGAACGTGCCGATCCCGGTGCCGGTGGCCTACCACTCGTTCGGGGGTTGGAAGGCCTCGCTGTTCGGCGACGCGAAGGCGTACGGACCGCACGGCGTCGATTTCTTCACCCGGGAGAAGGCGGTCACCGCTCGCTGGCTCGACCCGAGCCACGGCGGCCTCAACCTGGGCTTCCCGCAGCACGACTGAGGCACTCGTCTAGATTGCCGAGGTGAGTGCGCGACGAGTCCTGCCCACGGCCGAGGCGACCGACCTGCTCAAGCTGGTCCGCGACCTGGCGACCAAGGAGCTGCTCCCCCGGGCGGCCACTGCCGAGCGCAACGACGCCTTCGACCGGGACGCGTTCCGGCTGCTCGGCCGGGCCGGCATCCTCGGGCTCCCCTACCCCGAGGAGTACGGCGGGGGTGGTCAGCCCTACGAGGTCTACCTCCAGGTGCTCGAGGAGATCGGCGCAGTCTGGTCGAGCGTCGGGGTCGGGGTGAGCGTGCACGCGCTCTCCTGCTTCGGGCTGGTCAGCTACGGGACCGCTGAGCAGAAGCAGGCCTGGCTCCCGGACATGCTCGGCGGGGAGCTGCTCGGTGCCTACTGCCTGTCCGAGCCGCATGCCGGCTCAGACCCGGCGGCGATGCGGACCACGGCCCGCCGCGACGGCGACGAGTACGTCCTCAACGGGACGAAGGCGTGGACCACGCACGGCGGCCGGGCCGACTTCTACAAGGTGATGGCGAGGACGTCCGAGGAGAGGAACGGCATCTCCTGCTTCCTGGTCCCCGCCGACACCCCGGGACTGTCCGCCGATCCGGCCGAGCACAAGATGGGCCTGACCGGCTCACCGACGGCGACAATGCTGTTCGACAACGTGCGGATCCCGGTCGAGCGACGCCTCGGCGCCGAGGGCGACGGCCTGAAGATCGCCCTCGCCGGGCTCGACTCCGGACGGCTCGGCATCGCCGCGGTCGCCACCGGTCTGGCGCAGGGAGCGCTCGACCAGGCGGTCGCCTACGCCAAGGAGCGGGAGACCTTCGGTGAGCGGATCATCGACCACCAGGGCCTGGCCTTCATCCTCGCCGACGCCGAGGCGGGCATCCAGGCGGCGCGAGCGATGATGCTGCACGCGGCCCGGCTCAAGGACGCCGGGTTGCCGTTCAGCAAGGAGGCCTCGATCGCCAAGATGGTGGCCACCGACAACGCGATGAAGGTGACCACCGACGCGGTCCAGGTGCTCGGCGGCTACGGCTACACCAAGGACTTCCCGGTCGAGCGCTACATGCGCGAGGCCAAGGTGATGCAGATCTTCGAGGGCACCAACCAGATCCAGCGGATGGTGATCGGTCGGGCGCTGGACAGGAACAACAACGGGACGATCACCGGTCCCTAGCTGCCCGGGAAGGACGGGTTCGGGACCAGCAGGTCCCGGGTGATCGAGGCGAGGTCGGCGGTGCCCGAGAGCGCCATGGTCAGGTCCAGCTCGGCGATGACGTTGGCGACCACGTCGGCGACGCCCTGCGCGCCGGCCAGCGCCAGGCCGTACATGTGCGGCCGGCCGAGCAGCACCGCGTCGGCACCCAGCGCGATCGCGGTGAACACGTCAGCGCCGGTGCGGATGCCGCTGTCGAGCAGCACCGTCGGCTCGTCGCCGATCGCTTCACGGATCATCACCAGCGCGTCCAGCGACGCGATCGCGTTGTCGACCTGGCGGCCGCCGTGGTTGGAGACCACGATCGCGTCCACGCCGGAGTCGAACGCCCGGCGGGCGTCGTCCGGGTGCAGGATCCCCTTGAGCACCACCGGCAGCGAGGTGCGGTCCTTCAGCGTCGCCAGGTGGTCCCAGCTCAGGCCGGGGTTGGAGTAGATGTCCAGGAAGGTCTCCACCGCCGCGCGCGGCTCCGGCGAGCGCAGGTTCGCGCCGAACGACCCCGGGTGGTTCCGCGTCATCGCGAGCAGGGTCCTGATCGCTCCCAGGGTGACTTCGGTGGACTGCTTCGTCGCGTTCGCGACCCGCTCGCGGACGATCGCCGTGAAGCGGGGATCGGAGGTGTACTGCGCGATGCCGAGCCCCTGGCTGAACGGCAGCGACCCCAGGTTGAGGTCCTGCGGACGCCAGCCGAGCAGCGTGGTGTCCAGGGTGACCACCAGCGCACCGGCACCGATAGCCTCGGCGCGGGCGAGCATCGAGTCGACGAGCGGCTCGTCGGTGCTCCAGTACAGCTGCACCCAGCGGGGGGTCTCGCCCATCTCGGCGGCGGTGTCCTCCATCGGGTTGCAGCCCTGGTTGGAGAAGACGTACGGCACTCCGTTGGCCGCCGCGCCGCGCGCGATCTTGAGGTCGCTGTCCTCGCCCATCAGGGCCCCGGCCCCGACCGGGGCGAGAAGCACCGGCGCGGGCAGCCGGCTGCCGAGCAGCTCCAGGGACAGGTCCCGGGTGGTGTTGCCGTGCGCCATCCGCGGCACGATCGACCAGCGGTCGAAGGCTGCCCGGTTGTTGCGCATCGTCCGACCCTCGCCGGCTCCGCCGGCGACGTAGGCCCAGGCCCGTGGGGAGCTCACCTGCTTCGCCCGCGCCTCGAGGGTGGCGAAGTCCGCCGGCACCGACGGGAGCCGTCCGAAGACGCCGCCGCGATAGATCTCTTCCTGCCGGGCACGCCCGGGGCTGGGGGTCGTCACGAGGCACACCCTAGGCGTCTCGTGGCACGATGCGGCCGATGCAGCGCAACGAGATCACCCCTGCTCCTCCGCTGGCCGAGGGCGTCGGGCTTCCCTGGGACGTACCGGTGGACGACGCCGTCGCCGTGCTGGCCCGTGCGCGGGCGGCGTACGGGGACACCTTCGTGGTGGAGACCGGCCGCGACCGCTACCTGTTCACGTTCTCCCCGCGCGGCGTCGAGTCGTTCTACGCGCTGCCCGAGGAGAAGGCCAGCAAGGGCGTCGCCGACTACCTGATGCTGCGCCGGAAGCTGCCCGAGGAGATCTTCGACGGCCGGCGGACCCTGCCGGGCTCGCTGTTCCGCAAGGACGACGTCGCCGGCTACCTGGACAATCTGCGCGACGCCCTGGCGACCACCTCGCTCGAGCTCGGTGAGGCCGGCACCGTCGACGCCTTCGCGCTGACCCGGCGGCTCGGTCACCGGATGGGTCTCGCTTCCTGGGCCGGGCCGGGGTGCGCCGACGGCGCGGAGTTCGAACGCCTGGTGGCCGCCTTCGACACCTTGGACGGGTCGGACGCGTTCGTGCACCCGGACGCGATGGCGGCGGTGGCCGCGTCCGGCAAGGCGGCCGAGCGGGCAGCCCTGGAGGAGATCACCGTGGTGGTCGGGGCGAGCGTCGACCAGCCAGGAGCCAGTGACCTGTTCGCGCGGATCGTCGCGGCGTGGGACGGTTCGCCCGACCGTCGTCGCGGGATCGCCTGGGACGTGGCACTGATCCACATCGCGTCGATGTCCAACCTCGCCGCTGCTCTGGGCTGGTCGCTGGTGGACCTGGTGGAGCACCCCGAGGAGCAGGCCCGGGTGCGGGCCGGCGACGGCGAGCTGGCCAACCGGTGCGCGTTGGAGTCGACCCGGCTGGCGCAGCGCTCGATCATGGGCCGGACCGTCCTGGAGCCGGTCGACCTCGACGACGGCAGCACCAGCTACCGGGTCGGACCGGGAGCCACCATCGCGACGCTGCTGCCGCTGACCAACACCTCGGCCGCACCCGGACTGGACCGCTGGCAGCCGGAACGCTGGAACCGGAGCCGGCTGGCCGACACCAGCGCACTGGCCTCACCGCAGCTGGTTACCGCCTTCGGGCACGGCAAGCACTCGTGCCCGGCACAGCCGTTCTCGCTCGCCGCGATGTCGATGGCGGTGACCCATCTGGTCGGCGAGTACGACCTCGAGGGAACCTGGGAGGCGTACCCGGTCCCGGTACCGGCACAGATCGGCGGGGTCGCCCGTGCGGCGGGCAACTGCTTGATGCGCTACCGCCGACGGGTCTAGGTTCCCCCCATGAGGTTGCACAAGGACGCCAAGGCCGAGCTGATCCGCTCGCTCCCGCTCTTCGCCGACTGCACGCCGGCGGAGGTCGCCGAGGTCTCGGCGCTCGCGGACGAGATCGACCTGAGCGCTGGTCGCCGGCTCGCGACCGAGAGTGCCGAAGGCCAGGAGTTCGTGGTGATCATCGACGGCGACGCCGAGGTGACCCAGGGCGACGAGGTGATCAACCAGCTGCACGCCGGTGACTTCTTCGGCGAGATCGCCCTGGTCACCGGCGAGCCGCGGACGGCGAGCGTGGTGGCGACCACGTCGGTGCACGCCCTGGTGATCGAGGGGCACGCCTTCCGGCGGCTCCTCGAGGACGCGCCCGACATCCGCGAGAAGGTGGAGCGGGCCATCGCCGAAAGGCTGTAGCCGCGTAATCGATCTGCCGCTCCTGCGTCTCTAGTGCGAAGACCGGTTCGTACGGCGCCGGTCTTCGTGCCCATCGCGCTTGTCCCCCAGAACAGAGCGGTGGGCCAGGACCCGCGGCGCGAGCGCCCCCAGCGACTGAACCGCGAGTCTGAAGCGCCTCTTGATCGGCAGCAGCCGGTCAGGGGGCGCTTCGCCGTTCCCGACGACGTCCTGCACTGACTCGAGGACGCCGTCGACCACGGGTGGGACGCGGACGATCTCCGCCGGAGGCGTCGTACCGGGCGGACTGGCACGCGGCACGGCGGCCGACGACGAGACCCGGGGCCGGGGACGGGTGCTCGTCGTCGGCGCCACGGTCGCACCGGGAACGACGGTCGCGCTCGCGGCGCTCGACGGGTCGACCGGCCGCACCGTCGGTCGTTCCGGCCGCCGGTCCGGGGGAAAG